>Ga0185299_10006706_pt1 | contig 12158 bp, 12 predicted proteins | sample PaiPotPPA55metaG_FD_128002 | JGI IMG/M metagenome (GOLD analysis project Ga0185299, IMG submission 128002) | Iron sulfur acid spring bacterial and archeal communities from Banff, Canada, to study Microbial Dark Matter (Phase II) - Paint Pots PPA... ...
TTTGAATCCACTGCGAAGGCTCCATGCCCGAGCAATTTGTTTTCTCCGACCTGCGAGAGCTGTTCGCCAAAGCCAATGAAGAGAAGTCCGGCGACCAATTGGCGGGAATCGCGGCGCGGTCGGAGCGTGAACGAGTCGCGGCCAAACGCAAGCTCGCTGACCTCACGCTCGGCGAAATTGTGCAGCAGCCGCTGATCGACCCTGACCATGACGAAGTCAGCCGCTTAATCCTCGACAGCTTCGACCAAGCAGCCTTCCAGCCCTTCAAAAGCACTACTATTGGCGAGTTTCGCGAGTACATTCTTGAGGATTCAACCGATGAGGCGGCGCTGAAGCACATTCAACGAGCGATCCTCCCAGAAATTGCGGCTGCTCTAGCCAAGATCATGAGCAACAAGGACCTGGTCCTGGCCGCGGCAAAAATCCGGAATGTGACACGCTGCCGGAATACCATGGGCCAGGGCGGAGTGCTCGGCGTACGCACGCAGCCGAACCATCCGGTCGATGACGTTGGTGGAATTTTGCTCGCAGCGTTCGAGGGGCTGCTCTACGGATGTGGCGACGCGGTAATCGGTGTGAATCCCGCGTCGGATTCTGTCGAAACGGTCGGTGCAATCCTAAACGCTCTCGATCGACTGATCGAAACGTACAAGGTGCCTACGCAAACCTGTTGCCTTGCGCACATCAGCCGCCAACTTGCGGCCATGGAGCGGGGAGCGCCGGTGGACCTCCTCTTCCAGTCAATTGCGGGCACCGAAGCGGCGAATCGCAGCTTCGGCATTTCGCTCGCGACTCTGCGAGAGGGCCGCGAGCGCGTGCTCGAGCATCATGGTGGGCGCGAGGTGGAGTGGAAAGGCACGAACGTGATGTATTTCGAAACAGGGCAAGGGAGTGCGCTCTCGGCTGAAGCCCACCACGGCGTGGACCAAGTAACCCTCGAAGCGCGAGCGTATGGAGTAGCGCGAGTGTTCGACCCCTTCCTGGTTAACAGCGTCGTCGGCTTCATCGGCCCAGAATACCTCTGCGACGAACGCCAGATTATTCGTGCTGGGCTGGAGGATCATTTCATGGGCAAAGTCCTCGGGCTGCCGATGGGCTGCGATGTCTGCTACACAAACCACGCGGCAGCGGATCAGAATTCCGCTGATAATCTCCTGCTGCTCCTGGGCGCCGCTGGGTGCAATTACTTTATGGGTGTTCCGTGCGGCGACGATGTGATGCTCAACTATCAATCCACCAGTTACCACGATGGGCTCGCGGTCAGGAGGCTTTTCAAACTGCGGCCTGCCCCCGAATTCCTGAGCTGGTTGCAGGAGACAGGAATCTACCGCGACGCGGAGCCGGTTATGCTGGACGCGCCTGCGCGCCGCCGACTGATGGAGGGACTGGAATCGTCCCTGGAAGGCATCCGTTAAATGGCGGACAAACCCGATGCCGCGCTTACTATCGCGGGCCTGCCAGAAATCGTGCGAAAAATTCGCACGCGAACGCCGGCGCGCTTGCTGGTTGGTCGCGCGGGGGCCGCTTATCGCACCAGCACTCAGATGGACTTGCGCCAAGCGCATGCTGCCGCGCGAGATGCTGTGCGTGCTGAGTTGGATTGGGAAAAGACCTTCGGCGAAACTTTTATGCAGAGTTGGGGGCTGTTTGAAGCGCGGACAAAAGCGCGCCTTAAAGATGAATACCTGTTGCGGCCGGATCTGGGCCGGCACTTTGATGACCACTCTCGAGAGCAGATACGAAGCTGCTGTTCTTGCAACAATGATCTTCAGATTGCAATTGGCGACGGATTGTCAGTACCGGCGATTGCGAGGCAAGTTCCCCAATTGCTTCCGCTGCTTTGCGACGGCGCCAAAGAACGCCACTGGAAGATTGGGCAAACATTGGCGATCCATCATTGCCGGGTGGGAATACTCAACGAGATCGGCGAATTGTTGGAACCGCGCGTGGCAGTGCTGCTGATCGGCGAGCGCCCGGGGCTTACTACCGCGGAAAGTTTGTCTTGTTATATGGCGCACCGGCCCAGCAGTTCCCATACCGACGCCAACCGGAACGTAATCTCCAACATCCATGCGCGAGGTTTAAATCCGCAGGAAGCCGCCACTCGCATACTGAATTTCGCAGCCCAGATGATGAAGATGGGCACGAGCGGCTATTTGTTGAACGAGGAACGTCCGGCGCAACTCTGACCCAAATCTCAAAAACGAGGTTGAAGTGAGTTACTTTAGGCCACACAAGTCAGAAAAACCGGCCCGAGGAGCATCCACAGCCTCTCGGATTCAACTTCGCTGCTGTGTCAAAATGCGGGGCAGGTCAACCCTGCAAAGTGTTCCCTATCTGAGTGTCTCAAGTTAAGGGTTCAGTCCACTTCGACCTGGTTGTGTCAAGGATCGAAGCGGAGAATATCGTAAACCACGTTCGCTCACTGATTCCTGTGAATCACTTGGAAAACGGAATGGCTGCAAGTCGGTCTGAAGAGTTCGAATCATCAGGCGCGTACAGGGTACAAAACTCTGACTGCCGATTCTGGTGTCGCTCACGAGGAAGCGAGTCAATTATCTCGCTCTTGAATTGGACTGAAGTTGGACTGAGGTTTTTGAACCCCTCACGGCTCGCACGGCACGGGCGACGACCAGCCAAGTATGAGACTCTTCAGAGTTAGCAAATTTCCGCTGGCTACTTCGATCTCCTTCCGTTCCCGGTGACCATTCACAGAGCCTGCCAGTTCCTGCACGCGAAGAAACATTGCTCGTTCCGTGGCCTGAACCAGTTTGGTCAATTTCTCTTTATCGGGTTCTATCAGCGCCGCTAGGTACGGTTCTTTCCATGCTGAGGAATGGGAGGGTGTCATAGTGCTTTCCTCGATTCCTTTGGTTTGAACTTTTTGAGGACTGTTGTCAACGTCCCACCGTACAGAGCGCCGACTGTTCGGTGGCGTACCAACGCTTATGCCGGTGCCTTTACGCTGGCTGCGAAAATCTTTAGGCTCACCGCGGTAATCAGAGCTAGGGCAGTTCCTGGACAACTTCCGTGTAGCCAACGATTTGAGACCTTGCCGAGTATGCTTCACAGTGGTTAGATTCAAGATCGATAACGTGTGCGTCAGCTAAAGGGAGACTTATCCCGAAGTCATTCCGTTTTGCTGGTGGGCCACGAGGTTTTTGAATCTTTCATCGCGGAACGAGAACACTAATTATGGCTAGAGGCGTTCACCAGCGCAATTTACGGCCATTGCGGATTCTGCAGTTGCAAGAGGTCGCTCGTCTGCCTGCTCGCATCCGTCTGGATGCAGAGCACAGTGCGATGGTTTCCTTAGAACCCTTCAAGAAGGAAACTGCAATGCTAAATTTCAGAAAACCGTACTTTCGCCGACTCGAGTCTACTGGTTGTGCTTCGGAGAGGAGGAAATCAAGGTGCCGGCATACTTAGGAGCCATCGATCAGGGCACGACCAGCACACGCTTCATCGTGTTCGACCACTCCGGGCAGATCGTTTCTTTTGCTCAGAAGGAACACCAACAACTCTTCCCCAAGCCCGGGTGGATCGAACATGATCCGGATGAAATCTGGCGCCGTACCGAGGAAGTTATCGAAGAAGCTATGCGGGCTAAAGAGTTGCGTCCCGAGGATCTTGCCGCCATTGGGATTACCAACCAGCGCGAGACCACGGTTGTTTGGAACCGCAAGACCGGACGGGTGGTGTACAACGCGTTGGTCTGGCAGGACACGCGCGTGGGCGATGCCGTGGCGGAGTTCTCTCGCGAAGGAGGCCAGGATCGTTTTCGCGAAAAGACTGGCCTGCCGCTAGCTACCTACTTCAGTGGATTGAAAATCCGCTGGGTTCTCGAAAATATCCAAGGCGCGCGAGGAGCGGCCGAAGCGGGGGAGTTGCTCTTCGGAAATATCGACAGTTTTCTCCTCTGGAGGCTGACCGGCGGAACAGACGGCGGAATCCACGTAACCGATGTAACCAACGCCAGCCGCACCCAGCTCATGAACCTAGAGACTCTTGCATGGGATCCGGAGATGTTGAAGGTCTATGGCATTCCGGAAAAAATGCTCCCCAAAATCGTATCGAGCAGCGAAGTATACGGAAAGGCGAGGCTAGAACCGATCCAGGATGTTTCTATCGCCGGAATTCTCGGCGATCAGCAGGCGGCACTTGTTGGCCAGACATGTCTCAAGGTAGGTGAAGCAAAGAACACCTATGGCACGGGCTGTTTCATGCTGGAAAATACCGGAGCGCAGATCGTTCATTCAGAGTCTGGATTGCTCACCACCGTGGCTTATAAGCTTGGCGACCGGCCTGCGCATTATGCTCTGGAAGGCAGCATCGCCTATAGCGGCGCGCTCGTCCAATGGCTTCGCGATAATCTCGGACTGATTCAAAAAAGCGCCGACATCGAATCGCTGGCGCGAACGGTTCGAGACAATGGAGACGTCTACTTCGTTCCAGCGTTTTCCGGGTTGTATGCGCCTTATTGGAAGAGCAATGCGAGAGGGGTGATCGCCGGCTTGACTCGCTTTGCAAACAAAGGTCATCTGGCACGCGCAGTCCTGGAGGCTACGGCATTTCAAACACGTGAAGTCCTGGAGGCTATGGAGAAGGATTCACGAATTCAACTGAAGGTTCTGCGAACTGATGGCGGAATGGTGGAGAACGATCTTCTGATGCAATTTCAATCGGACATTCTGAATCTTCCGGTGGTCTCTCCGCTCAGCAAAGAAACCACGGCGTTGGGAGCCGCTTACGCTGCGGGCCTCGCCGTCGGCTATTACCGGGACACCGAAGACCTGCGGGCGAATTGGGCCGTGGGCCGGTCGTGGACACCCCATATGGATGAAGAAACGCGCGAGAGTCTGTACCAAACCTGGAAGAAGGCGGTGACACGTTCCTTCGACTGGATCAAGTAAGCCGAAAAAGTTGCATGCACTCCCAGCGACAAAAGGAGATCATGCGGCCGGCCTCGCCGAGTACGACTCGCAATTACGACTTGGGAAGCAACCGGCTAAAGATTTTCCAATACGAATTTGGAGCCAGACGTTCGAGGAAGGCCAGGAACTTTGCGTCGTTTCCGACCAGCACACGCGGCGAGCGGCGTTGGATGCCTTTCACGATGATTTCGCCGGCGGCTTCGGGCGGCATCCGCAGCGCTTTTTTCGCGATGGCTTTGCGCTTGGCGACTTCTTCTGCAGGCATGCCCGTGGGCACTCGAGCATTATCTGCAATGGAAGTTGCGATGCCGCCCGGGTGAACCACTGTAACTCCGACTTTTGAACCCGCGAGTTCGTACAGCAATGAATTCGAAAATCCGCGCACGGCGAACTTACTAGCCGAGTAAGCGGCTTGCCCGGGGGGCGAGATTATCCCGTAAATGCTCGAAAGATTCACCAGGCGCGCGTCATCGCTTTTTTGCAAAAGAGGCAGAAATGCTCGCGTCATACGAACCAGGCCCCAGAAGTTAATTTCGAACAGCCACTCGAAATCTTCTTCGCTGACCGCTTCGAAAGTCCCGCCGATGGCGACGCCGGCATTGTTGACCAGGATGTCGACCCCGGGATGCGCAGCGAGCACAGCTTGCGGAAACGCTGCCACGGCAGAACGGTCTGCAACGTCAAGGTGATGTTGGGTGATGCACAGGGCAGGTGTCGGCGCAGTCGCGTTTCCCGGACGCGTTTGAGCTGATTGCGCCATACGAGCGGTTTCTAATAGTCCCTTATCGTTTAGGTCCGCGAGTGCGAGATTACAGCCGCGGCGCGCGAGGGAAAAGGCGATGGCGCGGCCAATGCCGCTCGCTGCGCCAGTGACCACTGCCGTGCGGTTCTCAAGTTTCATTGCGCTGATCATAATCTCCAGCCCGTAAGCAAGCGCGGGCTCATTGCCAGAATTTCTTCAGGCGCGATGACTCTAACTCCAGGTTGCGGTCTAAGTCGCGGAGGCTTGCACATGGCCACGCTGGGCGGAGAGATGTTCTAAAATTGCGCGGTTTGCTACGCCAGGTTGGTCGGTCTCGAAGATATGGCTGGCGCGAGGAATCATCATCAGCTTGGCCCCAGGAATACGTTCAGCGATTAAACGGCCGTTTGCGGGTGGAATGAGCGTGTCGGTCTCGCCGTGAATGACCAGTGTCGGAGCCGTTATTTGTGCGATGCGGCTGTAAGCCTCCCAACCGAGGATCCCTTGAAGTTGACTTAGGTATCCTTGCGCAGTGGGATACCACTTCATGCGGATGGCCATATCTTCGTCGATTCGCTCGCGTGGCGTGCCGGCGTCATAGATGAATGGAATGATGGCCTCCTTTGCTTCTTCCGGAGTCATACCTTGGCGCATTAAAATTTCAAGCACTTGTGGTTCGGGCTGCGCCGCATGGGGGCCACCTGCAGCTGTACAGCCCAAAATCAGCGAACCTACGCGCTTCGGATATTGCAGGGCGAATTCCTGCGCAATCATGCCTCCCATCGAAACACCGAATACGTGCGCGCTTTGGCCCCCCGCAGCATCGAGCACGGCTGCTGCGTCGGAGGCCATCAATTCGATGGAATAAACGCCAGCGGGTACGTCGCTTTGTCCCACGCCGCGATTATCCAGAGCGATGGTACGGTAGGTTTGAGCGAGAATTGGGCGGGCGCGATGCCACATGTACGAGGGGTAGCTCAGGCCCTCGATGAGCAGCAGAGGTTCGCCAGAGCCTTTTTCATCCCAATAAATTTTGGCGCCCTGATTCTCAACAAACGGCATAGATACTCCGATTGGCCGATATATTAGACGGTCTGGCGGGTGCAGGGAAAATCATTGAATCAGATAGTGACCCACAGATGAACGTTACTAACGCGGCTGCCATTGTATATAATCCGCCTCACCATGCCAAACCAAGAAACGCAGTATCAGGTAGGCGACCGGATCGCCACGATTACCCTCAACAGGCCCGACAAGCTGAACGCCTGGACAGCGACAATGGAGCACGAAGTGCGCGCTGCGATGGCAGCAGCGGAGAACGACGAAAACGTCCGGGTGATCATTTTGACCGGCGCCGGACGCGGATTCTGCGCGGGCGCGGACATGTCACTGTTGAGCACGATCTCAGAAAAAGGAATCAACGCGGCGCAACGGGCGCAGGCGGTGCAGCCTGCCGGCGGGATCAGCGAAGGCACCCGAGCGGATTTTCAAAGGAAATATTCGTATTTTCCGGCACTCACCAAGCCCGTGATTGCGGCCATCAACGGCCCGGCGGTGGGATTGGGTTTGCTGATTACTTTATATTGCGATTTACGTTTTGCTTCTGATGCGGCGCGCTTTAGTACAGCGTTTGCGCGGCGGGGATTGGTCGCAGAGTACGGAATGGCATGGATGTTGCCGCGTCTGGTGGGCCACGGAAACGCACTGGACCTGCTCTTTTCCGCGAGAATGATGGACTCTGCCGAAGCGTTGAAGATGGGACTGGTGAATCAGGTTTACCCGCAGGAAACATTTCCTGAGAAGGTCCGCGAGTACACCCTAGATTTGGCTTCCAACGTTAGCCCGCGGTCGTTGCGTGTGATCAAGCGGCAAGTCTACGACGCGATGTTCCAAACGCTCGCCGAATCGTTTGAAATCTCTGAGCAGGAAATGCTCGCCAGCCTACAATCGGAGGATTTCAAGGAAGGAGTGGCACACTTTGTCGAAAAGCGTCCACCGGTTTTCACCGGGAAATAGCAGAGATCGATGAGCTTTGAACTCAGCGCGAAGGCCAAGGAACTGCAACAGCGTTTGCGGCGGTTCATGGCTGCCTACGTGTATCCGAACGAGCAGCGGTTCCACGAGGAAGTAGCGCGCGAGCGCTGGAAACCGACGAAGATCCTGGAAGAACTGAAGTCGAAGGCGCGTGAGGAGGGATTGTGGAATTTGTTCTTGCCGAAAGATCCAAACGGCGCTGGCCTAACAAATCTTGAGTACGCGCCGCTTTGCGAAATTATGGGCCGCAGTCATATGGCACCCGAAGTATTCAATTGTTCTGCGCCTGACACTGGAAATATGGAAGTGCTGGCGCGCTACGGAACCCTGGAGCAGAAGGAGAAGTGGCTGAAGCCACTTCTGGCCGGCAAAATCCGATCCTGCTTTGCGATGACTGAGCCGGACGTTGCTTCCTCAGATGCCACGAACATTTCCGCAAGTATGGTGCGAGACGGCCATGATTACGTAATCAACGGACGGAAATGGTGGTCCTCGGGGGCCGGCGATCCGCGGTGCAAAATCGCGATCTTTATGGGCAAGAGCGATCCCAGGGCGCCGGCGCACAAACAGCAATCCATGATCCTAGTACCGCTCGAGACGCCGGGAGTCACCATTGTCCGGCTTTTAACTGTTTTCGGCTACGACCATGCGCCGCACGGCCACGCAGAGATTAATTTTGAAAATGTGCGTGTTCCGGCCGCCAACATGTTGCTTGGTGAAGGCCGGGGATTTGAGATTGCGCAGGGACGCCTGGGTCCTGGGCGGATTCATCACTGCATGCGCTGTATCGGCATCGCGGAACGCGCTCTGGAAACCATGTGCAAACGGGTGGAGTCGAGGGTGGCTTTCGGAAAAACGCTGGCTGAGCAGGGAACGATTCGCGCGGGCATCGCCGAGTCTCGGATGGAAATTGAACAGGCGCGCCTGCTTACGCTCAAGGCTGCGCACATGATGGATACGGTGGGGAACAAGGCAGCGCGGGTGGAAATTGCGATGATCAAAATTGTGGCGCCGAACATCACCTTGCGCGTGCTGGATCGGGCGATTCAATCACACGGTGGCGCCGGAGTTTCACAGGATACGTTTCTGGCCGGCTCCTGGGCCATGGTTCGCACGTTGCGGTTAGCCGACGGACCCGATGAGGTACATGTGGAATCGATCGCCAAATGGGAACTGGCCAAAAACAAAAATACGGAAGGAACATCAGAGCCACACTAATGGATTGTGATAATTCACGTGCGATGTAGCGACCTAGGTTGCATGGGAAGAAATTGATGGCACCCCGAGTTTTCAACGATCTGCAATCGCTGAAAGAACTGGTCGGCCGAGAGATTGGCGCCTCGGAATGGTTTTGTGTTACGCCGGAGCGTGTCGACTGCTTCGCCGAGGCCACCGGAGACCGGCAATGGATTCATCTAGACCACGAGCGCGCAAGCAAGGAATCACCGTATGGCGGCAGAATCGCTCACGGGTTTCTCACCCTATCTCTGGTCAGCCATTTAATGAAAGACGTGATGGAAATACGTAGCGGCGTGCGGCTGGCGGTGAATTACGGGTTGAATCGCGTGCGCTTTCCCGCCGCGGTACGGACAGATTCCAGAGTTCGGGCCTTGGTCACGCTGCTCGCTTTGAAGGAACTTCCTGACTGTGCGCAGGCTATTTTTGCGGTGACCGTGGAGATCGACAAATGCGATAAGCCCGGATGCGTGGCGGAATGGATCGTGCGCTACTACCCATAAGGAGCCCGAAGTTTTTAATGCCATTTGGGCGAAACAATCGCGACGCAAAATAGACGTTAGATTTTCCCGGTCTGCGCGGTTTGTAAGGAAGCACGCAAGAGCATTCGAATTATTTCAGGCATGGATGCGAAGCGTTCATCTTTTGTCAGGCCTTGGTGATAGCGAAAATAAATTTGCTGCACGATGACGGCCAGCTTGAAGCGGGCGAACACAAGGTAGAAAGCAATCTGGGAAGCGTCACATCCGGTTTTTTGCGAATAGTAGTGCACGATTTCCGCGCGAGTAAGGCTGCCGGGTTCGCTGGTGGGCCCCCAACAATTTTTTTGAAGCTCTTCTGTGTCCGTGGCGTCCACCCAATAGCTTAATGCAGTGCCCAGATCGGAAAGGGAGTCTCCGATGGTGCACATCTCCCAATCTAGCACTCCCACGATTTTAGTGATCTCGCTCGAATCGAGGACGACATTGTCATATTTGTAATCGTTGTGAATTAGCGAGACGCCGGTCGTGGTTGGGGTGTGTTGCTCGATCCATTGAGAAATGATCTCTACTTCTCTGTAATCGTGTGTTTTGGAACGGTAGTAACGCTCTGTCCATCCGCGGACCTGCCGTTGCAGGTATCCGTCCGGCTTACCAAGATCGGAAAGTCCTGCGGCTGCGTAATCCACGCGATGCAGGCGTATGAGATTTTCGATGAATAATTCACTGAGTCGACGTGCTGTTTCGGCGGGAAAATCCAAAGCGGAGGGGAGATGTTTACGAAGAATAATGCCGTGGATCGGTTGCATGAGGTAGAAGGGAGCGCCGATCACCGAAGCGTCGTCGCAATACATAAGTACTTCGGGAGCCGGAGCGTAGACGGAGTGCAGCTTTGAAAGAACTCGAAATTCGCGGCTCATATCATGGGCGGATTTCACCTTGCTTCCGAGAGGCGGCCGCCGAAGAACCAATTCCTTGGCACCGAGATGCAATGCGTAAGTCAAATTCGAATGGCCGCTGGGAAATTGGCGAATCTCGAGCGTACCTGTTTCCTCCGGGAAGTGACGGCGCAAGAAGGGCTCGAGCGCATTAACATCCAGTTCTTCACCGGATCGCATGGCCTCTGGATGGTCTAGCAAATCGCTCATAGCAAGCCTCCCCTAGCGGTGAGTGAGCATTGCAGGATCGTCGAGATGCCCGTAGACATTGAAAGAGCTGAGCGTAAACCGGTCAGCCGAATGAAGGAATTCACTCCAAGAGGAGTTCCGCGACATCCAGCTCACTTGCAAGGTGCTTTCCTGCGACAGTCGCAAAGCACGCTGCACGGCCACCGCGATGGGACCACCGGAAGTAAAAATCGCGACGCGTTCGCCGTGTCCACCGGCGCAGAGAAACTTCAGGAGGCCGGAATTCACCCGTGAGCAAAACTCCATCCAGGTTTCCACACCTGGTACATGAATCGCGCCACCGACCCACTCACCGATGACGGCCTCGAAAAGCTTTTGGAAAGTCACGCGCTGCTCCGAGGTGCCAGAGGATGATTGGAATGCCGCATGCAGATCTCGAAATCTCGGTTCGCTTTCGAGCAACCCGGGCAGACTGTGTTTGAGCACAGCTTCGCCTTGGTATTCATCGAATTCCGGCAGCACCGCGGACTCGGGAAACTCGAGACCGGCCTGGGAGTAAGCGCCGCTCACGATTTTTAAGGTCTCTTGCTGACGAACGCAGGGGCCGACGCAGGTGCGGTCGAAAACCAAATTGCGCCGCGCCCAATATTCGCCGAGGAGGCGCGCTTGCGCTTCTCCGAGCGCAGACAGCTGGTCATAGTTCTGCTCGAGGAAGGAAGCTTGCGCGTGACGGACAAGAAAGAGGATTCCCATGAATCTTTTTTGAGGAAGGTTAGACTGCCGCCCCTTCTTCCTTGCCGAATTGCGCAAAAGTCTTGCCTTGCTCTGCAAGCCGTTTCAGCAGCGCAGCAGGCCGCCAGATTTCACCATGCTGGCGATGGAATTCCGAGACACGATCGAAGACTTTTTTGAGGCCAACGGTGTCGGCATACCACATGGGACCGCCGCGATGCGCGGGAAAACCGTAACCATTCACATAAATGATGTCGATGTCGGAAGCACGCAGCGCGTAACCTTCTTCCAGAATGCGCGCACCCTCGTTGACGAGTGCATAGATCGAGCGGTCCGTGATTTCCTCAGCGGAGATTTTACGCTGCACAATTCCAGCCTCGGTAACCCATTTGCGAACGAGCTCATTGACAGCCGGGTCCGGGATTGCCCGCCGTTGGTCGTCATATTTGTACCAACCCGCTCCAGTTTTCTGCCCGAACCGACCGAGTTCACACAAACGATCTTCGGCGAAGGGCTGACGAATGCCGGGCACTTCCAAGTGCCGATACTCCTTTCGAATGCGCCAGCCAACGTCGAGACCTGCGAGGTCGCCGACGGCGAGAGGCCCCATAGCGTTGCCGAAATCGACGAGAGCCTTATCCACAGCTTCAATGCCGGCACCTTCTTCGACCAGGAACTGTGCTTCACGGCGGTAGGGACCAAACATGCGATTGCCGACGAAACCTCGACAGTTGCCCACGAGCACTCCCACTTTGCCCAGCGCCTTTGAGAGCTGCATGCAAGTGGCGACAACTTCCTTTGAAGAAGCTTTGCCACGGACAATCTCCAGCAATCGCATGACGTTCGCGGGGCTAAAGAAATGCGTGCCAATGAC
>Ga0185299_10006707_pt1 | contig 12156 bp, 9 predicted proteins | sample PaiPotPPA55metaG_FD_128002 | JGI IMG/M metagenome (GOLD analysis project Ga0185299, IMG submission 128002) | Iron sulfur acid spring bacterial and archeal communities from Banff, Canada, to study Microbial Dark Matter (Phase II) - Paint Pots PPA... ...
TCCCAATGGAGGTAGGCGGCAAAGGCGTTGCGGGCCTTTTCCGTGACTTCACCCGCGCCCGTGAGCGCCGTCTCGGGCCGGCCGTTGATGTGGTCTTCGACCGCCTTGTGCGCCAGCGTTCCGGGTGTCGTCACCTCCGCGCGCGCTTGGTCGAGCGTCTTGCCTTCGAGCCCCTGCTGATTGGCCCAGTAGAGCAGGCCGCCGGACTCCTTGAAGCGTCCGATGATGGTGGTGACGGACGGCAGCCGGTTTCCGCGGTGGTCTTTGTAGATGATGGGCGGCACGGCTCACCTCATTCCTGCGTGTCGGCCTTCAGGACGGAAAACCATGAAGCCTCCAAGCGGCGCGGACCCTGCGCGATGGGACGCACATGGAGATCGTCGTGGTGTGGCTCCTCGCCGGATGTGGGAGATTCAAAGTGGGGTGCCGGAAATTTACTGACTGGGCGCGCCGTCAGGCCCATTTGCTAGCGCGCGTACTCATCAAATCGAGCTTGTTGCGTACGGCTTCCTCAAGGTCGCCTTACCATCCCATAGCGACCGGATAGCGGACTTTACAGAAGGCCCGAGTCGCGCCCAGGAGCGGTCATTCGCTGGTCCGCAGTCGAACCGCCGGAATCGACCCAACCTCGTCGTTCCAAGGCTAGGTTCCGATTCTCAGAAGCAGTCGTTCACGAAATTGCGGTGCCGCTGCGGAGCAGCCTTTCCTTCGTTCCGGAGACAGATCCTTGACCTTAAAAGCGGTCATTGGTTCAGTTGCGTTGCTGCGAGAAATATTCATAATCCCCTCAGAACGAGGCTAGGTCGGAGCTGTTCGGTGGTTTCGAACGCGAAGTCCAATGAGGGGCGGGCCATGTCCATTCCGTGAAAGTATAGCGACAACACTCCAGACGCCGCAACGTAAACGTAAAGCTCTCAGGCAATTCTGTATATTTACAGGTGGGGAGGGTTATGAATAATCGTGCCCTAGGCGTTTATAAATATCGCATTATTCTCATTTCTATCGCAACGTTGGCAAGCCACTGTTCAACCGTATCTGCAGCAGAAATGCCTGCGCTCTCCGTATGCTCATCAGCCGTTCCGTCAGCTGATTGCGCAATGCATCACCTCGTTGCGGGCGCCTCTCCGAGAGTTCAACTGGCGCTTACGGCGAAGCGAGCCATCGTACCGGTTGGACCATATCTTGTGAACACCGAAACCCTCAATGGAACATATCTTCCACCGGTGCTTGAACTCGCCCCAGGGGACGACTTCGAGCTCAAGCTCACAAATCAGCTTGGCGCATTGCCCGCCCCCCTCACTATGATCGAGGCAACGCTCGATCCGCGAAATCCGAACGATCACAGCGGCGATCACGTCATGCCGCTAACCGAGAACGAACTCAATCTTCACACGCATGGCCTGATCGTATCTCCTAAGAACGCGCGAGCGATAGAGCACAGCGCCTTGACGACAGGCAATGGAGACAACATCTTCGTCTCCGTCGCTCCCGGCAAAAGCTTCAACTACGACATCGATCTTCCGCCCGCCCTCGACTTCCCGGGTGGGCAGCGAGTAGAGCACCCTGAGGGGCTCTTCTGGTACCATCCTCACATCCACGGAGTGGCGCAGCGGCAGATTTCGGCAGGTATGGCGGGACCGATCGCGATCGGCTCTCCAATCAACTATTTGCGTCGGATGTCGGATCTTGGCCTGCCCTACAAGGATGATGCCTTCATTGGTAGCATTGAATCGCACTATATCGTTCTGAAGGACATCATCGTTTCGGCAGAAAAGGACCCGAGTAAACTCGCGGGCAAGTCGAAGGCTGCGGCAACTTGGATTGGGCTTAAGGAAGCCTCGGGTACTGCGCCCTACCCAGCAGAATGGACGGCCGGATTCCTGCCTACAACGTGCGACGAAGCGCCTAACGGATGGTGCGTGCCCGCTGATACGGGCGACAAGGCGGTGCCCCGGCCCGATCATTTCGCCAACAAGCTGATCTGGATGTTCACCGTCAACGGGGAGCTTGATCCGGCCATCCCTGTGGCCAAAGGCCATTATGCGTTGCTTCGAATTGTCAACGAGAGTCCAACGGTCAGCTACGATCTTCGGTTTGGCCAATATCCGAACGGAGGATCGCCCTTCTATGTGATTGGGCTCGACGGCGCTATGCCCGGAGACATTCCGACCCAATCGGTGACCCTGCGCATGCATGAAATGGCGGCCGCGATCCGGCAGCCCGCTGTGCGCCTCGCTCAAAGGATGAGCCTTCTCCTGCTTCCCGCCAGCCGCGCGGACATATTGATCGGCGGTTCTCAGGATTCGTCTGAAGTGACGTTGTCTACCAAACACGTTTCGACCGGGGCCGGCCCTAATGACGCCGACGAGTGGCCGACGGCACGGTTGGCCGAGCTCTCCTTCGGTGGGGACAATGTTTTGCCCACGGGCGCGGCCTTTGAGCCTCAGCTGAGGATTCCTACTGAGATTTCCAATGGCTCGCCGGTTCGGCGTCTACCTGAGGGATGTTCGTCGGCGACACTCGAGAACACCGCCGCGAAGCGCCAATGGCGGCGCATCATACTCGACAGCAACGATCAGTGGTTCTTCATTGGCAGCAGCATCGTCACCAAAGACGGGCAGAACCCGGAGGTCGAGTCCGATATCATCGTTCCGCGGACCATGCCGATGATGGGTGATGAGAAAGCTTGGAGAGCGACCAAGCATATCTGTGTGAAGCAGGGCGAGACCGAATTATGGGAAATCGTGAACCGGACCAACGAAATCCACAATTTCCATATTCATCAAACCAAGTTCAAGGTCGTAAGACTGGACGACCCGAACAACAAGCTGGCAAGCAATCCGATCTTCAATCAAGGTGAGGCCACGGACGCCAACGTTTGGCACGACACCTTTCCCGTTCCGCCTGCCCTTACGAAGGACGGCACGCCCGATCCCAATAACCCCGGCCGCGTTTTCATCGCCATTAACTTCGGCGCCCAACAGCAGGTTGGGCGCTTCGTGTTTCATTGCCACATTATGGAACACGAAGACAAAGGGATGATGGCGCCGATGGAAGTGCTCGCCGCCGATCAATAGCGCGGTCTATTGGTTGGGTGCTACTCGCCAGGAAGCGCCTGTCGTTTGGCGCCGCACCGAATGCGAATTCAAGAAGTGGCGGCTTCTCCCTCATTTCGTTCGACGAGCCGCCGGTCCGCTCCCGGCCCCCATTGGACGTTCAGCCAAAGCGGTTCATTATCAAAAGTGCAAAAGTGGACATAAAGTCGGCCACACTTTTGGTCAGCTCAGCTGAAGGCCAACGCTATAGCAGTATCCGCAGGCAGACTCTGACCCCATGGCGTGCATTGCGGTCCTTGAGCCCAGAAAAAGTCATTGATGAGCTAGCCTGCATTATGCAGCACAGGCTGGCGGATGTAGTTTAACTAACTGATTTGATTTGGTTATAGAATCCGATCCGCGCCATTTCAGGAAACCACACCCGCCATGAACGATCCTATGCTGCCGCTGCCCGGCCTGTCACCTGTTTCCGGCAAGACCGTCGTCGCCAAATTCGATGGCGGTTTGCTCTCGTCCGATGGCGGCGTTGTGCTGTTGCGCGAGGTTGAGCAGCGCCTTCGCGTCGCTGATCGGCTGGCCGCCTGCATGGTGGACCCGCGCGCGCCCGATCTGATCACACACAGCTTTGCCGACATACTTCGCTTTCGCTTGCTGATGATCGCGGCGGGATATGAAGACGGAAACGACGCCAGTTCGCTGCGCGGCGATCCGATGTTCAAGATGGCGCTCGATTTGTCACCGTCCGATCGCGAACTGTGTTCGCAATCGACGATCTCGCGGCTGGAGAATCTGCCAAACGCCCGCACCTTGCTGCGCATGGGCCGCGCCATGGTCGATCTTTATTGCGAGTCCTTCCACAAGGTTCCCAAACGGGTCACGCTCGACATCGACGACACATTCGACGCAGTTCATGGTGGCCAGCAATTGCGGCTGTTCAACGCGCATTACGGCGAATATGGCTTTCAGCCGATCGTCGTATTCGACGGCGGGGGCCGCTTCATCACCGCCGTGCTTCGCCCCGCCAAACGGCCGGGCGGCAAGGAGATCAAAGCCTTTCTGCGTCGGCTGTTGCGGGCGATCCGCGCCAACTGGCCCAAGACCGAAATTCTGCTGCGCGGCGACAGCCATTATTGCTGTCCGGAGGTTCTCGACTGGTGTCGGTCCAATGGCCTCGACTTCATCCTCGGCGTCGCGCCGGCGTCAACCCTGCGCAAGCACATAGTGGACCTCGAGGCCAAGGCGAAGGCGAGCTTCGAGGCGGCGCCCAAGGACGGCAAGGTCCGCCGTTTCACGGAGTTTCTCGACGGCGCCGCGAGCTGGAGCCGCGTCGAGCGCATCATCGCCCGCGTCGAGGCTGGGGCGGACGGACCAAATACACGCTTCGTCGTCACCAACCTCGAGGGCCGCAATCCGCGCGCGCTCTACGAGGATGGCTACTGCCGGCGCGGACAGGCCGAAAATCACATCAAATCCTGGAAGACGCATCTGGCGGCGGATCGCACCTCCTGCACCAAGGCCGTGGCCAACCAACTGCGGTTGTTCCTCCACGCCGGCGCTTATTGGATCATGTGGGGTCTACGCGTCTCGATGCCCAAGCGCTCGATGTGGCGCGTCGCGCAGTTCGACACTTTGCGCCTGCGGCTCATCAAGCTCGCCGCGCGCGTCGTCGAAATGAAGACGATAATCAGGATTCATCTGCCAACATCGTGTCCCGCTCAGGACATCTTGCGCCACGCGCTGGAGCGCATCCCGCGCCTCGTCACATGAGCGACGGGGCGTGAGCAGCCCGTCTCCGTCAACCCGCAAACATTTCCTCTCCCAAACTCTGGCTCGCCGCCGGAGACGGCGGGGCCTATCCGCCAGCAAGCGTAATCGGAAAAAATCACGCGATGGCTGAAGTGGACCCCGGATTTAGGACCATCGATTAAGGTGTAAAGCGTGCTGCTCTGTCGCAACCGATGGAGCGAGAAATGACGAAGTCACGCAAGAAGTTTGATGCGGCGTTCAAGGCGAAAATTGCGCTAGAGGCGCTGCGCGAGGATGCGACGGTTCCGGAGCTGGCGAAGCGGCACGGCGTGCACCCGAACCAGATTTTATGCCTGGAAGAAGCAAGTTCTCGACAACGCCGCGAGCCTGTTCGTGCGCGGCGCGAGCGCCTCGGGCGATGGCGAGGAGGAGCGCGAGCGCGAGGCGGCCAAGCTTTACACTAAGATTGGCCAGCTGACGGTAGAAAGGGATTTCTTGGCCAGGAGGCCAGGGCGATGAGCGCGACCGATCGAAGAGCGATGGTCGAACGGCCTGCCAAGGATTTGCCGGTGCGCCGCCAATGCACGCTGTTGAATCTGGCGCGCTCGGGGATTTACCGCCCCAACCCCGTCACTGGAGCGGACGATCTGGCTTTGATGCGCCGCATCGACGAACTGCATCTTGAGCTGCCGTTCTATGGCTCGCGGCGGATGATGTTCGAACGAGGTATTGACGACACGAATTGCTTGTGAGAATTGTATCTGGGACTAGGGGGGCGCATGCGGCAGACGACACTATCCGTTGTGCTGGAGATCGAGCCGGCCAGCGTCGGTCGTCTTTCGAGCATCATCGAGACGCTTAAGCGCGACGAGGAGATCCTCGGCCCCGGCGTCACGGAGCGCTACGGCCGCCTGAAGTGGGGCGTCCCAACGTTGCATTTCCTGTCGATGTCGGTTTTCGAGGGCGCCGATTATGACCCCATCTTCGTGATCGAGGCGAATTTCGACGGCCGGCCGGGGCCGTTCTGGGCCCAAATGGAGGCGACGCTCGCCGACTATCTTCGGCCGATCCTGCGCTGCTGCAAGCGCCCCTTGGATAATGATGGACCCATGTACGACGCCGTTACGGCGGCCAACTCGCGTTATCCCATCGCGCCGTATCTTGAGCGCAGGACGCTGCAGCCGAGCGTCTTCCATCACGGCAACCGCGGGCTCGAAAGGGAGCGGATCCTGCGCGACGGCAAGCTTTTCATCGCAACCCGAGCTGAGCTGGCACAATCCGATCCTACCATTCCCAATCCGTACCGCGGCATGACCGCGCTGCAGATTCACCAGAGTTTGCGCACCGCGCTACTCGGTCCGTTTCCGTGGCTCGGCACACTGGCTCCGGCACGCATCCCGGCGCGGCAACGTATGGGCGACGTGGGGCGCCTTCTTGGCTTCCTGCTGATCGTTATGTTCGCTCTCTCCGTTCCGGGCTTCCTCTTTCTGGTTTTTCTTCGAGCCTTCTTTCCCGGGTGGGCGAGCTGGTTCATCGCGCTGGACCTGGTACCGCTCCTCCTGCTTTTGATCGTGCCCCTGGTTGCCGGCCTTGTGCTTTATGCGAAGCGGTCGGCGCGCCCCGGCGAAGCCGCTCCAACCAACTCGGGGGGACTCACCCTGTCGATGAAGAACAAGCTAACCTCTTTCGCGAACCCGATCACATTTTCCTTCGTGGCGACGATTGTTCTGGGGATTCTCGTCGTCGCGATGGCCGTCGTCGGGGCGACCGTGAAGTCCACCATCGATGTCGTCATTCCGGCTTTGAATCAGACCGTCCAGGCCTTCCACCAAGCGTTCGCTGAGGGCCTCATTCATGCCTTTGGCCAAGGCCTGCAGACCCTCGACCACGCGCTCTACCAAGCCGTCTTCTCCTTCTTGCCGGCCTTCGCACAGAACTGGGGGCTCATGGTTCGCCTTGCCATCGTGGGAATCTACACCGTGTTTGTATTCTCCATCCCGGCGATCCTTGTGTGGCTGCGCTGGCTGGAACGGCGGGACTCCCAGCATGACGCGCCGCCAGTGGATCAGCGCGAACTGCGCAAGATGACGCACCGCGAGGACTGGATCCCGCAGAACCATATGGGGAGCGTCGTCCTCGTCAAGCCGGGTGTCCTGCGCATGGCGCTGTTCCGGACCGGCCATCTGGGGCTGGGTCTTATGCTGCGGGTGCTGGCGACCGACGGGTATCTCGGCAGCATGCGCACGGTTCACTTCGCCCATTGGGCGTTCATTAACAACGGTAGCAGGCTGATGTTCCTTTCGAACTTCGATAACAGCTGGGACAGTTATCTCGACGACTTTATCGAGAAGGCGCATGGCGGGCTGACCCTCGCGTGGGGCAGTGGTGTCGGCTTCCCGGCGACCCGCCTCCTGGTGCTCGATGGCGCCAGCCACGGCCGCCAGTTCAAGGCCTGGGCGCGCCACTCCATGGCGGTGAGCCGGTTCTGGTTCAGCGCATACACGGATTACACAGTCGACCAGATCGAGCGTCACGCCCGCATTGCCGACGGCTTGCGGAAAGCCACGCTGAAACCCAAAGAGGCAGCCGCATGGTCGCGGGACCTGTGATCAGTCCGGAAAAGAAAACGCGGCCGACCTGGAAGCTGAAGCCGCCGCACGACACGCTCACGCAGGGGATCGTGGTCAGCGGGTTCAGCAAGCTCCCGTCGGCGGAGGCACTGTTCCTGTTGTGCGACTGGCCGGAGAACGGGCCCAACAGCCCCGCCAGCGTTGGGAAGGGAGCGTGGCTGAAAACGCTCAATACCGTCGCGCCCATCACCGACGCGGACGGAAGGGATCGGCGTGCCACCTCCATCGCGTTCACCTGGACCGGCCTGCAGAAACTGGGACTCTCGGCCGACGCGCTCGCGACGTTCTCGGCGCCGTTTCGCGAGGGCATGTACCAGGAAGACCGGCTGCGCCGTCTCGGCGACAAAATCAGTGACAATTGGCAGGGCACCGTCATCCCAGGTGGTCCACGCTGGAGTGCCAATATTCCTGCACGCAAGGAAAAGGACTCACAAGCGTGGGAACGTGTGATCGCTGACGTCGGCAGCCCGGCGGAGGGCGACGAGCGGGAAGTCATCACCCCGATGACAGTGCATGCGCTGCTGCTGCTTTATGACAAGGACGTAGACTCCGCCCAGGCCTGGGCCAAAACCGTCAAGCAGGCGCTCGCCCCCCACGGCGTGAAGGTCGTGCACCGGCTGCCGCTCGACCTCCGGCTCGACGAGAAACTGATCGGCCGCGAACATTTCGGTTTCGCGGATGGCCTATCGCAGCCGATCCCGTATGACGAAAAAAGTGGACTGGAGACCGCGAACGACTCTCTCATTCTCACCGACGGCAAGCCCGCCACGCGCGATGTTTGGCACGGCGTGCCTCTCGGTGAGATCCTGTTGGGCCACACCAACGCGCATCATGAGAAAGCGCCCGGGCCGATGGTCCTCGACGACCCGCAGTCGCGCGCATCGGGTCTGACCGCGGACGGCGTGCCCGAGGGTTTCCGCAACCTCGGACTCGACGGCACCTACTTGGTGGTGCGCGAGCTCGAGCAGCACGTCGCCGCATTCTGGAAATCGCTTGAAACCGGCGCGGCGCGCATTAGGGCGCACAACCCCAGCGCGACGCACGTCACCGCCGACTGGCTCGCGGAACGGGTCATCGGCCGCAACATCGACGGTCATCTGCTCTGTCCCAGAGGGCTTCTGGCCGCGGATAAATACAACCAGCCGGAGAACAACTTCGGGTTCAAGAAGACCGACCCCGAAGGCATCGGTTGCCCGCCCGGCTCGCATGTGCGCAGAGCCAATCCGCGCGACGGCCTCGCGAAAAACCTCGCCTCGGCGCAGACCTTGATCGACGCGGCGAACAACCACCGCATTTTGCGGCGCGGGCGCAAATACGGCACCACGCTCACCGGCCGCTACCAGGATGATGGCGCGGAGCGGGGACTGCTGTTCATCTGCCTGAACTCCGACATCGCGCGCCAGTTCGAGTTCGTGCAGCAGACCTGGCTCTTGAACCGGAATTTCGCGACGCTGTTTGACGAGACCGACCCGCTGGTCGGGCCGAAAGGCCACTTCACCATCCGCGAGCAGCCGTTGCGGCGGATCGTCGAGGTCGATACCTTCATCCAGTCGGCGGGCGGCGAATACTTCTTCCTGCCAAGCATCCCGGCACTGAATTACCTGGCGGCCCAATGAGCGCGAGCATGACACGAGACGCGCTGCGGCCGCCGCCCACCGGGCTCAAGGCCCGGCTGCTGGCACCGGTGACGGCGTGGGGAGTGGAGACCGGGCTGCCGCTTTTCTTTCGCTTCCTGCGGGCTCTCAGGTGGAACCTGCGCCTCGGAGTCGTTTTCGCGACGCGTTACGATGAAGTGCGCGAGGTATTCCTCAACGATCAGGCGTTCCGCGTCCCCTATGCCGCGAAGCTCGACGTCATCATGGGAGGCCACCCCTTCTTCCTGAGTATGGATGACACGAAAGCGTATCGCAATGACACGGAGGCGATGCGAAAGGTGATCCGCGTCGCCGATATTCCCGCGCTCCTGATCCCGGAGGTCGAGCGGCTGGGCGAAAAGATCGTGATCGGTGCCAATGGCCGGTTGGAGGTCGTGGATTCGCTCGTGCGGCGGCTCACGTTCGAGCTTTACCAGGGGTATTTCGGCATCCCCGATCCGCCCGGCGAGGACCTGCGCGTCTGGGCGACGCGACTGTTCGAGTTTCAGTTCGCTGACATGGGCGACGATCCCGCGCTGCGGACCGAGGTCGATGCGATCGCGCCTGCCTTGCGCAAGCACATCCAAAACCTCATGGACACGCGCCGGATTTCCGGGATGGTGCAGGACGACGTGCTTGGCCGCTGTCTGGAGATGCAGAAGCAGGGGACGCCCGGCTTCGACGACGGCCAGATCTGCTCTTCCCTGATGGGCTTCATCGTCGGCGGTCCGCCGCAGCCGCCAATGGTTGTCCCGCAAGCGCTCGAGCAGCTGCTGCGCCGTCCGGACGCGCTGGCGGGCGCGCAGCAGGCCGCGCGTGACAATGATGATCAACTGCTCGCCGGATATGTGTTCGAGGCGATGCGCTTTGATCCGCTTGCGCCGTTCCTGCCCCGCGTGGCGACGAGGCTTTCGACCATTGGGCGAGGCACGCCGCGCGCCGTCAACGTGCCCGAAGGCACAAGGGTCTTGGTCGCGTTCGGCTCGGCCATGATGGATGAAAGACGGCTGCCGAACCCAAAGGCGTTCAATCCGCGGCGGCTGCCGCACGAATACATCCACTTCGGTTACGGACTGCACCAATGCTTCGGCATTCACATGAATAAGGCGCTGCTCCCCTTGATGCTAAAGGCGCTGCTGAAGCGACCAAACCTACGGCGCGTGCCAGGCACCGCGGGCCGACTCCGTAAGCGAGGTGCCTTCTCTGACAAGCTTCAAGTGAACTACGATTGAAGCTGTCCGAGATACGATCCGTTATGCGCGTGAAGGTAAGCCAATTTCTTGCTAGTGAGCAGCATCAAAGCGAAGTTCCGCCGACATTTAAGACTATATCCCTCTACACTACTGTCCGGTTAAGCGCGGAAGATATGCCGAATAGGTTTTGTGAAGCAATAGATTGAGTGTCCAGCGTTAGCACCTATGAGACATATGTGGACGGCCTCATGGCAAGCACTTTTTTTGCGCTGAACGGTTTGGTCGGCTGCGGTCATATGTCCGGCCTGGTGGCGCGGCGCATATGTCCGCTGGCCCTGATGAAGTCCGACGACCAGAATCCCTATCAGATTTGCGAGCTTCAAGCTCATGTCTCACAACAGGTTGTTTTTGGTCTTCGGTGGCGACCGTGTCGTTCATCGCGTTTCAATGCGCTTGCCAAACTTCAAACTGTGATCTGTGCAACTGCTCCGTGGATATGCTTGCAGGAAGGGCGGCGTCCTTACGCCTTCGCGAATATTTCGGCGCGGAAGATTTCGCCGGTCCTCATTATCGCCCAGATGATCCGGGCGAGCTTGTTGGCCAGCGCCACCGTGACGAGGCGTGCCGGCTTTTTCGCCAGAAGCGCGCTGATCCAGTCGGCGGCGCGGGACGCGGAACTGCCGCAAAAAGTTTCGACGCTGTTTAACGAAGCGGTTGGGACGGCGGCGGGGCGGGACGTGGCGAAGAATTAAGATAAATGGTTATCAACCAGTTAAGCGTCCCTTGCCCCGACGGGCGTCGGGCGCCACATCGGGCGGCAGGGCGGTTCGGCTCGACGAGCCCGCCTGTGGAGACCGGTCCCATGACGCAGCCCCTGGCGAGCGGCAAGTCCGCGCGCTTCGATCTCAACGAGATCGCGAAATCCTTTCCCCCTAGTGCCGACACTTTGCTCCTCGACACCTATTTGACGAACGAGGCCCGTGCCCCCCGCTCGCGGGCAATGCCAAGCCGAGTGGCGTATTTGTCGGTAGGCCGCGATCCGCGCTCACGCGTGTGATCGCGGCCACGCATGGCGCCATCGCGACCCTTCGCGCGCTCGTCACCAAGCCAAAGGCTTCAGCGTCGAAAGAGGCGAAAGGCAGCCAACATGCTTACCACTCGGGACCGCGAACATAAGGTGACACAATGTCCGAACGCATTTGGAAAACAGCGGCCGGCGAGGAGCGGCAAGCGAGCTTCGGGAAAGCTACTTGAGCGATGTTCCGCGGATTCACGGCGAAGCGACGGAACAGGTGGGGTAATGGCGACACGGGAATCCAACGTTATCATGTTCCCGCAACCCATCGATCCGGAGCGCAAGGAAGACGTCAGATTGGCGGAACAATTCTTTGAGAAGGTTGACGGGTTGGTCATGGAAGGCTTGCAGCGGGACCTGGCGGCAGCCGAGGCGAGAGTCTTGACGGACGATGCGGACGCTGCGGAGGATGTCGAATTTTTGTGCCTTTCGATCAAACGCCGGCTCCGCGATCGTGACGCAATAAGGCGTGAGGCTATTGCAAAATATGTGCGCGTGCGGGCCAAAGCGCGGGAATTTTGGAGCGCATGACGGCGCGGCTGCCGGGCCGGAGTGAACGCGTGCCGAGGCCCCTGACCTGGAGCGCGCCAGATCAGGGGGCTGCGCCTGGCGGATAGCCGGGAAATGGCCAGCCACAATGCAACAGGCGTCCGCCAGTTATGAATGAAAGCCTGGTGTGACGTCTATAAGGTCGACCGGCTGACGCGCGCGCTCTCCGATTTTGCCAAGCTTGTCGACGTCTTTGACCGCCGTGGCGTCTCGTTCGTGTCGATCACCCAGCAATTCAACACCACCACCAGTATGGGACGGCTGACCCTGAAT
>Ga0185299_10006709_pt1 | contig 12156 bp, 10 predicted proteins | sample PaiPotPPA55metaG_FD_128002 | JGI IMG/M metagenome (GOLD analysis project Ga0185299, IMG submission 128002) | Iron sulfur acid spring bacterial and archeal communities from Banff, Canada, to study Microbial Dark Matter (Phase II) - Paint Pots PPA... ...
CAAATTGCGCCTTTCGTTTCAACGCGAGTTCACGGCTGCGATCATGGGGCCAGATTCTCTAATGCATACTTCGAAATATGCAGACCAAAGACCGTCCGGCCTTGGCCAGACTCTTCCAAATCTACATAGCCCCCATGCTCCCTCGCAGTGCGATCCACTATCGAAAGGCCGAGGCCGATTCCATTGATTCTCGGTGCTTACAAAAGGCTGAAAGAGCGTTTTTCGAATGGTGGCAGGCACTCCGCGGCCACTGTCAATCACCCGAATATGAACAAGCCGTTGGTCCTCAGCAAACGTGACTTGGACCGTTTTCGGAGCGAGCCCGAGCCGCGCTGCCTGGCAGGCGTTAAGCAATAGGTTATAAACAGCGCTGCCAAGTTTTGTGCAATCCATCCAGCACGCAGCAGGCGCCGCATTCTGAATCACAAGGTCGATATTTCGTGCGTCCGGATGGGCACGGACCATGCAAGCCGCATGTTCCACCACTTCGTTCAGAGATCCCCAACGGGGATGAAGTGGTTGGCCCGTCTTTGCAAGGACCAGAAGAGAATCGAGCATGCCGGTCATGTCCTGGATCACTGCTCGTACTCCCTCCAGCAGTTCTTCTCGCTCCACGTCAGTGGTCCTAGATTCACTCATGGATTCGACATTGGAATAAATGGCAGTCAAGTGATTGCGGAGATCATGTGAAACCGATTGAGCCATTCTCCCCGCGATAGCCAATGTCTTGGATTCTTTGCAACCATTACATTTCTGAGGCGCCGTGCTCATTGCACCTGCAGAGGGAACTTCCGAGACCAGCGGCCCAGGAATAGAAGGTTTCGGCAGCACCGCGTTGACTTCCGGGGCTCGAAGGATCGGCATTTCAGAGAGACAGCTTGTGCCGGCAGAGTCCCACTGATACGTAGCTTTCATGAATAGATTCTCCTGGCGAGCAAACTGCGGGGAGAAAGATTTGTTCCCTCGACGCGGAATAAATTCATTCCATGCCAGTTCTTACTTGATAGAGAAGGAAAAAGCCCGTAGATCTCACCGATGGTCTATATGCGCCATGGGCTGAAGGGGACGAAGGGCCTGGAAAATGACTTGCAATTACGCTCTCTCGCGCATCGCTGATGAGAGCCATCTTCACACTAATCGTCGCCAAACTGCGGTCGATTAATCCCCGGCAGAAGGGCAGATTTATGACACGTGAGGAACTCCGGACGAATCAGGAATATATGTGGCAGGCACTTTCCGGCGAGCAATCAATGACTCTAACGCTCGCGGTGGAGATGCTCTTGCGGTGTCATTTATCCCCCTATCAAATCCTTACCAAAACGATGACAGCCTTGGAAGGCTTGCAGCACGATTCCTAAAGAATAGCCCTTCGGCTGAGCACGGACGTTTGCGACGTGGCGTTTAGTAGATGTGCCAGGAGGATGGAATTGCGACGGGTGGAGTGCCACCTAAATAAATAGGCGTTTGCATAGGCCCAATCGGGACATCATTTTGGAACAGTCAAGGAGAAGTGATGAATCCTTCACACCTGTTCGGGCGACGTCCGAGGCGAGAGCGTTTGCTTTTTGCGTCTGCTGGTATGAATTTACTTTTTGTTGGCAGTGATTTCGGCTAGCACCTCTGCGCTGTGCCCCGGAATGTCGGCATCGACCTTGGGCCAGACCTTGACGACCTTGCCGTTGGGAGAGATGAGGAAGGTCTGCCGATTGGCGAACTTCATCTCCTTGTAAGTCATAAGCGGAACGCCGTAGGCATCGACGACCTTGTGGTCAGGGTCGGCGAGGAGTTTGAAGCTGAAGGTATCCTTCGAGCACCAGGTCTTATGATCTTCTACAGTGTCGACGCTTACACCGAGGACGACGGCGTTCAAGGCGTTATACTTCGCGATGTCACGCTGGAAGCCGTGGGCCTCGAGGGTACAGCCCTTGGTCTGGTCCTTTGGGTAGAAGTAGAGGACGATCCACTTTCCCTTGTAGTCTGTGAGGCTGACGGGCTTGTCTTCCTGCGAGGGCAGGGTGAATTTGGGCGCTACAGCTCCAGCCTGGACTGTGTCTGCGGCGACGGCTGCACAGGCTTTGATGCCGAAGCCGCACGCTCCGACTACGCCGAGGATTACTCCAAGGGCGTGGAACCGATTCTTCCGCGCTATAGGGCTGAAGGAAAGAGAAACTCTCCGGAACGAGGGGAAAGCGTTACGGAAGTGCGATATGAAATTACTGCTCAACATAGTGATTGCCCTCTACAGCACCAAAACTGAGCGCGTTCCCAGTTATTCCAATTCGCCCCCAATTAATTTGTGGAGCTGTCCGTCAGCAATGTCGAAAGTTTCATAGTGTGGCCATCGACTGTAATGGGCGGCGATAGAGTTGCCAGGGCGAACAAGCACAACGGGGCGACTATGCTGTCTATAGAATCAGACGTTCCGGCCGCCTCGGGAGAGGTTGCTGCGTGGCGAGGGATGTGTGGGGGCGAATCGAGATCAGAGGTGCAGAGCGGCCAGCTTCGTGTGCAGCGTCGCAATCCAGTCAGCTTTGGCGCTGGGTTCCATACGCAGTGCAATGGAGAGAGCTTTGTTGTATGCGGCTGCGCTTTCGTGGTCGCGGTGAAGCGCAGCGAGAGTGTCTCCTAGGACGATCTGCCCTTGCATGAGATTGGGATTGATGGCAATTGCCTGCTCGGCTGCGTGAAGAGCCGCGTCGGGTTGTTTGTCGGCGAGTGCCTTGGTAGCACGCGTGAAGTATCCAAACGCAGAGGACAGCGACGTATCGAAAGTGCCGCGATACACAAAGACGCCGTCGTCAATTGTGTCGACCGGTCGCACGTTCATGAAGGGCTGAAACGGACTAAGGATGACGGAGCCGAACTCGTACCCCGTCAGCGTACCGGCGCTCACCAGGATCGTGCCGGAGATCGTGGCCGGAACATCGACCTGCTGTTCGGTCCACATACTATTTGCCGTCGGCAGTTGACGACAGGGGATTCCGTACGAGTGATAGTCGATGGAGGGTTGCACAAAGTAGCCAAACCAGCAGTCGTGGATGTTGTGCCGGTCGAGGTACTTCTTGACCGAGACGAGCTGCTGTCCCCAGTCCGTGTTGGAGTCAGTGAGGTATCGGTGCGTATTCGCCGGGCCGCCGAACAATTCGTTGGAGTAGGCCAGATAATTCGGCGCACTCCGCGTTGCTGACAAAACATGCCACCCGAGCAGCAGGAGTGTGGCGTAAATCCAGAGCCGCTTCTCCCGCCAGATGGAAACGACCGCGCCACCTATAAGTACGGCGAGAAACGGATACATGGGCAGGATATGGCGCGCACCTATATTGAGACCCGTATCGATCGCAACCAGGAGATAGACAAGGGGCGGCACCGCGAGATAGCTCAGCCGCTGCCACCCTGCGAGGTGCTTGGAACAAACCACATAGATGGCGACGACCAGGAGCAGCATGAAGCCAAGCGTGGATTTGATAACGAAAGCAGCCGGGAAGTAGTACGGGACACCATGTGCATGAACCTGTCCGAAGATATAGGTTGGGAACGACTGCCCGGCTACAGACTGCACGCGGATGTCGACTATCCCGTACAAGTACGACTCGGGAAGGATATGCCATCGGGCAAGGAATCCGTACACCTTGGGCTCGACCCCGTGTAGCGAGTTCATGTACGCGCTGAGGCTGGGCTGCATGCCTCCATCCGGGTGCGCGAGGAAGCGGAAATGGTAGGTAGCCCAAAGGATCGGCAATCCGACGACGATGGCCGCGGCAAACGCCGCCGCATAGAGGCGGAGGACCTGAGCCCGTTTCTCCTCCGCACGCGGACGCACGAGTTCGAAAACCAACAGGACGAGTGTGATCGGGAGCAGCAGAACAGCCGAGTGCTTAAGCGCCAGGGCTACGCCGGTTGCTGCCCCCACCACCGCGAGCCTGCCGATGGAGGGCCGCACGCGAAAACGGTACAGTGCGTAAACGGTGGCGAAGATCCCGAAGGTCACGGCCATGTCCGTGGTTACATAGGCACCGTGGGCAATGAGGTTGGGCTCGAAGACGACAAGTGCAAGACCGAAGAGGGCCGCAACGGGGCCGAAGATCTCAAGACCCGCGAAGTAAACCACAGTGGCTAGCGCAAGCGAAAAGATCGCCGCCGTCATTCGCGAGCGGAAGATAACCTTGCTTGCGGTTTCGAGACCGCCGTTGTCATAAATCAGGCTGCGACCGTTGAAGTATGCTTCGGTTTTTGAAAACCTAGGGCTCTTCCGTGGAGGAGCGCTGAGGTGCATGGTGAGCAACGGAAGGGTGGCAATCTCTTTGAGTAAGGGGGGATGCTCTGGATTGATGCCAAAGTCCCCGGCAGCCCAGCTCTCGTAACCGGCGTAGATGTGATCCCCCTCGTCCCAGCTCAGGGACTGGCGATGCACGGAAAATACCAGCTCGCCAAGAAATATCAAGACGAGCAGGAAAGCGACGGCGTGCGCACTGCGTCGTGGCATGAGGCTCGCGAGATATGCTTCGTTTGCTGTCCTGAAGTGACGATTCTGAGAAGTCATGCCCGCCTGAAGTATCGTTTTGCTGCTCAACATTTTGGTTCAGCTAGATAACATTTTCCGGCATCGAGGCCAAGTGCGCCAGTAAACCTCGTGTGCTTAGCTGAGCACATCGGCTGATCCGGATGAGCCTCGAGAAACGCACTTCTGTTGACTAACGTCTGAGCCCTGGCTGACCGGTCGAGTCGACGTTTGTTTTGCCCCGTCGCTGAACAACCGATCTTGGACGCTCGCCAAAGGCAGGATGATCGTTGCCATCAATGCCAAGAGCAGACCAAACCTACGGAATTTGTCATATCGATAGCCCTGTCCTTACAAAAAAACATTGGTTAGAAACGAGCAGTTCCCAAATCCCTCCGATTCCACTCTGTGCCGCTTTCCCTCATCTCATACTGATTCCCCACCTATCTCAACTTCTTAGCGCTTTGCTCCACAGCGATGCCTCAGCCAGGCACGGACGGGCTCGTCGTAGAACTTCAAGGCAAGCCATGCCACAACAATCGCAAGCGGCAGAACAATGAAGATTCCGGTGATGATCACGCTCGTGCTCGGGTGGTGGGTCCACGCATAATTCGCCAAGACATACACAAACGCGTTGTCATAGACTTACAGAGATATTAGGAAACTCAAAATCCGCCGAGGGCAACCTCGTGAGGGTTCGACCCCCTCCCGGCACCACGTATCCAGTGTAATTTCAGTGTTTACGAGGAGGCGACGCAGAACTGCTGGGACACACTTCGGGTACAAAATTGGGTACAGTGCGCATCGTGCGTATTTTCAACAGGTTAATAATCTCTGGCACTTACCTTTCCCTGCGACCTATATTTAGTTAGCCTCGTTTACGCTCGATTACTGAATGCGCAACGGATAATCGGTCCGCTGGAGCCAGCAGAGCATAGTGAACGAACTTCAGCTTCCCCATCCGAGATCGTGCTGGGCGTATCAGGCGTGTGGAGTCCCGGTTCTAGAAGTGACGCAACAAAGAAAACTCCAAAAGACTTTTAGCGTTAGCTCACAGGTACGCTGCGTGGCTCGAAAGGTGAAGATGGCTTTTGGTTTGGCCGTAAGATCCACGATTGCCTCGACCAGTACGCTTCAACCTTGGAGGCGAGCTTCGATGTTTGCCGTAAAATCCAGCAAGCGGCCTTGAACAGCTAGTTTGCGCTAATCGATGCTCTGGACCAATGATTGTGCATCATACGACAAGTGGTTTCTCGGATATCAATCTCGCTTACCTGTCGATGCCACACTTCCGGTGTCGCGCAAATCACGCCAGTGTCCTCGACTTTGCGTGGGTAGTGGCAGGCAAGTCTTGTTCTATGAATTTACTTACGGTTTCCTCGGAAGCAGAGACTTTTTTCCGCTGCCTGTACAAGCGGTCCCTTGGTTCAATCGTGCGCAGTGACGAAATTGCAGAACACGCTCCGATCCTCGACAAGCTCGACGCCAGCCGAACCCGGCTTCGGAGCAGACGATCTTAGCGCTACCTATTTGGCGGTTGGCAATGGAGTTGAGCGATGACGACCCTATCAACCCTTCCGAAGGTCATGAAAGCTGCGGTTGTGGATGCGGCGGGGCCCCCCGAAGCCATTCACATCAAAGAGGTGTCCGTACCCGCACTGCCGTCTAACCACGTGCTTATCGCGCTCGAGTATGTAGGTGTGGGCATATGGGACGCTGAGCAGCGCGCAGGATCCTGGGGATCAGTCAAGCCGGGAACAATCATGGGTGCAGATGGGAGCGGAACGATTGCTGCGGTTGGCAGCCATGTGACAAAGCTCCACGTGGGCGATCGCGTTTACTCTTACAGCTACGGCAACCGCAGCGGCGGATTTTACGCGCAATACGTCAGCGTTCCGGCGGACAGGGTCGCTCCCGTTCCCGCACACCTGGAAATGAAGATCGCGGGGGGAATGCCGTGCATTGCATTAACAGCTCAATCCGGCCTGGAAACTATCAAAGCGGCTCGCGGGCAAACCTTATTGGTGTTCGGCGCGAGCGGCGGCGTCGGTTCCTGCGCGGTCTGGCTAGGAAGCGAAAAGGGGGCAACGGTTGTGGGCACAGCGCGGCCCGACGCGCAACAGTATGTTCGCTCGCTGGGGGCGGCGCACACAATCGATCCAAATTCCACGGAACGCGAGAGCGCAATCAAGCGTGCGGCCAAAGACGGGTTCGACGCCGCCCTGGTCACGGCCAACAGTGACGCGTCGGCTTACTTCTTTTCACATCTGAAGCCGAAAGCGCCGATTGCCTTTCCGAATGGTGTTGAACCTGAACCACGTTTCAACGGCCATCCAGTATCAGCATTCGACGGTGCGATGTCGCATGAGGCTTTCGAAAAGCTGAATGCGGCGATCGGTGCACGGACCCTGCCGCTGAGAACCCAAGTTTATTCATTGAAAGACGTGGCTGCAGCCCATCACAGGGTCGAAGAAGGACACGTTGTCGGCAAGATCGTCTTGCACGTCGACTTATAGACTTGCCCGCGCACGGTGGCGCGGGATCCATTGGTCCACGTCATCCAGTATGAGCTCGTCTATATAGCACCAGCCCCAATTCTCACCGGGCTCGAAGGAGCGCATGATGGGATGGCTGGTGCGATGGAAATGGTTGGTGGCGTGTTTACCGGGAGACTGGTCGCAACAGCCGACGTGGCCGCACTCCAGGCATAAGCGAAGGTGAACCCAATAACTCCCCGTCTTTAAGCACTCTTCACAGCCTTCGGGAGTACGAGGGGATACGGGTCGAATCTGGTCCAAATGGGAACAGCCTGACATAGCTTTTCTTCCTTTCAGTGGCTGGCTAAATCATGGTGAACAAAGGTAACAGCCATTGCGCCTTCCCCGACAGCCGAGGCGCATTGCTTCACGGAGCCATGGCGAACATCGCCGGCGGCGAACATTCCGGGAAAGCTGGTTTCCAGATAGTAAAGTTCGCGATCGAGCGGCCATGTCCTGGCAAAGCCATTGTGCTTTCGTAAATGCGGACCAGTAAGGAGATAACGCGGAGATCGTTGACCTGGGCCAACTCCCGCGCCTCCTCATCAGAGGTCAGCTCGATCCATTCGAAAGGAACATCGCTGCGGTATAGAAGATCACGCAGGCCGTAACTGGTGGAGGAACCGTGGGTGCCCAAAAGCCGTAGCCGTAACGAATGTTGAGGAGTGGCCGCAATCATTTTATTTGCCTCACAAGATCTACAACATCGGAAGTCTGGAAGGACGCGGACCCAGGGGGAAGGCCTCATCGATGCGGGCGATGTCTGCCGCAGACAACTGGAAATCTGCTGCACCCGCATTTTCCGCGGCGTGCTCGGGAGTCGAAGCTTTGGGAATGGTAAAGAGTCCGGGACAGCGCACGAGGAACTGGAGCGCCACCTGGCGAGGGGTGGCATGCTGCAGTTCGGCTATTTCGTGCAACACTCGCTCGCCCGGCGAGTGTGGCGCCGGGAATGCTCCATGACCCAGTGGACTGTATCCAACCACAGCCACTTTGTGTTTCTGACACCAGGGAATGACAGCATATTCAACGGCCCGCTCCTGGAGGTGATAAAGGACCTGGTTACAGGCGGGCAGACCTTCGCCGGCGATGCTCCAGATTTCTTCCAAATCGTCGACATCGAAATTGCTCACACCCCAGGAGAGTACTTTTCCTTCGTCACGCAGCTGCTCGAAGGCTGCGACCGTTTCCTCCAGCGGATGGTGCCCACGCCAGTGCAGGAGGTAGCAATCCAAGCGGTTGGTCTTGAGGCGAAGCAGAGATTTCTCACAGGCCTTGATGGTCGTGCGCCGCCCGGCATTCTGAGGGAGAACTTTTGAAACCAGAAACAGTTCGTCGCGCCGCCCGGCAATCGCCTGGCCAACCAGCTTTTCGGCGGCTCCGGAGCCGTACATCTCAGCGGTATCAATGTGCTTCATGCCCCGATCGAGGCCGAGGCGCAAAGCGGAGATAGCTGAAGCAGGGTCTTCGTTTTCGTCGTACCAGGTGCCCTGGCCGATCACCGCGACCCGACGCTGAGTGGATCCGAAATAACGTTGTTCCATTGCTGTCCCCAAAGAGGTGGGGGCGGCCTTCACCCCCACAAGGCCCAAGACTAGGCCGCTGGTTTTAGAACAACTTTCGTCCACCCATTGTCGCGCGCGTCAAAATGTTGGTAGGCAGTGGGTGCCTGCTCGAGAGGCAATCGATGCGAAATGATCCAGGACGGTTTTGCCCGGCCGGCGTGAATCAGATTGCGCAGGTGCCGGTTGTAATGCTTGATGTTGGCTTGCCCGGTGCCAATCGACTGCCCTTTGAACCAGAAGAGTCCCATGTCAAAAGCGATTTCACCTTGCTTGGCGAACTGGTCGGCAGCGCCAGGGTCTTTGGGGAGAAAAATGCCGACGACGCCGATTCCGCCGGTGAAGCGTACGGAGCCCACAAGATTATTCATGGTGAGATTGGGTATCTCGTGGCCGTGTGGCTCGTGACATTGGTAGCCCACGCATTCACAACCTCTGTCGGCGCCCTCGCCGCGGGTTTGCGCTAACACCTGTGCCACGGGGGAAGCTTTCGAGTCGTCGATGGGAATGCAACCGATCTGCTCCGCCAGAGCAAGCCTGTCGGGGTGGCGATCGACTACCATGACCTTGCTGGCGCCCTGGATGATTGCAGACAGGGCGGCCATCAAACCAACCGGGCCGGCCCCATAAATCACAATGGACTCGCCGGGTTTGAGACCTGCGAGGCGGGTGGAGTGCCAACCGGTGGGAAAAATATCGGACAGGAATGCATAATCGTCCTGCTTTTCCCGGGCGTCCTCAGGAAGGCGCAAGCAGTTGAAGTCTCCGTAGGGAACGCGGAGGTATTCCGCTTGTCCACCCGGAAAAGGCCCCATGTCGGCAAAGCCATAAGCAGCCCCGGCCATTCCCGGATTCACAGTGAGGCAAAACGCGGTAAGACCCGCTTCACAGTTTTTGCAGAAGCCACAACCGATGTTAAATGGCAGGCTGACCTGGTCACCTTTTTTGATGCGGCTGATTCCAGGACCTACCTCGACGACTTCACCGGTGTTCTCGTGACCGAAAACGCCTCCCGGTTTGAAATCGGTCCGGCCCTCGTACATATGCAGGTCAGAACCGCAAATGTTGGTGGTGGTGATCTTGACGATCACATCGTTGGGCTGCTCAATTTTGGCGTCAGGAACATTTTTCACGCTGACGTCGCGGGGTCCGTTGTAAACGACTGCCTTCATGGTTCTCCTCCTCTGCTGATACGCCGCGGCAGCCAGCCTGAAGCCGGCTGCGACAGAGTCTGCATGTAGGAAATGGTAAAGTCCGAACCAGAGAAAAACGATTGATCGTCAGCGGGAGGTGAACATCGGTGATGAGACCTAATACCATGTGCGCGCTGTGTCGGAGAAGCTACTAAGACTTTGGTGGTAGTCTGGGACATGTATCCCCACCGCTGCGGAGCGGGCCGGGTCGTTCCTGTACTGGCTTGGTTCCTTTGCGTACTCGCGACGCTCCAAAACTAGAGGAACGCCGCAGTTAGTGTTATCTGTGCCCGCGTTTGTGCCCCAAAACTTTTCACTGTTGCGAGGTATGATCATCCGTTCATGCCCTATCCTCATATGCAATCCGCTGAAACCAAGTTGCGCGGTGCCGGTGCTGTTGCAGTTAGACGTATGCGAGGCCATTCGCGCGCAAACGAAGGAGGCTCTCGCCGCCTAGGCCCACATCTATCCGGAATAACTTCGAAACGTCAAACCCTCTGATGAACACTAGCGGCTGCCCTCTTCCAAAGACTCAGCCGACGGGAGATTACGACTAGTCTCACGATGAGAGCAATCGAGCCTCCCAATGCGGTGCATAAGGCTCGGCGCTGCGCAATCACAGGTCCTGGCACATTAGCGAGTGAGAGCAGGAAGACGATGTATCCGGTGATAAAGACCGAAAAGAGGGCGTAGTTCACATTGAGGGTGCCATAGGATAACCATGCGAACAGCAAGGTGAAAGATGCAAGCACAACAGGTGAGGGGTTCAGATGCGCGATGCAGAAGCTTACCAAGATAGCCCCGGCGAGCGTGCCTAACACACGAGCCACGGCACGATTCACTGTATCGGTGACTCCAGGCTTCAGTACCAACAATGCGGTCATCGGGATCCAATATCCGCTGGGGAATTGCAACTGCCGATAGATTTCCGTAGTAACGCCCAGAGTAATCGCCAGCAGCAGCGAGTAGGGCAACGCGGAGTTTAGGATTTTGCGCTGTTTCACCGATTGCGCCGTCTCCAGCACAGCCGCCTGTAAGGCCACCTCCTCTTCGCGAATATATCTGGCTAAGGAGGCCAGATGGGCGCCCAACTCTCCATAGGAGCGAAGCAGAATAGCGGAAGAGAGAATCTGAAGCGCTCCTCCTGCAAAGATAAGCAGGGCACGGTCCCCCGCAGCTTCAACGGAAGCAGGAAATGATGAGGCTACAAGAAAAGTAATGACGCACTGCTGCCCGACCCAGCTATATCCAGCCTCCCTTGTCGTGAGCATTCCGTATCCAAATCCCCACAGTGCGGCCATCGCAACGAGGAAGAAGTTTGTATGGCCGATGACCACGCCGAGGAAAGCCGCGAACGCCATTCCGAGTGTGACAAACAGCATGGGAAGCAGGCGGGATTCGTCGATGCTCTGCTTAGCGCCGAAGCCTACCGTCATGGCGCCGCTGGCTGCGATCATTCCAGCAGCAGGATGATGGAGCCATAACCCTGTACCAAGACAAACGGCGATGGGCAGGATGAATATGAGGTCTGCTCGGAATGTTTGATTTCTCCAATTGAAGACGTAACTGTCGGTGAAGTACTCGGCTGGAACCCCGTGCGGCTGCCCCGATGTAGGAGAAGAAGGCATATGCGATCTCAGAATGAGGTTCGCGATCAGGGGTGAGCACGAGTCGATCTTACTGTAAGGATCACGTTGGATCCGGAAAATCCGCGTCAATGCAGTCGGGTAGCTGTTCTTAACAACGAACCAGACCTCGTCCTGTTGCTACGCTGATTGCTTCTCCGCGGCTCGAGACACGGAGCTTTTCTAGGATATGTGTCATGTGTGCCTTCACCGTGGCTTCGCTGATGTCGAAGAGCGTTCCGATCTCCTTGTTACTTCTTCCGATGGACAGTGCCCCCAAAACATCAGTCTCTCGCCTGGTGAGGTCCGGGGCGAGAACCCGCTTTGCCAATTTAGCTCCAACATCGGGTGGGATCCATGACCGACCACAGGACACCGCACGAATGCATTCGAGCAATTCCTCTTTCCCGCAGCTCTTGAAGAGATAACCTTGCGCGCCCGCTCGCAGAGCCCGGTATATGTCTTCCTCTGTTTCATAGGTAGTCAGAACGACGAGGCGCGCGCCTGGAACCTCACGTCGGATGGTATGGATTGCGTCGATGCCATCGGCCAGGGGCATTCGCAGATCGAGAAGGCCAATATCCGGGAGTGTAGCCAGGAAGTGTTCAACGGCTTCATGTCCGTTGCTGGCTTCGGCGACGACATGCATGTCCGTCTGACGGTTGATGACCGCTGTCATCCCTTCTCGCACTACAAAATGATCATCGGCTATCAGGATATTGATAAGAAGCGCATTTTCAG
>Ga0185299_10006711_pt1 | contig 12153 bp, 12 predicted proteins | sample PaiPotPPA55metaG_FD_128002 | JGI IMG/M metagenome (GOLD analysis project Ga0185299, IMG submission 128002) | Iron sulfur acid spring bacterial and archeal communities from Banff, Canada, to study Microbial Dark Matter (Phase II) - Paint Pots PPA... ...
ACGCGCTTGTATTGACTGGCCTGGCCAACTTCTGGGTGGTCGGCAACCGGAAGTTAATCGCTTGAGGTGGCTTTTGACGATTGAGCGGGTTTTGTTACACGCTCTTAGCATCTATGTGGCGAAGTTATCCGCGATGGGTGGCTACGTACCGCGGCACGCTTCCACTAGTAGGGATTATTCATTGGCGGTTCAGGGGCGCCGCCTACGTGCAGATGGCTCAGATCGCGTAGCGTAGCACGGTCTTCTGGACTCATACCGCGAGTAAAATTAGGGTCTCTCAGATGCTCATTGCGCGCGAACTCCGGCATGTTCTGGAGAACGCCGAGCCGTTGCTCGATGGCTTTCTTTCGTTGTGGCGGCAAAGTGCGCCAGTTCGGCAGTACATCGTTCTTTATGTGATCGCGTTGTTGCGGCGTCATCTGCTGCCAGACCCGCTCGCGGTCGCGTAAGTCCTGTTGCTGTTGGGGAGACAACTGCCGAAAGCTTCTCTGATTCTGGAGTACCCGCTGTCGATCTTCGGGGCTAAGGCGGGGTTGCTGGCTATTTCTGTAGCCATTGTAATTATTTTGCCCGCCTCGTGAATATTGCCCGTCTCGTGAATATTGACTACCCGGGCGATTGGGATCCGCCGTCTGATAATTGTTTGGCGGACGATTAGGATCCAATGTCTGGCGATTTACCGGGGGCCGGTTGGGATCCACCGTTTGACGAACTGAATTTCGGTCAGAGGGATTTGAATTCCCCGAGCGCGCCGGAGGCCGGTTGTCACGCGACACGGGCGCCTGGTCGCGGTGCGGTGCGGCAGTTGGCTGCCTGGGCGGTGTGCTCGGCTGCATGGGGGGTGTGCTCCGCTGCTGCGGAACGCGAGCAGGAGAAGGAGTCCGCTGAGGCGGAGGTGGAGCCGGAGCAGGCGCCGGCCTCTGCTGGGGCGGGCTATTGCTTAGACCCGGACGCTGCGCAAGAGTCGAAGACGCTACGCTCGCGTAGAGACAGAGCGCGAGCAGGAAGCCCTCGAATTTTGTCCGCAGCGTCATCCGCCTTACATGTCCTGCTCAGTGGGCTCGTCAGCCGACACGGGTTGCGGCAGTTCCGTTAACGGTTCAAAGTTCGCCAGCACATCGTAGTTTTCCAGCACTGGCAAATCCTGATCCTGCAGAACCTGCGTTTCATCACCACCGGAACGTGCCATGTTCGTGTTATCCGCCGGACGGTGGCCTACCCAAACAGTGGCCAGCAGCAAAATCGAAGCGGCCACCAGCACGCGAGGCGCTGCGCCCAGCCATGACCACCAGTCCTGCTTCACCGGCTCAGCGGCAATGCGTGCGCGCACGCGAATGTCGAATGCAGCGGATGGCTCAATCTGCGGCAGTTCATCCAACAAGCTGCTGACGGAGCGAAATTCGTTCACGCGCACAGTGCATGCGGGGCATGCTGCGAGATGCTTCTCCATCTCGCGCTGTTCTTTTTCTTTCAAGCGGCCGTCGATATATCCGAGAAGCCGCGTTTCCATTCGACTGCAACTCATGACTGCCTTCCCTTCGATGCCCTTAGTTTTTTGCTCGCAACGCCACGAGAGGGGCTAGTTCGACTCGCAACGTTTCATACGCCCGGAACAGCAGCGATTTAAGCGCGCTTTCCGAGCAAGACAAAATCTTGGAAATCTCGCCGTAATCCAGGTCCTGATATTTGTGCAGCAAGACCGCGGCGCGCTGCTTTTCCGGAAGCTTGTCAATGGCGTGCCGGATCATGTCCCGCTGCGCCTCCTGCACCAGGTGCTCCTCGATGTTGGGGTTTTTCTCCGCGACATCGATGCGACGCTCGTCGCCCTCTTCCGAATCCACCGTCACCGGAGCGTCCAGAGAGACTTCCATGCGCTGATGTCGCGTGTCCCGAACCGAATTCAGGGCCAGATTCGTGGCGATCCGGAACAACCAGGTGGTGAACTTCGCGCTAGGCACGTAATCCGCTCGCGCCCGATACACCCGGATGAAAACCTCTTGTGCCAGATCCTCTGCCTGCTCCCGGTTGCGAACCATGCGGTAGAGGAAGTTAACCAGCGGCGTCCTATAGCGATGCAAGAGAAGCGCAAACGACTGTTCGTCGCCCGCCTTCACGTCCAGCATCAGTTGGACGTCGGTCCTGGCCATTGCCGACACACTGTATCAAACCCGTGTATTGTCAGAAAGTTGCAATCGTGAATGTAAAGTTAGCGGGTCGCTGGCGACTTTATACATGGAACAAATGCCGCATTATCAGCAAGCTGGCTACGCCAACGAACACCAGCAGAGCCATGCGCCAGTTGGGCTCGCGATTCACTTCCGGAAGCAGGTCCGTAGCCGCAACGTACAGCGTCACGCCCCCGGAAAGGGGAAGGGCGTATTTGAGCTGGCTTTGCAACAGCGTGGTGAGCAGCACTCCTAGCAACGTTGCTGCACCTAGTAACCCAGAAGCCAGAATAGCGTTGCGCCGGCTCTGCCCACTGGCGAGAACCACGCTCGCAACCGTGAAACCTTCGGGAAGCTTATGCAGAAAAATGGCCACGAAAATCACCACCCCGAGCCAATTCGATACCAGGAAGCCGGAGGCGATCGCTACGCCATCAAAAAAAGTATGAATCACCAGACCCAGCAGCATGGTGGCCCGCACGCGATGGTGGCTAACTGTTTTGTGATGCGTCTCTTCCCCAAAATGCAGGTGCGGCGCGATGGTGTGTTCGAAGAGATGAATCAGGAAATAGCCGATCAGGATTACCAGGAACGCGCTGTCACCCGCTAGCCGCACCGACTCGGGGATCACATCCAGGAACGCCACTGCCAGCATGTAGCCCGCGCCCAACGCCACAAAATATTGCAGGTTACGGCGCTGCCAGTGGCGATAGACGACAAAGTAGCCGCCCAGCAGGTTGCCACCAGCGGCAACCAGCCCGAGAACAGCTGCTAAAGCGATGCGAGTTGAGTCAGGATGCGGCATTTGCTTAATTCGAAGTGACGCCGCGTTAACCGCTGTGGCGGAACAGGATTACATCGCCTTCCTGCACGATGTAGTCGCGCCCTTCGAGGCGCACTTGAGCTTTTTCCCGGGCGGCGGCGATGCTACCGGCCGCGAGCAAGTCGTCCCAGCGCACCACTTCGGCGCGAATGAAACCTTTTTCAATGTCGCTATGAATTTCGCCGGCCGCTTTCACCGCCGTGGCGCCCTTTCGAATCGTCCACGCGCGAACTTCCGGCTCCCCGGCCGTGAAGTAAGGAATCAAGCCCATCAGCTCATACGTAGCATGGATCAAGCGATTCAAGCCCGGCTCTTTCAGCCCGTACGATTCCAGCAATTCGGCGGCTTCTTTTTCGTCCATCTGCGCAAGCTCCGCTTCGAGGCGGCCGCAGATGGCTACCACCGCGGTATTGGGCCGCCCTTGCAGCGCGCTCAGTTTATGTCGCTCCACCGCAGTCGAGAGCTCTGCGGCTTCGTCATCCCCGAGATTCAGCACGTAAAGCATGGGGCGCTGCGACAAAAATAAAAATCCCCCGATGGACTTGCGTTCCTCGGCCGTCAGCTCCAGTTCGCGCAAAGGCTTTTCGGATTCGAGATGCGCTTTGCATTTGTCGAGGACCGCCTTTTCCGCTTCCAGAACGGGGTCTTTCTTTTTCTTTAAATCTTTCTCCAGCCGCTCCAGCCTGCGAGTGATCTGATCGTGATCGGCCAGGATCAATTCCAACTCCAGGTTGGTAGCATCGCGCAACGGATCAATGCTTCCCGCCGCGTGAGGCACCGACGGATCGTCGAACACGCGAATGACGTGGGCGATGGTGTCCACTTCGCGCAACGGCGCGAGCGCGTCGCGGTTGCGGTCTTTCTGCATGCCGCCAACGTCCACATATTGCACCGTGGCATAGCTAATTTTTTTGGGATTATAAAGCTTCGCCAGCTCCACCAGCCTCGGCTCAGGAACCTTGGCAACACCCACATGCGTACCTTGCGCGCCTGGCTTGCCCTCCACACTAGCTTTAGTGAGGATGCGGAACAGCGTGGTTTTTCCTACCTGCGGCAGACCGATAATTCCTGTTTGCATAAACGGGATATGTTAGCACAGCGACGCAGCTGCTCTTTGACGCGCCCAAAACGCCAATCCACAACGCCGATCCCCGATTGGTATTTGTCGTTAGCGGATAGACGTGAAGCCGTTTGCGTGCTAAGTAATTCAACACTATTTTCGTCAAAAATTTTCTACCAGAGTGTGAACGCGTCTTATGACTACGATAACTCCGATGCTCCAATTCGATTTACGCGTCGCGAAGGCCGCGCTCGCCGCCAAGGACGAGCGCCTTGCCCGCTTGATCGAAGAAACCGTCGAATTCCAGATCGAAATGGAATCCATGGACAGCCCTTACGAAGCGCTGATGGAATCCATCGCCTATCAATCCATCTCCGGCAAGGCCGCCGCCACTATCTTCGCGCGCATCAAAGCGCTGGGACAAAATGGCCGCCCGCCAACACCGCAGGAAATGCTGAACCTCCGCCCGCAAAAATTGCGCAAAGCCGGCCTCTCCGGCGCAAAAGTTTTGGCCATGAAAGACCTGGGGCAAAAAACCATCGACGGCGTCGTCCCCACCATGGAAGAAGCGCAAAAAATGTCCGACGAAGAACTCGTCGAACGCCTCGTTTCCGTCCGCGGCATCGGCGCCTGGACGGTAGAGATGTTTTTAATTTTCCGCTTGGGTCGCCCAGACGTCTTGCCCATTCACGACCTCGGAGTAAAGAAGGGCTGGTCGGTTACCTACGGCAAAAAGCGCATGCCCAAACCGAAAGAATTGCTGGCCTTCGGTGAACGCTGGCGCCCCTACCGCACCTTAGCCAGCTGGTATATGTGGCGCGCCTTCGAACGGGCCGGCTACAAGGCCACCAACAAAATCAGCAAAGCTAAAGCTCGGAGAAAAAAAACCAAGCCCAAATCACTCCCCACAATTAAACGTAGAAAAAACATACGCGCGCGTAAGTCACAATGAAGTCAGATTTGGTGTGAGGGTGTCCCGCGTTCGCAGTTGAGCTATGAAGCGGGGTCTTGCAGTTGAATTTTCTCCCTAAGTGAACCGCGCAACTTCGCGCACCAACAAAAACATGGTGGCAATTCCCGCCAGCAGCACCACACTCTCCAGCGAAACAGAAATGCTGTGCAACCGGGTAAACTCCGCCAGCAGCGGATTATCCGCCGCAGTAGCCTGGATCGATCCCATTTGTCCGCGCAACGCCGCCATCCTGGCGCTGACCGTGAACTGCGAAACCAGGGTCGCCGCGATCATAACCAGCACGCATAAAGCAGCCGGGGCCACGAGATTTGAGAATGAGCGAGTACGCGCCAACCGCGCCACCAGAAAAATCACTCCACAGATAATTCCGCCAATATGCATGCGCGTTAACGCGAAGCCCACCATCACCCCGGCTTGATCACGAGTGGCGAGCACCTGGAAGGCTCCGGGCGCAACCACGAAACTCAAAAACACATCGCTACCGAGCCACAACCCCAAACTCAGAAACTCCAGCGTGCGCAGAAAAACTGTCATAGGAGGACTATCTACCGGCAGCAGCTACTGTGCCACGAAATTCAATCGGTCAATCCAGGTTTTCTTTAGGTGGGTCAGGGCTCGCCTGATTTACCGACTCGCCGGAATTAATCAGCCGATTTGCCGAGGAGCGCAGCACGTCCTCTATCACGGCAATCAACGAAGCAATGTTCTTGGTCGCCACCCGGTGTACGCCCGCGGCTTTGGCCGCTTCTACCAACTCAGGCATATCGTAGAAGGAAAATATGACAATGGCGGTGTCAGGCGAAAGAGCGCAAATCTGCCTAGTCAGTTCGATGCTGTCCATACCGGGCATTACCCAATCTTTTACAATCACGTCCGGCTTCAACTCGATGCATTTTTTCAGGGTCTCTTCGCCGGTGCTGGCCTCTCCGCAGACTTCCCAGCCGGAATGCTGCTGCAGCAAAACCTTCAAAATTCCCCGTGTTCCGTCATGATCGTCAGCGACTAAAATTCTGGCCATAGATGCGAAGTTCCTGAATGACTAAAATATTGAAATTCACTGCGCCCGGCAGCGCCATACAAGTATTGCTGTAGACCGCAAATTTTTGTAGGCCAACCTACAACACACGTCGTCAGCGCCGCTCAGTCGTCTCCCATTGTCCGCGCTGTTATTGAGCTAAGCAAACAGCAGCCAGGCAGTTTCTGATTTATGATGCGGGCATGGACATTTCTGCAACGCGAACAGATTTAATTCAACGCGGTGTACGTCTGGAATATTTTACGATTCTGTGGAACAGCGTTGAAGGTTTGCTGTCCGTTGGAGCGGGAATCTCGGCCGGCAGTATTGCCTTAGTTGGGTTCGGCCTGGATAGCTTCATTGAAGTGATCTCCGGTTCTGCTCTGCTGTGGCGCATGAAAGCAGACCATGACGTGGAGCAGCGAGAACGTGCCGAAAGAATCAGCCTGAGAGTGGTTGGACTTTGTTTTCTCGCGTTGGCTGCATACGTGGTTATTGATTCTATCTATTCCCTTTGGCATAAAAGTGGGCCGGAACGAAGCTTGCTGGGCATCGCTGTCGGTGTTGCGGCGCTCTTGGTAATGCCGCTGCTTGCACGCGCAAAGCGTAACGTAGGAAGGGCCGTTGGCAGCCCGGCCATGATTGCGGATTCGCAGCAGACGCAATTCTGTACCTATCTTTCTGCCGTACTTGTCGCTGGTCTACTGTTGAACTTCTTTCTCGGTTGGTGGTGGTCAGACTCTGTCGCAGCCCTTGTTATGGCGCCCATTATTGCGAACGAAGGCATCGAAGCCGTCAGAGGGAACCATTGTCGGTGTTGAGAAGTTGAAAGCGACCGGTGCGGTACGAACGACGAGATACATCCTCACCGGATTTGCGTCACCATATCCTTGGCCTCAAAAAATATTGCGAAAAGTAATGTTTACGACACCAAAAAGGCTCAGACTTAGAAACTTCAGCGCACGCGGAAAAGTTGACTTTGGCGAAGTTCGTTAGAATAGTGTTTGGCGAAGAAATGGTGGGCGATAAAGGACTCGAACCTTTGACCTCTCCCGTGTGAGGGGAGCGCTCTAACCAACTGAGCTAATCGCCCGTTCGTGGTTTAGTTGTAACAGGAAGGGCCCGGGTTTTCAACCAATGCCGACCGCCACCTCTCAAGTCGTTGCGCAGCTGCAGCGCAGCATCGCGCGCGCCATCTACGGCAAAGAAGAAGCGATTCAACTTTCCTTGATCACTCTGCTGGCCCGCGGCCACCTTTTAATCGAAGATGTACCCGGCGTGGGCAAGACCACCTTGGCGCAAGCGCTGGCCAAATCCTTTCATTGCACTTTCCAGCGCATCCAATTTACTTCCGATTTGCTGCCCAGCGACGTGCTGGGCGTCAGCGTGTACAACCCCGAGACCCGCGAATTTGAATTTCGCTCCGGGCCAATTTTTGCCAACGTGGTCTTGGCCGACGAAATCAATCGCACCACGCCACGCACCCAATCGGCGCTGCTGGAAGCCATGAACGAAGCGCAGGTCAGCATCGACGGCAAAACCATGGCGCTGCCGCAACCGTTTCTGGTGATTGCCACGCAGAACCCCGTGGAACATCATGGCACCTATCCGCTGCCGGAATCGCAGCTGGATCGATTTTTGATGCGCATCAAAATGGGCTATCCCTCGCCTGAGACGGAAAGAGAGATTCTGCGCAAACGAGTGGGCGTGCGCGGCGAAAATCCCCTGGATGCCCTGGAGCCGGTCGCGGACGTCAGCGAAGTGCTTACCATGCAGGATGAAGTGGCGCACATAAGAGTTGATTCCAGTTTGCACGACTATGCTCTTGAGATCGTGAACCGCACCAGAAATTCCGATTTGCTCGCCTTGGGCGTGAGTCCCCGCGGCACGCTGATGCTGCAGCGCGCGGCGCAAGCGCGCGCTTTTCTCGATGGCCGCGATTATTGTTTGCCGGACGACTTCAAAAAACTCGCTGTGCCGGTATTTTCGCACCGCGTAGTGGCTAGTTCGCGCCACGCTTCACTGCAGAAAAAATCGGAAACCACCGAATCGGTCCTGCGCGAAATCGTGGAGTCCGTTCCCGTACCGCTGTGAACTTTTTAGTCCTTGCCGGATTTTCTCACGCCGCCGAGGCGTTTTTATTTTCACGTCTTCGCCCTTATCCAATTTTGATTATTTCGCGGAAAAATTCTGCCTATGAGTTTTAGCCGCTCACTCATCGCGCATCTCCGGGCACGCTCCGACCGCTCGCCGGTGCGCACTTTTCTTTTGGCCCTTGCGGCCCTGGCGGTGGCGCTCCTACTGGCGCTCTATTCCGGCGCGGCCGCGGAGCTGGGGCAGTTGCTATTGGCCAGCACCTCGGCAGTCGCGGCGCTCGCGGTCGCCGCCTGGGTAGCGTTGACGTTGGTGCCCGCCATGGCGCAACGCACTCCACTGCGCTGGATCGGCTACAAAATGGAATACAGCGTTTCGCGCGCGGGCTGGATTTACTTTGGCGGAATTATTCTGGTGGCCCTGGCGGCGTTGAACACCGGCAACAATTTGTTGTTCCTGGTGCTGGCCTGCCTCATCGCCATCATCTTGATGTCCGGGATTCTTTCCTCGGTGACCTTGTCTGGCGTGGAAATGCGCCTGGAGCTGCCGGAACATATTTTCGCGGGCCAGCCGGTGCGCGGCAATATCCAATTGCAAAACGACAAGCACAACCTGCCGAGTTTTTCGCTGCGCGTGGAGGCCGTCAAACCGAAGGACGCTCCGGCGGCCGCGATGCTGGAAACTCCGGTGTATTTTCCATATTTGCCAAAACGCGATCGCGTGCAGCAAAGCGTGCCGATGACATTTATGCGCCGCGGGGTGCACCGCCAGGACGCATTTCGCATTGTGACCCGTTTCCCATTTGGCTTCTTACAAAAATCGCGGCGGCTGGATTTGAAAACGGAGGCGGTCGTTTACCCATCGGTAGCTCCTACCGACGAGTTAGTCGAGATTCTGCCGGGATTACACGGCGCGCTGGAAAGTTTGTCTAAGGGACGCGGGCAGGATTTGTATGCGCTGCGCGGCTATGTGGCCAACGACAGCGTCCGGCATGTGCACTGGAAAGCTTCGGCGCGTTCCGGTTCTCTGATGGTGCGCGAGTTTACACGCGAAGATGACTGCCGCGTGCTGCTGGTTCTCGATCCGCACATCAGCTCGGTACTCAAACCGGGAAGCGATCCGGCCACGCATACCGCCAGCGAACGATTCGAACGGGCCATCACCCTCTGCGCGGCGCTGAGCTGGCACTTTTACGAGCGCAACGCGCATTTGCAATTCCGGAGCGCCGGTGTGGAAACGCGATTGGCCCCCGCGGAAGAGATCGTATTTTTGATCCTGCGATATTTGGCGCTGGCGAGTCCGCTGCCGCCCGATCCAAAACACTCGTTGATCACCGATCTGGCGTCCTCACCGGAATTGTTCAAGGTCATTGTTACCAGCCAGCCGCGTGGTTCGATTCCTGCCAACGTGTGGTACTCCTCTTACGTAATTTTCCTTGATGATGTGTTGAAGTAGTTTTGTTTTGGCGCGCGGTCTCATTGGAGTGTGTGAGAATATCGCGCTGATGAGCATGCCTTCCTCTCTCGCACCTTCGGAGCTCAAAAAATTTCGCGCAGAGTTGCTTGGGTGGTTTGCGACCTACCAGCGAAACCTGCCTTGGCGCCACGACTGCGACCCATACCGCATCTGGATTTCGGAAATTATGCTGCAGCAGACTCGTGTTGTGGCGGTGATTCCTTATTTTGAGAAATTCTGTGCGCGTTTTCCAGATGTGCGCGCGCTGGCGGAAGCCGAAGAGGCCGAAGTGCTGCGTATGTGGTCGGGCCTGGGTTACTACAGTCGCGCTCGGAATTTGCAGGCCGCCGCGCAGCAGATTGTGCGCGAACATGGCGGCACATTCCCCGCAACCGAACAGCATATTCGAGCGCTGCGCGGAATTGGTAAGTACACCACCAACGCCATTCTGAGTATCGCGTTCGGAAAAAAGCATGCCGTGGTGGAAGGCAACGTTGCCCGCGTGGTAGCGCGACTCGAAGCTGTTCGCGGAGACTTGCGGGAGGGCCCCCGGTGGAAATCGTTGCAGCGCACCGCCGACCATCTATTGGCTCCCGAAGCTCCCGGAAATTGGAATCAGGCTATGATGGAGCTGGGTGCCACGATCTGCACGCCGCGCTCGCCGCAATGCTTGTTATGCCCGGTGGCCAATTTCTGCCGCGCGCGAAAATTGGGACTTCAGGAATTAATTCCTGAGAAACGCAAGAAGCGCGCCACCGTGGGTGTGGTGCTTGCGGCAGCAGTGTTAGTCGATGACCGTAACAGATGTATTTTGCTGGCTCCGCCAAAAAACGGTGCAGCAAAAGCACTCGCCGACGATATTCCCACATTGGTATCCAAGATGTGGCATTTCCCGACCACGGCGGTTAGCGAAGATCCTGCTAGTGACTTGCGGCGCTATTTGAAAAAAGTCGTCGGGGCTAAAGGGCTGCCGTCGCAATTCATGGCGCTTCGCAAGATTCGCCACGCGGTGACCTACCGGGCCATCAGCTTGCTTCCCTTCCGCGTGGAATTCAAAAATTTGCCTCGCGTCGGGGGCGCAAAAATAATTTTATTAAAGAATTTCTCCTCCGTGCCGGTTTCCAACTTAACCCGCAAGGTGGCACGCGCGGCGCTGGAGGCGCTCGATTCCTGATGATCGATTCCGCCGCAGGGCGTCGCGACTTGTTGGTCTGAGCGCCTTTTTCGCTTCGTCAGCGAACGCTATTCGATAGTAACTTCCGCGGTAGCCCTGTACTTCAGGGATGACGCGCAGGCCGACTGGCGAATGTTACGATAATCGCTATGGCCACTGGCGCCACCGCTACGGGTGTAGGTGTGCTTCCCGCCGAACGGTTTTTTCGCGCGTCGTTGCTGCTGCTGATTTTTACTTCCGTGTGCACCCTGGCGTTGACCGGGAAGCTCGACCCGTTCACCGCAGTTCTTGCGCCTGCCGCGGTGATTTACAAAGCCGTTCGCTGGTGGCAAGGACGCCCCAACGAGCTGCAGAACAGCCGTGCGACCTTGCTGGTCCTTGCCTACCTCGGATTTTTTCCCCTGGATATGTTCATTCTTTCGCGCGTGCTGGTGCAGAACTCCGCGAATCCGCCGCTGTACGCCGCGCTAATGGCCGCGGTGCATTTCCTGATGTTTGTAATGCTGGTGCGCTTGTACAGCGCGGTTACCGACCGCGATGCGATGTTTCTGACCATGTTGGCCTTTGCAGGCATCCTGGCCTCCGCGGTTTTGACCGTGGACACCACATTTTTACTTTGTTTTTTTGCATTTTTAATTTTTGGCGTAGCCACATTTACCGGCATGGAACTGCGTCGCGCAGCAAAGGGAGCGCTGACGTTAACCGTGCCGGCGGGCCAGATCGAGCGTGAGCGCCAACTGAATCGGGCGCTCGGGTATGCATCGCTCAGCGTTGCGCTGGGAGCCATCCTCGTCGGCGGTACGCTGTTCTTTTTTTTCCCGCGCTTCAGTGCCGGCTACCTGGGGCGAACCAGTTTCAATCCCGCGCTCATGACCGGATTCACCGATGATGTAGAGCTGGGGCAAATCGGAGAAATTAAGAAAGACTCCACCATCGTGATGCGCGTCGAGACTGGAAAACCGGTGGGCTATGCGCGCCTGCGCTGGAGAGGAATTGCGCTGGCCAACTTTGACGGCAAGCGCTGGACTTCCCCTGAGAATCGGCGCGAGATCCTGGCGCCGAATCCCGACGGTTGGGTTTACCTGGGCGATGGCATGCCGCGCGGCGATGCGCGCTCACCGGGGCTGCCCTACACCGTTTATATGGAGCCCATCGCCTCCGACGCGATTTTTGTGCCGGGCAAAGTGATATCGCTTCGCGGAAACTTCAGTGGCGAGGCCGGCAACAGGTCGGCGCAGAAGACTTACCTCTATAGAGATTCCACGGGATCAATCTACAATCCATTTCACAATTACACCGCTATACGTTACGCAGGATTTTCGCGGCTACCAGGCTTGGACCCCATAAAATTGCGCGCCGCCGGATCGGATTATCCCGACGACATCAAGCAAACG
>Ga0185299_10006712_pt1 | contig 12152 bp, 21 predicted proteins | sample PaiPotPPA55metaG_FD_128002 | JGI IMG/M metagenome (GOLD analysis project Ga0185299, IMG submission 128002) | Iron sulfur acid spring bacterial and archeal communities from Banff, Canada, to study Microbial Dark Matter (Phase II) - Paint Pots PPA... ...
TGCTTATGGTGGCGAACCATCGTTCACTCTTGATAATCCAATATAGTTAGCGCGCTACGGTTCCCCTAATTACAAACGTCACATGTTGATGAACCCTCATTCAGGCGAATATGAATTCGTGTTCACGGCAGCGAGCGTGGTGCCTAACAAAAGCACCAAGCCATGTCGTCAAATTACTGTGCCAGCATTCCGGCGGGATCCCGAAGGACCGCCGCTCGCGTCGCAGCCGGCGCGATCTGCTCGAGCAGTTCCAGCCATTTCGCGCTAATGCTGTATTCGAAATTCGTTGGCGCGATGGCGATTGCGACCCCGGCGCCGACCCTGGCTCAGAGTGTGCACATTGAAGGACCCGGTGGTGTTGGAGTTCATATCGGACGACCGGGGCACCGTGGGGAAAGAAGGATCGCTTCGACCAGCTCCTCATGGGCTATCATCGAATGGATCAATCATCGAAACGCGCACCCAAAACCAGCGATCTTGTGTTGAGATAGCCGATCACTGGCATCGCCGGCTGCTGCGCGCGTGCCCCGAGCGGCCACGCAGCTACCCCGCCGCTATCGTCGAGTCCAGTGACGACGTAATTGTAAGTAAGAACCTCGATGGCGTTATCACAAGGCTGGAACAGAGGTGCGGAGCGGGTCTTCGGCTACTCTGCCGAAGAGGCGATTGGTCAGCCCATCACAATTATCATTCCCAGTGACCGGCAGGATGAAGAGCGTGCGATTCTAACGCGCATCAGACGAGGAGAGCGTATCGAGCATTTTACTTACTCGATCACCTCGTCGACCGCAAGCAGCTTGCTGAGGCCGCGCCCATGCCTAGCGAGATGGGATTCCGCTCAAAACGGCCGGGTGGCCCGGGAACAATGAAGCTTATCACGCAATTATTGCATGTGGGTGGGGCAGGCAACATGAGGAGGTCATCAGAATGTGCGATTACAGCCTGCAAGGCGTCAAGTCCCGTCCGGCCAAGGTCGGCGACAAGTTGCGAACTCAGCACTTCAATACCGGGGACCGTCGGGCTTGCTGCCCCGGAGGATTGTAGGACCGCGGTTTGTGTTCTTCCTGGAACAGAACTCGCTTTCGCCGCTCCGGTAAGGTGCTATGGACGCCGCGGGTTATTGGATTGGCGGCGGAGCGTGGTCCAACACGCGACAGCCATCTTTCGGCAGGTGAATAAGGATAAGCCATGCACGCATCATGATGCGTTAGAATTTCCCGATGGTCAGACGGTGTTGCTGACCAGTTTACTGGAAGGTCAGGAGACTACGGTGCTCCAACTTCCGGCTCAACCCGTTACGGTGGCTGAAGCAAAAGCCCACGAACGAGTTCCGCACATCGGCTGAATTCGTCCCCTATTTCTCGGGCCGCCTTCACAAGACCTCCGGAAAGGGAAAGTCATTGAGACCGATGAGCGCTGGCCATTCTGCCCCCAGATCGTCGATTGCGATCGCGATATTATGGAAGCGCAACTCCCTGGCGACCTCTTTCAGCAGCTCGATGTTTGGAATGACATCTGTGCCGTTGACCTCGATGATGAGTCCTCCGAAAGCTGGATGATCGGGTATTTGCCGGCAAAGACCCTTCATCGAGTCCGGATCTTGAAGAAATGTGATTGGAAGGTTGATTGCGATCTCCACGGGACCCTGCTGGCTGACGAAATAGCGCCAATCATCAATTGCCTGCGCAATGACAAACTACGACAACTCTCGGAAGTGGGGATCACCATCATCTGGTATGAAATATGCCGGTGGCACGATTCCCCAGGTCGGATGACGAAGGCGAATGAGCCCCTCGGCTTCCTGCACCATTAACGTGCGGGTGCTGATTATTGGTTGGTACCAAAGTTCGAGCCAGCCAGCGCGCACGGCTTCGGCCGCATCAATCGGCGGGCTTTGCGGCGCCTCGGCTGGCCTAGCTGCGAGAGTAGGCAGCAACCCTGGTGAGACGATCACGGCCACTCGAAGTTGGACCAGATCAGCCGCCAACGCTGGCAGTCGGTCAGCTTGGTTTCCCGCCCAGCGGTATTCGATCGCCACGTTCCGGCCCTCGACGTAACCCGCTTCGTTCAAGCCCCGTTGGAGGCCAGTGACACGGAAGGTATCGGATACCGGCGACCCGGAACTCAAATATCCGATCACCGGCATCACTGGCTGCTGCGCGCGCGCGGCGAGCGGCCAGGCGGCTGCCGCGCCACCGAGAGCCATGATGAACTCGCGCCGTCTCATCATGGGGAATTTCCCGCCCGTCCCGTCGGCGAATACTCAGTCAGTTTGGACTGGAAACTTACCATATTCGCCTACGCCGCGCAGGCTCGAATCGTGCCATCTTAACCCCGGCGGATGGTCGGCTCATGGCACTCACAAGACCGTCAGCCCCGCCGCCGGAGGGTCCGCTCACTGAGATGCTGCGGACGACTTACGCTCGCGGCGAGTTCTTCTGTCCATGACCCATAGCAGCCTTACTGCCGATGCGCCGGCGTGCTAATTGCTTTCGAGTTGGCGCTGACTGCCGACAGGGCGTCATTCAGGGAGCGGACCCCGTGAAATCAATATGCAAAGTGGTACTTCAGATGGTGCTCTTTGCGGGCCCTCTGGTATCCGTAATGAAAAGCTCGGCGCGCGCTACGGACATCACATTCCTATGCGCTGCGGCACTGGAATCGTGGATGGTAGAGGTCATCCCTGAGTTCCAGAGAACCAGCGGCTACGCGGTGAAACCTACTTTCCAAATAATCAACGTTATCACCGAGCGCGTTCGAAAGGGGGACGCCGCTGATCTTGCCATCGTATCGCCTCAGCAATGGGAAGACCTTCAAGAAGAACGCAAGCTCGACCCGGGTGTCCGGGTTGTGATCGCCAAGGTGGGTTTTGGTGTATTCGTGAAAAAAGGGGCTGCAAAGCCGGATATCAGTTCGGTTGAAGCGTTCAAACGCGCATTTCTAAATGCCGGCTCGATTGCCTTGTTTAATCCGGCAAGCCGTGGGCCAACAGGGATTTATCAGGCTCGCGTCTTTGAGCAACTTGGCATCAGCGCAGACATAAAACCGAAGATCAAATATGCGGGCGCTCCGAAACCAAATCAAGTAGTTTCGGCACCGCTTTTTGAACTAGTTACGAACGGCGATGCCGAAATCGGTCTGGCTATGATTAGTGAGACTCTGCAATCACCCGGTGTCGACCTGGTCGGACCTGTTCCCGCTGACCTCCAGAACTTCACAATCTTTACGACGGTTGTACCGGCGAATGCGAAAGAGCCAGCAGCAGCGAAGGCTCTCGTCGATTTTCTCACTTCTCCAAAAGCCACTTCGATTCTGAAATCAAAGGGTCTCGAAGGAGGTTGATCCAACGCTTCCGATCAGGGATGACCGCTTCTGGCACTCAAAAGACCGTCAGCCCCGCCGTCGGAGGGTCCGTTTACTCTCTGAGCTGCTGCCGACGAGAAATGCTCCCGGCGAGTTCGTCTCTCCATGAACCCAAACCGGACCTCGACCTGGCGTTGATCTCAGCGGATAACGCCGCCATTTCACTAGCGAGCGTCGATGCGGGCATTGCGGCCCTCCGACCATCCAAGCCGTTCGAGCCCCTGCCGGAATCCCGCAAGCCGCGCCTTCGCTTCCGGATCATCCTCGGCCGAGCCCACCAGCACGCCGATGCGCCGCATCCTGTCCGGCTGCTGCGCTCGCGCGGCCAGCGGCCACGCAAACGCCGCGCCGCCGAGCAGCGCAACGAACTCGCGCCGTCTCAGTTCATCGAACTGCATCCTCTGCCCCTAGCCAGGGTAACAGCATATCGGATTGGCGAGCATCAAGTCAGGGGCTTGCCGCAGTGCGGGATTTCGAGCCCGCTTGCGACCGGTTTGGGTCAAAACCCGCTGTTACCGCACCGCAGCATTGGCAGCCGCTTCGCCTCAGTTTACGGACATTATGAGGGCGAAGCGGCAATGCGATGCTGGTGCGGGCCCTGCGCCGCACGATGCCGTCGAAGAATACCGCGGGCCACGGTGCTGGGACGGCGAGCATGGCTTTTGGGGTGTGGACTTGTCGACACGCCACCCTCCGCCACACTGAATCTATTGGCGAGGTGATCGATGCGTCCTGTCCACAGACCGATTGCTTCACCCCAATTATCCGACATTGCTGGTTTGTGTTGGTACTTCGCGTTTGTGCCATTAGCCGACATAGATCATTACAAACCCGCTGGCGCGCTTCACGCCGCGCAATCTCTCCACCTCTCGCCTCGCGCTACCGCCGACGCGGCACGCTCCCCGCTCAAATCCCCATAGCTGAGCTTGCGGCACGGCCGACCGAGGCCTACTTCCCGCGATTTCGTGCCTTGGCGCTTTTCGGACGCCGGCCGCCAGAGCGTCTGGTCAGATCGTGGTTGCCGGCGTCCGAAAACCTGCACATGAGCCGACATATGCAGTGCAGCAATTAGCGGGCAACCTACTCGATCACGGTATCGGCGCGGGCAAGCAGCGTAGGCGGGAATTCAATGCCAAGCGCTTTCGCGGTTTTGAGATTGATTACTATCTCGTATTTGGTCGGTGCCTGAACGGGAAGGTCGGCCGGTTTTTCTCCTTTGAGGATACGATCGACGTAGCTCGCCGCGCGGCGGTACTGATCAGTCGGGTTTGTCCCGTAAGAAGCAAGAGCGCCGGCACTGGCAAAAGCCACCCCAGCGTACACGGCCGGCAGGCGACGCTTGGCCGCGAGCGTGACGATCAGTTCACGATGGGCGAAAAGTGACGATGGAGGTCCCACTACGATGAGACCGCCATTCGAGGCCGGCGCAAATTCCATAATACCTGCCTCGATCTCAGCAGCGTTGCGCACGCCGACAGGAGACACCTCCACTCCAAACGATGGTGCTGCAGTCTGGATTGCAGCAAAGCCCGCTAACCCGGCGGCGACGGCGGCGTCCCGAATGACCGCCACGCGGGTTATGCCAGGTGCGATTTCCTTGAGCAGCTCCAGCAGCTTCGCGCTTAGACTAAACTCGTATGCAGTGAAGCCCGTCGCGTTGCCGCCAGGCCGCAGCTAAACTGGCAACAAGCCCTGCGCCAACCGGGTCAATGGTCGAAACGAAGACGATAGGGATGGTGCGGCTCGCCTGCTGCAGATCCGCGACGATCGAGGCGGCTGTGCCCAGAATGACGTCTGGACCCAAGGCGACCAATTCCGCTGCATATCTGCGAAATTGATCGGTATCCCCCGCACCCCATCGATAATCGACCCGGATGTTGCCGCCCACCTCCCACCCTAATTGCTGCAATCCCTGGGCAAACGCGGCGCTCCCAGCCTGCCCCAGTGCATCGTCTGCAGCGGTGGACATGAGCACGCCTATACGGCGAACACGAACAGACTGCTGTGCCCGCGCCGCTAGCGGCCACGCGACAGCCGCGCCGCCGAGCAGTGTGATGAACTCGCGCCGCTTCATTCAATGACCTCGTCGGCGAGGGCGAGTAGTTTCGGGGGAAGTTCAAGGCTGAGCGCCTTGGCGGTCTTGAGATTGATGACGAGCTCGAATATTGCCGGTTGAATGACGGGCAGATCGGCGGGTTTCGCTCCTTTGAGAATTCGTCCTGCGTAAATACCGACTTGGTGATAGGCGTCAGCAAGGCTCGCTCCGTAACTCATCAGGCCGCCGGCCGCTACGGCTTCGCGCCATGGGTAGACCGTGGGGACCGAGTAGCGCGCCGCTAGCGAGACGAATTGATCACGCCGCGCTAGGAAATACGGATCGGTATTGACCAGAAGCGCGGATACGCGCCGCTCGCTGAGCGTCGTAAAGACCGCGTCGATTTCCGTTTCGGTGCTCGCCGTTACAAAGCTGATTGATTGTCCAACCGTGCGAGCAGCATTCTGCAGGTCCGGCATATCGATATGAGCGTTTGGATTGTTGGGGTTTACCAGGACTGCGATCAATGTGCTCGCCGGAAAGAGCAGTCGCATCACTCCGAAACGCTTTGGCCCAAGCTGCGAGGTGTACGTCCAAAATCCGGTGACGTTACTGCCGGGCCGGTTGAGGCTGGCGACGAGGCCCAGCTTGACGGGATCGCTGCTGCTCGTGAAAACGATAGGTATCGTCGTCGTCGCCGACTTGGCCGCCAATGGTGGAGGATCACCACCTCCCGTCACAATGAGAGCCACACGGTGGCCCACTAGGTCTGCCGCCAATGCCGGAAGCTGATCATAGCGACCTTCCGCCCAGCGGAATTCGATAGCGACGTTTTGGCCCTCGACGTAGCCGCCTCCGCTCAGACCTTGGCGGAACGCGGCCACGAGGTGTGCAAACGAAGAGGGTGATCCGCTGTGGAGATACCCGATCACCGGCATCATCGGCTGCTGCCCGCCCGCCGCGAGCGGCCATGCCGCCGCCGCGACGCCGAGGAGTGAAATGAACTCGCGCCGCCGCATGAGTTGCCCTCAGACGAGGCCCACAATCTAGCACATCATTTGGACCCTAGGCGAGCCTGTGCATCGCAGCGAAATCTTCCCGCTTATGTCAGGATTAAAGTCGTCGGCGAACCATTCTTTGAGTTCGCGATGGCGCTCGTGGCTGGGATCGGCGATGGCCTCGAGGAACTCGCCATAGCCCCAAGGGCCACCGACATCCTCGGGCGGGCAGTGGCCTTTGGCTTCGAGCAAGCGCGGGTAAAGGATGCCCGGTTCGGGGGCGATCAAGCGTTCGGCCTTGACCGTATGTTCCCAGCCGTCCCCAAAGTCATAGAGATACTTCAGCGTCTTCGTTCCGACAGTCTTCGAGTACGTCGTTGAGTCGAGCTTTGCGTGCATCGAGGAAGTCGCCGGACCAGTCCTGATCGGGATAAGGCGTACTCCAGCCGACATCGCCGGCGCGGATCTCATAGAGATGGCTGTTGGTCCATCCCATGGCCGCCTGGATAGTTAGGTGCAGCCGGTCGAGCAGAATATCGAACGGCACCTCGATGCGGCGCAGAACCGCTGGCTTGACTGTCATTGAGCGTAATCTTGAGACGAGCGATGGTGGCGGCACTCATGCCGCCACTTTACGACGCTCCATCTCGGCGGACCAGTTCCACGGCAGAAGCTCGGCGAGCCTGTGGATAGCGTGATCGTTGATGCGGGCGAGTACGTCAGCGAGCCAAGCTTGGGGATCGAGGTCGTTGAGCTTTGCCGTCTGGATCAACGTCAGCATGACCGCGGCGCGCTCACCGCCGCGATCGAAGCCGGCGAACAGCCAGGACTTTCTGCCTAAGAGGCACGTCATCGAACATTCCTACTGAGCGGTCGAAACAGTCGAATGGATTTCCGAGGGTCGGATATTCCTTCCGAGTAGCAAAGCAGGCTTGTGCCGCTGCTCCTCGCTCAAGTTTTTGTTCGTATTGTTCGTAAGTGACCCAAGGGGGCAAGGGGCGCAACGGTCCTCTAGACCCAACCAGTGCCGCAGGACGCCAGACGGATGCCTTGGTCGCCCAAGCGCTGCGTGCCCAGATTGCCGTGGCCTCGTGCGGACGCAGGAACTCCGGGTGCCGCGGCGCGCCAAAAAGAGCCTCCGCCCGATTTGCAACCGCGGCAAATCTTCAGGACCCGGTTTCAAAAAAACCGAGTAAACCGCCAAGGCCGGGGCCGATCATTCAGTCGCGTGTTGAACGCCCCGAGGGTCCAGGCGTTGCCTATCTCGATATGACCGACCAGGATTGGGCGTGCGCACGTTTGTACCTGGATCACCCGGTGACCGACCCATCGGGACCACCACGACCGCCAGTGCGGATTCCGGAGCAAGCCGCCCATGATTCCGGAATGATGCCGCCCACCCATTCCGAGATAATTCCGCCCACCGTTCCGAGATGATGTCGCCCACCATTCCGGGATGATCTCGCCCGGGATGGCAGGTGCCTCTGCTGGCCGACTCAGGTCCTCTCCTTTGGCTGTTCCAAAGGAGAGACCGGATGCCAGCAGAGAGAACGATCATGCGCCAAGTGCGCGAAGTTCTTCGGTTGAAGTTCGTTGGTGGCGTACCGATCCGTGAGATTGCCCGTCGAATTGGAGTGGCTGCATCGACAGTTCGGGCGACGATCAGACGCTTCCAGGCCGCCGGCCTGAGCTGGCCGCTGTCCGAGGACATGACCGATGCCGTGCTCGAGGCCAAGTTGTTTGCCGATGCCGGCACGAAACAGGGTTAGTGTTGAGGGAGCAAACCAATTGTCTTAAAGCGGTTCTCAGCGGCCGTGTCATTGGTCAGCGTGCGACCCGCAGGCTGTTTGGAGTTGGGGACGGCGCGCACAGGTTAGCCACGAGGTGGTCCATGAGGCTCTCCCAAGCGGCATTTCACGAGCGCTGCAAAATCCACGACATCATCATGCACGGGATTGATGCGGGGCTTCGCAAGCGTGGCTATCCACCTGTTGAGGATCTCAAGGGCGGGCAAGAAGCGGTGAGCCGTCTATTCTGGAAAGATGCGAATAAACATGCCGAGTCGTCGCTCCGAAGCCCTCGTGACTGAATTTCTGGGAGATGCGCTCGCACTGGGTGCATTGGGCGTGCCTGAACTTGAGGCGAGGGCGCGAGCGGCAGGACTGCTCGGCCAAGGTCAGTCCATCACCCATACCAAGGCATTTAAGGGCGCGAAGAAGGCTCTTGGCATAAGGTCGCTTCGGGCTGGATTTGGAGCTCGCAGTCAGTGGCAGTGGCAGTTGCTACAACAGAGCAATCCGGCGGCCGTGAAAACGGAGTCAGAAGCAGCGCAGGAGCGCCGCGTTCCAATTCCAATCGACTGGGTCCAGGGGGTCGCCCGTCTTGACCCTGATCGTCCGCCCAACGACGTCCCTCGGCACCGTTGGCGCCGATTCGTAGACGATTGCAAAAACTTCCTGAGCCCCTCGGAAAACTGGGCCGAGCGTGCCGCCCGACTGGGCTGGGACGCGATGGCTTTGTTCGGTTGTGCGCCCAAGCGGCCCCTCGACTATTCCGGCAGCGCCGGTCTGTTATGGGCTATCAATGGAGGCAGGCTCGTCGAACTGCACCGAGACTGGGCAGTCATAGACCTCCGAGTGAACGGATCGCAGCGCATCTTTGACCGCCGAAAGCTGGATCCAGCGAAGATCACTCTGCCCTGGGCCAGAGGATTTCTCCATTGGATCTTCGCTGCGAACACACCCCTATACTGGTCTCATAATTACCCCACACGCTGGGGTAGCCATATCGAGGGTTGGCTCCCCTACCCCCCTATGGGTCCTATGCCCCCCGGGTCATCTATGGTGGGGGGTCCCTTTCCCCCGGACATCTATGGCGTCCCTCCTCATCACCTGTCGTAGCGCGCCTTCACACGGGTCCGGCAGGAACTCTCTACTGACCTGGAAGCCGGTGAGGTTGCCGCCCGGCCGGTTGAGGCTCGCGACCAGCCCCGATTTGACCGGATCGCCGCCGTTCGTGAATACGATCGGGATAGTTGTGGTCGCGGCCTCCAGCCTCTCAGGACGCAAATCTGAACCAAGAACGGACAAACAGCCTCCAGCTGTCCCATGGCCCTATGGTCCAGTAGGGAGACCCAAACGCGCTGGGCAATTCGACCACATTAACGCCGTGATTGATATCATCCGGGCCCCTTCGCCCGCAGGCAACAATACGGCACAGCTCCGGGGAATACCGCGAGGCTTTAATACCTCGCGCCAAAACCTCCCGCACCTGGACTCCACAGAAAGTTTACTCCGACCTTGAAGACGTCCTTAGTTTCTTTGACCTCAACCGGAAACCCAAAAGTGCGTCCGAAACATGCCACTGGTCCACAGACGAAGTTATCCGAGTTTCTGTCAAAGTTGTAATGATCGTACTCGACGAAGCCGGTAATCCAGTCGGTGAAGGCGTATTCACCACCGATGCCAAGTGTCCAACCGCTGCGAGTGGTGCTCACTGTAGCGATGGCACCACTTGGGAAGAAGTTGAAGGTGAACTCATCTCGCTCCCAGGCACCACCGCCTTTGACGTAGGGAAGGAAACGGCCCCAGGCATAACCGATACGACCGGTCAACGAGGCGACCGACTTGACAGAAAAGCTATCTGTGAAGTTGCCAAAAGGGGCACCATCTCTGTCCAGATGGGCATCGGTCCAATCATAATCACCCTGGATGCCAACCACCCATCCCCCCGCGAATTGGTAATTGCAGCCGCCTTGCAAGCCCCCGGCCACGCTGCTGGCACTCGCGCTGAAGGAGTTACCTAAGAACGGGTTGCCAGGACCGAAACTGGGGAGAATGGTGAAATCCTTCTGGACCCAAAGACCCCCGACGTTGCCGCCGACGTAGCAGCCCGTCCAGTTGAAGATGTAAACGGGTGGCGGCGCTGGCGGCGGCGGTGGGTATGCTGGCCGCCGGAGATCCGCTGCGAATGATGGAGCGGTGGCCAGGATGGCGAAAGCAACACTTCCGAGCAAAATCTTCTTCATGAGACGCCCCCTACGCGGTCCTTGACGTGCTTGGTTCAGCCCGAGTCCCCCACGAGACTATGATGCTGTTCTATGTGGCGGAATGCTGTTCTATGTGGCGGATAAGATCGCCTACGACTTCTATCTCATCAGCTTCATTCGTTAGTCTTCCATCTAAAAAAATATCCTCTAGCAGGATCAGCAATTCCATAACGTCAAGTAAGTCGAGTCCAAAATCTACGCTCAAGTCCGAGTCATGGTTGATATACTCGACATCGATGCCCACATACTCCGCGATACGAGCACGGATTTTGCTTGTAAGAACTCCTTCCTTCAGAGCGGAGCTTGGTGAGGGCAATGCCAAGCTGGTCATGAATAACTCTCCATCAGTGGTACTCCACATCCGGCCCACCAATTCGCCCGAGAGTGTGGCGGCGTCTAAAAACCTCATGGGTGTTGCAACAACGTCACGCGGCGGAGCTATCGCCCGTACCATTGAACCGCACGCCTCGGCTTAGGCGGTATCAATGTACAGACGCCTCGGCACTTTCGGAGCATCGGCAATCCATCCGTGGTACCTGCCGCGGCTCCAAGGGCGGCATGCGGCTCGGACGAAGGTGCGTTCGCAAGATAGGCGCCTACCAAAATGGCCGGTGCAATCCGGTATCCTCCAAGCAGGGACGGCAGCTAACGCAAACCCAGTCGGCGGTCAGGTCGCATTCGCACCTGTCTTCCTCGGATTCATGTTCCGAGCGAGGAAAGCGCTGGGGAGAGGGGGTCGTCCATTTGCTTGCTTTCTGCCCGCGACCAGCCCGAAGGCGCTGAAGGCCATCAGCCGGTCCATCCGGCGCTGGAGCCTTCACCATCACAGCGACAAGTCCCTGCAGGACAGCAGACCACTTGCCGGGCGACAACCCTTTCGACGGCGCAAGCGTCGCCGCCGCGTGACAGGCAGCCCGCCAGACGGTGAGCGCTAGGTCGCGGTTCTCCTAACGGGGCTCATTAGGCGCCAGGAATTGGGAATTGATCCAACCCTTTAAGAGACCGCTCTCCACCTGCACCCAGTCCGCCTCCCGATTTGTAACTTCGAAGCGCATGCCTTTGCGGGCGGTCCCAACAACAGTCCCGTTAGCTGATGGCGTAGACCTGATGTTTACGCCGGGACGTTGCAAGAAAACGATATCCGCGTTCTCCCACGGCGGGACAGTTTGGTGCGTTGCGGTATTTCCGGTACGCGCGGCCGGAGCCACTTGGGGAGAAGCCTCGACAGTAACGGAAGGGGGAAGGTCGGGCCAAGCAACCGCGTTAGGTGTCGCAGAAGATGGTTCTGGGATCGTCCTGGGGGCCACCTGGACAGGAGCCACGCCTGAGGATTGCACGGCTAGAGCGGATTCCGCAGATTGCGTAGGTGTTTTCTCGCCGGCCGACGACCAGAAAAAGCACGCAAGAGCACCTACGCCTAATACCGCCCCAACTGGCGTTACGACAATCAACTTTCGCCGCGATCCGAGACTCGTCTCGATTTCGCGTAAATCACTTTTGTCAGGAGGCTGGATAAAGATGCTCGTTCCTTGCCGGAGAAGAATATCCGCAGCAGCGGGCGTTTCAGTTGGCGCTAGGGGCGGCGCCCAAAACTCAGGCGGGTCGTCCAGGCTGGTCTCAGCAAACCTATCTCGGTTGAGCGGTGCCTCTGTAAAATTTCCCGTTGCCATGCTTCCCCTAATCGCTAGGCGGGCTGCAGTCTCACTAC
>Ga0185299_10006716_pt1 | contig 12150 bp, 12 predicted proteins | sample PaiPotPPA55metaG_FD_128002 | JGI IMG/M metagenome (GOLD analysis project Ga0185299, IMG submission 128002) | Iron sulfur acid spring bacterial and archeal communities from Banff, Canada, to study Microbial Dark Matter (Phase II) - Paint Pots PPA... ...
CGCGACGCCCGTCGCCATCGGCAGCGCGACGATCGCGCCCATCGTGATGATGATCAGGAGGAATTCACCGAATGCTCGACGATAGACCTCGATGACTTCGCGAATACGAATCATCCGCAGACCGATGAAAAGGAGGACGCCGGCGAGTGCTGCCTGCGGCACATGGATCAGCAGCTTTGCGCCAAAGGCGATCAACCCCAAGACGAGTCCCGATGCCACCAAGCCGGCGATTTGCGAGCGGCCTCCGGACTCGGACACGATAGCGGTTCGGGGCGGGCTGGCATTCACCGGGAAGGCGCCGAGGAGCCCGGCCAGAATGCTTCCGGCACCCACCCCGATGAAGTCGCGATTGACGGCGGGAGGGTCACCGGGAGTCGACACGAATGAGCATGTCGTCGCGGCTGTTTGCACCATGACCACGACCGCGACGAGCAGCGCCAACGGCACGACACGGCGCAGGTCATCGAGCGTCACCGCCGGCCAAAGAAGCCGCGGCAACGCGCCGGTCGTCCTTCCCAAGACAGCAACGCCACGGCGTTCCAAGTCGAACCAGAGGACGGCTGCGGTGGCGGCGAGAAGGCCGATCAACGCGCCCGGAATGCGCGCGCTGATCCGCTGCGACCCGAGAGTCAGAAAAAGGACGAACAGGCCGAGTGTGACCGAAGCGAGGTTCGCTCGATCGAGGTCCTTGGCGATGGCGGCGATACGGTCGATCAGACTGCCCTCGGGCGGCGAAACACCGAGAAGACCCGGCAGCTGAGAGACAATGATGTGAATTGCGATGCCGGCGAGAAATCCCGTTGTGACGGGGACGGACAAGAGATTCGCCACCCAGCCGAGGCGGAAAACTCCGCCGCCGATCAAAATGGCGCCGACGACCAGCGCGAGCGCAACCGCCAGACCGGCATATTCCGGCGTTCCCATCGCCGCCAGGATCACCAGGCCGCCGGCAAAAATCGGCGTGATGGTTGAATCCGCACCCGCTGACAGGAAGCGATTGGCGCCGAAGGCGGCGAAACCGATCGATCCGGCGACAAATGCAACGAAGCCGAGTTCCGGCGGAAATCCGCCAAGGCGCGCGGTGGCCATCTGCTCGGGTATCGCGATCGCCGCGAGGGTGAGCCCCGCCGCGAGGTCCCGGCTCAGATTCTTCGCAACGTAGCCGGACAGCGAGGAAAAGATCGGCCAAGAGCGAGCAACGCGCCGCGCCTGTTTATTCGAAGCCTGAGCGGGGGGCGGCATCTGTGGATTTCGTCTTCCCTATCATGCCCCATATGCGCGTGAATGATCGCGACGTCGGTGCAGAGCGACCGTGACGGCGGTTCCCGTCCGCTCCTCGGCGAAACCGGACCTATTGGCCCCTGCTCGGACCTTTCGGCGTGCGCTCCACCGGATGGGCGGTCTTTCGCGGCTCGCTCTTCCCCTCCCCCTTGCCGCCGTGACCGGGCTTTTGCGCGTGGCCATGCGGCGCTTCCTCCTGATGCGCCGCGTGCGCATGATCCTCGGGTTGGAAGTGCTTGGCTTGGTGTGGGGGACCTTTGCGATTCCGGGCCATGACCTCTCCAAATTCGAAGCCGTCTCTGAATTGTTCGATCGACGTCCCTTGTCCACGGCGGCTTCGGATCCATCGCAAACTGGGCGCTCCGCGATACGGAGCATAGCCAACAGGATGCATGTACGGAACGGGTCATGAGCCGCGGCCGCGGCGAGGTCCGCCCGCGGTCAGCTCGGCCGCAGCCACCAGACCCGGAGGAGGATCACCAGCCAGGGCCGATCGGTGGCAAAGAGCGGTTGCGGTTCGACGCAAAATTGGGGATGAAATGGCCGGCTGCCGACGTTATCCGGATGGCAGCCAAGGCGACGCGCCTCCATCGGCGCGCGGAAAACCCGCGGAAGGAGCTCAAATGTCAAAACGGGTCTGTGTCACGGCCGTGCTCGGAATGCTTGTCGCCGCCGGCTCTGCCCATGCGGCCGGCGATCCCGATGCGGGCAAGGAAGTGTTCAAGAAATGCGCGCTCTGTCACACGACGGAAGCCGGCAAGAACAAGATCGGCCCTAGCCTCGCCGGGTTGATGGATCGCGAAGCCGGCACCGCCCCGAACTTCAACTACTCGGAGGCGATGAAGAACTTCAAGCACAAATGGACGCCGGAAGAGCTCGACATCTACCTGACCGACCCGCGCAAGCTCGTGCCGGGGACCAAGATGATCTTCCCGGGCTTGAAGGACGAGAAGGATCGCCAGAACGTCATCGCCTATCTGCAAACCTTGAAGTGATCCCGTAACGTCGCCCCGCTACGCCTTCCTCGTCGCGGATTAGCTGCCACAATATCTCCACGATCCTCGCCTTCGCAGGCGAGCCGGCGAGGGCTTGCGTGGCCGCGTCGGAAGCGCCATGAGAGCGGCGCAGTCGGGCGGGAGGAGAAGGCTTGGGTCATCCGATCGGCAGTCGCGCGCGGCGGGCGTTGCTCGCGCTGTCGCTGCTTGCCGCGGTCGTGGCGCCGGCGCTCGGCGCGGCCCGCGCCGAGGAGAAAAGCCCGGCCGCGGTGAAGATCGGCTTCCTCGGCGAGGGCGCGAAACGCGAAGCGCCGCAGCCCTATCTCGATCCGCCGCCCGCCGATGAGGGCGTGGCCGGCGCGCGCCTGGGGATCGCCGACGACAATACGACCGGCCGCTTCACCGGCCAGCACTTCCTCCTCGCCGAGGCGATTGCCCCCGAGGGCGGCGATGTCGCGGCGGCCTTCCGCAAGCTCGTCGTCGGCGGCGTGCGGCTGGTCGTGACCGACCTGCCGGAGGCGCCGCTCGTCGCGGTGGCGTCGCTGCCGGAGGCACGCGGCGTCACGCTGTTCAACGCCGCCGCGCCCGACGACGATCTGCGCGCCGAGAAATGCCGCGCCAACCTGCTGCACACGCTGCCGAGCCGCGCCATGCTGGCCGACGCGCTGCTCGAATATCTTCTCGTCAAGCAATGGCCCAAGGTGTTCCTCGTGACCGGCCCGACCGAGGGCGACCGCGCCTACGCCGCGGCGGTCAAGCGCGCCATCGCCAAGTTCGGCGCCAAGCTCGTGGCGGAGAAGCCGTGGACGTTCCAGCCGGGCGCCAAGCGCTCCGACAGCGGGCACTACTCGATCGCCGCCGAAGTCGCGAGTTTCACGCAAGGGGTGAGCTACGACGTTCTCGTCGTCGCCGACGAGGACGACGAATTCGGCGACTATGTGAGCTATGCCACCTACGCGCCGCGGCCGGTGGCCGGCACGGCCGGCCTGGTCCCCACCGCCTGGGCGCGGCCGCACGAGGAATGGGGCGCGACGCAGCTGCAAGACCGCTTTCGCCAGGCGACCAAGCGCTGGATGACCGCGCGCGACTACGCCGCGTGGCTGGCGGCGCGCGCCGTGGGCGAAGCCGCAGCGCGCACGCAATCGGTCGAGCCGGAGAAGCTCGTCGCCTTCATGCGGGGCGACCAGTTCCAGCTCGGCGGCTACAAGGGGACGCCGCTCAGCTTCCGCCCCTGGGATGGCCAGATGCGCCAGGCGATCCTGCTCGCCGATACGCGCGCCCTGGTCTCCGTATCGCCGCCGCCGGGCCGCTTCCTGCACCAGTTCTCCGAATTGGATACGCTCGGCATCGATCGTCCGGAGAGCAAATGCCGCTTGCAATGATGCGCGCGCAGAGCCGCCTGCTGCATCCGTGCCGAGCGTGGGCGCTGCCCGCGCTGGCGCTCGCCCTCTGGCTCGCGCCGCTCGGCGCGCGCGCCGAGACGGTCCTCGTGTCGAACGAGAAGGGCAATTCGATCACCGTGCTCGATGGCGAGAGCCTGAAGCTGCTGCGCACCGTCCCGGTCGGGCAGCGGCCGCGCGGCATCGTGCTGTCGAAGGACAACAAGACCCTCTACATCTGCGCCAGCGACGATGACGAGATCGAGACGCTCGATCTCGATAAGTTCACCCTCGGTCCGCCGCTGCCGAGCGGCCCAGACCCCGAGACCTTCGCGCTCCATCCCGACGGCCTGCACCTCTATGTCGCCAATGAGGGCAGCAGCCTCGTCTCCATCGTCGACATCGCCGCGCGCCGCATCGCCGGCGAGATCCCCGTGGGCGTCGAGCCGGAGGGCATGGGCATCAGCCCGGACGGCAAATGGATCGTCAACACCTCCGAGACGACCAGCATGGCGCATTTCATCGACAACGACACGCGCAAGGTGGTGGCGAACGTGCTGGTCGACAGCCGGCCGCGCCGCGCGGTTTGGACCGCCGACGGGAAGCAGGTGTGGGTTTCCTCCGAGATCGGCGGCACCGTCAGCGTCATCGATCCGACATCGCACAAGATCGAGCATAAGATCGCCTTCGCCGCGTCGGGCGTGCCGCAGGAGGCGATCCAGGCGGTCGGCATCGCGCTGACCAAGGACCGCAAGCTCGCCTTCGTCGCGCTCGGGCCGGCCAACCGCGTTGCCGTGGTCGATGCGCAGACCTACGAGGTGAAGAAATATCTGCTGGTCGGACAGCGCGTGTGGAACCTCGCCTTCAACAGCGACGAGAGCCGCCTCTACACCACCAACGGCATCAGCAACGATATCTCGATGATCGACGTGCCGAATCTCCGCGTGGTCAAGTCGGTGACGGTCGGCAACCAGCCCTGGGGCGTGGTCGTGCGGCCATGACGCTCCATGAATGGCATCGTCGAGCGGAAGCGGCGCCATGGACACGACGCCGATAGCCGCGCACAGCGCGGCGGTGCCCCTCGTCGTCGCCGGCGTGAGCCATGCGTTCGGCGGCCGCGAGGTGCTGCGCGATGTCTCGCTCGCGATCGAGCGCGGACAGCGCCTGACCTTGCTCGGCCTCAACGGCGCGGGCAAGACGACGCTGTTCTCGCTCATCACCCGGCTCTACGACCACCGCAGCGGCTCGATCCGCATCTTCGGCTGGGAGATCAAGGAGAAGCCGTCCGAGGCGCTGGCCCGCATCGGCGCCGTGTTTCAGCAGTCGACCCTCGATCTCGACCTCTCGGTGGCGCAGAATCTCTTCTACCATGCCGCGCTGCACGGCATCGCCCGCCGCGTCGCGGCCGAGCGCATCGCCGCCGAGGTCGAGCGCGTGGGCTTGAGCGATCGGCTCGGCGACAAGGTGCGCCAGCTCAGCGGCGGCCAGCGCCGCCGCGTCGAGATTGCGCGCGCGCTGCTGCACCGGCCGCAGCTCCTGCTGCTCGACGAGCCGACCGTCGGCCTCGACATCGCCAGCCGGCAATTCCTGCTCGATCACGTGCGCAATTTGTGCCGCGACGAAGGCCTTGCCGCGCTGTGGGCGACGCACCTCATCGACGAGGTCGACGCCGAGGGACAGGTGGTGGTCCTGCATCGCGGCCGCGTCCTCGCGCACGGCGCCGTCGCCGATGTGATCCGCGACGCGCGCGCGCCGTCGATGCGCGGCGCCTTCGATGCGCTGACGCAGGAGCGGACGGCATGAGCCCGGCGCATTACTACCGCTGCCTCGCCGGCATCGTTCGGCGCGAGGCCTTGCGCTTCCTCAATCAGCGCGGGCGCTTCATCGCCGCGCTGGTACGGCCGCTGGTGTGGCTGCTGATCTTCGCCACCGGCTTCCACTTCGTGCTGGGCGTGTCGATCATCCCGCCCTACGAGACCTACGTGCCCTACGAAGTCTACATCGCCCCGGGCCTCATCGGCATGATCCAGCTCTTCCAGGGCATGCAGAGCTCGCTCTCGATGGTGTACGACCGCGAGATGGGCAGCATGCGCACGCTGATGATCAGCCCGCTGCCGCGCTGGTTCCTGCTCGTCGCCAAGCTGCTCGCCGGCGTCATCGTCTCCGTGCTCCAGGCCTATGTCTTTCTCGCCATCGCCTATTTCTGGGACATCGAGCCGCCGGCGCTGGGCTATCTCACCGTGCTGCCCGCGCTCGTGCTGTCGGGCATGATGCTGGGTGCGCTCGGCTTGCTGCTGTCATCGGCGATCCGCCAGCTCGAGAATTTCGCCGGCGTGATGAATTTCGTGATCTTCCCGATGTTCTTCGCTTCCTCCGCGCTTTATCCTCTGTGGCGCGTCAAGGAGTCGAGCTTGACGCTCTATTATATTTGCATGGCCAATCCCTTCACCCACGCGGTCGAGCTCATCCGCTTCGCCCTTTACGAGGAATTCGAGCCGCTATCGGCGGCGGTCGTGGTCGGGTCGCTGCTGGTGTTCATGCTGGCGGCGATTTACGGCTACGACCCGAGCCGCGGCCTCATCGCCCGCCGGGTCGCCGCGGAATGAGGCCGCTCGCCCTCCTGCTGGTCGCGGTGACGTGGCTGCCGCCATTCGCTTCCAGCGCGGCGCCGCGCAACGTCGATCCCAACTGGCCCTGCCAACAGGCGCTCGTGCCGGAGATCGCCGCGGCGACCCTCTGGAGCGGGCCGCCGGTCGCGGGCATCGGCGATTGGCATACCGAGCCCGCCGTCGCCGCGCTGGTCGGCCGCGCTGCGCCGCGCGGCGTCTCGGCGGCGGACGGCGAGGCCGCCATCGGCGACTTCACGCGGAGCCTCGGCGGCGGCCGCAACCGTCTCATCACGCTCGCCTTCGCCGGCTTGCTCGACGAGACCAACCGGCAGCGCACCGAGGTGATTCAGCGGATCAAGAATCTGGCCGAGCGGCAGCGCAACCTCGCCGATATCGTCGCCCGCCTCACCGCCGAGGTCGATGCGACGCCGGAGCCCAAAGGCGAGCCGTCGCCCGGGCGCGCCGAGCTGATGCAGCGCTGGACCTTCAGCTCGCGCACCTACACCGAGGTGCAGCGGACGATGCGCTACGCCTGCGAGATTCCCGGGCAGCTCGACGCGCGCCTCGGCGCCTACGCCCGCGCCCTCCAGGCGGCGCTCTCCTGAGCGCAGCGCCGCGGTCAGTCGGCGCTGATCTCGACGATGAATTTCTGCCGCATGGCGCGCTGCACATCGGCGAAGCCGTGCGCGGGCACCAGGAAGGCGGCATGGCCGCCGATGACGTGCTCGCGATACCACGCCTCGAGCGTGGCCGCCTCGTCGCCTTCGAGGATCGGCAGCCCGTTGATGGTGGCGCCGGCGGCGACGAGCTCGTCGCGAACCGTGTCGACCGATTTGGCGGGATTGCAGTTGTCGCGGCCGTCGCCGGAGACGTCGATGATGGTGCGCTCGGCCGGCACCGGCAGGAACGGCAGGACCTTGCCCTCGATGACTTCCAGCGCGCGCGACAGGCAGGTGAACTGGTTGTCGGCGCGCGCCGCCCCGCGGATCTTGTCGGCGAAGGCATCCGCGTCCTCGGCGCTGGTGATGAGCGTCCACGGCAGCATGACGAAGGGCTTGTTCGACCATTCGACGAGGGTGACGAACATCGAGCGGTGCGCGCCGGAGAGGATGCTGCCCTGCACTTCACGATCATGGAAGGCGCGGGCGATGCCCTCCATCTGCAGCGCGTAGCGCTCGGGCGTCACGGATTCGGACACGTCGACCGCCAGCACGAGGGCGGTGTCGGTCATCTCGGCCGCGCTCGCCGGCGGGACCGGACCGAGCATCAGCGTCCCGGCTGCTGCTATCAGGATCGCCGCGAGAAGCGCATATCGCCTCAGGATCTGCGTGCCCGGCTCGAGAGCCGATTCCGGGCAAGTAGAGCATTCGCTATCGTCACCCCGGCGAAAGCCGGGGCCCAGGGCCGCTGCGCGTCGCTTGCCGCTGGGTTCCTGCTTTCGCAGGAACGACGGCGAAGTGATTCCACCGGCTCGGGTCATGCTCTAACGGATGACGGTGTCGCGATGGCGGGCCGTTTCGATGCCTTTTGCCTCGGCCAAGCCTTTGGCTTTCTTGAGGATGGTCTCATCGAGATCGGCGCCGGATAGATCCGTATCCGTGAGATCGGCGCCGGTGAGGTTCGCATGTGCCAGGTCGGCGCGGGCGAGATTGGCATGCGACAGGTCGGCGCCGCTGAGATCGGCGAAAGCCAGGTCGATGCCGCCGAGATCGGCGCCGACGAGAGACGCGTTCGCGAGGTTGCAGCCGGACAGCGCGTTGCGCGTCGGCGGTATCGTGCGATTGCGCGGCGTGCCCATATGGACATGGGCGAGGTTGGCGCCGCTCATGTTGGCGCGGCTCAGCCGGGCGATGACGTGCGCGCCGGCGAGGGTGGCGCCGGCGAAGTTGGGGGCTTCGGCGGTCGAGACCTCCAGCGTGGAAAATGCCACGGCGTCGAGCAGGCTCACCTCCGTCAGGTCGGCGCCGGCGAAATTCGCGGCGATGATCAGCGTGTGGTCGAGGTTGGCGCCGGCGAGCTTGACCCCGGAGAGGTTGGCGCGCGACAGGTCGGCGCCGTAGAGGTTGGCGCCGGTGAGATCCGCATGCTTGAAATCGAGCTCGCTCAGATCGAGGTAGCTGAGGTCGCGGTGCGAGAAATCGACCGGGCTCGACGCGCTCGCCTTGGCCAGGGCGACGCTGATCTGCTGCATCGTCAAATCCGCGGCCCGGGCGCTCGCGACGGCGGCCAGGAGCATCATGGAGATCCAGAGGAGCCGTTGCGCCGCAGGCATGGCGGTGTTCGTCCCGTGAGCGACGGCGTCAGCATAGGTCCGCCGCGTGACAGCGTCCATCGACCGGCCGGTCACGGCCGTCCCGCTTCCGGCGTCGCCTCCGCCGTCGGCAGGGCGGCGGCCTCCCACCCGATGGTGCCGTCGCGATACCAATAGAGCTGCGTGTAGCCGTAAGACGCGGCGCGCTTCGTCGCGTTCCAGCTCATCCAGCAATCGGCGAGACAGTAGAGGACCAGCGGGGCCGATTTGTCGCCGCCGGTCGCGCGCTCGAGCGCCGCGCGGAAATAGGCGGCGAGCGGCTCAGGCAGGGCGCCGCGGCCGACATCGGGCAGCCACAGGCTCCCGGGGATGTCGCGGCGCGGCAGCGGCTTCCACAGCGCGTCCGGGCGCAGGCCCTCCGGCCGGCGCGGCGCCGGCAGCACGTCGATGAAGACCGCCCGCTTCCCCCGCCAGAGGCGCTGGGCCTCGTCCGTCGCGATCGCCCGGCCGCCCGCGACCGTCGCCGGCACCGGCGCGCGGTAGTCGTCGGTGCGATAGTCCGGCGGCTCGGGCACCGCTGTGGTTTGCGCCGGCGCGGCCGCGGCGGCTATCAGGAACGCTGCCAGCGCGAGCGACGCTCTCGTCCTCATGGCGGCGCGCGACGGGCTTTCGTTACGGCTTGAGCGCTTGGCCCTGCTCGTCGAGCAGAGGGACGCCGTAGTCGCGCAGGATCGCGGTGACCTCGCCTTGGCGGCCGATGATCGCGGCGTTGATGCGTCGCCGCCATTCCGGCTCGTTGTTCCGCACGCCCATGGCGATGTGGTAGGCCATGCGCGGCGCCCCCGGCTCGTTCAGGATCAGCGCCATCTTCAGCGGCAGGCCATCGTGGCGGATGTAGTAGCCGGCGATCGGTCCCCAGAGCAGCCCGGCATCGATCTCCCTGTTGACGATATCGATCAACATCTGGTGCACCGGTGATTCGAAACGGGTATCGACCTGCAGCGCATAGGGCCGGGCATTGGCCATCAAATCGTGCCGCACCAGGAGATCGGCCGGCGGCGTTCCCGCGACGATGCCGATATGCAGCGCCTTCAGCTTGGGATCGGCGAAGTCGGAGAACGACCAGCCGCTGTCGCTGCGGTAGGCGATGACGTAGCTGGTGTAGTAATAGGGCGTGGTGGTCTGCATGATATCGTCGCCGGCCACCGTGCCCATCACCAGGTCGCAGCGGTTGGCGCGGAGCGTGTTGCGCACGAAGCCGACGACTTGCGGAAACCAAGTGTACTTCACCGGCAGCGACAGGTCCTTGCCCAGTACCTCGGCGATCTTGTTCTCGAAGCCTTCGCCCTTCTCGTCCGAGAACGGCAGGTTGTTGGGATCGGCGCAGACGCGCAGCTCGTTGCGCGCGACCAGCTCCCCCGTCGGCGACTGCGCCGCGGCGGAGGATGCCGAGCCGGCGAGCGCCAGCGTGCAAATCGGCACAAGCCCGAGAAACAAGCGACACATCGGCATCTGACGGGATCCCAGTCCGCTTATTTATTTCTGCTCGAAACGCTCCGGCCGCCCGCGTCCGACGACGCCGTCCGAGCGCGCCTTGAGATAGGCGTACATGTCGTCGAGGTAGCTGACGACGTCCTCGACCTCGCCGAAGGCCGGCATGATGTTCTCGCTCGCGGTGTTCACGTTCTTGCGGCCGTTGATGACGACGTCCTTGAACTCGTCCTCGCTCATGTGTTTCAGCGACTCGGTGAGGGCCGGCGCGTAAGAGCTGCCCGCCCCGTCCGGGCCGTGGCAGCGCAGGCAGGATTCGGTGTAGCGCCGCCAGCCATTGTAGGTGTGCTGATCGACCTTGCCGTCCTTGACGACATAGGGCTTTTGCTCGTCGGCGGCGGGTTTCTGCTCGTCGGCGGCGCGCGCCGCCATCAACATCCCGGCGGCCGCGAGCAGCCACCAGGCCGCCAGCGCTCCGACCGACAAACGCGAAGTCATCCACGGTCCTCCCGAAGCGTTCTTGATTTGCCGCGGCAGGCCGAAAAGCCGCCGCCCCACGCCCGATAAAGGGCTGACACTCGACGACAGGCTAACACAGAAAAAAGGCCGGCATCCCGGTTGCCCGAAGATGCCGGCCTCTCGAGCGTCGTCGAACTAGCTCATCATCAATTGGACAGCCCGAACACCGTCAGGACGCCGCCCAGCTGCGTGTAGCTGGAGAGCGCCTTGTAGGCGCCGACGGCGCCGAGGCCGTCGGTGTCCTTGGTCAGGCCGGCCGCCATGCCGATGCCGGCCCAGCCGCCGACGCCGGACAGCACCGCGACGTATTGCTTGCCGCCGTGCTCGTAGGTCATGACGTTGCCGATGATGCCCGACGGGGTCTTGAAGCGATAGAGCTCCTTGCCCGACTGCATGTCGACCGCCTTCAGATAGCCCTCGAGCGTGCCGTAGAAGACGATGTCGCCGGCGGTCGCGAGCGCGCCGCCCCAAGCCGAGAACGGCTCCGGATCCGACCACACGATCTTGCCCTGGCCGGCGTCCCAGGCGATGAAGTTGCCGAGTTGGCTATCGCCCTTGGGTGGATACATCGACAGCGTCGCCCCGACATAGGGCTGGCCGGCGGTGTAGGACACCTTGAAGGGCTCGTAGTCCATGCAGACGTGGTTGGTCGGCACGTAGAACAGCTTGGTCGTCGGCGAGTACGCCGCCGGCTGCTGGTCCTTGGAGCCGAGCGCCGCCGGGCAGATCTGCTGCGAGTTGTGATCCTCGCCGCCGGCTTGCGTGCTGTACTGCTTCACCACTTCCGGACGGCCGGTCTTCATGTCGACATGGGTCGCCCAGTTGACCTTGGGATCATACTTCTCGGCCACCAGCAGCTCGCCCGTCGCGCGGTTCAGCGTGTAGCCGAAGCCGTTGCGGTCGAAATGCACGAGCGCCTTGGTCTCCTTCCCCTTCACGGGGATGTCGGCCAGGATCATCTCGTTGATGCCGTCATAGTCCCACTCGTCGTGCGGGGTCATCTGATAGACCCACTTGGCGACACCGGTGTCGGGATTGCGCGCGAAGATGGTCATCGACCATTTGTTGTCGCCGGGCCGCTGCACCGGGTTCCACGTGCTCGGATTGCCCGATCCGTAGTAGATCAAGTTCAAGCCCGGATCGTAGGAGTACCACCCCCAGGTGGCGCCGCCGCCGATCTTCCACTGGTCGCCCTGCCAAGTGGCCAAGGACGAGTCCTTGGCAACCTTCTTGCCCATCTCGGTGGTGTTGGCGTCGAACAGGATCTGATCGTCGGGGCCAACCGAATAGGCGTTCCACGCCTTCGAGCCGTCCTTGAGATTGTAGGCGGTGAGGCGGCCTTGCACGCCGAACTCGCCGCCGCTGATGCCGACGATGACCTTGTCCTTGACGATCATCGGGGCGCTCGTCATCGTCTCGCCCTTCTTCGGATCGCCGTTCTGAGCCTTCCACACCTCTTTGCCGGTCTTGGCGTCGAGCGCGACGACGGTGGCGTCGGCCTGGTCGAGGATGATCTTGCCGTCGCCATAGGCGACGCCGCGGTTGACGGTGTCGCAGCACATCACCGGGATCACCGACGGATCCTGGCGCGGCTCATACTTCCAGATGATCTGGCCGCTCTTGTT
>Ga0185299_10006718_pt1 | contig 12149 bp, 10 predicted proteins | sample PaiPotPPA55metaG_FD_128002 | JGI IMG/M metagenome (GOLD analysis project Ga0185299, IMG submission 128002) | Iron sulfur acid spring bacterial and archeal communities from Banff, Canada, to study Microbial Dark Matter (Phase II) - Paint Pots PPA... ...
AGCTCAAAATGAAAATGACAAAGAAACTACAAATCGTAGCGCTCGCTGCGCTATCGCTCGGCATCGCAAGCCTTTGCTCTGCACAGAGCGATGCTCCTTATACCGAAGGTCCGGTCTGGACCATTACGATGGTCAAAACTAAGACCGGCATGACCGACGAATACCTCAAAGGTCTCGCTAAGACCTTGACGGCCTCGCTTGAGGAAGCGAAGAAGCAAAATCTAGTCGTCGATTACAAGATCCTGCTCGGCAACAACGCTACACCGCAGGACTTCAACATCCTGATAATGGTGGAATCGAAGAACATGGCCGCGCAGGATAACGCGCGCGAAAAGTTCGATCCGATCACCAGAAAAGTCGTGGGCACAACCGATCAACAGCAGGCGTTGCAAGTGAAACGCCTAGATATTCGCGAGATCATGGGCACGAAGCTCATGCGCGAAATCACGCTGAAGTAATCCCGCGTGCTCGATTAATCGGGGATCTGATGCCGCCGCCGGTGAGAATCGGCTCATCGTCGGCGGCATCGTGGCGGTTTTTTGTTCACGACTCCTTGAAATCGCCCGCGTGCTCGTGCGTTTCGGACCTGAGCGAAGCCATCCAGTCGAGACCGGGCGGTAAAAACGTTTTTACAACCCAAAAATGTGCGGTAAAAGGAAGAAAGAAAAAGAAGAGAGAGAATCAGGCATGGGATCTCTAAGCGTCGAAGAAATCCTCGCAGCGGGAGGTCCCCCTCAAAAACAAAAAAAGGAAGAAGGGAAAGACAGGTGAAAAAGCTTTTCTTAGTCGCGTTCGTGGTAAGTGGAGTGGCTTTCGTTCCCGTGCAGCGTTCGGGCGCTCAGATCGAAATTGGGATTCCGGGAATTGGGACTGGACCGGGCGTCAACTACGGCTATCCCCATTTCGAATACTGGTATTATCCCCGCGGGGGGTATTACTACCGGCAACCCGACGATGGGTACTACGGAGGACCGTCATACGATTCGCACCACGGGCATCGAGCGTATTCCCGTCAACACCGTTATCATCTGCATAAAGCCTCGGTGGGCCCGATCAGCACGATTTGACGAGATCGCTTTTGCTTGCCTTTTGCTTTCCGTCGCCGCGACGCGCGAGTAAATCGCTAGCGCAATGTCAACCGAGTTGGCCGTTGCTCCCGTTCGGGGCAATTTCGTTTGCTTTCCACCAGTAGCGACTGGGCCACTGCCCTGAATTGAGCGAAAATCTAGTTGATCCGATCTTCGGTTAGAATCTTGTTGTTTTCATGAGGCAGTTTGGTGAAAAACAGTGCAAGTTAGCAAGCACGCTGTCGCGAGAGGCACTTCCGCTGCCTGACTCCTAAACCACGCGGAAATCGCCGATGTGCTCGATCACGTCGCCCGCGCGGTATTGCGCGAGTTCATATCATTATGTCGTTGCCGTGTGGAGAGCAAGAGGCGAAGAGTTCGTCCAATATGAAAACACTAATACCGGTTCCACCGTTTCTCACGCCGTTGATACTTGCGCTGGCCTGCATTATTGGGCTTGTGCCGAAAGTGCAAGCACTTAGTCCGCCGCCGGACGGCGGCTATCCGAACTTCACTGCCGCGGAGGGGGACAACGCTCTCAAGGCTCTTACTATCGGCGTTGGGAATACAGGAATTGGTACCTTTTCGTTGTTTAGCGTCACCACCGGCAACTTCAACACCGCTGTTGGGGCGGGAGCGCTTGACCTCAACACCGCGGACAACAACACGGCTGTTGGGGTAGCGACGCTTTTGTTCAACACCACCGGCTCGAACAACACGGCCAACGGCGTTGCCGCGCTTGAGTTGAACGACGCCGGGGCAGCGAATACCGCGACTGGCGCATTCGCGCTCTACAGCAACACCGCCGGCAACTTTAATACGGCCTCTGGTTTTCTCGCGCTTCACGATAACACGACGGGCAGCGGCGACACGGGCTATGGCGCCAATGCGCTGCAACATAACACCACAGGTAGCTTAAACACGGCGGTCGGAGGAAACGCGCTCGTGAGCAATCTAGACGGCGCTGATAATACCGCTATTGGAACGAATGCGCTGTTTAACAACACGACCGGGATGGACAACACCGCCACTGGTGTGAACGCATTGGCTGATAACGTTGCCGGCTTTGGAAACATAGCTATCGGGAAAACTTCAATGGCTAACAACGTGGGCGGATCTCTTAACACAGTCGTGGGTTACTCATCCGGTGGTAACCTAGTAAATGGCATCGGTAACATCTATATCGGCGCAATCGTGGCCCCTTCTGCTGATGAAAGCGGCACCATCCGCATCGCGGACAATGCCTTGCCGATATCTGGTACAAACTCGGAGGTCTTTATCGCTGGCATTGGCGGTTCCACTGTTGGCGCTGCCAACACACCGGTAGTTATTAACGCGGTTGGTCAGCTCGGCACTCTGCCCTCGTCGGCGCGGTTCAAGAAAGACATTGAGTCAATGGACAAGACTAGTGAAGCGATCTATTCCCTTCGGCCAGTGACTTTCCATTACAAAGGCGATGAAACTAACACGGCTTGTTCCGGACTGATTGCTGAAGAGGTAGCAAAGGTAGACCCTAGCTTGATATTGCTAGACAAAGAAGGAAAACCCCAAACAGTTCGGTACGAGCAGATAAACGCAATGTTGCTTAACGAGTTTCTCAAGGAGCACAAGAAAGTCGAGAGATTGGAAGCGACGGTTGCTCAGCAGCATAAGGACTTCGAGGCTGCCGTTGCTGAATTAAAGGGGCAAATCCAGAAAGTGAGCACACAGCTCGCCGCAGCGAGTCCGTCCGGTGCCGGACTTGAAGCGGGCAAACCTGCGCCACAAGTGGTCAACAATCCTTAAAGCCGGTTGGAGTTGGGGGCTGTGTCTCCGCCGTTGGATTCTCAAGGGCGAACGATCTGGATTGTTGACGCGCACCGCGACGAACGGAAGGTGCTTTATTGTGCACGCTGATAAGAAACTGACGGCGTTTCTGGAATTGGAAAGGGCGATTCACGAATTCGCAGTGGATTTGATCTCGTAAATCACTTTGTCGTTGCGTTGTGGAGAGCAAAAGAGGCATACTCGAAGTATGAACCACCGTGCGGTTGCACTTCGCATAGAACTCGCGCACAAAGTTCACGATCATCTTTATCCACGAGTCATTTTGTTGACGGTATCCTTGCTAACCAACATTTGTTTATTCCGTTATCATTAATCTCATGAGAATTATTCAGCTTGTTCTTGTCTATTTGGCACTCAATGTTCAAATTTAAAATCCTAGCGAAGTATGGCTTCGGTCCCGGACACATTTGGTAGATCACGTGTTTCCTACGGCAGAGAAGAATGCGTAGCACTTCCTCCGGCTCCTGGAACCGAAATTGATTCAGGTCGAAAGGATGATGAAGACGCCCTTTGCAAAATTAAATTCGACGATCCGAACGTGATTTTCTGTCCTGCGCTTCATAGCACAAATCCTGGGACTGATATCTACGAATTACCGACTGGACTTTCAAGAGCATCCTTTGAACAGAAGGAATGCGCCAAGGAGACAGGGAGAAACGCCGACTTTCTAGCAAAATTCAAGCAATCAACAAGCTGCTCGTACACTCCGGCGATATTAGCTTACGGAAAGCTGGCTGATGCACTCAAGATTCATGTTGATATTCCGGCAGTTATCTATCGAACGATGGAACTGGCAACTCACAAGGGAGTCGAAAAAATGGCGGATGTCTATGCTCACGGTCTGATAAAGCAAACTTGGGCTGGACTCGTTAGCAAAATTGCAGCTTCAAGTCCCAAAGTGATGAAGGACGGACTTCTTTACGGAGCAATGGTCGACCATAACGGTGGAATTGATCACCATCCTACTTTGAATCACAGGGGTCCCGATTCCAATCCTGCAGCTCCCTTTCTTGCATCTTCAACTTGGGCCATGGCTACGAACGGCTCAGAGATAAGAAGTCAAATTCCGCCTTCACTGCAGACACTCGGGCAGATGATGGCCGTTCGCGATGTAGGTGAAATGGCAATTATTGATCACATATTGGCTCAACAGGACAGATTCGGAAATGTCGCCAAAAAAGACAAAATTTTTTGGTTGGAGCAAACAAACGCTGGTCAAAAACTTCATTCTGTAAAAGCTACGAGGGCAAACAAACCGATTGATGGCACCAATCAAACGACGATGGAGTATCTAAACGCGAACCATATCCCTTATGTTCAGTTTCCCGTAATGGTTCTTGCCGACAACGACTGCGGATTGCGGCAAGATAGCAACGTAGTTAAAAAAAATAATATGGTTCAGCATCTTCGCCACATCAGTTCCAGCGTCTACAAACACGTTCAGAGTTTTGCAAAAACAAATCCGGGCGATCTACTCGAGTATTTTCAAAATCAAACTCTTATGACGAGTGATGACGCCAACGGAGTCATTGCACGACTACAGGAAGTGGCCTCAATTCTGAAAAACAACTGTGACAATGGAACTCTCCTATTTGATTCAGATCCCGAAATTTTCCTAGGTCTGGAGCCAATCCCACCAAAGAATTGCGAATAACTGGCACGTCATTGATCCCCTGCTAATTTCCAAGGCGCTGTGCAACTCGAGCTGGCCGTGCGGCTCTAAAGCAAACGAGTTGTTTCACGGCCGATACACACCGCAATCGACCGGACGTCATTTCCAGTTTTCGTCATTTCCATTTCATGAGGATTGTTATCGTTCAATCTCGAAAGGAGGCGAGACGAAATCCTCAGGTCCCACGGTGTCGGAATTTAACCCAAATCACCCAGATCAACGAGCATATATGGAATTGTGGGGAGGTCGTGTTCTTTCATTCCATTGCGAATTGGTAGCCAGAAGTTGCTCCAAGTCGGATCACGGAAATACCCATCTGGGTTGTCGATGATTTGGCAACCAGCGCTAAATCGGCCGGTATTCATGCCTGCCCCCCCGGAATGAATACAGATCCCGAACTGACCTTTTTCCGTGTGATTGACCGTACCATCGCGATTCAACCTTTCGATCCCAACATCCTCGGCTTGGCCGAGACAAGGATATTTCCCATGCATCAAGTGTTTCTGGAAAAGATAAATCCCTTTACAGAGTTGAGCTGCGTATTTTTGGCCTTTGATTGGCGTCATCACTAACGCCTTGCTCGGATCGGTTGAAGTGACCCACTGCGTAATGCTTCCGTCAATGACTCGCAGGATAATATCATCGTAAACGTCCATCCGATTCTCAGCCGGTGACGGCTCAAGTGCTGCACGGATGCCGATCAGTGAAATCGGCGAATTCCAATTGAACCCGGCTCGCAGAAGCGGAATCATTTTCGTTGCGAACATCGTAACATCTATCGTGGTGAAATCTCTCATTTGTGTAGTGAAGCGAAACGACTTCTCATTGAATTTGATCCCAGTTTGTATCACCGTGCGAGCTTTATCGTAAATACGAATCACAGCATCATGTGAGCGGCTGCAAAACTTCGCGTAGCCGATTGCGTTCGGCTTTAGCGGCGGATGCCGCAGTTACTTCACGACCGTCCTAGTGGGGCGGATGTTTGGCATCGTCGGGATTGATTCTTTCATCGGACACGTTCGCGGAAGCTTTTCCATTCTGATCGTAGCGAAGCACAATCAGCCAACCAAAGACGTCGTCCGGCCATTCGCCCCCCGGAAGCAGCGCTTTTGGGTTAGCTCCGAAGGCCCTTAAGAGATCAGGAATCGCCCCATGATGCCAACAGATGAGCACGGTTTCGCCACTGTAGGAGCGCCGCACTTTGTCGGCTAACTCCTGGCTTTCACTGAGATCGAAGGTTGAGTGGATCTTCAAATGAAGTGCGTTGCTGAGAGGCAGTAATGTTTCCGAGGGGCGATCGCTGTTTTTGGATTTTTTGGCTGCAAACAAGTGGTCAACTTTCACAAGATGGGAGTCGAGTGTGAACGACTTGAAGAAACCTACGTACGCCTGAGCGCGTCTGACTCCAGCCGGTGATAGATGCTTCCCGCTTTCAGGCTTCTCGGCATGACGGATAATCAACACCGTCGCATTCTTGAGCTGAGAAGTAGTTTTTGCCTGTCCGTAATCGACGGCCAGAACGAGAAAAATGACCGCCGTGATGAGGGACCGGCTCTTATTTATGCACCACCAAGGGAGCGGAACCCGTTTTTGCTGAAGTAATGGATCGTTGAACCCACATCTGCGCTTCCCGTTGCGCTCGTCGTCCCATAAGAGATAACCAGTAACGCGAACTTTCTGGGTTTGTGTCCTGTTGCTTGGTGGCTCATTTCTAGCCGAAAAAATCCACTGAGCGATACATGTGCGACGTGCACAGGAAGTGATCTGTGCAATGCGTGCCAAAACTGCCATTACTGCTAACACTCCGCGAAAGAAGGAGGGATATGTGGCATTTGCAAATGATGTTTTTGAAAACGCAAGGCGCGTGAAGCATTGGGAAATCATCGCTGACAATCTTAGCACATCCGGTTGGAGTCGGGGCTGCGTTTCAGCCGTTGATTCCGAGGCACGAACGATCTGGATTTTTGACGCGCATCGCGGCGACGGGAAGCGTTTCGTTGTGCGTTCGGAAGAGAAGCTGACTGCGTTTGGGGGGATTCGAATCCCGAAAATCTCGCATGCGCAGGCAAGCGCGGAGCCGGTAGCCGCATGTCAGGCTAGACCTTATAAACTAAGGTCTAATAGCGCGACTGTACAGAGCAGCTTATTCTCCGCCCCAACTACCTCCCAGAACTTCCTTTGATCGCATCAGCCGTCACGCCCCCATCTCCCCCAGCGTGGCGGCTTTTTGCTTCGGTCGTAGCCACGGCTCTTTGAAGTCGCCCGCGGTGCTCGTGCGTTTCAGTCACGTTGCCAGCTTCATCGTAAACACGGATGACGGCATCGTGTGATTGGCTGAAAAATTTCGCGTAATCCACAGCATCATCCGGATTGGTGTACCACAGGCGACCGAATGGCAGCCCAGCGGAAGTCAGATCGACGCCGCATTTATCTTTGCGCGGGCGGACTTCATAAATGTGCATTGTTGATTGCATCGGTGATGCGACATTCAATCACATAATCCTGTTAGTTATGTCCACCACTGATTGAATTACCTGAACCTTCGGCGCGCGGCTCAGGGGGCGTCTCGTTAGTGTGCCACGTTTCGCTGGTTGTTGGCCCATCTTCGGGTGCAAAAGCACTTGGAACGCTCTTGCACGAAGCCAACATCATCGCCACTAAAGAGAGGGCCGAAATGAAGAGGATCGAGTTTTTCATAGCAAGAAAAACTGTCGTTGACGGCGCTGGACATTCAATCAAAAAGCGCCGTGCGCCGAAAAGCGTGCAGCATTCGTCGATGTAAGCGCGGCAAACATTGACGCCCGGCTATCAAAAGCGATTCTGGTGCGATCCTGTGAAGTGGGGTAGGCCCGTCAAAACAATAGCAATCAAATAGCAGCAACCGAAATCCGCCGTGTGGGCAGTTCGGTCGTGTGAAATCTTTATTGCCAGACACCAGGCTGCGACCGCGAGATACGACGCGTTGGAAGATGAATGGTTGCGCATCATTCTGTTCAGTGACGCAGATCGAAGGCTGTAACGTGCGCCGTCTGATTCAGCCGGCCGCATTACAATTTACCTTGCAAAGTTGTCGAGATTTCCTGAAAACTCGCCGTCGTACCAGAGAGTCTGGATCCGGGGTCGGGTAAAGAAAGCCCTTCTCTCGGTGTTTTCTTCCCCTCTTCCAGACCTCCAGTCGCAGGGTCAACCACGAGAGAACGGAACACAACACCATGAACTCATTCAGATCAAAAACGACAATTTCACTCGCAAGAAATTCGATTAAGCATTCGCCTTTGCGACGCAACGTTATTTTTATCCCGCTCGCCTTCGTCTGCTTTGGGCTCGCGCCAATGGCTTGGGCCGACTGTCAAGAAGGCTGCCAGCTGAACCGGAGGAACACATTCCTGGGTGATAATGCGCTGATAGAGAACACAACTGGGCGTTTTAACACGGCCACGGGTGCAGGCGCGCTCTCTAACAACACCACCGGGTTCGGAAACACAGCTACGGGGGAGGATGTGCTCTCCAGCAACACACTCGGTTCCATCAACACGGCCACCGGTGTCAGTGCGCTCCGGAACAACACTACCGGCACTCAAAACACGGCCACCGGCGCTGACGCGCTCGAAAACAACAGGACCGGCCCCAACAACACCGCTGATGGTTTTAAAGCGCTCCAGAGCAACACTGAGGGCATGGAAAATACGGCCAGCGGTATGCAAGCACTCAATAGCAACACCCGCGGCTCCCAAAACACAGCCATCGGTGTCCACGCGCTTTCATTCAACGTACAAGGCCACAACAACACGGCCATCGGATTCGAAGCGCTGTTAAATAACACCGGCAGCTTGAACATTGCAGTTGGCAATGGAGCAGGTTCAAATCTCACGAGAAGTATTAACAACATCGATATTGGTAATGACGGTGTTCGGGGCGAGAATGAAACCATTCGCATCGGCAATTCGAGCCACGTGCGTACCTTCATCGCAGGCATAAGCGGGTCAACGATTACAGGCACAACAGTTGAGGTGAACGCCGAGGGTCAACTTGGCGTGTGTCCCTCGTCGGCGCGCTTCAAAGACAGCATCAAACCTATGGGCAAAGCCAGCGAAGGACTCTATGATCTCAAGCCAGTTGCGTTCCGTTACAAAAAGGAGATTGACGCGGCTAGCGCATCGCAGTTCGGACTTGTGGCCGAAGATGTAGAAAAGGTAAATCCTGCCCTGGTAGTTCGCGACAAAGAAGGCAAACCCTACAGCGTGCGCTACAACCAGGTGAACGCGATGTTGCTCAATGAGTTCCTCAAAGAGCACCGCAAAGTTCAGGAATTGGAAGCGACGGTTGCTCAGCAGCATCAAGATTTCGAGGCTGCCGTTGCTGAATTGAAGGGGGAAATCCAGAAAGTGAGCGCACAGCAGCTCGAACTGAACAAATCCGCACCGCAAACGGCGCTAAACGATCAGTAAAGCCGCCAACCCTAAAGTATTGAGAGATCGTCGCTGACACGTCTGGCGAGAGGCAGGTGATATCACATCTATCTCGAAGCCTTGGGAGCGAAACGCATCGCGAATGTTGTTGAGAATTCTGTCGCGGTGAAGTGAACATAAATGTGATGCAAAGGAATCACCAGCCATCCAGCATCATCAACGAGGATTAAGATCCGAGAATAACTCAGTTTAATTCCCCAAAAATGGAAACATCGACCTAACCCTGTATTGGCGGAGTCGAGCGAGGATGCGGAGTCGGGCGAACCCTAGGTACGGGAGCACCTCGGGGCGTCGGCGTAGGTCGCGGAGTTGCAGTTGGCGTAGGCGTAGGTGTAGGCGATGGCGCCGCACAGTGCGTTAGCGCGTATGTGCGTGCCACATTCAGTACAGGCACACTGGGCGGACAAATACAGAAGTCCTCTGTGTACATCCCCAGGTTGCTGTTCCCCTGGACGCCCGAAACCCAATGGCGGGGGTTGATTAAGAACCGGGGGGCAGTGAGTGTGCCGATGACTACGTCGAACCGTTGATTTGGATCGTTCTCATACAGACGCACCTCAAAATTCTGCGCCGCCGCATCGTCATCGTAGGACACCGCGCGCCATTCGATGTTGAAGATGCGGTTCGGGGGGTTACCCGTCACCGAAGTAAAAACGCCGCATGTGCCGCCGGGGAAATTCGCGCACCCAGCCCCTCCATCGGTGCGCAGGTCCTGCCAGACAACGAAGATGGTGTTGTCATACGATAACCCGGTCAGAGGATTGGGCGGCGATGGTGGGCACGCGGTGGCGTATCCTCCGGGTTCGTTTGCATTGACAAAGTCCAGACGACCGTTGGAGCTAACGTTTACCCCGGCGTAGGTCGTGCCGTACAGCTGGAAGTTAAAAGGCAGCGGAAGAAACGTGTCGCATTCGTCGCAATGGTTGCCGATGTCTGTGTCACCCGGCACGATCCCGCCTGTCCCCGGAGTTATGACGTATTGGTCAGGTGGACAACCCGACACCATGTAGTCCCCGGAGAACGCGTTGCCAGGATTGCCAAATTGATCGGTGATTGCCCCGGCGACAATGCTCGCCGTCAAGCTTCCTCCAGACGGGATATTCAGCGTGAATCGGGTAGTCATGTTGCCGTTGATTACGCTGACCCCGGTGACAGTGGCGCCGGGAATGCCGCTAAGCGTTAAATCGCTCGTCTGGACCGAGGTGGGATCGAGGGCTTCGTTCCAGTTCACGTCATACTGATAGGTGTCCGGCGCCGGCGGAGAGAACGTGCCGCCAACAGGCGGAACGCTCGAATCCACCTGAAGCAACGAGACGTCGTAGTAGAACGCGCCGTTGAACTCGTGCACCGGGTCGCCGGCGGGATCGCTCAGGAACGCGGCCTCGTCAATGTGCATGGTCTGTGCGCCTTGAGTTGCTACGGGCGTGGTGGTGAAGTGGAATGTCATCGTCGTCGTGGCCGGGGTGTAATCAACTGAGTTAGCCGCAATTCCGTTCACAGTGAAATCGCTGGCTTGAAGAGTTGCCGGCTGCACCGGTTCTCTCACGTTGACAACGAAATCAGTCGGTTGAGTGGAAATCACGCTGCCCACGGCCGGGTCGGTGTTGAGCACAGCCAAACCACCGACTTGTTCAACCGCGCGTACAAACATGGCCCGGTAGGATGGGAAAAACGCCTGGATCGGAGTCCATACGCCGTTGCTGGTATCGTCGGTATAGTAGCCACCGCCGAAACCAGGCCCGTTCTCATCAGAGGCCAGGAACGTCTCCGGCAAACCGTCTGGCGCCCAGCGCGCGCCGATGTACACGCTGCCACTATTAACGATGATGTTTAGCGATGAGATGTCGAAGCTGCTCCACGCAGGTACCGGATCCGGGAAGATAGGGATATTGGTGATGGTGACGGGCATCGCGCCCAGCTGGGTGCCCGGACTCCCGCCCGGCCCGTGGTCGTCAAAGACCACTATCTCGATTGCCTGCGACCTCGGACCTCCACACAGCGTGTTGAATGCAACGCACACCGACGTGTAACTGCTCGGATAAACGGCCGGGGTAAACTTGTCGGCGAAGATTCCCGTTATTCCCGGTCCGCTCACGTACCCGCTTTCGACCGTGCCATCATCATGAATCACGATGCCCGGTGCGTTATCGCAATCGATGCTGCTGGGAAGCGCCTGCATCGGTGGAGCTGGACGCGGGTTTGCCACCTTGCTCGCAGTCGCCTGACGCCGGTTCCTAATACTATCGGGAGTCATTTGACTCTGCTGGCTCTTTTTTGGCTGGTGGTCCGTCAACGAGCTCGGAGAAGTCACGGTCGTTTTGCTGGATTGACGTTGCCTTTGCTGTCCTGGCGCGAACGGAGTTAGCCAGATGGCAAACGCCAGCGCCACGAGAACAAACATGCCTCGAACAACGAAGGCTGTAACAGGGTGTTTAGCTTGTTTTTTCATGATAAGTGTCCCGCCTTACGGCCCCTGAATGTCGTCAACCAGTAAGTGAACCCGGTTTCGAGACTTGTCACTTACCCACTGCAGGAAATTCGGCAAGAAGTTTCGCGAAAAGTCGGATTTTTTTCCCAAAACCACGGATCACGCGGATAACATGGACGGCGGCGAGAGAGGTGGCTACAGAAATCCGACGTGGATGGTGGAGTCAGCCGGTTCCTCGGTCTCGCCCTCGGAGCGCCACGCGATGGTCTTTACCGAGTCGTTGTCCGGCTTTGCGTTCAGCATTGTAAAAAGCTCACTGGGTCAGCCAAAGACCGAAATTGCGGCATCTAACGAGAAAGAGATAAGCCACGGCAGGGTGTCGTGGCAATCACTCTGAACTTATTCCGCAATGGGGCCGTTGGCTTCATCCCGATTGGTTAGACCTATTCGATGTAGAACTGGAAGAGGGAAGTGTCCCTTAAAAGGCGGCGGGATGGCAAGCCGGTTCACCACTCTTTGAAATCGCCCTTGTGCTCATGCATTTCGATCACAGTGCCAGCCGCATCGTAAAGGCGGACCACGGCGTCATGTGAGCGGTTGAAAAAGTAGTTTCGGCTCGCGAAGTGGAACTGGCGGCGCAGTCCTTATTCTCCGGGGGCGCGATACTTGACCGTCTTCATCTTCTT
>Ga0185299_10006719_pt1 | contig 12149 bp, 12 predicted proteins | sample PaiPotPPA55metaG_FD_128002 | JGI IMG/M metagenome (GOLD analysis project Ga0185299, IMG submission 128002) | Iron sulfur acid spring bacterial and archeal communities from Banff, Canada, to study Microbial Dark Matter (Phase II) - Paint Pots PPA... ...
GAGGACTAAAATAATCAACGTGCAGACCTTACTTATGTGGACCGCTCCCGTTCGCATCGCCTCCAGAGGAAGAATTTAGGTCGTTTCTGCACAAGCGCGACTCAGTGAGAGAGAATCTCATGCCGATGTTCAGAACCACAGGATATCGTTGCCAGATGAAGGTCTACCGAAAAGCTACGTTTTAGCCAGAATTTCAGGTTCGTTCTTTAAACTCCTAACGATTAATGGGCTGTCAAGCGTGTGTTGATTGGCGAAGACGAAAAGGACATGACACAAGTGCTGGAGGTGGGTTTGCAGGAACAGAATCACCTTGTCAGCCTGGCCTTCGATGGCGTCAGTGGGTTGGAAGTGGCGCGGGCGTACAACTTCGACGCGGAGGGGAGGGTCTCATTTACGTGTTTCAAATGAACGACCCCGATCATTATCGGTGCCCACCTAAATTCCGACCGCTTCGGGTGGGCGCACGGCTGGGCATTTTTGGACGTCAGGAAAAGGGCATGCACCGCTTCATTTGCCTGTCCCAGCTCGCAGCGAACAGAGCGCGGAGATGAGAATCTACACAATCCAGGGAATAGCGACTGGGCAATAACACCGCAGAAATTGTCAGCCTCTTCGCGGGCAAGGTGGTTCACATTGCGGACTGGACGGACCACAGGGAGTCCTCCAGGTTCCAGAAAATGACCGCATTGTTGTAGCTAACCCAGGAGAGGGAAAGATTATTCCTGGCGGTTTCCCCCGGCCACAAACAGGCAGAATTGGAGTTTATGAACCGACACCGTAAGCGAATTCGGTATCAAGATAAATGCTTTCAGAGGAATCGACACGATTAGGAGCGAGACATGAAAAACTTCGTAACCGTTTGCGTAACGGTATTAGTTTTAAGTTTTGTTGCACTTTCACAGGATCCGAGCAGCGCGTCCGACCGGGCTCCCTTACTGTTAGTCCAACAGATTCCATTGCCGAACGTGGGAGGCCGTATTGATCACTTCACCTTCGACGGAAAGCGGAAACGCGTCATCGGAGCCGCTCTCGGCAACAACACGGTCGAAGTCGTAGACACGTTTGCGGGCCGCGACATACACAGCATTTCCGGGGCCGCCGACCCGCAGGGCGTAGTTTTCGTAAGCGAGTTCAATAAGCTCTTCGTCGCGAACGGCACCGATGGAAAGCTCAGGATCTACGATGGAGATTCTTTCCAACTCCTCGATACTGTGGACATGGGGGAGGACGCCGACAATGTGCGATACGATCCGGCGGAAAAGAGAATCTATGTAGCCTTCGGCGGGGACGAAGGCGGCGGCATTGCGGTGCTGGATGCCGCAAGTGGGAAGCGCCTCGACGATGCCGCCAAGCTGGATGCCCATCCCGAGTCATTTCAGATTGCCACTTCAAAACCCGTGATCTATGCGAACATCGCTACCAAGGCGAAAGTTGTAGTTATTGATCGGAAGACGCACAAAGTCACCGATTGGCCACTCAAAAATGCGAAGAGCAATTACCCGATGGCGCTCGACGAAGCCGACCACCGAATCTTGGTCGTGACGCGGAAACCCGCACGGCTTATAGCAATCGACACCGAGACGGGGGCGACGGTTGCGAGCATTCCATGCGTCAACGATGCGGACGATGTCTATTACGACACTGGACGAAAACGCATCTATATCCCCGGAGGAGAAGGTTTCCTCAGTGTTATCCAGCAAACGGACGCGGATCACTACCAGCCGGTGGCAAAAATTCCAACCACGATCGGAGCCCGCACGGGTTTGTGGTATGAGAAACGAGACCGTTTTTATTTGGCGGTGCCCGCAAGTTCGAAAGAAGGAGCAGCCTTATGGGTCTACGCACCCGAAGATTAGGAGAGACGATGAGGATTTTAAAATTCTGCTTCGTTGCTGCCGGCTTGCTGCTTGCCAACAATGGCATTGCCTTTTCACAAGAGGGTGGAAAGCAGCCGCTTCGCCTTGTTCAGACGATCGCTTTGCCGAACGTGAAAGGCCGTCTCGACCACATGGATGTGGATGTGAAGGGCAAGCGCTTGTTCGTTGCGGGCCTCGAAAACGGCACGTTTGAGGTGGTAGACCTTGCCGCAGGAAAGTGGGTACGCAGCCTTCCTGGATTCAAGAAATCGCAGGGATCGTTATTCGTTCCCTCGCTCAATAAGCTGTTTTTGGCGAGCGGCGACGATGGAATGGTGCGCGTATTCCGAGGCGACACATTCGAACTTCTCGATACGATTCACCTCGATACGGGACCCAATCGCATCGTCTATGAACCGAACTCGAAGCTGGTTTACGTCGGCTATGGCGGCAAGGATGCGGGAAAGGACCATGGAGAAATTGGAATCATCGATGCGCAGATCGATAAGGTCGTCGGTGAGATCAAGGTCGCAGCTCATCCCTCTGAGCTTCTGCTGGATAAAGCCGGGAAGACACTTTTTGTTTTCGTCTCCATCGCCAGTAACGTCCAGGTCATCGACACCAACAAGCGAGAGGTTCTATCCACTTGGCCGGTCACGAGCAAGCGAAACGGCGATGGGGCGTTCGATGAACCGAATTCGAGGCTGTTTATTGGAACGCGGACACCTCCGGAAATGGTGGTTATGGATTCGAAATCGGGCAGGGAAATTGCTCACCTGCCAACCGCTGAGAATATGGATGGCGTCTACTTTGATGCCGAGAGGAAGCTCGTCTACGTTTCTGGCGGACGGGATTTGGCGACCGGTTCGGTATACGTTTATCAGCAGAAGGACGCCGATCACTACGAGACGATCGGCACAATCCCCACTCGCGAAGGCGCCGGGACATCTTTCTGGTCGCCCGATCTCAATCGTTACTACGTCGCGGCCTCGAAGAACGACAAGGAGGAAGCAGCGATTCTCGTGTATGAGCCTGAAAATTGATGCAGGTGCGGGGCAGAAGCGGGAGCTGTCCCCGTTGGATGTGGCGATTCCGCGGAAGTCGGAGGCATTAGAACTGTGAATTACGGAGCTCTGTTTCGGTCCGCGATGCTAACCCTGTTGCGAAACAAGATGCGAAGCATCTTGACGGTACTGGGTATCACCATTGGGATCGCCGCGGTTATTTGCGTTGTGGCCATCGGCAATGCCGGGCAAGCCCGAGTTCAGCGACAGCTCAACAATCTCGGGGACAACTTTGTCTGGATTGAGGCCGGAGGCCGTGCGGTGAATGGCGTGAGTACCGGCACTCACGATACCAAGACACTGGTGATGGCTGACGCTGTGGCCATCAAGAGCCAGATTTCCCTTATCAAGAGTGTTTCGCCGAATGTGGATGACCCCGTCCAGGTCATCTATGGGAATCAGAATTGGCACACCTCTTACCGAGGTGTTACGCCCGAATACTTCGACATCAAGCGCTGGTACGTGGATGAAGGAGCGATCTTTACGCAGGATGACGTGGACCGCGCTGCAGACGTTTGCGTCCTTGGAAAAACGGTTCGGGCGCAGCTTTTTGGCGTCGAGCCGCCGGTTGGCAAAGTAATACGCGTCAACAGTCTCCCCTGCAAGGTTGTTGCCACTCTCCATCCCAAGGGACTTTCATTGTCGGGCCAGGATCAGGACGACACCATCATTTTGCCTTACACGGTTGCGCAGAGGAAGCTCAAAGGTATCACCTGGCTCGATGACATCCTCTGTTCAGCAATATCTCAGGATGTTGTAAAAATAGCCGGACAGGAAGCGACCGCCGTGCTTCGCGACCGCCATCACCTGCGTCCGGAAGAAGAGGACGACTTTAATATCAGAAATCCCGAAGACATCATTCAGGCACAGCTCGATGCCAGCAAGACTCTGACGATTCTGTTGATCGCGATTGCATCGGTCTCTCTAATTGTCGGAGGAATTGGGATTATGAATGTCATGCTGGTTTCGGTTACCGAACGCACTCGTGAGATCGGAGTCCGAGTGGCGGTCGGAGCGACCGAACAGGCCATCCAACTCCAGTTCCTTGGCGAATCGATCATGCTGAGCCTGGTCGGGGGGGCTGCGGGTATGCTTTTTGGAGTCTTTGGGTCCTATTTGATCGGCCACACGCTAGGTTGGCCGATCCAGATGTCCCTCGGATCGGTCATCGTGGCCGCGATGTTCTCGGTCGCTGTCGGCGTATTTTTTGGATATTATCCAGCGCGCAAGGCGTCTCGACTCGATCCGATCGAAGCGCTGCGATACGAATGAAATAACAACGTTGTTCATTTTATAAACTGAGACATTAATGACAAAATGGAAATGGCTTATCTTGGTCGGCGTTGTGGTAGTGGCGGGAGTACTCGTCGCCCTGAGTCTGAATCGGAATTCACAGGCGCAGCACTTTACTGCGAAGGTGGAACGAGGAAGCGTCAACGATGTGGTGGAGGCTACTGGAACCATCAACTCTGTGATCACGGTTCAAGTGGGTTCGCAAGTCTCCGGAACGATCGCGAAACTGAATGTCGATTTCAATTCCCGCGTCCATAAAGGGGACGTAGTGGCGCTCATTGATCCTGCGCTGTTCAAAGGGGCCTTGCTGCAGGCGACCGCTGATTTGAAAAACTCACAGGCGAACCTAGTGGCCGCCCAAGCTAATCTCGAAAAGGCGAAAGCCGCTTTGGTGCAGACCAAAGCCGATTACGACCGTGCTATTGGGCTGACGAAGGACGGCGTCATGAGCAAGCAGCAACTGGATCTTGCCAAATCGAACTATGACGGCGCCAACGCATCCGTCGGCGCTGCGCTAGCCAATATCACTCAGGCGGAGGCACAGATTAGTCAAAAAGAGGCTGCTGTCTCCGTGGCCCAAACTAATCTGGACTACACCGTGATCCGTTCTCCGATCGACGGCACCGTGGTTGCGCGAAACGTGGATGTAGGCCAGACCGTGGCCGCATCCCTCCAGGCCCCGACCATCTTCACCATCGCGCAAGATCTTACCAAGATGTGGGTCTACGCCAAGACCGACGAATCGGACGTGGACAACATCAAAGTAGGGAAAACCGTTACCTTCAAGGTGGACGCATTACCTAAGCAGACGTTTCAGGGAGTGGTCAGCCAAGTGCGGATGAACCCGACCATGGTGCTCAGTGTGGTCACCTACGACACCATCATCGAATTTGCGAATCCCGAGTTGAAACTCTTTCCCGGCATGACGGCATACGTAACCATTCCGGTCTCGACGGCGCCGAATGTAATCAAGCTGCCCAACACGGCCTTACGCTACAAACCCCCGATCGCGCCCGAGGAGGTCCTGGCTTTGTACAAACGTTATGGAATCGAGGGAGCAGAGGAACAACGCACAACCAGTATCTCCGCTGCGGAAGGCGCCACCGGAGCACAAAATCTTTCGCGCGCTCCGAAGGCGGAAACCGCCGTGGTTTGGAAGCTTCACTCCGATCAGTCGATGGAGCCAGTAAAGGTTTCTCTCGGAATCACTGACCACGCCTATACCGAAGTGAGCACTGTTCTCAAAGGCGGCTTGAAGGAAGGCGACGACGTAATTATTCGATCGGTAATGTCGAAGAACCAAGCTCCCGGCACGTTGCAGCACTAGGCAGCCACTTCCCGAAGTATCGCCTCATGACAACGACACCCAGCGCCAAACCGTTCGCAACTACGCCGCCCTCGTCGACGGCGAGCGCTGTCATCCGCGTCGAAGACGCGCACAAGTATTACGAACTTGGGGAAACGCGAGTGCACGCATTGCGTGGCGTGAGCCTTGAAATTCAGCAGGGTGAGTTTCTGGCGATCATGGGCGCGAGTGGTAGTGGCAAATCAACGTTCATGAACACGCTTGGCTGTTTAGATCGCCTCACTTCTGGAAAATACTTTCTCGAAGGGATTGACGTGTTGTCGCACGACAAGAACGCGTTAGCACTAATCCGCAATCAAAAGATCGGTTTCGTTTTCCAGGGATTCAATCTCCTTGCCCGCACCACGGCGCTCGAAAATACGGAATTACCAACGCTCTACACGAAGGTCGATAAAGCGGAGCGCCGAAAGCGCGCTGCGGACGCGTTAGCCATGGTCGGCCTAGCCGACCGCGCACAGCATTTCCCGTCTCAAATGTCTGGAGGACAGCAACAACGGGTTGCCATAGCAAGGGCACTCGTAAATCGCCCTTCCATCCTGCTCGCAGACGAACCCACTGGTAACCTGGACAGCCGCACGTCAGTGGAAATCATGGAAATCTTTCAGAACCTGAACGACAAAGGACTGACGATCGTGTTAGTTACTCACGAACTAGACATCGCGCAATTCGCCAAGCGCGTCTTGGTATTCCGGGATGGAAAAATCCGCAAGGACGATGCGGTGCTGAATCGCCCTCAGGCGAGTGAGGTACTGAAGACTCTACCAACGCTCGAGGATTGACGAGCGATTCGCATGGGGCCAGGAACTTTTGACGGACGTTTTTCATGGTCCAATTATGGTCCACGAATGCGTGCTGACGGTTACCTGACGCGCTTTGGGAGCCGCCCGTGGCGCGTTATTCTCATCGCGAATGAAAAAAGTTGCGGTTATGGACCTTCAGAACGCTGCCTTGTCGCTGCAGCTGTCTCAGCAAACTCGGCATGGCCTCTTCTTATGCTCTCAATTGGTTAGAAGAGCAGAAGAGCTGCTGCTGACAATCTGGGCTCGTAAGGGTTGTTCGCTTGAACCATGTTGTGAGTTGCGATCAGCTGTGTGCCAACCGGAAGCCCAGACCTGAGGAAGTGAAATTCCGCGATAAGCAGCACCCCGTAACGGGTGCCGTTCATGAGCGACCTTGGGAGGGAACGAATGAGAGGTGCCGTAGTCGGAACAGGCAAATGCCCGCAAGCGAATGGGCTGAAATAGCGTTCCGATCCGTTCGGACTGCCTTGGCGTTCCCAGAGAAACGAAGGAGTTTTGGTTCCCGGTCGGATCGGCATTCACGCGCCGCATTTTGATCGAGAACGTGTAAAGGTGGTCTGTTAGTCAGCCAATCCTTACCGAGGCATGAGCCGAAAAAATAGGGCCTGCTTGGCAACCGGTTCTACTTTTGCTTCCATGGCAGCCATCTGAGCCTGACTTAACGGGGTAAAGGATCGGGCGAGTTCCACGCATTCCTCGACCTGCTCGACTGAGTCACATCCGATGATTGCCGTGCTGATGGGCAATGAAAGCGTGTAGAAGAAGGTTTCCCGCTTGGTCAGCGTACCCGGAGTGGTGGCGATTGCGCCTCGGCCTTCCCATGAACGCTTTTGTTGTTCCACAGGCGGCGGCGTCCAAGTGGAAAGAATGCGGCCGCGTGCCATCACCTTCATCCCGATAATCCCCATCTGTTTCTCGACGGCCAGCGGAAGGAGATCTTTTTCAAAGCTGTAGTAGTATTTGTCGGCCGCGTTGACGCCCATCAGGACGGTGTCAAAGGGAAAGCGGCGTATGCATTCCATGAGTGCTTCGGGACGGAAGCGTCCGGTGACGCCCAGATGGCGCACCATTTTCTGATCGCGCGCTTGCACCAGGGCTTCTATCGCACCGCCTTTGCCAAATATCTGGTCAATGTCTTCCTGAATTCCAACATCATGCAGTTGCCATGTGTCAATGGGATCGGTATCCAGCAGCTTCAGAGACACATCGAGGTTTTTGAGCGCAGCATCGCGGGTTCGCTCTTTGGTCTTGGTTGCGATAAAAACGTGGTCCCGGCTGCCCTTAAGACCCTTTCCAAGATAACCTTCACTCCACCTGTCAGGTCCGCCGTAAATGGCGGAGGTATCGAAATAATTCACTCCTAACTCGAGCGCGCGTTGAATGATCTGCAGGGCCAGGCTTTCGTTATTGGCCTTCTCCAGCGCTCCCTGGCCGCCGAGGCCAAAAATCCCGACCCGAAATCCTGTCTTACCCAGATTGCGCGTCGGCATCATGTCCGGGATGCCCCTTGCCGCAGCTGGACTGTTTTCCGTAGACGTCACTTCGCCAGATGCGGAGGCGCCGATTACTCCTGCAGACAGACCAGCTGCTATCGATGCTGCCCCTGTCTTAAGGAAACCGCGGCGGTTCTGGTTACCGGCAGCCTGCGGTGTGTTATTCGTTTTCATGTCCATCGCTCCAAGTCATCCGAACTAGAATACCGATTTTCTTGGGAACTGATCGATCATGCAGTATATTTTTCTCTTTGCGAGCCAGTCAATCTTTCGTCTTTTTTCGTCTTTTTTACTTCTACTTCTGATCGCGTTTGTGCAGTTGGGTTCACCGTCTGTTGAGAACATGCGATTTTCTGTTCATGGCACCGATCGGTGCTCAGGAGAGAGGAAGAATGAGTCGTCGAGGGTTTTCCTTTTGCGTCGTGGCCGCATTGATATCATCGACAATTGCGTTTTCCCAATCATTCTTGAGCCAATATAAAGGCTTGCCTTATCACGACACGCGCTATGGTGGCGGTCCACAAGAAATACCGGGAAAGGTCTTGTGTGCTTACTATGACTTAGGCGGCGAAGGAGTTGCGTATCATGACACTGATCCACAGAATCACGGCAGCGGAGAGTTGAATCCGGCTGATGGGACCTATCTCAATGAATTTCGTATCCATGAGGGAGTGGATACCTCATACACGAAGTTTCAGCGGAAGCCAGATCCGATTGACGACAACCCCTTCGACAAAATTGTTCCTCCTCGAGACCTGCCCTATGTTGGCTGGACGGAACCCGAAGAGTGGTTCAACGTTACGGTAGATGTCGCACACTCCGGAATATACGCGGCCGATTTTCTTTACACATCGAATCGCGGCGGCACAATATCAGTGGATGTGAACGGAAAGGACGCAACCGGACCTCTGCAGATCACCACAACAAATGATCCTGCAGACCCGCTTGCCTGGCGTCAATGGCACCATTGGAATCTGGCTTCGCAACTTTTCAAAGTCCGTCTGAGCAAAGGGCAAAATGTACTCACCGTACACATATTGACGAACGGAAACATGAATCTGGCTTATTTCGACTTCAAACCAGTCCGCAGATGAAATGGAATCTGTCGGCGATTCAACTCAGTGTCACACGTAAGCCCGTCGCATGGGGAACAGTGATGGAGCATTTGCCCTGCTGGAGCGAGTCGGTCTTCGTTGACGTGGTGATGTGCGCTTCGCGGCCGTCTAGTCCCGCTGCGTGTAATGTCTCGGTTTGCACCACTCCACTCGCGTCGCGACCAAAGTCGAGTTCCACCTCAAGGTCTGCTGCCGCGTCCTTGTTCAGAATGATCACGGATGTGTGCCCGCCGGGCAGTTTCGCGGCATAGGCGGTTGCATTGACTCCCGCATCCTGCAGCTTCGTCGAGAACTCGGTCTTCAACAGTGTTGCGCCGCTGAACGAGCCCGCAAACTTGAGCCCATACGCGACCGGCTCCAACACATAGTCCGAGCCAAATGTCGCAATAGGTGTATAGAAAGGATGGGGATGCGCGGCAATCTGCTCGTGAGTTTCGCCCTTAGCTTCGAGAAGCGCGTCACCAGGCAGAGATCCGCCAACGGAGTTGGCCACAGATTTGCCAGTGCCACCGTGCAGATTGACGCCGGAATAGTCATTACTGGCCAGAAGGAGCGAATAGTCGGCAGACCAAAGCGCAGCAGCAAACACGTCGGAGACACCCGGCTTGCCTCCGCGATAGCAAGTGTTGCCTTCGGTCATGCGTACGCGCGCACCCATCTTGCTGGCTGCAGTCGATGCGATATTCGCCGTGTTCTGCACCTTTTGCATCGTCGCCGGTTTCAGCAGGTTCGGAATGTTGACCTCGGGATTCGTCGCCGGGCCGCCAAAGTAATAATGATGAGTCAGGGTCGTTACCCGGGGCGGGGCCTGTATGGAAGGCCATTGATCAGCAATCTCAGTCAGCCATGACACAGCGCCCGCGACGTCAGGCATGCCGAACTTTGCTGCCGGCACCCCAGCTGCGATAGCCCGCGCCAGCGAGAGCCATTCTTCGAGGTACGTCTTGGCAGACCATGTTTTCGGATCGCGCAGGTGCCGGTCAAATAGATCCGCCTCGTTTCCGATCTGGAAATACTGGAGGCGGTCGGCCAGCGTATCGGCGGCAAAGACCGCTTCCTCGGCTGCGCGTGCCGGTGTATTCGTGCCCATCCCGATGCCGTACACGCAAGTCCAGCCAGTGGCTTGGAGGAACTCCGCCAGGTTTCTGACTGCCTCGACTGTCACAGCGTAGAAGTGAGCCTTCGGCTCGCCCGCAACCTCACGGACTCGAGGATGCTCTGGTTCGGGACAGTCAGGCTTGGGTTTCCAGTAAGCGAACTCGCTGGTATTGCCGCCAAGGCGGAGAACACCAGCTGACGAGAGTGCTTTGACCTCGCGAATCAAGCCGCTGTTCTGCGCCGAAAAGAAACTGGGATCCGCGAGTTGCTGCACCTCATACGAGAGGCCGACAAAGTCGATCGGCATATGCGGACCAGTCGCATCCTTGGGGATGCTGAGGGCAACCCGGACCTTGCTTTGGCCCTGCGCGTGAAGACGTGCTGCAGCCATGGTGCAGGCTGCGGTGGCAAGAAACCTTCGTCGTGTGAGCATCGGATCTCTCGATTCTCTTCTTTACTGCTGGCCCCGAGCGCCCGGGTTTCTTGGTGAGGTAAAGAATGTGACCAGCGATGACTCCATCTGGGGCGTCCCTTGTCCTTCAGATTTTAAGCGCAACGAGAATACTTTCATCATCGGCGCCCAGGTCGACCGCGGAGCTTTCGCGGGATCTTGCTCTCGGCGCGTTTCATCGGTTCACCATTTTGAGTTAATTACGAAAATATTTCCTTTCGCTCTGCCTATTTATTAGCCACGGACAACCTCTCAATGTTAATTACAGTTAACTACAAAGGTAAAGCGCAGTATATCCTGCTCGACCAGAACTGTCGAATTTGAGGAAGCGAACCCGGCGGCTTCGTGAGCTTCGCTCACCCTTCCGGCTGACGCAGATGAGTACGCGATGCGAGATGCTCGTTTACTTCACTTGCCTACCGCCGCTAGCAGGATGTGTGCTGAAGAGCACAGAATCGCTTTCCTCTTGGTGGGAGAATCTCAGGTAAGCTCCCGGGAATCCGGCGCGCCGATATCGAGTCCGCGGCACACCGGAGATTAATCCAGCATTTCGGCTGGGATCGCGCCACAGGGATTCGAACTTCAACCCGGCAGCGCGTATCCTGTCTTCACACCCAACCTGCACGGGTGGAGGGCGATAAGGATGGGAACAATGCGGCTCCCGCTCTTGATTCTGCATATCCTCGCCGGAAGCATCGGCTTGCTCACCGGCACGGTCGCCATGACAGTGCGCAAAGGCGGCACCCTTCACCGCGCATCCGGCAACGTCTTCACCGTTGCCATGCTGACCTTGGCCAGCAGCGCCTTCTGCCTAGCCATCCTGAAATCCCAGCAGGGCAACATCGTCGGCAGCGTTGGCACCATCTACCTGATCGGCACGGCCTGGCTTGCCGGACGCCGTGGAGAACGCACACGTCTTATTGACTGGAGTGCGCTGTTCATCGGTCTCGCCGGCGCAGTTGCGGCTATTGCCTTGGGCGTTTACACCCTCCACAATCCCGACGGCGTCGACAAAACTACTGCCCCAGCCGGCATGAGCTTCTTCTTCGGCGCCATCCTGCTGCTCGCCACTGCAGGGGACATCCGAATGCTCGCACGCGGCGGAATTTCAGGCCGGCAACGCATCACTCGACACCTGTGGCGTATGTGCTACGGACTCTTCATTGCGACAGGCTCTTTCTTCCTGGGTCAGCAGCAAGTTTTCCCGGCCTTCCTGCGCGGCTCCATATTCCTGACCCTACCAGCACTTCTGCCGCTACCCCTACTGATCTATTGGTTCCTCCGCGTGCGGTTCAGCAAAGCTTACAAGACCCAGTTGTCGCCCAACCCGGTACCGGTGACCCCTTGAAAACGTGATTAATCCCAGGAAGGAATATTTTCCGCCCGATGACAGACACAGCTTCTTTGAAGTACTGATAACCCGCTAACTGTCGCGGCACGGCCAGAGAGGACAGGAAGGGAAGAGGGAATCAGAAGGAATCAGACGATGTTGTATGCGGGGGCGTAGTTCAGTTGGTTAGAACGCCTGCCTGTCACGCAGGAGGCCACGGATTCGAGCTGGCAAGTCAGTGTTCATCTACGGCAGCCGTGCCGTCCGACCAATGGCCGATTGG
>Ga0185299_10006720_pt1 | contig 12146 bp, 7 predicted proteins | sample PaiPotPPA55metaG_FD_128002 | JGI IMG/M metagenome (GOLD analysis project Ga0185299, IMG submission 128002) | Iron sulfur acid spring bacterial and archeal communities from Banff, Canada, to study Microbial Dark Matter (Phase II) - Paint Pots PPA... ...
TCGTGACGTACGTTGCTTGCGTGCCGCTTGCTTTCTGGTAAGCGCCGAGTGCGTAGAAATCCGTACGCTTGGACAGCGTGTAGTCCGCACCGATGCCGACCTGATTGTAATGAGCACCCGTGTCGCCACTAGCTTTCTCGTACGTGTAGCCCGTGCCGACCAGGAACGCCGGCGTAACCTGGTAGTTCACGAACACGCTGCCGACGTTGTACGTCTCCGTCGACGTGAATGCCGAGAAACCGTCCGGGCGGTACTTCGCATTGCTGTACGAACCGCCGACCGTTACCGGGCCGATAGCGTACTGAGCTGCTGCACGAGCGATGCCGATCGAGTGAGCCGACGAGTAGCCATTGTTGATCGGGCTGTCGAATATCGAATCTGACGACGGGCTGTTCCAGGTCGATCCTGCTGCAGCCGTACGGCCTGCGCTCGGATTGCTCGTGTAGTAGTAACCGGCAGCCAAGCCCAACGGGCCGTTGTTATACGCAACTGCACCGCTCCACGTCTGGCCTTGACCCGTCGTGCCAGCGAGGTTGCTGAAACCATACATGCCTTCGAATTGCAGGCCAGCATAGTTCGGCGAAACGTACTTCACACCGTTATTTACACGCGAGCTGTTGTCGTAGTTGTCGACGTCGCCCGGCGTACCGACGAAAGAGGCCCAGTAATTGTCACCCGTGATGCCTTGCACCATGTCGACGAGCGGGTCGTATTGGCGACCGAGCGTGACCGTACCGTACTTGTCAGCCGTCAAACCGACGAATGCCTGGCGACCAAATTCGCGACCACCTTGGTTCAACTTGCCCGTGTTGACGTCAAAGCCGTTTTCCAATTGGAAAATTGCCTTCAAACCGCCGCCCAGGTCTTCCTGGCCTTTCAGGCCCCAGCGATCGCCGGACAGGTTGCCGCTGCTTGTGCCGACCAGCTTCTGGTTGCCGTTCTCGTTGTGAACATAAATGAGACCGGTGTCGATCACGCCATACAGGGTCACGCTGTTTTGCGCGTGAGCCGCGCCAGCTGTGCCGAGCAGTGCCAGCGAAAGGGAAGTCAGTGCGAAACGTTTCATCAGGTTCTCCACGCTAGGATTAAATTCGTTGTTGCCGGCGCAGAGAATAACGCAGCGTTACAAAAGTTAAGAACTGGAAAATTAAAACGTGTCTCAAAAAAAAGACACTTTTTGCGACGCGGTATGTCGCCTTGTAAGGCAAGCCTGTCAAGGGTTTAGCTCTTGATTCATCTAGCGAAAGTGCGCCGACAAAGGTGCTTGCTAAAAGTTCCTTTTAATGCATTTAGTTCTGCTGGAATGGCCGGTTTTTACTAGTTTTTTACTAATTCCGCGTTATAGCGCCGGATACGCCGCGAGCGCCCATGAGGAAGGCCTTTTGCCGCCGAGGAAGCGCCGCGCGTGGCGCGGCGAGGGTGTGCGCCTACGGGGACGGATAAGCGGGTCCGATGAACGTTGGCTGTCGTGGGCCACGCGGTTGTGTTGTACTTAAGCGACGCGACTACTCCGGATTCTGGCAACCAGCGCAACAAACCTGCAGCGCGCTCCCCGTCGTGACCCGGGAAATGCGGTTTTCCAAAAGTCAAGTTTTTGGCACGAAAAGCTGCCGTGTTTCGCACCGCACCAGCGCTGCACAACTTGGCCGGGTCCCGTCTGTTCATGCCTTATTCGCCGTTTGGTGGCGGCTGGTCGCGTCCCGACAACAGCGCGAGCGCCAAACCCGCGCCTCCGGCCAGCAACACCGCGCGCCACGGATGGCGTTTCACCAGATCATTTGCCCGCACCGCCTTGCGCCCGCAATCGAGCATGGCCAGCGCGGTGACCCGCGTGGCGGCCGTCTCCGCGCGGGCCAGCTTGCGGCTCAGATTCAATGCGGTGCTCAACGCCGACACCCTTTTGCGCGCTTGCGTCGTCAGGTGCTGCGAGCGCTCAGCGCGTCGTTCAATCGACGCGCGCGCACGTTCCGGCACTACTGTGAAGGCTTTCGCCGCCCCTGTACCGGCTGCATCGGCTGTGGCTGAGGCGACCGTCGAGCCTGCCAGCATCGATCCGATCTTGGCGCGGCTGCCCGGAGGGACCCTGCCACTTTGCTGGCCCCACGCCCCGCGTGGATCGTGCAAGCGCGCCCGCGCCGCTGAAAACTCCGCGCCAAGCAGCAGCACCGCCGCGGAGAAGAACAACCACATCAGCAACACCGCGAGCGAGCCTGCCGCGCCGAACGAATTCGCCGTGCCGGCGTGTGTCAGGTAGAACGCAAACAGCTTTTTGCCGACGGAAAACAGGATCGCCGCGACAACCCCGCCCACCAGCGCGTCGCGCCATTGCACCCGGGCGTCGGGGAGGAACTTCAGGAGTGCGCCGAACGCCAGCGAGAGAATCACCAGTCCGGCCACCAGTTGCACGACGTCGCCGATGATCACGAGCGACGAATCGCCCCAAAGCCATTTGCCCACGGCCTGGATGGCGGTGTCGAGGACTAGCGAGACGATCAGCAGAAACGCCACGCCCAGCACCAGGCCGAACGAGATCAGCCGCACCCGCACCAACGCGAAAACGCTCGATTTCTGCTCGCCGGCAAGTGGCCACACGAGGTTCAGTGCGGTGTTGAGCGATGAAAATGTCGCCGATGCGCCTACTGCGAGCAACACGAACGAGATCACGGCGGCCACCCCGGTGCCGCCGCTGCGGTGTGCATTCTCGACAATGCTTTGCACGCTTGCCGCGGCCTGATCGCCGAGGAGGCCGTTGACGTGGTGGAACAACTGGCCGCGCGCCGCGTCGGCCCCGAACACCCAGCCCGCCACTGCGATCACCATGACCAGCGTTGGCGCTAGCGAAAACGCTGAGTAGAACGCAATGCTTGCGGCCATTGCCGCACAGCGGTCCTCGCCGAATTTCCTGAGTGCGCCCATCACCCAGGACGCGTCCTTTTTCACGGCGGCGTGAATTTTCTCGCTGGACAACGTGCTCATGGCAACCTCAACTTCGATGATGGTAATGATCTTGACGGTTTGTCATCCGTCCGAGCACGATGCGTTCCACGGCCGGCAAACTTCCGATGAAACTATCGCGTGCCAAGACCATGAAGCATCCGTCATCCCACCGCATCTTGGCAATCAAAAGCGGGCTCATAGGCCGTTTGGATGCCTGTGGAACGCACTTTCGTTACCAATCGCCGAGTTTGATCTACGTCGCGTACACCTTGTTTTTCAATCGGCGCGTGGAAGCCGACGCGTCATGCAGCAGGCGGAGAGAGCGTGCCCGTGGCGTAGTCAGGCGCGCACGGCGAACCCGTCAAGACAAGCGGCCGGATCTCGTCCGTCCCAGATTCGTCCATCGATCAGCGTGTCGGCGCGAATCTCGTCCGGCACGCGAACGTCCGCTAATGCGGCAGCCTCGCGATACATTGTCGTCTGACTGATTGCCGATGCAATCGCGGCGTCGTCGTGATCGCCGCTCAGCAAACCCCATCGGCGATATTGCGTGAGGAACCACAAGCCATCGGACGGGCGTGGATAGTTGACTGCGCCTTCATCGAAGAAGCTGACGGGTAATGGTCGCTTGGGGAATTGCACAACGTCATAGTCGCCGAGCAGTCGCGGCGCGATCAGCTCCCGCGGCACGCCGATCAATTCGGGCGCTGCGAGCCACGTGGAGATGTCGGCACGATGCGCGGGGCTGTCGAGCCAACGGCATGCTTCGAGCATGGTCTGGACCAGCGCGCGTGCCGTGTTGGGATAAAGAGCGACAAAATCGCGCCGGCTGGCAAGGACTTTTTCCGGGTGGTTCGGCCAGATCTCACTCGTGACCGCTACGGTTCTTCCCGCCTGACGCGCCTCGGCAACCGCGTTCCACGGCTCGCCGACACACAGGCCGTCGAGCTGGCCCTCGGCGAGCGCATCGACCATTTGCGGTGGCGGAATCACGATGCTGCGAATGTCGCGCAACGGATGCACGCCTTGAGCGGCGAGCCAGTAATACAACCACATCGCATGCGTGCCGGTCGGAAAGGTCTGCGCGAAGACAGGAGGACGGCCAAGCGACGCAAGCGCCTGCTTCAAATTTCCGCTTTGGTTAAACGCTTCGGCAAGCGGATTCGACAACGTGATCGCCTGGCCATTGCGATTCAGTACCATCAGCACGGCCATGTCGCCCTGCGGTCCACCGATGCCCAGCTGCACGCCATATACGAGGCCATAAAGCGCGTGCGCCGCGTCGATCTCGCCGGACAAAAGCTTGTCGCGCACGGCCGCCCAGGAAGCTTGCCGGCACAGTTCCAGCGTCAGTCCGTGGCTATGCCCGAACTCGAGGATCTTGGCAGCAGCCAGCGGGGCGGCATCGCTCAGCGCGACAAAACCAAGACGGATGTGGGTCTTCTCGGGCTTATCGGCGGCGCTGTGTGAAGCGGCTTTGGGCGTGTTCATGTTATACGGGCTACCCTAATAAATCGGTCATCGATACCAACTGGCGCGCGACCTCGGCAAGCTTCACTCCCTGATCCATTGCGCGCTTGCGCAGGGTGGCGTACGCCTCGGGTTCGGACATCTTGTGCCGGTCCATCAACAGGCGTTTGGCCCGGTCGATCAACTTGCGGTCCGCTAGTTCGTTCTCGGCTTCGGCGAGGCGCTGGCGCAGTTGCACCTCGCGTGCGAAACGCGCGAGAGCGACTTCGAGGATCGGCGCAAGTCGCGACGCCTCCAGGCCTTCGACAAGATAAGCGCTCACGCCCGCACTGACCGCCGCGTGAATCAGTTGCTGGTCGCTGTCGTTGCTGAACATCAGGACCGGCCGCGGCGCGGTTTCGTTCATCACGGCGAGTTGTTCGAGCGTATCGCGTGAAGGCGATTCAGTGTCGATGATAACTACATCCGGGCGCTGCTCTTCCACCACCTTCGGCAATGCCGCGGGCGTCGCTACCTCGGCCAGCATGTCGTAGCCGAGGCGTGCGAGTGCCTGGCGAAGATCGCCAATCGGTTTGTCGGTATCGGTGACCAGGAGCACGCGAAGCATGGGTTAAGCGCCGGGAGATTTCATGTGTATTCGGCCGGCCGCAATGATGACCGGCGGTGACCGGCGGGTTGTCGGGGCGCTTGTCGATGTCTTCTCGCGCACGGCACGATGCGGATCGCACCAGTCAGGCTGCATGCGCTACCGCTTCCGCATTGTCTTGCCACGCGTTGAAGGAGGTTTGCTCAGCCACGGCAAAAGCGCTGCTCTCCTTGTGAGTCACCCAATTTACCGCTTCGCCGACCGCATTGCCAACGAGGATCACGGCGGGGCTTCCCAAGCCTTCCTTCACCGCGTCGATAGCCAGATGATCCAGCCGCCCAAGCCAGCACCGCTCGGCTGCAGTGCCCGCCCATTGAACAACCGCCGCAGGAGTCGAAGCAGGCAGCGCCGACAATAGCGCATGGCACAGGCTCTCGATGCGCGTCATGCCCATATAGATCGCGAGCGTTGTGCCGGTTGCCGCGAGCGCAGCCCAGTCGGGTTCGCCGTGATCCTGCTTATGCGCTGTAACGAAAGTGACGCCCTGGCAATGCTCGCGATGCGTAAGCGATATGCCAAGACTCGCGGCCGCCGCAAAGCCCGACGAAATGCCGTTGATGATCTCGACTGGAATCTGCGCCCGCCGCAGTGCCGTGAGTTCTTCTCCCGCGCGTCCGAACAGCAGGGCATCGCCGCCCTTTACGCGGACTACATGCAGGCCCTTGAGCGCATAGCGTTGCATCAGCCGCTGAATGAACGCTTGCGGTGTCGACTTGCAGCCGCCGCGCTTGCCGACGCGGATCACGCGTGCCCGCGGCGCAAGCGCCACGATCCCGGGATTAGCGAGATCGTCCAGCAACACGATATCCGCCGCTGCCAATGCTTTGGCGGCTTTGATGGTGAGCAGGTCCAGATCGCCGGGACCGGCGCTAAGCAAGGTGACCTTGCCAGTTGTCATCGTGATGTCCTTTGGCGGTCTGAAAAACGCGATGGCCGCCACCTCGCATATAAGGAACGGGTCGCGCCGGTCGCGCATCGCATCGGGACGATGCAGACGCAAAAACGGCATCCGCCCGTGCTCTTGCACGAGGGGACGCCGTTGTCCTGGGTTGCCGGTGTCTACCGGTATTCAATCGATAAGACTGTGGTTCATGTGCCCGGCATCGTTGCCGCGCACAGCCAGATATAGGCAATTTTCAGGCCAGGCGAGTGTCGCTATAACGCACTCGCCGGTGAACGTTGCGGATGACGAGTTGCTAGCCGCGCCCCTTATACAAGGTGGTTTGAACACAGCCGTTGCCATCATTCTCCGTGAGTCCGTTTAAGCAAGCACGGCGCCGATCCCCTCGCACGCCGACAGTGCTGCACCGCACCGTGAATGTGCTTCGTTGCATCAAAATGCATCGCAGCAAGCCGGCCGAAAATGCGCCGTGAAGGTGCTTGTCGGCCGCAAAGTCTCGCCGGATATGGACCTGTCCCGCATGGCATGGCACTTGCCTCTAGACCATCCATTGGATCAACGACGGTCCGGTTTTATAGCAAGGTTTCAGCTGCAGCCCGTGACGGGCTTTTTGGACAACGGCGTCCCCTGAACTCAGTCATTGGCTGGGTTCACGGGACGCCGTTTTGTTTTCTGGAAAGACAATGGCAGACAAAGCAACCCGGATCGATCTCTTCACCCTGCGCACCGAGCCGATGCGTGCTTTCCACCTCACGTGGATGGCGTTCTTCGTCTGCTTCTTCGCGTGGTTCGCATGCGCCCCATTGATGCCGCTGATCAAGCGCGAGTTCGGACTCTCCATCGACCAGGTCGCCAATATCAACATCGCCGCAGTCGCCGCGACGATCCTGGTAAGGCTCGTTATCGGCCCGATGTGCGACCGCTACGGTCCGCGCAAGGTCTATACGGGACTGCTGCTCCTGGGCGCGTTTCCCGTGCTCGGCGCGGCGCTCTCCGGCGGTTACACGAGCTTCCTGCTGTGCCGCCTGGGTATCGGCGCAGTGGGTGCGAGCTTCGTTATTACGCAGTACCACACGTCGGTGATGTTCGCGCCAAACGTGGTCGGCACGGCTAACGCAACCAGCGCCGGCTGGGGGAATGCCGGGGCAGGCGCCGCGCAAGTGTTCGTGCCGCTGCTGCTCGCGGGCATGCTTGCGCTCGGTGCAGGCGAGTCGTCTGGATGGCGTCTTGCGCTCGTGGTGCCAGCGCTCGCCATGCCGGTCATGGCCTTGTTCTACTGGCGCTTCACGCAGGATTGCCCGCAAGGAAACTTCACCGAACTGCGCGCGCAAGGCATCGCAATCGATGGTGGCAAGAAGGGCGGCTGGGCGAGCTTTCGCACGGCCTGCGCGAACTACCGAGTGTGGATGCTCTTCATCACCTATGCAGCTTGTTTTGGTGTCGAAGTGTTTATTCATAACATCGCCGCCGTCTATTACGTCGAGCACTTCCATCTGTCGCTGAAAGCCGCTGGCCTCGCCGCCGGCAGCTTTGGATTGCTCGCGTTGTTTGCCCGTGCACTCGGCGGTTGGGTATCGGATAAAGCCGCTGCACGTCGCGGCCTTGAGATTCGTTCGACTTTGTTGTTCGCGCTCATCGCAGGAGAGGGCCTTGGCTTGATATGGTTTTCGCACGCTGACAGCGTGGCGCTCGCCGTGGCCGCCATGCTGAGCTTCGGCCTGTTCACGCACATGGCGTGTGGCGCGACCTACGCGCTGGTGCCGTTCATCGACCGCAAGGCGCTTGGCGGCGTGGCGGGGATCATCGGCGCCGGCGGCAATGTGGGTGCAGTGGCCGCGGGTTTCCTGATGAAGGGCTTCGGCAGCGTTCAACAGACGCTGGCCATGCTCGGCGTGCTGGTCACGGTGTCCGCACTGTGCGCGCTGGCGGTGCGCTTTAGTTCCGAGCACAAGGCACGCGAAGCCGCGCTGCGTGCAGATGCATTGGGTGTCAACAACAGCGTTGCAAATTGAGAGTGTCCTGATCATGAAAATCGTCGTCATCGGCCATGGCATGGTCGGCCACAAACTTCTCGAATGCCTCGCTGAAAATGCATCGCACGGGTTCGATATTACGGTGCTGTGCGAAGAGCCGCGGCCGGCTTACGACCGCGTGCATCTGTCCGAATTCTTCTCCGGAAAATCGGCGCGGGACCTGTCGCTCGTCGAGCCGGGATTTTTCGAACGCGAGAACGTGCGGCTCGAACTTAACGCGAAGGCGGTATCGATCGATCGCCTGGCGCATACCGTGACGGTGTCGACCGGCGAAGTACTAGCCTACGACAAACTGGTGCTCGCCACCGGCTCTTATCCGTTCGTGCCGCCGGTTGCGGGCAACGAGCGCCGCGACTGCTTCGTGTACCGCACCATCGAAGACCTTGAAGCGATGAAGGAATGCGGTGCGCGCTCGACGACGGGTACGGTCGTGGGCGGCGGATTGCTCGGGCTTGAATGTGCGAAGGCGTTGCGTGACATGGGGCTGGAGACGCACGTGGTCGAGTTTGCGCCGCGCCTGATGGCCGTGCAGGTCGACGACAGTGGCGCGCGCGTGCTGCGCAGCAAGATCGAAGAGCTCGGCGTGACGGTTCATACGCAGAAGAATACTGTTGCGATAGTCGATGGCGAGGACGGCACGCACCGGATGCAGTTCGCCGACGCCACCCATCTCGACACCGACATGATCGTGTTCTCCGCCGGCATCCGTCCACGCGACGAGATCGCGCGCGTCAGCGGCCTCGAGGTCGGTGCACGCGGCGGCATTGTGATCGACGACAACTGCCACACCAGCGACGCCGATATCTACGCGATCGGCGAATGCGCGCTCTGGAACGGGCAGGTCTTTGGGCTAGTAGCGCCGGGTTATGACATGGCGCGTGCGGTTGCGAAGCAGTTGCTGGGCGAGCAGGCCGGGTTCACCGGCGCGGACATGAGCACCAAGCTGAAGCTGATGGGTGTGGACGTGGCGAGTATCGGCGATGCTCACGGCAAGACACCGGGCAGCCGCGCATACCAGTTCAGCGATGAACGCAAGCAGGTCTACAAGAAGCTGGTCGTGTCCGAGTGCGGCAAGTATCTGCTCGGCGGCGTGATGGTCGGCGACGCGGACGAATACGGCACGCTGTTGCAGATGATGCTGAACCGCATCGAGCTGCCTGAAGCACCGGAATTTCTGATTCTCCCTTCCTCCGACGGCAAGCAAAAGCCTGGGCTCGGCGTCGATGCACTGCCGGACGCCGCGCAGATCTGCTCGTGCAACAACGTGTCGAAAGGGCAGATTTGCGAAGCGGTCTGCGCGGGTGCGACCAGCATTGGCGCGTTGAAGTCAGCGACCAAAGCGGGCAGTTCGTGCGGCGGTTGCGTGGCCCTGGTGACGCAGGTGATGAAGGCCGAGATGAAGAAGCTGGGCCTCGCGGTCAACAACCATGTGTGCGAGCACTTCCCGTACTCGCGGCAGGAGCTTTATCACATGGTGCGTGTTGAGCGCATCGAAACGTTTGGCGGCTTGCTCGCGAAGCACGGTCGCGGTCTCGGCTGCGATATATGCAAACCGGCGGTTGCCGGGATTCTTGCATCGTGCTGGAACGAGTTCGTGCTGAAGAAAGAGCATGCGAGCTTGCAGGACTCGAACGACTACTTCCTCGCAAACATTCAGCGCGACGGCACCTATTCCGTCGTCCCGCGGATGCCCGGCGGCGAGGTCACGCCCGATGGTCTGATCGCGGTCGGTCAGGTCGCAAAAAAGTACGGCTTGTACACCAAGGTTACGGGCGGCGCACGCGTCGATTTGTTTGGCGCGCGTGTTGAACAGTTGCCGCTGATCTGGGAAGAGCTGATTGCGGCCGGCTTTGAATCCGGTCACGCATACGGTAAGTCGGTGCGTACGGTGAAGTCGTGCGTCGGCTCGACCTGGTGCCGCTACGGCGTGGGCGATTCGGTCGGTCTCGCAATCGATATAGAAAACCGCTACAAGGGTTTGCGCACGCCGCACAAGATCAAGTTCGGCGTCTCCGGCTGCACGCGCGAATGTGCAGAAGCGCAGGGCAAGGACATCGGCGTGATCGCAACGGAGAAGGGCTGGAACCTCTATGTATGCGGCAACGGCGGGATGAAACCGCGCCATGCCGAGCTGCTTGCATCGGATCTTGATAGTGCAACGCTGATTCAATACATCGACCGCTTCCTGATGTTCTATATCCGTACCGCGGACCGGCTGCAACGCACCAGCGTGTGGCGCGACAACCTCGAAGGCGGGCTCGAGTACCTGATCGATGTCGTGGTGCACGACAAGCTTCAGCTTGCCGCAGAACTCGAAACGGAGATGCAGCAGGTGGTCGACAGCTACGAATGCGAGTGGGAGAAGGCCGTGAACGATCCCGACACCCGCAAGCGCTTCCGTCATTTCGTCAACAGCGATGAAGCCGATGCCAATGTGAGTTTTGTTGAAGAGCGTGGCCAGATTCGCCCTGCGACGCCGGCGGAGCGGAAATTCAAGCAAATCGATATTCCCGTCGTTGTCGAGACGGTCTGAAGCGCACGCGGCTCATACCAAGGACATCATCATGAACTACGATCGAACCCCGATATCGTGGGTGCTCGTGTGCCCACTTGACGATATCGTGCCGAACACCGGCGTCTGCGCACTCATCAAGGGCGAGCAGGTCGCCGTGTTTCATCTCGCCGACGGCAACCCCAGCGTGTTCGCCATCGACAACTTCGATCCGGGCTCGAAGGCGTCGGTGCTGTCGCGTGGATTGATCGGCAATCTGGGTGATCGTATTGTGGTGGCATCGCCGATCTACAAGCATCACTACGATCTGCGCACCGGCGAATGCCTCGAGATACCGGGCAATTCGGTCAACGCGTTTGCCGCGCGCGTGGAGGACGGTCAGGTATGGGTCGCGGTATGAGCACAGTAAGCGCATCTGCCGTATTGGGCATGATTTCGGCATGATTTCCGGCGACGTAAAAACCGTGTGTCCGTACTGCGGCGTTGGCTGCGGCATGGTCTTGCACGTCGAGAAAGGACAGGTGGTCAAGGTGTCCGGCGACAAGGAGCATCCGGCCAACTTCGGGCGCCTGTGCACCAAAGGGTCGTCGGCGCATGTGGTTTTGCGCAAATCCGGCCGTCTGGAGCACGCCTTCATTCGGCATGAGCGCGACCAGGACCCGGTCCCGCTGTCTATGTCGCAAGCGCTCGCGGACGCAGCCCGGCGCCTGCGCGATCTGCTGGACAAACACGGCCCGGACGCGCTCTCGTTCTATGTGTCGGGCCAGATGTCGATCGAGGCGCAATACCTTGTCAACAAGCTCGCGAAAGGGTTTGTCGGCACCAACAATATCGAGTCCAATTCGCGGCTCTGCATGGCGAGTGCCGGTAGCGGTTACAAACTTTCGCTGGGCGCCGACGGACCGCCGGGCTCGTACGAGGACATCGATAAAGCCAGCCTGTTTTTCGTGATCGGCGCGAACATGGCCGACTGCCATCCGATCCTGTTCCTTCGCATGATGGAGCGCGTGAAGGCCGGCGCGAAGCTGATCGTGGTGGACCCGCGCCGCAACGCGACCGCCGATAAAGCCAGTCTCTTCATGCAGATCAAGCCGGGAACCGACCTCGCGTTGCTCAACGGCCTGTTGTATCTGCTCCATCAGAACGGACATACCGACGCTGGCTTCATCGCCGAATCGACTGAAGGCTGGGACACGATGCCCGCCTTTCTCGAAGATTATTCACCGGACAAGGTCGCTGACATCACCGGCATTCCCGAAGCCGATATTCGTCGCGCGGCACAATGGATGGGCGAGGCGTCCGAGTGGATGAGCTGCTGGACCATGGGCCTCAACCAGAGCACGCACGGCACCTGGAATACCAACGCCATCTGCAACCTGCATCTTGCCACCGGCAAGATATGCCGTCCCGGTAGCGGGCCGTTCTCGCTCACCGGGCAGCCCAATGCCATGGGCGGTCGCGAGATGGGTTACATGGGAGTTGGGCTTCCCGGCCAGCGTTCGGTGCTGGTGGAAGAGGACCGGGCTTTTATCGAAGACCTGTGGGGCATTCCGAAGGGCACGCTCAAGACTTCGCTCGGGCAAGGCACCGTTGACATGTTCTCCCGGATGACCACGGGCGAGATCAAGGCCTGCTGGATCATCTGCA
>Ga0185299_10006722_pt1 | contig 12145 bp, 8 predicted proteins | sample PaiPotPPA55metaG_FD_128002 | JGI IMG/M metagenome (GOLD analysis project Ga0185299, IMG submission 128002) | Iron sulfur acid spring bacterial and archeal communities from Banff, Canada, to study Microbial Dark Matter (Phase II) - Paint Pots PPA... ...
ACTCGGATGAAGAACGCAAGGAGCGCGAGAACCTGCGCGCCCTTCGCGAAAAATACCACCTCGATGAATCCTCCACCGGCGTAGTCGGTCGGGAGGACATCGAGGACGTGGTATCGCGCTGGACGGGCGTTCCCATCACTTCAATTAAAGAAGAAGAAACCCAGAAGCTGCTGCGCATTGAAGAAGAGCTGCACAAGCGCATCATCTCGCAGGAAAAAGCGATCAGCGCGTTGGCCCGCGCTATCCGCCGCTCGCGTGCCGGATTGAAAAGTCCGAACCGTCCGATCGGATCATTCCTGTTCCTCGGACCGACCGGTGTCGGCAAAACCGAAGTCGCTCGCACTCTGGCGCACTTCATGTTCGGCAGCGACAAAGCTTTAGTCCGCTTCGATATGTCCGAGTTCATGGAGAAGCACTCCGTTTCGAAGCTGATCGGGTCGCCTCCCGGATACGTAGGCTACGAAGAAGGTGGACAGCTGACAGAACGCGTCAAGCGGGCGCCATATTCTGTCGTTCTGCTCGACGAAATCGAGAAGGCGCACCCCGATGTCTTCAACATTCTGCTGCAGGTTTTTGAAGACGGCCAATTAACCGACGGCTTGGGCAACACTGTCGACTTCAAGAACACGATCATCATCATGACGTCGAACATCGGCGCGCGGCACCTGATGAAGCGCGAGGGCCTGGGCTTCCAGTCGTCGAAAGACGAGATGGTTTCCGAAAAAGTCGAAGACCTGGTGAGAAGCGAGGTCAAGCGCACCTTCAATCCTGAATTCCTGAATCGCGTAGATGAAATCATCCTGTTCATGGCGCTCAGCGAAGCCGACTTGATCCAGATTCTCGAACTGATGGTCAGCCAACTGAACCAAAATCTCGCCCAGCGCTCGATCACAGTGACCGTGGCCGACGAGGCGAAGAAGTGGATTCTGAACCAGACCCTGACCGACCGCAGCTACGGAGCGCGTCCGCTGCGCCGCGCTCTGCAGAAGTACATAGAAGACCCTCTGTCGGAGGCTCTGATCCAGGGCACGATCACCACCAGGCCGGCGTTCATCGAGGTCTTCCTCGAAGCGAACAAGCTGTACTACCGTCCGGTGGATGCGGAGAAGACCGAAGGCGTGCTCCTTTACGAAAGCTAGAAGGCATCGGCATTCAGCCATCAGCCGTCAGTGAAAACTGGCGGCTTTTGTTTTTGCGCTATTCTGATGAACAGGAGAATGGCGTTGACACTGCTGCGCCCGAAGATAGTCCTTGACACCCAAATTCTTTCGTATGTCTATCAGGGCACAATCTGCCCAGCCGATTGGAATGCGGTCTTAAGGTACATCTCAAAGAAGTGCAGGTACGCGATATCGGCAAACACACTATACGAACTGCTGGCAGGACTGGCAAAAGGTGACGCAAATCACTTCGGCGAAAACCAAAGTCGGATCAGGTTGCTGTACCAACCGGCGGGGCGAGAATTCTTGCCTACTGTTGGCGATTTTGTCCGCGCGAAAGTATTTGGCTTGTCGGCGCGAAAACCTGACTTCCAACCACGCAAGTTGTGTCTTTGGGCTGACGTCGCCCTAGCTGCCCCGAGCAAATCTAGCTTGCAGAACGGCGTGGTGCTTCATAAAACTGGACGTTCGAAGCGAACCTATCGCTTTGATCTAGAACTCCTCCTGAAACAAATCGAAGAGGGTAAGCTAAGCCATTCACAGCGACTCGAAGGATTGCGCCAAGGTAAGCTTCGAGCGTCCACACCCGCTAGTTGGAGCAGATCTGTTCTAAAATTCATCGGGTTGCCTGTGACCGATGCACATGCAGAAAAAATAGACATCGCATTGAACGCTGCTTACCGGTACGATGTCTCGCTGTATGAGATGGCAAAGAATCACGCATACGACTTCAGTCGACACGATGCAGATTGGATTGATTCGCAACAGTTGTACTATCTCGCGGATTCTTCTGTTCGGATCGTCACTTGTGATGTCAACATCGGGGTTCGCACCAAGAACAGCGCTCAACGGAACCGCATATTGAGTTTTGATGAATTGAAGGCGCTGGCTATGAATTCATAACGCCCGAGTTTCACGAACAGCTCGAACGCTGGCAATACTCCAATCAATTCCGGGTGGAACTGAACTTTCCGGCGGTTCGACCGAGGCTAACCTTTGCTCCAGTCCTCCACCTTCAACCCCTTCACTCGCCGAAAAACGTGGTCGTGCGTAACCAGCACCACTTCCGCCGCCACCGCGTGCGCCGCGATCATCAAGTCCAAGTTGCCCATCGGCTCCCCTTCCTCCTCCAGACTCGCACGGATGCGGGCATAGTGCCGGGCGGCCTCTGAGTTCCACGGCAGCGCCTCCACTCGCAGCAGAAATTCCTCAACCACCATCTTCAGCGTTGTTGCTTCGGGACGTCTCGCTACTCCAAAGCGCAATTCCGCCTCGGTGACGACCGAAATTCCAACCTCGGCCATAGGAACTTTCAGCAGTCGCGCTCGCACGCGGGGAAGGTTTCCCTTGATGACGTAGCTGGCGGTGTTGGTGTCGAGAAGATAGCGGACCGCCATCTAAAACAGCTCGCGCTTTTGCGGAGGCGCGTCCTGACGATCAGAGAGAAAGTCCTCGGGCACGTCGACGGTCTTGAGAAACGCAAAGAAGTCCTTCCATGATTCCGGACGCCGCGACAGAATCACATCACCCGTCGCAGGGTCGCGGCGGACAAAGACCTCCGAGCCCTCAAATCGATATTCGGAGGGCAAACGCACGGCCTGGCTGCGGCCGTTGCGAAATAGCTTGGCGGTTCGTGGCATGGTATATATTATGATATATACCAACCAGTTTGTCAAGGAAATGCCCGCCAACTGTCCATGTGACAGAATGGTTCCCGCCTATGGCTACTCCCCGCAAACTGATCGACCTCAGCCACACCGTCGAGCACGGCCTCGTCACCTACAAAGGCCTTCCCGCACCGATCATCTGCGACTACCTGAGCCGCGAAGCTTCGCGGAAGCTCTACGCCCCCGGAACTGAGTTTCAGATAGGCAAGATCGAGATGGTGGCGAATACCGGCACCTATCTGGATTCTCCATTTCACCGTTACGCCGATGGCAAAGATCTTTCAGAACTCGACCTGCAAAAGATCGCGAACCTCCCCGCCATCAAAATACCGATCCAGCATAAGCAGGCTATCGATATCTCGTGCCTCCCGGGTCAAGAGGATCTAGCGGGCAAGGCAGTGCTCGTCGAAACAGGGTGGTCCAGGCACTGGAACACATCTCAGTATTTTGAAGGCCATCCGTTCCTGACCGAAGATGCGGCGCGCTTTCTGGCCGACTCTGGGGTGGCGCTGGTGGGCATCGATTCGCACAACATCGATGATGTCCAGGATTTGCGGCGCCCGGTTCACACCATTCTTCTAAGAAACGAAATTCCCATCGTCGAGCACATGACGAACCTGGTCGCGCTTCCGCCCATGGATTTCAGGTTTTTCGCCGTACCCGTGAAGGTGAAAGGGTTCGGAACGTTTGCGGTGCGGGCTTTCGCGATTGTCTAGTGATCTTCTGCAGGTTCAGGCATCGAAAGTTATTCTCCCTTGAAGCCTCGAAGTGGCGGCACGGAAAAGCTAGGCGCGTGAGTGCCTGCCTTTTTTCATCACATTTTTCTTGTACGTCCAGCACAGACACCAAATCGCAATCGAGCCATAATTCCCCGACAGTGCAGCATCGAAAACTGCGCCCGTCTCCAAAGACGGACCGATAATCCGCCGCAAAACCATTTTTGGCGGCTCTTTGACAAAATGAAAATAAGCAGTAGAAGTGGCCAACCCGCACCCCGAAAAGTGCACGCCAAATTGCAGAAAACCGTCCTAAGTCCTTATTCATGTAGATGATAGAACTAAGTGCTTTAATTAGAATAGCTTAGCGCGAATTGGGGGGGGGGGGGGGGGGGGGGGGGGGTACAAAGTCAAAAGCCATTGTCGCCAAAGTCGGCCGCGAAGATGCTCAACCCATTCGCAGCGCTGTCTTTGAGCTGAGTCCGTATTCCGAAATGCTTTTGCCTATACCTGTGGCAAGTAAGCGAAAAGCCTACCAAAACATGAACTAGAGTTGTGCACGTCCTCTGTCGCCACAAAACCCAGCCTGGTTCCAAAGTTCGATTGACCTCAGAATAAACTTGTGATTAACTCCTCTGAATCGGGGCTGGCTCAACGCGGTAGTTTGGTTATCCGTACCAAAAATTCCGGGGCGTGAGACCGAGGTGCGTCAATGAAGTCCAGCTCGTATGCAGTTCTGGTGGTATCCCTTCTAGCGTTGACTCTAACTTTGACCCTGAGTGCCAGTGCGCGGGAGATGGTCCTGCCCGCCGGTACCCTTTTGAAGTGCACACTGAACGAACCGAACCTTTCTTCTTCGACCGTCGCGGTCGGCGATCCCGTGCTCTGTCATCTGCACTCGGTGACGGAATTCGGCCAGCAGGCATTTCCGCGCGGCAGCTACCTTGTCGGACATCTGGAATCGGCCCAGGACCCAGGCCATTTCTGGGGCAAGGGCAATATGAAGCTGGTGTTCGATCGCATCGGCATGCCCAATGGCGATATGCCTTTGGACGCGAAGGTGATTGCGACCCGAGGCTACAAGGTCAATAAAGACGGCGACATCCGGGGCAAAGGGCACGCTAAGCGCGACATCGTCGAATGGATGATTCCGCCGCTATGGCCATGGAAGATCATCATGCTGCCTGCGCGTGGACCGCGTCCCACGCTCAAGGGCGAGAGCCAGCTCACGCTGCGCCTGATGGATGATGTACAGATTCCGCAGGTCGCGGCGACCAACGGGCCGGACTGGCATTTCTTTGGACGTCCCGAGCCGACAGGCGACTCGTATTATCGCGGTTCGTCCTACGGTGCCGCGAACACAAATGCAGTTCCTCAGCTGGCGATGCGCCAGGTAAGACCTGCAACCAGCGAACAGCCGATGGCTGAGGAAATTCCACAGGTCACCTACGCCAGCTACGTTGCCAGAGATCCGGCAGTGCGCGGCGCGACAGCGCCGGGCGTGCCCGTGTTTGTGCTGAAGACGGGTATGGTTCTGGCAGTGGGCAATTACACCTATCAGGACGGCCGCATCAGTTACGAACTCGCGAGCGGCGGGAACGGCGTGATCAGCGCCGATGAAGTTGACTGGAGCACGACCACTCGCGTAAATAGCCAACGCGGCGTGCGGGTAACGCTGCGCGGTGGACACCCAAGCGCCGGAGAGACGGGATTCTAGGAGCCATCAGCCGTCAGCATTCAGCCGTCAGCGCCCAGCTGGCGGCTTTTGCTCTATTTGCTCGTGTAGGGACGGGCGCCCTCGCCCGTCCAAGCCGAGCGCAGCTCGGCAGCTTTTTCAGCCGTCGGAATTTTCCTGCGACGCCCGAATGAGATGCGCCATCTATTAAACACATAGCAGCGGGACAACCTTCCGAGGTTTCCATGTCCAAAGTCAACATCGCCGAGAAGTTCGCCAACATCACTGAATACTACAAGCCCCGCATCGCCGCGGAGCTCAACGGACAGCAAGTCAAGTTCGTCAAGCTGAACAGCGAGTTCGTCTTTCATCATCATGAGAACGAAGACGAGATGTTCCTGGTAGTCAAAGGCCGCTTCCGCATGGATTTCCGCGACCGGCATGAATGGATCGATGAGGGCGAGTTTATCGTAGTGCCGCGCGGGGTAGAGCATCGTCCAGTGGCAGAGCAAGAATGCTGGATCGTCCTGTTTGAACCCGCCACGACGCTGAACACCGGCAATGTCGAGAACGAACGGACCGTGCACGAGCTGGAAAGGGTCTGACACTAAACGTTTGACACTAAACTCCGATACCTGACCCCATGGAAATCACCGTTTACTCCGCCCTTTGGTGTCCCGATTGCCGGGAAGCCAAGCGCTTCCTCGACCGGCACCAGCTCCCATACATCGACATCAACATCGAGACCACTCCGGGAGCTGCCGATGAGGTCGTCAAGCGGACCGGCAAGCGCGCCATCCCGCAGTTTGTGATTGATGGAGAATGGGTCCAGCCCTACCGTCCGGGCGAAGGGTTCCTCTACGAAGAGATGGCGAAGCGGCTGGGGGTTGAGCAATAGCCTGTGTAGAGACGGGGCTTGCCCCGTTTCCGGCAGCGAGGTACTGCCGAGACGCGGCAAGCCGCTTCTCTATGGCGATAATTTTGGTTACCTTTGGCCTTCTGCCACCCGACTTCTGTACCCTACACGCCGTGGCCCGAATGCGTCAGGATAGTGGCTACCCGGAGATCTCCCTCCTTCCGGGCCCGACGGCTCATGTTCAATTCCGATAGTGGGGAAAGCGAAGTGGTTGAAACCTGGCAGCGGTTTGTGCAGGGGCTGCTGGGCGTGCTGGCGCTGGTGGGCGCCGGAGTGATGGCGCACTACTACGCTCCTCCGGAGACTACCGGCCTGGAGCAGCAGGTGCACCAGCTCTCGCGCCAAGTGGCGGATCTGGAACGGCAGCAATCGGTGTCGGCGGCGGCGGTGGATGATGCCCGGGATTCGGTCGCTTATATCTATGGGATTTATCATGTGTCCGGACATGGGCAAGATTTTCGCGCGCGCGTTGCCGGGACCGGGTTTGTAGTGGCGCCGGGCCTGCTCGCCACCAATCGCCATGTAGCCGAGCCATGGTATGGCGACCGCGAAGTCGCGGTGGCATTACGGCAGGGCGGAACGCCGGTGCTGGAAACGCTGGTAGCGTATTTCCCCGGCTCGCCGTTTCCGGTAAATCTGGAGACAGCCGTGCTAGCCAAGCATGGAGATCTGGCCGTGCTACGCCTTGAAACAACCGCATTCACGAAGAAACTGCGTCCCTTGACTCTGTCTCGGGCGCTGCCGCATGTGGGCGAATCGGTGAGCGTGCTGGCTTATCCAATGGGAGTAACGGGTATGGTGGCCAAGTCGCCGGCGGTAGTGTATGAGCGGCTTTCGTCGCATCCGGACAATGCCGAAACGGCTGGAGAATTGGCGGCGTTGTCGCTGATCAGGCCTTCGGCGACGTTTGGGCACATCGGCGATGTAACCGGCGACAAGCTGATCTATGACGCGCCCACAGCGCGGGGCGGGAGCGGCGGACCGGTGCTGAACCTAAGCGGCGAAGTCGTGGGCATCAACTCCGCCTATATCGACGGCTTCTCAGGGGGAACTCTGGGGATCACCGCCGCTGAGCTGCGTCCGCTGCTGGAAACCGCAAAGCGCGCGGCTTTGGAGACGGCGGAAGAATCAGGTGTCAGGTCTCAGGTCTCAGCTGTCAGGTAGACGAAGCAGATCTCCACTGAAACTGGGAACTTGAGACTGAGAACTTATAGTCCCGCAGTGGAGGTGTCTCATCCTGAAAGCTGCATTTCCTTGCGCAGGCAACTTTGCCGCCTTCCGTCGATACCTCTCCTTACACTGCCAAAGTGCCTTGGATTCAGGTACATTTGTAACCTGCTGATTTGAAAAACAAATTGGCCTTATGGCTGCTCGGGGATTGAGATGAGTCCAATATGGAAGCCGCATCTTTGGACAATGTCAGACAGCCGATGTTTTCGGGCAACAGATTCCCCACTTTTGGGTTTAAAGAGACTGATACAGCAAGACTGGTTCACAGAGACTAAGTTCCCTTAGACTTAGTTCCAATAGATCTAAGTTCAAAGAGATGCGATCATGATGATAAAAAATTGTCTGTTTGCGGCGGCTTTGCTGAGTCTGGCGCTGGCTGGCGGTTGCGCGAAGGGCGGCAACGGCACGGGAAGTGGAATTACGGTTAGCGTCGCTGATGGCAACATCCCCGCGGTTTACCCGAATCAGCAGCTAACATTCACGGCCACAGTGACGGGTACGACCAACAAGACCGTTACCTGGAGTCTGAGCGGCACGGCATGCACGGGCATGGGAAATCCGTGCGGGACGATCGACAAGATTACTGGCGCCTACGTGGCACCGGTAGCCGTCCCGAGCCCGGCGACCGTGACAATCACGGCGACATCCGCGGCGGATAGCACGGCGACTGGTGGCCTGCAAGTGCATATAGTACTGATCTCGGTGGTCGTGACGCCGACGACGGTGACAGTTGGGCAAAATCTAGTGCAGCAGTTCACCGCTGTCGCGGTACCGGACGATGCGCCGCAGACGTTCACTTGGTCGTGCACGCCGACGGTTAGTTGCGGAAGCTTCGCGCCAAACCCGAACAATGTGGCGGTCTATACCGCACCGGCCTCCAACCTGGCCGTGGTGGTCGCGGCGACTTCGACAGTGCAGCAGTCTCCCGCGGGCGTTGGTCAAGCTAAGGTTACAGTTGTAACCTCGCGCCTGCCTTCGGGAACGTACGCATTCCGGTTCTCGGGCTATGACAAGAGCAGTCCACCCCGTCCGGTCGCCGTGGCGGGAAGCCTCACTGCTGGTGCGAACGGAACGATCACAGGGGGATTCGAAGACGTGCTGGCTGCCGGAGCGCTAACCCAGTTCAGCATTACCTCTGGTTCGTCGTACGTCCCGAGTTCCAACGACAACAACCTGGGGACGCTTACGCTGAGGTTAAGCAGTGGCACCACCAACATATACACTGCGGTTCTTACGTCCTCGGGCATCATTCGGATGATCGAGTCGTCATCAGACGGCACTGGTATAACCGGCTCCGGCGTCCTGCAAAAGTCGGCGACAAGCACAGCCTTCAACGCTGGTGCGCAAACATTCGTATTCGGATTCACCGGCGTGGATTCGACCGGCGGCCGGGTTGGGTATGTTGGCATGCTGCCGATGACCCCAAGTGGAACAGGCGGGACCATCACAGGCGGCCTGCTCGATGCTAACGACAACACCACGACGACCAACGTGTGTGGCACGCCGCCTTGCAACGTTGCGGGCTCATACCAACTCGACCCTACCATCCCCGGGTTGTGGCATATGACTCTAAACACCGCCCAAACGCAACATTTCGACTTCTTTGTTTCTGGCGGGCAAACACAAACCAAGACCGGTCCCAATCCCCTGACGCTCTATGCCATTTCCACTGACCCGATCGACGGGGCTCATCCGGCGCTTTCTGGATCCATGGTCTACCAGGTCCCGATGACCTACAACAATGCAGCCTTCAGCGGCACATCGGTTTCAAATCTGACGGGGACGAACGCGAATGTCTCGCTGACTCTCGGGACCACCGATGGCACCTCGGGTGGAACAGGGGGAGCGGGCGGCTTCACGGGCACCTTCGATCAAAACGATAATGGAGCGATTGTTTCAGTCCCGGCGGCGAAGCCATTCTCGTACACCTACGTGGCGACCGGCACGACCAACGGACGATACACCTTCCAGATGCTGGGCAATCCGACTGCAAACCCGGTGGTAACGCCGCTTCCATTCGTTCTATATGCCAGCGGAGCGAATCGTGGTTTTCTGCTTGATCAGTCCAGCGCAGCGGTAATGACCGGCACAATGGACCCGCAGCCCTCGAAAGCATCTTATACGCCGACGGAGTTGCCGGGCACCTTTGCGGCGGCAACGATCAGCAACAGCGATCCCGCTCTGGCACCGGTAGTCCAAAACCTGCTGCTTACGTCGCCCGGAGGAACTCCCCCGGCGTACAACGTGACAGGAATTCAAAATACCAGCAGCCAAACCGGCAGCCCACTGACCGGGACCTACACGATGACGAGCACAGGAGTGGGCACGATCACGCTAACCGCTCCGCCTCCACCGGCCGCTGCCACGAATGTGATTTACGCGATCGACTTCGATGCTGTGAATTCCGTGGTCACCGATTTCATGATGATGGGAACGACCAGCGGGACTCCGAGTTCCATCACGTTCGCGCAGCAGTAAGAGAAGCCAGAAAGTTAGAAGTCGGATGGCAGAAATACACAAGCCCTGCGCGCTGCCTTCGCTCGTGTATACGCCACCAGCCTTCCTCGGCGCGAATAAGTCAAAACCTTAACCACAGGGGACACAGAGGTACGCAGGGGGAAACTGTGATTCCTTTCCTCTGTGCCTCTCTGTGTCCCCTGTGGTTAAGATTTTTCTATTTCCCGCGAATCACCGTTTTTGCGGTGGCCAGATTGTCGAAACGGTCGTAGGCGCGGACCACAACCACGTGGTCATTTGCAGTGTTCCCAGCCATCATCGCCGGCGCGGCTTCGATTTGCGGCACGGCCACGCGAAAGTCGTAATCTTCCGTTTTCGAATCGGACAACTGGCCGACCGGCTCGACGAACTGCCAGTCGCCGCCATCGAGCGAATACTCCGCCCGCTTAATCGGCGAAAACGAATCGCTGGCCCGGAAGCGCACGTGAATCTGCTTGCCATCGATCTGCTTCCCGATCTGCCCAACTTCGAGAGTGGCAGTCAGGTTGTCAATCACAGGAGCAGTGGTATCGACCTCGAAGCGGGTGCCGACACGTTCGGCGTAGAGGGCTTCTCCGGGCGAATGCGAGGGCGCATCGGAGGCGATGACTTTCACGGTGTAGCCGCCGTCAGGTAAGAGGCTCGCGTCGAAAGAATAGTAGCGATCGGAGAGATTGTTTTTCAGCAGCAGCCAGCGCGATTCTCCGTCGCCGCGGTAGTAGACGGTGTAGACGAGTTGATCGTCGTTATCGTCATGCGCCGACCAGCGGATGCCAATCGAATCGCGGTCGCGCACGGCGGGTGGTGGAGGATCGAAGCGCGGCTGCCCGGGAGTAGGCGGCTCGCTGCCGCTCACATGGGAGATGGCCTGATAGCGATAGCCGGGCTGTACCGTGATGTCGTCAATTTCAGGAGCAACATTCTTGGGCAGGTAGTTCAGCAGGACGGAGTCCACGCGAGGAGCGGGATTACCGGCATGGAGCACGGCCTTCCACTGCACGAAGCGCGCCGGCGGAATCTTAAGTTCGGAACCGGCGGCGAGGGCAAGGGCAAAATTAATGCGCGTCCAGGGACTCCAGTTGCGGTCGGGATTGTCCACATTGCCGCTGCGCGCATAAAGCTCGACGTTGGAATTGCCGGCGCTGCGGACGCTGGCGCGTCCCCAGAGCGAAAAGATGCGTGCGTCGAACACATCGCTTTCGTAGGTGCCTTCCGACTCGGGGCCGGGACCGAGAACGAAAATTTTCCCCAGGTTGCTGCCGGAGGCGTAGAGGCCTCCGCCGGGCGCGGCTGCGAAGGCGGTGATCTGTGTGGCGCTGGCTTTGATCAGATCGGTGAAATCGTCAACGCCGTTGATGGCAAAAATGTGCCCGCGATTGCCGGTGCCGGCGATGAGGCGTCCGTGCTGATCGAAGGCGAGAGCGTAGACGAGGTCTTCATGGGAACTCCACAAGCGTGACGGCGCGCCATCGGGCGCGATGCGATAAATCTCGGAGCCGCCAGTAGCGCCAAGTCCGGGAGCGGGGAAGGGGGCCGTGGGCGTGCTGGAAGGCGCGGTGACGTTGAGAGTGCCGCCGGGTGCGGGCGAGGTCTGGGCCGGAGTTGAGAGAGTGATGCCCATTCCCGGGGTCGTGCCTCCGGGGCGTTTCTCTCCGGCAGCGGCCGCGTAAATGTTGCCGGCGCTGTCGATGGCGAGCGCGGTAATTTCTTTCTTGGGCGCGCTGTAGAGAACGAACGCTTCGCCACTCGGCGCAATCCGATACACAAGCCCGCTGCCATCGGAGCCGGCAATGAGGTTCCCTTTGGGATCGAGCGTGAGAACGCGAATGTGGACTTCATCGCTCTTGAAGAAGAGCGAGTGCTGGCCGCTGGCGCTGACTTTGTAGATTTCGCCGTGATCACCGGTTGCGACATACAGGGCGCCGGAGTTGTCGAGCACGATGTCCCAGATGTACTTGGAACCGGGATCGAAGTAGGGGGTAGCACTCCAAGAGGCGTTAGATCCAGCCTTGGCCGCGGCGCCTTTAGCGGGTGGAAGACGCCCAGGGTCGAGACGATACACCTTGCCGTCGGGGGCCGTGGCAGCGTAGACGATGCCTTTCTTGTCGACGACCAGAGCCTGCACCTGCAATTCCTGCGGCTCGAAGATGGTCGCACTCTGACCATCCGGCGTGATGCGATAGACGCGGGCCGGAGATCCAGCGGCGGCGTAGATGTTGCCCCCGGGATCGGATGCGATCGACCAGATGTAGGTCGAGGGCGTGGTCGCGAGCGCCTTGAAAGCC
>Ga0185299_10006723_pt1 | contig 12144 bp, 16 predicted proteins | sample PaiPotPPA55metaG_FD_128002 | JGI IMG/M metagenome (GOLD analysis project Ga0185299, IMG submission 128002) | Iron sulfur acid spring bacterial and archeal communities from Banff, Canada, to study Microbial Dark Matter (Phase II) - Paint Pots PPA... ...
TTCTGTAGCTGAATAACTTCTGGCATTCTCGTCGCAGAAACCCGCCGGTGACGGGGATAGGATGATTGCCCTTCTCGAAGACGAGCCGACACGGGATCAAACAAGCTCGCCACTTGTAGTCTTCCGTACCGCGCTTGGCACCATAAGCGGCAATGTCTTCCTGAGAAACACCATAGACGACCGCGCCAATTCTAGACCACACGCAGGCACCGGCGCACATGGCACAGGGCTCGTGGGTGGAGTAGAGGACGAAGTCGGACAGGTAGCGACCATAGCCGCTCGATACGTATTTGAGGGTTTCCAACTCCACGTGTTTGATGCTTGATCCCGAAGTCTTTACGCGGTTACCGGCGCTGGCAATGACCACTTCGCGTCTGCCCGTAAGGCGGGTGATGACCGCGCCAATGGGATAGTCGCCTCGGTCACCGGCGCGTTTAGCTTCCGAGACAGCCAATTCCATGAACTTCCTTCGCGGTTTGTAGGAAGGAGGGACCATGCAGAGAGATTATATCCGTTTGTCCCGAGTGTTTTCTCAGGATGGCCTCGGCATGTCGGGTAAGCGCTCTATAAAGGGGATAGTCAAGAGAAAAACTTCCACCGCGACTGGCGAAAGCGAATTTGTTCGCTATGCTATCCAGCCCATGTCCTGTTGAGAGGCTCTGGAGGTTTTCTGTTTTTGCAGATTCATTTGTTATCGTGACGACGCTTTCGACTTCTGACGCCAACAAGCCGTGCGGTTGTAAGTGTCAACCATGGTTCTATCTGAGACTCGTGGCCTATAGCTTTTTCTGGTTGCCCGAGGGGGCATATGGTTTATCCAGAGACTGGCAGTGCTCGAAGCACACTCTCCGACTGAACGCACTTATGGATACTCACCCTCGAACCAGAGCGCCGGAAGAACCGACTGCAGCAATTCACCGGACAGGCTATACCTCGTGCTCAGCACGTTCGACTGCGGTTCCAGCGGCTCGACCGCGGGAGCCGTCACAACGCCGATGCTCTCGCACTCTATGATCAGCGATGTGAGGGACGAGAGGAGGAGCGGTATACCGGCAAAACCATCTTTGAGCTCTTACCGTCCTCCGAAGCCTGCGCTTCTTTTTCGGAAAGCTTGTAGATTCTTGAAGCGAGAAACAGCAAGTCGGAGGAAACGGTCGACCATTGCCCAGTTTTCCTCTGTTTAACGCGACCTACTCTGTCTTTCGTCCCTCGCATCCCACCTTTTTTCATTTCCACCTCCGCGCTGCAGCAACGTCCTATTCAAACCCCATCTGTTCGTCATCGAGTCGCTCGCGATTCAACATTTCGACGGCAGCGTCACGAAGACGGGTGGACATCCGATTTCCAGAAGAACCTTGAGGAAAGAGCTTGCTCAGCGCTTCACTTCTTTCTTTCATCGACAAATACTTCGGCGAGGGTTGACCAGATGCTCTGTTGAAAGGGCCGGTCTGAGCGTTCGTGAGGAATACCGATTCGGCCGAAACACCTAGCTGCGCTTCCACGCGTTTGCATTCTTCAATCACGTGCACTGCAAAATGGGGCCGGCTCAGTGCAAGTTCTGGCGGTGCGCCCCCGAGGATTTGAAGCGCAATTCGAAGTGACTCTGTGTCGTCTCGATGCACCAATTTATCGATGACCCCCAGGGCCATCCCATCGATTGACCCCATCGACGGTACTGTCCAGGCCCTTGTCCCGTGGGCCTACTTCGCTTTGCCTTCGCCTTGATTGGATGGCCGCGTCGTACGGCCTGGACTGGGTCTGATCTTTATGGGCCATCTAGACGGTGAATTGCCCGAACGTCCACCGCTTTCCGGAAAAGTTCGGCATTCACATGTTTTTGACGCACGTCGGTTGGAGGCGGATCGCCAGATAGATGACAGTTTTAATAGCGTAGCCATCCCGATCACTTACCTTTTCGACCGAATACCGTGGCGTCTTGCTTGGCGAGTGTCCGAAACGGGACAGCATAGTCGCTACCTCGATGTCAGGATGGGTCATGCTGCATCACCTTTGCGGACACTGTGAAAATCTCAACGATCCAGTCACGGCCGAAAATGGCCTAAGGGTTTCATATAACACCGCAAATAATGTCCAGAACGAGGTTCACTTACACCATCAGGGCGCAAGCGAGTGGTCGGAGCGTTTCGACGTTTCGCCTCGAAATGGCGCTGTCGCCGTATCAGAGAACGACACCACGAAGCGCAATGTCCGCATTCTTATTGCCGACGATTTTCCAACGATTCTTGAATTGGTAAAGAACGTCCTGAACGCGCATCCGGGCTTTGAGGTGGTGGGAGAAGCGCGCGACGGCGATCATGCCGTAACCCTAGCCGAAGCCTTGAAGCCAGATGTGGTCGTTCTCAATGTGACCATGCCCAGGATGTCGGGTTTTGAGGCCGCCCGGCGCATCCGGAGTCGCTTTCCTGATTGCGCCATCGTGATACTTTCCTCCCACAAGGATGAGCAGTTTATTGCGGAAGCTCGAAAGGCTGGAGCGAAGGGCTACATCGAGAAGTCGGATGCGGACGAACAATTGGTCCGCGCGATCGAGTCAGCGGTAAAGGGCGAAGAATTCTTCGTTGTTGAATAAACTTCTCTCTACAAAGCAACATTCAAGGAATTGTTGCTTGCACTGTCCGCAACCGGACAGAAAATCGTCCTGAGTATCGCTATCGTCGTGCTGTGATTTGATGGAGCGCATGGCGGCCACGTCCCTTGTGGAGTGACTGCACACGGTAGTCCGGGCGGACCTTTGCAGTTTGGCCGCTCGGAAGCTGCCCTTGGCCGCCGGTTCCATTGAAATGCCGCGCCGAGACTCCGGGCGGCCGCCTTTAGAACGGCGGATGAGCAATCGCGGCTGTTTGAGAATTTAGGACGACAGCCATTCGCCGGCGAATTTTCACGGGGATAGATGCATGTTGAATAATAAACATAAGAAAGAATTGGGCAAGGCGACGCGGGCCAGCGTCCAGAAGGAAATGGCGAAGCCGCGCATGTCCAAGTCCGCAAGAATCGCGGAACTCAATCTAGATACCTCCCGAGTTCCAGAACAGCCAAGGACCACCGTGCAAGGCACCGTCAACAAAATCATCCCGTCTACGCTTCCGAGCCAGCCCGAAAAGGCACAAATCGCTATCGAAGGTGCCGACCACAGGTATCGAGATCTCCGTATCGAAAATTCGTTAGGGGACGAACACGGCGACGAGGTGAGGCTCAAAAAGGGTGCTCACGTTGAGGTGACCGTGACAGCCAAAGACGCCAACGGCGACAATTGAGTACGAAAAACCATCTGAATCAGCCCTGACGTTGACCCCAAGTCCAACAGAATCAGACGGTTCTGGCGACTGTGCTGTTTCGCACAGTTTTGATCCTATTCCAAGTGCTAGCCTCCGATGGATTTCCTCTTCCTGCAAAAGTGGAGATTTAAACTATGGAATCCCCAAGTCTTCTTGTTCGCGGGTTCCGGGGAAACACGCTTCGACAGTATCTTGCGGCTGTATTGTCTGCAGGAACGGCTCTAGCTTTGCGATCACTTCTCAGTCGGTTCGTCGCCGATTCTCACCCATATACAACTTTGTTTATCGCCACGGCTTTTTCTGTTTGGTATGCAGGGCTATGGCCTTCGTTGTTGACCGCCAGTGTCGGATGGCTCGGTGCTAAGTTCTTCTTTATTGCTCCCCTCTATTCGCTGCGAGTCACGACGCGTGACGAGCGCAACAGCACCATCGCATACGTTCTGATTTCCTTTGCCGTCATTATTTTCGGAGACTTGAGTCGCCGAACGATTGCGAAACAGCGCGGAGTCCAAGCGCGGTTACTGACGATTCAAGAAGAACTAGAAGAGCGCATCTTGCAGCGAACGGTCCTCCTTGAGGTAACCAATGAAAGCCTACGTGACCTTTCGGCACAACTGCTGAGAGTTCGTGACGAGGAGCAGCGGAAACTAGCGCGACACTTGCATGACAGTACCGGACAAACTCTCGCCGCTCTGATCATGAACCTCGCCCGCCTAGAGAGAGAAACCCTCAAACTCAGCGCGAGCGTCGCCAAGACGGCCGCCGAAAGCGCGGCATTGGCTAGAGAAGTCTCCGACAGCGTGCGTACCGTCTCTTACCTTCTTCACCCCCCTTTGCTGGACGAAGCCGGGCTCAAGAGTGCTCTGGAGTGGTACGCAGAGGGATTGAACAAAGGAGCGGTATCAAAGTCTATTTGGAAATGCCTTCCGATTTCGAACGGCAGCCGTCCGACCTGGAAACAGCCGTCTTCCGGATCGTGCAGGAGTGTCTGACAAACATTCATCGCCATTCCGAAAGTTCGATGGCGGACATTCGCATATACCAGTTTGCGGATGGGCTTACGCTCGAAGTTAAAGATACCGGACGAGGAATACCGTCCGAGACGCTGGCGAGGATTTCGTCGGTCGGTTTGCCAGGAGTGGGTCTTAGAGGGATGCGGGAACGAATCACAGCTCTCGGCGGGGCGTTTGAAATTCTATCCGAAGGGAAAGGCACGACGGTTAACGTAGCAATTCCCTTGCAAGTTGTCGTGCCCGGTCAAGTTTCTGCGGCACATGCGTAGCTCTTTTATACTTTGACACCCGGGATGGCGTAACTGTCGCGTGCAATTTTCCTGTCTAAATCAGTCTTGGGTTTGATCGTTGCGTCACCGTTGCGTCCATTCCTCGCTGCGCGGGATTCGCTTGCGCCGTTTACCAGACGGAAGGACTTGCCTCGGATCGGCTGAAGGTAGGGTCGTCAGCAGACGAATGGCTTCCTTTGACCCAAGGCGATTCCGGCCGCATCCTATTTATCGACAACGGGAGGCACCGCATGAATCTGCCCTGACGCGCCGATTGCACACGAAGGCTTCTTCGTCACGCACTTCTTCACCGTGAGGGACCAGGAAAAATCGCTGGCCCTCTGGGATCTTGCAACAGTGCCCGCAGGCGAAACACCGCACCCAGTTGCGGTCGATTTTTTTCGTACAGTTCGCCCTCGCGAACGTTTTCATGAATGATTTCGCGCAGTGTACTCATACGTGCCAAGCGTAGTGCCGAGGCGGCCGTCAGCTGCCTGGTTTTTGATACTTGTCGGGCTGAAACTTACCGCCGTCAACGTAATTCTTGTTGATCTCGATATACGCGTGCCAATTCTCCGGCAGATCATCCATCACGAAAATGGCCGTCACTGGACAGACCGGCACACAGGCCCCGCAATCAATGCACTCAGTGGGATCGATGTACAGTTGAGGCACTTCATCGAACGCTGGTCGGCCATCGTCATAGCTTCGGCCTTTCGCCGGATGAATACAATCCACCGGGCACACATCCACACAGGCGGTGTCTTTGGTTCCAATGCAAGGTTCAGCGATGATGTATGCCATCGGCCAACTCCCGCGGGTCGGATCTCCCCGCTCCGAGTCTATGCTCATTCCTTTTCTTCAGGTAGAGGGGCGTTTCTTGGCACTTCTTGCGCCCAGCATTTTGTGCAAAGAGTTCTGGTTGGATACGGACATTCATCCTGATAGTTCGCCTCCCCGCATTCCCAGCTCGTCCCGCAGCGCGGGCATTCATGAATGTGAGTGCTGAGTTTGCCCATAATCCGCGCCCGTGTCTCAGCCGAACACCCAGGACACCAAGGCTTTTGGTATTGGTTCGCTCGACACCATTAGGCGGCTGAGTGCTCACGTTCCTTGCACTCACGACAGAGGTGCGTCCAGGGCACCGCTTCCAGACGAGCCTTAGAGATAGGCTGCTTGCAGACCACACATGCTCCGTATGTCCCCTGTCTGATCCGAGCGAGTGCCTCTTCGATTGCTCTTAAGAGACGACCATCTGTTTGGTGCAAGCGGATCTGAAGCTCCGCTTCCGCATCGGCATTGGCTTGATCAATCACATCTCCCTGCAAGCCGCCTGCTGCTGGCACCCGGGACTGAGCCTCGCCCAGGGCAGACGACAACTCCCCGCGCTTCGTCAGCAGCAGTCGATTGTATCGCTGTAAATCGGATGGGCCCACGGCGGTCCTCTATGGGAGGAAACCTTGCCTATGGCCCGGATTCTACACCCTCTGAACCCCGTGTGCGTACGCACGTCCGCATCGCCGGCCGCGCTACCTATTCCTCACGTCCTGAGCATGGCCTCTCAGTGCTAGAATAGTGGTTGTGACGTCAGAGCTAGCGACCAAAACATGCGTCCCGTGCCGAGGAGAAATACCTCCGCTCAAGGGTAAGGAGCTTGCCACCCTCGGAAATCAGTTGGACGGCTGGAACGTCATCGAAGAACACCACATCTTGAAGGCCTTCAAGTTTCCCAACTTTCGCGAAGCCCTCAAGTTCGCAAATCGCGTAGGCGAACTTGCGGAGGAGCAGGGGCACCACCCAGACATCTTCCTTGCTTGGGGAAAAGTCGAGATCACCATCTGGACGCACAAGATCAACGGCCTGACGGAGAGCGATTTCATCCTGGCTGCAAAGATCGACCACCTCTATAAATCCTAGTCTTATCTCTGCACCCACTGATTGTCGTTCGGCATGAGGTAGCCCAGCATATGATTTTGTGCAAGGATTTAAAGTTGAAATCGGAAGTTCCAGATTATTGTTTTGTATACTGCCATCTACTCGGGAAAAACTATGTCGTTCAAAGTTTTCGATCAGGCCGAACAACTGGCCCGGGAGCTGGAGACGCTAGAAAAAGAAGGATCTGTCTTGGACCAAGGGCAATTTCAGATAACTCATGTCAGCTCAGACTGCCGCCCAGCTCCGGCGGTACTTAACCAGCATCAGATTGCTTAACTTAAGTAAGAACTGGGATCTGTCGCAGCGTTTCCTCGATTCGTAATACGCAATGACCGTATTCACTTTTCAGGGTTCGCTCGCAATCCGGTACAAATGGATCAGCGTTTAGTACGTTCCGCCCATACCGCCGCCTGCACCAGCAGCGGCCGTCTTTTCGTCCCCCCTAACGTCAGCTACCAGGACTTCGGTGGTTAGCATCAAGGCGGCGATGGACGCAGCGTTCTGGAGTGCGAGGCGCGTGACCTTAGCCGGATCAATCACGCCGGCCTTGACCATGTCGCCAAACTCACCGGTCTCCGCGTTGAAGCCGAAGTTTTCATCCTTCGATTCGCGCACGCGTTCTACAACCACCGCGCCTTCGCGCCCGGCGTTTTGGGCAATCTGGCGCGTGGGTTCTTCGAGCGCGCGCTTCACGAGGTTCACCCCGATGGCTTCGTCGTCATGGAGCTTGAGCTTCTCTAGGGCCGGCAGGCAGCGCAGCAAAGCGGTGCCGCCCCCGGGAACGATACCTTCCTCGACCGCCGCCCGGGTGGCGTGCATGGCATCCTCCACGCGAGCCTTCTTCTCCTTCAGCTCGGTCTCGGTCGCCGCGCCCACCTTGATTACCGCGACGCCGCCAACGAGCTTGGCCAGGCGCTCCTGGAGCTTTTCCTTATCGTAGTCCGAGGTGGTTTCCTCGATCTGCACGCGGAGCTGCTTGATGCGGCCTTCGATCTCGCTGGCCTTGCCGGCGCCTGCGACGAGCGTGGTGTTGTCCTTGTCGATGGTCACTTTCTTGGCGCGGCCCAGGTCTTCAAGTTTCACGTTCTCAAGCTTGATGCCGAGATCCTCTGTGATAGCCTTCCCACCTGTGAGAATGGCAATGTCTTCAAGCATAGCCTTGCGGCGGTCGCCGAACCCCGGGGCTTTCACGGCCGCGCACTGCAGTGTTCCGCGCAGCTTATTCACCACCAGCGTCGCCAGAGCCTCGCCCTCAACGTCCTCAGCAATGATCAGCAGCGGCTTGCTCATCTTGGCTGTCTGTTCAAGCAAAGGCAACACGTCCTTCATGGAGCTGATTTTTTTCTCGTGGATCAGAATAACGGCGTCCTCGAGCACGCACTCCATCCGCTCCGGGTCGGTGACGAAGTACGGTGAGAGGTAGCCGCGGTCAAACTGCATGCCCTCGACGACTTCGAGCGTGGTCTCCATCGTCTTGGATTCCTCAACGGTGATGACGCCGTCTTTGCCAACCTTCTTCATGGCTTCGGCGATGATGCTGCCAACTTGCTTGTCAGTGTTAGCACTGATGGTGCCGACCTGCGCGATCATGTCGCCCTTCACCTCGCGGGAGAGCCTCTTAATCTCTCCCACGGCGACTTCCACGGCCTTATCGATGCCGCGCTTGAGCGCCATCGGTCTTGCGCCCGCTGCAACCGTTCGCACACCTTCACGGAAGATGGCTTGCGCCAGCACGGTCGCGGTGGTGGTGCCGTCACCAGCCACATCGGAGGTCTTGGACGCAACCTCTCGCACCATTTGCGCACCCATGTTCTCGAGCGGGTCTCGCAGCTCGATCTCTTTTGCCACCGTAACGCCGTCTTTTGTGATGATGGGCGCCCCGAACTTCTTTTCGATCACCGCATTGCGCCCTTTCGGACCGAGTGTGATCTTTACAGCGTCAGCCAGAACGTTGACGCCGCGCAGAATTGCTTGACGCGAATTCTCACCAGTTACAATTTGTTTTGCCATTAGATCTCACCCTCCTGGGTGATCCAACTATCCACTCCATCCAAGATTTTCGGATAGGAACTGCTACTTCTTGCCGGATGCCGCTTTGGCCATGCCACTTAGTTTCACCAGGATTTCTTCCTCGCGGAGGATCAAGTACTCCTGATCATCGATCTGGATGTCGTTACCAGTGTATTTACCGAACAAGATTCGGTCACCCACCTTCACGTCGAGCGGGATGCGATGGCCCTTTTCCATTTTGCCTGCTCCGACGGCCATCACTTCGCCCTCTTGAGGTTTTTCTTTCGCCGTATCGGGGATGATGATCCCGCCCTTCGCGGTCTCCTTCTCTTTCAGCCTCCGCACGAGCACGCGGTCATGTAACGGGGTAATATTTATGGTCATTTCTTTGACCTCCATAGGATCGATTTCTCTAATAGACCCAAAGGTAGCTTGTTACAACCTGAGAATTACGGGCGAAAACTCTTCTGGTTCTTCTGCCGCGTGACTTCGAGGTCGTCCGCATCCTTTTTCTGACGTTCGGCCTCTCTTTGCGGTTCCTCTTGTTTCTCGAGTTTCACGGCTTCGGCAAGGGCAACTTCAGCTTCGGCGTTAAGTCGTTTGGAATAAATAACAAGCTCAAAGCCACCGGAGAAAGAAGAGCGGACAAGACGGAAGGAATATTGTGAATCTTCCCACGAAGCAACGAGCTTTTGCCTCATTTCATATTGCTCATTCGTCGCCGAATTGACCTCCGGCGCAATATTTGTCGGCGGGCCGTACTTCGCCGAGATGGACTTCACCATGTCCTCCGCGGTGAGCCCTTCCGTGGAAGTTCGATCGTAAGTCGCAGAAATCTTGTAGAGCTCGGCGTTGTAAAAGGAGAAGAGAATCTGTTCGACGGTATCAGATCGGAACGAAGTCCCGGAAAGGTTCGGCGGCCACCAAGTCAGTTCCTGAATCAGCGCTGGACGACCCTGAATGTCCTTTACATCGGCCATTTTTTGGTCAGTACGCTCCAACACTCTGGTCAAGCTCATTCCAAAGGTGAAGTGCCGATACTTGGAAAGATCCTGTCCACGAAGCAATGGCGCCGCTAGGAGCAGGACAACAACACAGAGAATTGAACAGCGAATCCTTTTCATTTTCATATCTCCCACAAATTCCTAAGAACTTTAAATCACGGCCGCGTATTGCTTTGCCGCGTCTGCATGATGCTGTTCGCCGCCGCTATCCAGCCTGGATTTTGGCGCAGCAGGCATTCTCAAGACAAAATCCTTAGCAGGGACTAGGCCAACACCTTGTTGGATATGGCGGGAATGTGCGGCAACACTCATAAAAGGAATGCCGAGGAACCGTTTCGAAACGATTTTCGTAATCTCCAGAGAATTAAACTTCTGCCCCTCCTGTTTCGCCAGAACACACCTCACTGCCCTGCGCAGAGCTCCTAGCCCTTCGCGCCCGAAAACAGTCGCCCTCATCTCGCCTGCCAAATAGAATAGGTTCCAGTTCGCGCCCTCAACTTCTCGAGTTAGCGCTTGACGATCTAGATCCTTGACGACACGCCAGCCAGGTAGGAAAGCTTCAGTTTCAATCGAAAGCATTGTTGGTAACTGTGTGTCTTCCCTAATGAAAACGGTCCTTGTTCGATGGATGCTTGACATTTGAATGCTCCATGCAAACCTGAGGGGCGGACTTAGCCCGCCCCCTCCAAAACGAAATGACCTGCTGGCTTTAGGCTGCTGCGGCAGCTGCGATCTTGTGGAACGTCGAGTTAGCGACGTCAAAGGTTTCTACCTGGGGAACTCCCTCAACTACCGTGGCGAGGATCTTTGTTACTTCTGAGTAGTTTTCGCGGTTGTAAGCCTCGGCATTCTCCGCTTTGTCCCACAAACTGATTGCGAACGCTTCCGTACCGCCGTGTCCAACGAACGTGATCTCGTCCTGGAATCCTTTCTGTTTTCGAAGCAGGGGGAGGATGTCCTTCTCCAGCCTCTGGGTAAACTCCGCAACGCTATTGGGCTTCAGATGCATGTAAACGAGTATGCGATGTAGGGGGTCGTGAACACTCTGCGTGCAAACATGGCACTCTCCTTGATTCTCGATGCCAAAGGGGCGATTCAGATAACCACCATTGGTTTAGCAATTCTGAAGTCTCCCTCAGTCTATTAACCATGCTTAGTTAATTAAGTTGACTTGTCAAGTAGAATCTGAGATTATTTTGGTGGTTAACCTGTCTCGTTAAGCCACGCGAAGGGGCATTTGTGGACGTTTGCTTAGTGATTAAACAGCGGCTGGATGAATTGGAGCTTGAACAGAAAGATCTGGCGAGCGCCGCCGAAGTGACCGAGTCCTATATTTCCCAGCTGCTGACGCGCAAAAAACTGCCCCCGGCGCCTGACCGAACGGATATTTACGAGAAAATGGCGAAGTTTTTGAAGCTCCCGACCGATCGGCTTTCGAAGCTGGCTGATCTCCAGCGTAGGGAAGAATTGAAGAGACAGTTGGGGGATCCGCCGGCGCCCTTGTTTAGGGAAGTTCGAGAAGTAATCCTCCGTAAGTGCGTACCCGACAAGGAAAAACAGGTTCGTGCGATTTTTGAGAAGCAGCCCTTCGGTGAACTCGAACGCCTCGTCACACAAAAGCTTTTGGACGTGATCAAGAAAGTCGCCAGAGAAGAACTGAAGAGCGAAAACTGGCTCCACGTGGTGGCTCGACTCGCCGGCCGAAGCTATGAACAGATGCGGGTTACCCTCCTTCAGTTCCTGGACACCGACGTCTTCAACTTGTCGCCTGATAACTGTGTTTCCTTCCTGGATCCGCTGATTGAATCCTGGGACGTCGACCTAGCGACCTTTGGTATGGAGATTGTGCTAAATCGGAGAATAGCCTCGGGCGATCCTAAGAGATTTGAGTTTGTTGAAACGGGACCTGACCAACCAGAGGTAGAGCCGGGGTTCCAAGAATTTCTTAGTGATAGTTCCCTCAGCGGGACTGCCACCACGGAAGAAATGGAGTTGCTAAGGAATCTAAGGTTCAACGGAAAACGCCCCACTTCACTCTATTATTACCGGGAATTGCAAAGCCTCAGAGACTCGCTCCATTTTCTCTCAGATAGCCGATGAGAATTCCATTACTGTCAACCAATCCGGGCATACGCTGCACGCGCGTGTCATAATCCTATTTCCAATGCCAAAAACGTTTAGTGAAATAAACAAGGACTTGGAGATTACCCAACGAAAGCTCAGCGCGACCTCCAACACAGAACAGAGGCGCTTCCTGTTGCGGCGTATGCGGCAACTTCTTGAGCAAGCTGATAACCTTGTCCAAAAGTTAGAACGCCAAATTCCCCCAGAGTCGAAGCGAGATTAAGACAATACCCGGAATCGGGTTCCGAAGGGCGTGGAAGACGCCGAGGGCGCTGACGAGGGGGAAGTTCGCACGCATGAGGTGCGGCGGGATCACGTTCCTGGCGAGCATATGGATAAAGAGTAGTGAGTGAGCGGAACCTGACCTTGCGAAGCCCAAAGCTCGAATTACCAGACAATGCGTGCCTGGAGGCCGTCCAGTCGTGGCGGTCAGTCGAGCAGCATCAGCAGCGTGAGCGCCTCCAAATCGAACCAGCAGAGTCGTTCGGTGTCG
>Ga0185299_10006724_pt1 | contig 12144 bp, 10 predicted proteins | sample PaiPotPPA55metaG_FD_128002 | JGI IMG/M metagenome (GOLD analysis project Ga0185299, IMG submission 128002) | Iron sulfur acid spring bacterial and archeal communities from Banff, Canada, to study Microbial Dark Matter (Phase II) - Paint Pots PPA... ...
TCGACACGCGCCGCGAAAGGCGCCAGCGCCCGCGCGGAAAATTCATCGCCGCGCAGGCATGGCGCCAGCGTCTCGGCCGCCCAGCGGGCACTGAGCAGCGCGTATTGGATGCCCTCACCGTTGAGCGGATTGATCAGGCTCGCCGCGTCGCCGATCAGCATGACGCGATCGGACACGATCGGGAGCCGATGGTTGTAGGTCATCAATGGCCAGCCCACGATCTTGCCGCGCAGGCGCGCATTGCGCAGGCGCGCCGCGAGGGCCGCATCGTCGCGCGTTAACCGACGCAACATAGCAGCGGGAGTCAGGTTGTGGGCGGGCCAGGTTTCGAGCGCCAAGCCGAGCCCGACATTCGCCTCGCCACTGCCGGTAGGGAACAACCAGTAGAAACCTGGGTAGCAGGTGCGGTCGAAATAGAGGTCGAGCTGGTCGTCCGGCCCCTCGACGTTGTCGAAGTAGGCCCGTGAGGCGATGAACCGGTCGCGCCGCGGCGGCGCCGATCCGCGCATGAGTCGGGCCACCGTTGAACTGCTGCCGTCGGCACCGATCAGCAGGCGGCAGCGCAACGTGACATGGCCGTTCGAGCTAGCCGCCTCCACGGCGACCGCGTCGCGGCCGGCTTTGAAATCCACTAGCGAGTGCCCCTCCATCACCCGGGCACCGGCGCCCCGCGCGGCATCGACGATGAAGTTGTCGAGCGCGAGCCGGGGAATCACCCGGCCATGGGAAGGCATGCCCTCAATTTCCGGGAAAGGCCGCGAGATCAGCTCTTCACCGTCTACATAAAGCGCGGCGCGGCGCGCGATATTGGTCCGCGCGTATCCGTCCATCCGCGATACGCCGAGGCCGTCAAGCTCGACCAGGGCGGACGGGCCGACAAAATCGCCGCACACCTTATCGCGTGGAAAGGTCACCCGATCGAGAAGGATAACCGACGCTCCCGAACGTGCCAGATGGCACGCTGCCGCGGCTCCTGCCGGCCCGGCACCCGCGATGACCACATCCGCGTCGTAACTTGGCTTCACCGCTACATAGACCATTGAACTTTATTCTACCGCATATCGCGGGCGGGCGAAACTAAATCTCTATTCGCGTTGGAAGTTCTCCATCGCGAAAAAGGAAGGTGGATTAGTCGGCTAGGCGGCAAGCCTGTTCGATTTCAGCGCCGGCGTGACTACGCGGCGCCAAGGATCGACGGCTCGCTTAGAGCGCACTGTCTTCAGTTCCCGGATAGCTGCAACGCCATTTCACGACTCTCCGGCCGGGATGGCTATTCGCCCATTCGGCAATCGCGGGCGGGGCCTGCGACATGCATTGCACGAGAGAGCCTTCGTCAACGAACGAAAGGCGCCGCTCCTCGCATGACGCGGGCTGCGTCAAAGTGCAAACCGTGAGAATCAGTTCAACGAAACCCATCCCCGGCTCCTTAAATAAAGCAGAATTTCGCGCACACATTGCGCTCGTTTCCTTGCGGCGGCGAGCGCATGATCGCGATTCCATGACGCTTGCACTGCCCCTAAGCGACGGCCATTTCCAGAATTGGCGGTTAGCTTTTTTTGTAATCGAGGTAGGCAAAACGCTGATCCGAGGGGGTCCCCTCCAGAGCGCCGCCAGCCTTGCCGGGCTGCCAAAGCACGACCTCCTCGATCTTTTTCGCCAGTTCGAAATCCTTGTCCGTGATCCCCTTGGCGGCATGGTTCTGGAGGCGGACTTCGACCCAAGCGTAAGAGGCGGTGAGATCGGGATGGTGCCAAGCGGCCTCGGCCAGATGACCAACCGTGTTGATTACCATCAGCGTGCCTTTCCAGCTCGCCGTCCGATACGTGCGGCGGATCCAACCTCCTTCATAGACCCAGCGCGGCAATTCTTGTTCGAGGCGCGCCTTGATCTCGGCTTCGCTATAGGTTTTTTCCTTGGCAACTTCGCTCATTGTCAAAATCCAATCCTTGCTGGCGTGGCCCCGTGCCTTCGCATGCACGGCCATTCTAATATGAATTATGCGAAGACACGAAATCCGGAGTTTTCGCCGTGCTTGTTCACGGCCTCCCCCGGCCAGGTGTCTTTCACTCGCCGCGAAAACATGTTTTAAAGGGCCGGGCACTGGACTGGAGAAGAGATGCTCGATTCGAGACCAGCCGCTCGGCGCCGCCCGTGGCGGGAAGCCGCGTTGTGGCTGATCGCGCTTACAGTCACGTTTGAGTCTGTTTCGGTTGTCGTGGCTGAGCCGAGAGCGGACTCCCGGGAGCGGAACTGGCCTTGCCGGCAAATTTTGGTTGGGCGGCTGTCAGTGGCCGCGGTGTGGTCGGGCCCCTCGATTGAGGGCCTGGCCTGGCGCAACGATCAGGCGGTCGCCGATATCGTGGCAAGGCTCGCGGCGCGGCGCACCCCGCTCGACGAGGCGGAACGCGCGATCGAGGACCTTTCCCAATCGCAGGGAGCCGGCAAGACCGAAAAGCTGGTTGCCGTTTTCGCCGGCCTATTTGAAACGCTCAACGACGAACGCTCGCAAGTGATCGAAGGGCTTCTTCGCTTCGGCGCAAAACAGAAGGAACTTGCCGAAAAAATACGCGCCGAGAACGCCTTGCCGCGAGAAGGGCCAGGCCAGCCGCCGCCTGATGCCGGCAAGCAAGACGGGGAGACCGGTGCGCGGGACTTGGAATGGGACCTGCGCGTTTTCGATGAGCGGCGCCAATCGCTCACCTATGTGTGCGAGACGCCGGCGCTCATCGAACAACGGCTTTTCGCGCTCGCCAGGGTCATTCAACGCAGCCTGGAATGACCGGGCATCTATGCCCTCGGTCCCGATCCGGCGCAAGGCTAAGTGTACGCACTCATTGATGGGCGAGGAGGGCGTTGTTCTCGTCGAGAAGAGGCACGCCGTAGGATGCCAAAATCTCGATGATCTCGGCCTGGTTCTCGGCGATGAGCTTGTTCAGGAGACGTTTCCAGTCTTGATCGGAATGGCGCACCCCCATTCCGATTCGATAGATCATGCGCGGTCCGGACGCTTCCTTGACGAGCGGCGTGACCTTCATCGGAAATTTGGAGTGCTTCGCGAGATAGCCGGCGATCGGCCCCCAAAGGATGGCAGCATCGATGCGGTCGCCTTCGAGATCCGCGATCATCGCCGAGGTGGGCGCGTCAAACCGCGTGTCGACCACGAGCGGATAGGATTTGACATTCTCCAAAAGCCCATTGGCCGCGAGATTGGTCGCGGGAGGCGTGCCGGCCACGATGCCAATGCGCTTGGCTTGCAACCGCGGATCTTCGAGGCTCTCAATCGTTTCGAGACCGGCTCCTTCCTTCGAAACTAGGGCGTAACTTGTCCGGTAATAGGGATTTGTTCCTTGAATGATATCGTCTCCTTGCGGCATCCCCATGATCACATCGCAACGATGTGCGTTCAGCGTATTGCGCACGAAGCCGGTGGCGCCGGGGTAATATTCATAGGCGAGCGTTTTGCCGAGCTTGTGCGCGAGCAGCGCGGCGATTTTGTTCTCGAACCCCTCGCCGGCCTCATTCGAGAAAGGCAGATCCCTGGGGTCGGCGCAGACCCGCAATACCTTCGGATCGACAAGTTCGATCGAACCCTCTTCTCCGGTTTGTGTCGATACGGTGGCGGCGTCGAAAAACAACGGAAAAATGAGAGCAAATGCAAAGATCACGGCCCGGAATGGCATGGGTTTTATGGCTAGTTGTCCTCGCCGATGCATGCCTTCTCCGCCTCGGCCGCCGACGGTGGCTTCGCTTCGTGTTTTTCCGGCTTTTCGCGGCCTAATGCACCGACTGATACAGCGCGGAGATAAACATAGATGTCATCGATGTAGCACATGACGTTTTTGTTGTCGCCGAACGCCGGCATCACCTTGTTTTGGCCGGCGCCAAGATCCTGCTTGCCTCCCACAACAATCCCGTAGAATTCCGCATAGTTTAGTCTTTTTAGAGAATCCTTCAGAGACGGCGCATAACTCGAGCCTTCGCCACCGGGCCCGTGACAGACGTAGCAATCGCCGTAGCGGCGGTTTCCGGAATAGGTATACCAGTCAACCGCGCCGTCCGGCTTTATGTTGAAGGTGGGGTCTCCCTTGGCATCGAGATATTTGCCTTTGTCATCCTGCTTGACCGCCTTGGGATCTCCCGGGGCCTCAGCCATCGCCGCGGTTCCAAACTCGAAAAGTAAGGCGAGGGAAAAGGCTCGCACCAGACGGCTGATTTGCACGAGAGAATCCTTGTTCGAGAAGAAATGCGCCCGTAAATGCCCGGCGCCGATTGAGCGCCGGGCGTCTCGCGTTTGGCTAGGCCATGCCAAAAGCTAGAACGAAGGCGGCAGGGCAAAAACCGTCAACTGACCGCCGAGCGCAGTGTAGTTGGAAAGTGCGGCATAGCCGCCGACCGCGCCAAGGCCCTCGGTCGGCTTTGTCAAGCCGGCCGCGAGACCGATGCCCGCCCAGCCGCCGACACCGGAAAGCACTGCGACATATTGCTTGCCATTGTGCTCATAGGTCGAGACGTTGCCGATGATGCCGGAAGGCGTCTTGAACATGTAGAGCTCGTCGCCGGTCCTTGCGTCCACCGCCTTCAGATAGCCTTCAAGCGTGCCGTAGAAGACCAAATTCCCGGCGGTCGCCAGCGCCCCCGACCAGACGGAGAATAGCTCTTTTTTCTGCCAGACGATCTTCCCGGTCTTGGCGTCCCAGGCGGTGAAATTGCCCATGTTGGGCTCGCCCGGCGGCGGGTACATGGACAAGGTCGCCCCGACATAGGGCTGCCCGGCCGTGTAGCTCACGTGGAAGGGCTCGTAATCCATGCAGACGTGATTGGTCGGAATATAGAAGAGACCCGTGTCAGGCGAATAGGCGGCCGGCTGTTCGTCCTTCGACCCAAGCGCCGCCGGGCAGATCCCCTGCGTGTTCACGTCTTCGCCATTTTGCTCGGTCGAATATTTCTTCACGCCCAGCGGGCGTCCATAGGTTTTGGAGTTTTTGTCAAGATCGACCTTGGTTGCCCAATTGACCGCTGGATCGTATTTCTCTGCGACCAGCGGCTCGCCGGTTTCGCGGTCGATTGTATAGCCGAAGCCGTTGCGATCGAAATGCACCAAAACCTTGCGCATTTCCTGGTTGGTCAGGATCATCTCATTGACGCCGTCGTAATCCCATTCATCATGTGGCGTCATCTGGTAGACCCATTTGGCGACGCCGGTATCCGCATCGCGCGCCCAGACTGTCATCGACCAGCGATTGTCCCCGGGCCTCTGCTTGGGATTCCAGGTCGAGGGGTTGCCCGAACCGTAATAAACCAAGTTCAATTCCGGGTCGAAGGCATACCAGCCCCAGGTAGTACCACCGCCGATCTTCCACTGATCGCCTTTCCAGGTGTTGGTTCCCGAATCTGGACCGACCGGCTTGCCGAGACTCGTCGTCCTTGCAGGATCGATCAAGGTGTCGGAATCGGGTCCCATCGAATAACCGCGCCAAACTTTCTTGCCCGTCTTAAGATCATAGGCCGTAAGCGAGCCGCGGACGCCGAATTCGCCCCCCGAAATGCCAACGAGAATCTTGTCCTTGACGACTTGCGGCGCCGAAGTTCCGGTTTCGCCCTTGGAAGGATCGCCGTTCTTCACCGACCAGACAACCGCCCCGGTTTCCGCTTTGAGCGCAACCAGCGTCGTGTCAGCTTGATACAGGAAAATCTTGCCGGCGCCATAGGCCACGCCGCGCGTGACGGTATCGCAACACATCACGGGGATGACATTGGGATCTTGTTTGGGTTCATATTTCCAGATGATCTTGCCGTCATGATTCAAGTCGAGCGCGTAGACGATGTTCGGGAACGGCGTGCTGATGTACATGACGTTGCCGATCACCAAGGGCCCCCCCTCGTGACCGCGCAGAACCCCGGTCGAGAACGTCCAGACCGGAACAAGACGTCTGACGTTGTCTGAATTGATCTGATCGAGTTTCGAGAAACGGTGATTAGCGTAGTCGCCCGTCGGCATTACCCATTGTTTTGGGTCTTTCGAAAGCTGGATCAATTCATCATTGGCGAAGGTGGCGCCATTGGCGAGAAGCGCGGCGGCGCCAACACAGGACAGAAGCAGGAACTTGCGCATAAATTTCCTCCCGACACTCTGGTGCGCGGCACCTGTGACGCTCGCTTTCGCGGCGGCGGCGCCTTGTCGTTTCACGTCTTTCCGGCCGAGTGTCAGGACGCCGGCAAGCCAGTAAAGTTTCCCCAATAAGGCACTTTCCGCATCAAGCAGCGTCCCCGATGCGGCCGCGCCTCGTTTTCAATAGGCGCGAGCGGTCACGTCCGCCAAGGCTGAAGCCGGAAACCCAGTTACGTGTATATATTGGCGCTGGCACCGATTCAATAGTGATTCGTGGTACGACTTCAGCTCGAAGCGCGACGGACTCCAATAGTGCTTGACGGTCTCAACCGCGCTCTGGATGTCGCGTGACGGATCGGCCGGCGAGGCCTGGGAAGCCGCGGCGGCAAGAGCGAGCGCGGACCTTGTGCCCCATCGAGGCAATGGCGAAGGATTGGGGCCGGCATGGCGCGTCCTATCGAGGTCACGCCTGCGTCGCGCCAGAACACCAGGCAAGGATTCCTTTTTGCACATGCAGCCGATTCTCGGCTTCGTCGAACACGACGGACTGCGGACCGTCGATCACGTCGTCGGTGACCTCCTCGCCACGATGGGCCGGCAAGCAATGCATGAAGATCGCGTCCTTGCCTGCGGCGTTCATCAGTTTCGCGTTGACCTGGTAGGGCGCAAGCAATCCATGGCGAAAGGCCTCGTCCACGTCGCCCATCGAAACCCAGCAATCCGAGACGACCGCATCCGCTCCCTTCACCGCCTCATGGGGATCGTGGATGAGCTTCACGCGGGCGCCCGAACGGCGCGCCCAATCGACGAGGCCGGCTTGCGGATCGAGTCCGGTGGGAGTCGCGACGTGAAGCGAAAAATCGAATCGCTGCGCGGCGTGGACCCAGCTCGTGAGCACATTGTTGGCGTCGCCGCTCCAAGCAATCGTGCGCCCGTTGATTGGGCCTTTCTTTTCCTCGAAAGTGAGGATGTCCGCCATCACCTGACAGGGATGCGAATGCTTGGTCAAGCCATTGATCACCGGTACACCGGCATGGCGGGCGAGCTCGATCATCGCGGCATGATCGAGAATGCGAATCACGATCGCATCGACGAAACGCGACAGGACGCGTGCCGTATCGGCGATGGTCTCGCCCCTGCCGAGTTGCATTTCCTGGCCGGTCAGCATGATCGTTTCGCCGCCAAGCTCGCGCATCGCAATGTCGAAGGACACCCTCGTCCGGGTCGACGGTTTGTCGAAGATCATCGCCAAAACCTTGCCGGCGAGCAGCCGGTCCGGTGGGCTCTGTCCCTTACGGCGCCGCGCCTTCATGCTTGAGGCAGTGTCGAGAATGCGCCGCAAATCGGCGGCCGAAATTTCCGAAAGATCGAGAAAATGCCGCGGTGCTGGGGATGCGCCTTGGCTTTCTGGCGTGCTCATCCGGCCGTCCCGCTTCGCTTCGCGGACGACGTTTCCGATTTGTCGGATTGGATCCGTTGGCAGGCGGCGTCGAAACGCGCGACGGCTTCGAAAATCTCCTCCTCGCCGATGATCAGCGGCGGCAGCAGCCGCGCGACATTCTCGGCCGCCGGAATGACGAGGATTCCTTCGGCCCGCGCGGCGGCGGCGAAATCGTCGACTGGGACACGTAATGCGATGCCCTGCATGAGACCTTCGCCGCGAATCTCCGAGATGATCGCGCCATGCCGGCCCTTCAGCCTGGCGAGGCGTTGTTTGAGCGTCACGCCCATCAACGCGACACGTTCGACAAACCCCGGCGCCAACACCACATCAAGCACCGCATTGCCAATGCTCGCGGCGAGAGGATTGCCGCCAAATGTCGTGCCATGCGTGCCAGCGGTCATCCCCCGCGCCGCATCGCGCGTTGTCAGAAAAGCGCCGAGCGGAAATCCGCCGCCGATGCCCTTGGCGATCGCCATGATGTCCGGCGTGACACCAAAAAGTTCGTAAGCAAAGAGCTTGCCGGTGCGGCCGATTCCGGTCTGCACCTCGTCGAACATCAAAAGGAGCCCGTGCTTGTCGCAAAGCTCGCGCAGCCCCCGCAGGAAGTTTGGCGGTACGGTGCGGATCCCGCCTTCGCCTTGAATCGGTTCGATCAGGATTGCGCCGGTTTGCGGACCGATCGCAGCCTTCGCCGCCTCGATATCGCCGAAGGGCACCGTGTCGAACCCCTCGACCTTGGGACCGAAGCCATCGAGATATTTGGGATTGCCAGCCGCGGCGATCGTCGCGAGCGTGCGTCCGTGAAAAGCCCCGGCGAAAGTGACGATGCGGAACCTTTCCGGATGGCCGCCCGCCGATTGATATTTGCGCGCCGTCTTGATCGCCCCTTCGACGGCTTCCGCTCCGGAATTGGTGAAAAACACGTAGTCGGCGAAACTAACCTCGACGAGGCGCTGGGCCAAACGTTCCGCTTGCGGGATCTCGAACAGGTTGGAGGTGTGCCAGATTTTCGCGCCCTGCCGATTGAGGGTGGCGACGAGATGAGGGTGGCCATAGCCGAGCGACGCCACGGCGATGCCGCCGCCGAAATCGAGAAACCGCTCGCCGGCCGTCGAGGTCAGCCAGGCGCCATCACCCCGCTCGAAGGCGAGATTGACGCGGGCATAGGTGGGAAGCAGCGGCGAGGTCACTCTGTCACTCCGGGGTACTGGCCGGCGCAAGCGCTGCTTGAACGGCCTATTTGGGCGGCGGCGCGGGGGCCGGGGCCGGCGGCGCGGGCGTGCCGGGCTTGGCGGCGTCCGGTTTGGCCGCTTCGAGGCGCTTGCGCTCCTCCTCGGCGCGCTTTTGCAATTCCTCCTGCAATTTTTTCTGTTGCTCTTCGAGGACCTTCGGATCGATGGCCGGTCCATCGAAGGCCCTGCCGAAACCCGCCAACGGGATCGCAAAGGTAATTTCATTGTTGACTTGGTTCTTGACCGCGACACTCAAAATCGAACCCTTCTTAATCTGGTCGATCGTCGCGCCCTTGACCTTGGCTTCGGCAAAACATCCGTTCGGGAAGCAAATTTCGAAGGTTCCGTCGAGCGTCGCGCCCGTGTCGATAGCAAAACGGAAGCCAGGCCGCAACATGAGACCGACCGGCACAAGCAGACGAATGATGCGGGTCTCGTCGCCCTTGATGTCGTAGACAGCCAGCGCCAAGACCGGCGGCTCCCCCGCCTTGGCACTGAAATCGCGAGTCGTGTAACATATCTCCTTGTTGGCCGCCTGATCCCGGCCACAGACCTTGGTCCAGTCGTTTTGCGTCGGCACCAGATCGATCTTGACCGGGCCTTGCGACGGCGCCGGCGCGGCTTGACCCTGAGCGGGCTGGGTGGGGGCGGGCTGCGCCTGGGCCGGTGCCGCGGGAGCGGGGTGCGCGGGCTTCTTCGCCTGCGCGAAAGCGCCGGTCGCCGCAAACAGAAGAAGGCTAGCCAAACCGGCCGCGCCGAGGCGTTTCGACGAGAAGGGCATCAAATTTCCTTTCCAATGATAGGCCTTTTACAACCGCCTTCGCTCCGGCCACCCGGCGACGGCGATCGATGCTGCAATGAAACCACCCTTGCGGACCCGCCGGGCGCGAGGACCGCGAGCAAGGTTCCACGCCTGCACATCGGTTTTATCGCTTCGGTAAGCATTATCGGGCTGGCTTGCAAGCCCCGGAGCGGGTTTCAATTGTGCGAATTCAAGGGCGTGAGGTTTCCGGCCAAAGCGTCGAGCAAAGCCTCGGCGGCCCCGCCGCGAAACGCGTCTGGAGATGAAAGGTATTCCGTGGCGGCAACCCGCAAGAGCCGAGCCCGGCTGGCACGGCAGCCGGCTGACTTCAAACATGAAGAGGGGGTGTGGTTGGCCAAGGAACCATTTGTCGAGACGCCCAACGGCGCGAAGCCCGGCTTCCACACCCACTAGCCGTGCGCTCCGCCTCTTGGCGCAGGCGCCACTTGCCCAATACGATGGCTTGGTCCGGGGGCTTCGAGTATCAATCCGCGTCGGGCAGGGACTGCCCTGCTCTCCCGGGCCGCCCTGGTTTTGCGGCTAGTGCCCCTCCGGCCTGCCCTCTCCCGGCCGTCTCGAATTCCATCAGTAAGGTGGCGCGGCCACTTCCGCGGCCGCGCGCTTAAAGATTCATGAGACCCAAATTTTCACTAGGATAAGCTGGAAAACGATGGTGAAAATGAGTAAGCCGTTGACGACGGCGACTGCGTGATCGTTCATGGTCCTCTCCCGGTCGGGTACTAATCTTGGCGCCGCGATTTCGCGATCGCAATGGTTACGTCGAGCTTTTTGCCGGAAAAGTCAAGACTGCTCCGGCAAAAACGGCGTTAAGCCTTGCCGGCACGTTACTGCCACTCCGGCCGATTTGACCGCGGCGGCGCGTGCCCAGCGTCACGAAAGCAACGACGCGGCGGTACTCATAAATCATTTTCCAAGCTAAAGGAAGCTTTATTCGAGCCGCCATTGGGCGGAATTCGGACCGATCCGCTAAATTGCGCCAATGACACATCGCTTTCTTCGGGTTCCTGCGCTAGCTTTCGCCGTTCTTGCGTTGGTTCTTCGCGCCGCCTGTTGCGCCACCCTTGCGGCGGAAGGAGCAAAGGCGGCCGGGGCGCCAGCCGTCGCCATGCACGGCACCCCTGCCATCAACGCTCCCTTCGATCATCTGCCCTATGCCGATCCCGCCGCGTTGAAAGGCGGCCGTCTGAAAATTGGATTTCTCGGTACTTTCGATAGTCTCAATCCGTTCAACCTGAAGGCCGGATCGACCGCGCAGGGGTTGAACGCCAATGTCTTCGAGACCCTGATGACGCGCTCTCTCGACGAGCCGTTCACGCTTTACGGATTGATCGCGCAAACCATCGAGACGGACGCCGATCGCACTTTTGCTACCTTCAGGCTCGATCCGCGCGCGCATTTCTCGGACGGGGTACCAATTACTTCGGCCGACGTCTTGTTCACCTTCGACCTCCTGAAATCCAAGGGGCGACCGCAACAGCGTGCGGCTTATTCTCTCGTCAAATCGGTCGAAACGCCGGACCCCCTGACAATCCGCTACGATCTTTCCGGCATCGGTGACCGGGAAATGCCCCTCACTCTCGCGCTTATGCCGGTGTTGCCGCGCCACAAGACCGATCCCGCGAAATTCGACGACGCTAGTCTCGGAATCCCAACCGGCTCCGGACCCTACCTTGTCGCCGATGTCAAGCCCGGCGAACGCATCGTTCTGCGCCGCGATCCGAACTACTGGGCCAAGGATCTGCCGGTCCGCCGCGGCCTATTCAATTTCGATGAGATCGAAATCGAATATTTTCGCGACGCCAACAGCCTATTCGAAGCTTTCGCGGCCGGGCTTCTCGATTTTCGCGAGGAGACCAATCCGGCCCGCTGGACGAATGCTTACAATTTCCCCGCCATCCGCGATCGCAGGGTCGTCCGGGAAGCCTTGCCCGCTGGAGGGCCCAAAGGGATGGAGGGTTTTGTCTTCAATCTCCGCCGGCCGCTGTTTGTCGACCGCAGGATCCGCGAGGCGCTGGGGCTTGTTTTCGATTTCGAATGGGTCAATGCCAATCTTTATGAGGGGCTCTACAAACGAACGAAGAGTTTTTTCGACGATTCTGAACTTGCCTCGACCGGGCGCGCGGCGAGCGCCGCCGAGCTTGCGCTACTTGCGCCATTTCCGGGCGTGGTTCGCGCCGACATTCTGGAAGGCCGCTGGCGGCCGGCCGCGACCGACGGTTTGGCAGCGGACAGGACGCAGCCCAAGCGCGCCCTCGCGCTATTGAAAGAAGCAGGCTACGAACTCGAAGGCGGCCGCCTGACCAAGGGGGGCGAGGGTTTGTCCTTCGAGATCATGGTCAAGGACAGAAATCAGGAGCGCCTCGCCCTCAATTATGCGGATTCGCTTGGCCGGATCGGAGTGACGGCGCAGATCCGGCTCGTCGACGAAGTCCAATATCAGAGGCGGCGGCAGAAATTCGATTTCGATATGATGATCGGAAGCTGGCTTGCCTCCGCCTCGCCCGGCAACGAGCAGCGCTCGCGCTGGGGCTCGGCA
>Ga0185299_10006725_pt1 | contig 12143 bp, 13 predicted proteins | sample PaiPotPPA55metaG_FD_128002 | JGI IMG/M metagenome (GOLD analysis project Ga0185299, IMG submission 128002) | Iron sulfur acid spring bacterial and archeal communities from Banff, Canada, to study Microbial Dark Matter (Phase II) - Paint Pots PPA... ...
CTACTTCCACAACTTCGCGTCCCTTGTAATAGCCGCACTTGACGCAGGCGCGATGCGGCATCTTCTTCTCGTGGCAGTTGGGGCACTCGGAGAGCGAATGGCTCTTCAACGCATCGTGCGCCCGCCGGGTCGAGGTGCGCTTCTGGGAATGTCTTCGTTTAGGATTCGGCATGGTCTATGAATTCCTCTCGCCGAGGCTCGTTCGCCTCACATCTATAAATCTCAGTTGGACTGTCATCCTGAATCAGCGTTCTTTGCGCAGTGAAGAGCCTGTCTCGAACCTGCCTAGAGAATCCGGGCGAACCGCGCGACCGCTTGTCATTCCGAACCGGGCGACAAGCCCAGTGAGCAACCTGCTTCTGCAATCGCGCGTTTGGCTCGCTTCCTTATTCTAGTGCGCCAGCTTGCCGCGGATTTCCTTTAACGCCGCCCACCGCGGTTCCTCCAGCGTCACTTCGCACGAGCACTGCCCCTCATTCAGATTCTGGCCGCAGTGCGGACACAATCCCTTGCAATCTTCGCGGCACGTAACTTTCAACGGGACGGCCAGCAGCACCTGCTCGCGCACCACATCGTCGAGCAGAATTCCGTCGCCTTCATAATAGCTGATCTCGGCCTCAGCATCGGTTACCGATATCTCGTCCCGCCCGGCGTCCGCGCCCTGAGGACGATACAGCAGGTCGAACTCGCGCTTTACATCCTGAGTAATCGGCTCCAGACAGCGCGCGCAGATCGTTTCCAGGCTGGTAGCCAAGCGCCCCTTAATGCGTATGTCTTGGATTATCTTGTGCTTGCCGTGATGCTCCTCGACCAGATCGGCCCGCCCGCTGCTCTCAATGGCAGTGACTTGACGGTAATCGCTTCCCAGATCGATCTCGCCTGGCGCGAACTTCTCCGTAAACTCTACCGGATGAAGTTCCAAATCTTTGATTTCGAAGAACATCGGAAACCTCCGCGCCTCGTCCATTGCCGCCCCAGGCTCGCGGAAGCGCGCCCAGAAGGCGCAAGTACCGCTAGGAGCAAGAGTTAGGATAAAGGCTGATAGAAAGCAGTGTCAAGGCGGGGGCTTAGCTCTTTAGGTGGTGTCCTGGCACTGCGTTGCCGCAAACAAAGTGCCCTGACCTCTGTGGGGAAGTCAGGGCACGAAGGGTTTAGGAATGGATCAACAGGAGCAGAGCCTACTCTCCAGCGCGAGTGACAGCAATAGTCTTTTACGATTAGTCTCACGCTCCCATGGTCCTGAATAGTGCGTTGCTATCCTGACACTACCCTGGCTCGGGTAATGTCCTAAGATACGGTGCCAAATGCTCATTTTTTCCTGCCTATGGTTATGCTATACTTTCCATAGGCAGTCCATATGCCAACTCTTTACGTCGAGAATATCCCGAACGACCTCTACCAGGCTCTCCGCAAACGCGCCCGTGAGAATCGCAAGTCGATCGCAGCCGAGGTCATTTCCTTGTTAGAGCGCAACGTACCAACCGCAAAAGAGTTGCAGGGGCGCCGCGAATTCTACATACGCATGGCGGAACTCCGCGCCCGTCAGCCCGAGAGCCCCGGTCCCTTTCCAACCGCTGAGGAAATGATCCGCGAGGACCGGGATCGTTGACTGCCCTTGTCCTCGACGCCAGCGTGGCGATGAAGTGGGCCATTCCGTCCGCAAAAGAAACGCTCGCCGCCGAATCCCTCCAATTGTTGAAACGTTATACCGACGGAGATATCAACTTCATCGTGCCCGACGTTTTCTGGGCGGAAATAGGTAATGTCTTGTGGAAGGGCGTTCGTCAGCGGCGGTGGCCACAGGCCGTCGCTGAACGCGCAACCTCGGAAATTAGAGGCCAGGACTTCTTCACGGTATCGTCCCTGGAGTTGTTGGCCGATGCTATGAAGATTGCTTTGGTCCACGACCGCAGCGTCTACGATTGCCTTTATGTTGCCCTCGCCATTCAGTTCAAGACCGAGATGATTACTGCGGACGAAGGGCTGGCCAACGCTCTGGCTGCGCGTCTGCCCGTAAAATGGCTGGGCGCATTTGAGACTGGGCGAGAATGACGGCGAATTCGGAAAACAAGAATCAGTGGCTCCAAAACCATGCTGGCGCGGCCGCAGTTGTTCTCACGCTGCTCGGTTTTCTGGCTCGCCTTTGGGCCGCCTCCGGAACCTTCCTCAATCCCGATGAGGCCCTCCATTTCCGCCTGGCCAACCAGCCCTCGCTGGACCTTGCCTACAAGGCAGCTCTCACCGCCGCTCATCCTCCGCTATACATCTTCCTCCTCCATTTCTGGCGCGTGCTGGGCACTTCAGAACTCTGGCTGCGCCTGCCCTCGGTGCTCGCAGGCACGGCTTTTTGCTGGATGTTTTACAAGTGGCTAACCAAAGCCGCCGGCCGCCTTGCCGGCTTGATCGGGCTTCTCTTCGTCACCTTGCTTCCGCCCATAGTCGCGCTCTCTGCGGAGGTGCGCCAGTACACTTTGCTGCTGGCATTCCTCGCCAGCGCGCTGTACTTCCTGGATGAAGCCTTCGCGCAAAACTCGCCCAGCCGCATGGCAGCCTTTTCCCTGTGCCTGTACCTCGCCATGCTGACTCACTACTCGGCATTTTTGTTTGCCGCCGCACTCGGCATCTATGCGCTGCTAAGAATCGTCCTCGAACGCCCGCCCGCCCGCCTCGCGGCAGCCTGGGCCATCAGCCAACTCGGAGGGCTGGCTCTCGCCGCATTCCTGTACAAAACTCATCTTTCAAAGCTCGGCGCAGGCGATTCAAGAACGGCGATGCAAGGCTGGATGAGCGAGTTCTATCTGCAGCGCTCATACTTCGATCCCGCCCACGACAATCCCGTGAAGTTTTTGGTGGGCCACAGCTTCGGAGTCTTTCAATATTTCTTCGGCCAACTCGCCGTGGGCATTGCCATGGGGATTTTCTTCATCGCAGGAGTCGTAATTCTTCTGCGCGGAAAAGGATCGCCCGAGGCTCGAACCTCTTCCCGCAGACTGGCAATCTTCCTGCTCATTCCTTTTGCGATTGCCGGCAGTCTCAGCCTGGCTCACTTTTATCCTTACGGCGGCACGCGCCACGTTGCGTTCCTGATCATCCCCGCGGTGGCCGGCGTCAGCGTGGCCATGGCGTGTCTGGCGGCCGGTTCGACAGAAACCGGCTCGACGGAAACCGCTTCGACCGAAACTGGTTCGACGGAAAAAAGATGGGACCGCGGCCTCGCCGTCGCGGCCCTCGTCCTCGCAGCTTGCATCGCCTTCGGCAAACCGCGGCAGCCCCGCATGGAGCGCGCCGATCAATCCCGCACTCACATGGCCGATGCTCTCGACTTTGTGCGCGAGAATATGAAGCCGTCCGATTTCATCTTCGTCGATTACCAGACGGATCTCACGCTCGGCCACTATTTCTGCCAACAGCGCCCCATCTCCCTTGACCCTGCCCCCGCCAACTTCGAACAATTTTCTTGTAGCGGCCACCGCATCGTTTCCAGCGGCTATAAAACCGCCTGGATGTTTTGGGCGGACAATTTCCCCAAGGAGTGGCAGCGATTCCTGCAATCCTACAATCCGAAACCGGGAGACACCGTCTGGATTTTTCAGGCAGGCTGGGGAGTAGATCTTCCCGCCGACCTGCAAAAGCACTTCGCGGAGTTCCGCAACCTGCACTCCGAGTCCTTCGGCAAAAACATCAAAATCTTCAAGATGACGGCAGGCCAGCCCATGCCCGCGTCCGCTCCGTAATGTTTACGAGTCCGGGTCTCAGACTCTGCCGTAACCACGAGCGCGCTCGGGAAGGGCACGACTTCATTCGTGCCATCAATCGTGGCAAACGGATTGGGGCTTCAGCCACTGAGGTCAGCTCTTCAGTCCAATGCCACGGCGGCTAATTATTTCCCTGCCGGCATATTCAGCCCCAGCGCCCGCACCGTGCCATCATCCGGCACGCTCCGTCCATCCCTCTTAATCACCACGCCAAAGCTCCCCGAATAATCCCACATGGTCCAGCCCATGCCGTGCCGCTCCAGCGCCGCACGCACATCGTGAATCCAAGCCTCGCGATCCTTCGACTCCGCATGATCGCGGAACACTCCGAACTCATTGCACACCACCGGAACCCCGCGCCCGCGCGCCCATTCCCCGACCTGCGCAATCTCGGCGTCAATCCGCGCCGCATCCCAATGATCCTGCCCGTAACGAATCACTGCCAGACGGTCCGCCGCCTCCGGCACGCCCGCCGCCGTCTTCGCTGCCGATTCCGGGGACGACGGATAATGCAACCCCTTCACCCAATGCCAGAAATACGCGCCCCACGTTGCCCCCTGATGCGTGAAGATGTGCGGCTCGTAGAAATGAAAGTTGTAAATCACATTAGGATCGCGCAGGGGCTCGACAAAAAACAGATCGTCGTTGTCCGACCAGCGCGCTCCCGCCGCGATCATCGTATGCCGCGGCGCCCCTTCACGAATCGCCGCCGCCAGCTTCGCCTGCACCCCGTACCAGCGGTAGCGGTCAGACATCTCCGGCTCGTTCAAAATTTCAAGGAACACACGCTCCGCATCCCAGCTCGAATAATGCCGCGCCAGCGCCCGCCAGAAATCGCCAAACTCTTGCACCGAGCTGTCGTCTTTCGCCAGCCTTGTCTTGAACTCGCTCTCCGGATGCAGATCGATCACCACTGCCAGCCCCTGATCCAGAATCATCTTCACCGCGGCGTCAAGATATCCCAGATACTCCGCTGGAATCTCGTCCGGCCGGTGGATCGCCATCATCGGTTGCGGATCGACGCTCAACCGCACGTGATCGAAGCCCAATGCTTTAATCAGAGCGATGTCTTGCGCCGTGGTCCAGTCCTGGAAATGTTCCTTCGTGTACCCGCGCTTGTCATACACCTGCGCGAACCATGCGCTGGCATTGATGCCATGCCGCAGCCGCGCCAACCGCGATGCTGGAACAGAAGAAACAAACTGCGCGGAAGAACCAGTCGCAGCACTCTGCGCCGGCAGAAAGCAAGCGCCGCCCAGAGCAAGCAGCAACGCACCGCAAATGATCCCCAGAAATTTCATGAATGATCTTTCTTAGCGGCCTTCGCGACCCTTTAGCGCCCTTAGCGGTTAAAAGCTTTTCTGCGTAAGCCAATTGAGAACTGGATAAATCATCCTACCCAACCCGAATGAAAAGTGGAACGGGCTCCCACCGGCGCGAGTCAAAGTTTCCTGCCCTCGTGCCGATAGAAAATGAAGACCTTCTAGCCGGAGAAATCGAAATTGAAGATTGAGAATCAGCCCGCAACCCGCTCCGCGCCAGACAGCTAAAAAGGCGCCGAAGGCCCACCCGCGCCTACTTCAGTTCCGCCAGTTTCTGGGTCGCCATCTGCACCGCGTCGGGGTTGGAATTGTCTTTCTTGATCTGTTCGTAGAGACGCTTGGCGTCGAGCGGTTGGTTGTTGGATTGGTAAAGTTCGGCCAGTTGCAACTGCGCCGTCACCTTGCCCACCGAAACCGTGGGCTGGTTGATCAGTTCCTGGTAGAGCGCAATGGCATCCTTGGTGCGGTTCGTGTTGCGGTAGAGCGCGGCCAACGCCAGCTTTGCCACCGACGCCAGCTCTTTGTTCCCGCCTGACTCCACGGCTTTGAAGTTGCTTTCCGCGGCGGCGTTGTCGCCCGCACCCACCGACGTCACTCCCAGAAAGTAGCGCGCCATGTCCGCCGTCCGCGTGTGCGGATACTTGTCCATGATCGCCTGAACCTGTTTCCTGCCCGCTTCGGCGCGCTCCTTCGCCGAGGCAAAGCTGGGAGAGTCCGGCTGCGCCGGCGTTCCCGCCGGGCGAAGCGGCGTCTCCAGAGTCCGCACCGCCACCGATAAATCGAAGCTCGCCTTCTCATTCTGCGCGCTCAGATAATACCACCCGCCCGCCACCCCGGCGGCGATCACCACTACGACGATACCGGCAATCGTCAGCGTGTTCCGGTGTTCTACGCTCCAGTGAGCGGTCTTCTCCGCTGCTCCGATGGTGACTCGGCTGAATGTGTCCTGCTTAAGTTGATGGCGTGTCTCTGCGCGCACGACTACCTTCCAGTCTCAGTTTCGCGAGTCGATGTCGATGACTCTACTGTCTCGGTGGGACAAACTACAAGTTTAGCAGCCGGAAAACATCACCGTCAAAGCCGCGCGACGAGGCAGCCTCGTCTCTTCGACTCAAGATCCTTTGTCATTCCGAACCGGGCGTCAAGCCCGGTGAGGCACCTGCTGTCGCCCTTTGCCATCGCGGCTGTCCGTCAAAACCGCCGCCACTACCGCGGAGCTTCCTCCAGCAATCCCTGCTCCAGCTTCTCCTGGCACTCGATGCAGTGCCGCGTCCACGGCACCGCCTCCAGACGCTTGGCATTAATCTCCTTGCCGCAATGGATGCATTCGCCAAAGCTGCCCTCGCGAATGCGCGCCAGCGCCCGCTCCACCATCTGCAACAGGGCCCGCTCGTTGTTGCTCTGGCTGAACAGAAACTCTTTGGTGTAAGAACTGGCGGCGCGGTCGGCAATGTCCTGCGCCGTATCCTCATCGGCAGAACGTCCGTCTGCCTGGGTGCGCGAGACCGTCCGCCGCAGATCCTGCTGCCGCGTCTCCAGCCTCTTCTTGAAGCTTTCTAACTTCTTCTTATCCATAAGTTCACACTTCTAAAATCCTGCGGCGGCTCCAGGGGAGCCGCCACTGAGTAAGGGCCAAACCAAAATCATAAGCGCCTCAATTGAGATGCGTCAACCACCGCCCGCGTTGCGGACTGGATCAGCCCGACATGGCCTCATCGGCGGGGCGGGGGACACTTGAGGGATCAGCCCTAGGTGCCGGTGACGGTGGTCACAAGGGGCGGTACTTGGGAGGGGCGGTGTGAAAACGGCTTAATGTTCCGGTTGGAACATTGTGCACTATGTTCCAACTGGAACATTTCACTTTGCAGAAAAGTTTCGGCGTAAGTTGTTGATTCTTCGTGCGGGCTTTTGGGCTGGTCAATGGAATCATGGGGATAGGCTGTGGAAGAAATGTCTACTTTCGAGGGGGTCGAATGTCTACTAAAGTAGACTTGACAGGCGGGCGACGTACTTTTTATGGTACGCCGCCGATGGCGAGTGAGCCGAAGTTTTGGTGCTGTAAGTGCGGTGCTACTCCAGCGGAACGGCCCCCCTAAGAACCGGGGAAATTTCCCTCTCTCTTCGGTTTATTCCCGATGTGTATCATCTTCGTCTTGTGTTCGCCTATGGTTTGTGGCACCATCGAAATTGTCTTTGCCCCTTAACGAAAACTGGGCTCAATCGGTGGGCGTTCGTTGCGGCGGTTGGGGCTCGTTGTGATTTCCACAGAACAGGCTTGTTATTCAAGGTTGCGGAGAGCAGCGTTTTGATTTCCACTATGGTGACTTCCACACAGCTTATGTTCCCAGGAATGGGGAGAGAGAGAATTTTGCTCACGCCCGTTGGTTTCCCTGCTTCTGCGCTCGAAGCGATAGATTGGAATTTCAGCGAGGTCAAGCCTGACGCGATTCACAACGTCCATCCTTATCCGGCAAAGTTCATCCCCGAAATCCCGCGTTTGCTCCTTCAGAACCTCAGACCGTCGCCCGGTCAGGCAGTTTTTGATCCCTTCTGCGGCTCCGGTACAACGCTAGTTGAAGCACAGCGCCTTGGATTCCCTACGGTCGGAGTTGACCTGAATCCGATTGCTTGCCTTCTTACAAAGGTAAAGACAACCCCCTATCACCTGCGTTCTTGAAGACTGCCTACGACTGTGCTTATGAAGCATCTGGAATCGAAAGCGTCACCATACCCGAAATTCCAAACCTGACGCATTGGTTTTGTGAAGAAGTATCCATCGGGCTGACGAAGCTCACTCAAGTGATCCGTCGTGTGGTGGACGAAGGCGTGAGAGATCACTTGCGGTTAGCTCTGTCGAGCATCATCGTCAGGGTTTCAAACCAAGACAGCGACACTCGCTATGCTTCTGTTCACAAGACTGTCTCCGAAGCCGATGTGTACGTTCAGTTCAAGAAGGCAAGTCGGAAGCTAGCTCAAGCCAAATTGGGTATGTCAGACAACCTACAACCTGCGCGTGTCCTCAATAAAGACGTGCTCAACGTGAGCCCTTCGGACATTGGCACAGCTGTTGGCATGGTAATCACCTCGCCACCGTACCCCAACGCTTACGAATATTGGCTGTATCACAAGTACCGCATGTGGTGGTTGGGATGGGATCCAATCGGGGTGCGTGAAGCGGAAATCGGCGCGAGGCCGCACTACTTTCGGAAGAACCCTGCGACGGTCGAAGACTTTAGGCTACAGATGGTTCAGGTAGTAGCGCTCGTGGAGAGAATTCTCGTAAAGGGTGGTTACTTTTGCGTTGTCGTCGGCCGCTCGAAAATCCACGGGAAAGAAGTTGACAATAGTTCTATGTTTACTCTTGCTACGCAAAATGCAGGCATGCGTTTGCTCACTACGCTCGCGCGTACAATTTCACCTTCACGGAAATCTTTCAACTTGTCTCATGCTCGAATCAAGACTGAGGATATTCTGGTTTTCCTAAAGCCCTGATCATGATCAGTGAGCTCACACTCTTATGGCCGGGGTATCGCCTCTTTCCGTATGAACGAAGGCTAGCTCTCCGCGAAGCAGCCGCGCTACTTACCCCGCGCGAGGGCCCTTGCGAATCACACCGGGGTGTTCGTGTTCTCACCGATCACGCTCGGGTCCCTGCCGCATATTTCTTAACATATTTTTCGCAAGTCCACCAGAACGGGAATGTTGTTCCTACCATTCAAGCTCTTATAGAGAAGTCTGGTTCAAATGGAAACGGAATCGGGAAGCAGATTACTCGCTATTCTGTTCATGGACTCCATGAGTACAAAGGCAAATTCAACCCGCAGGTTGCGCACGCAATCCTCAACTGCTTTCGCCTGCCCGCGAATGCTCGCGTATTAGACCCTTTCTGCGGGAGCGGAACCACGCTGGTTGAAAGCTCCCAGAAGAACGTTCGTGCGGTAGGCTTTGACCTTAACCCGCTGGCGGTTTATGTCGCACAGACCAAGCTCGCAGCATTGCGAACCCCTGCTGACGCCGTTGAGAAAATTCTCGGTCGCGTGATTGCCTCCGCTCGAAAGAGGAGAAGCACGACCCGCTCTGACGGCTCGACCCGAATCACATATCTGAAGTCCTGGTTTGATGGTGCAATCTTGTCCGAGATTGAAGGTCTACGTCAGGCAATAGACGAGACAGACTCGCCGGGAGCCGTAGCTCGGATACTGAAAGTAATCATCAGTGACCAGTTACGAGACTTCTCTTTCCAGGACCCAATGGACCTTCGCATTCGGAGAAGGACGACGCCGTTACCGTCAACGTCGTTCTTAGAAGTCTTCGAGGGGAAGGCCCGTTCTTTTGTCTCGAGATTGTCGGGCGTACAGGGAATCCTCGGGAACGTCGCCGTTAGCAAAGTGCTACGACTAGACTCGACGGCCATGTCGGAAGGCCAGTTCAAGAGACTTGGAAAGTTCGATGCAGTGATTAGCAGTCCACCCTATGCAACGGCCTTGCCGTATATAGACACTCAACGACTCAGTCTGGTGTGGCTTGGATTGTGTGAACCCTCGGATATCATGCGGTTACAGGCAGGGTTGACAGGCAGCCGGGAATTCTATAAGCAACAGAAGACGGAATGGAGAGCCAGACTGCTCGCAAACGCTGGGAGCCTACCGAAAGTTTCACACGCCTTTTGCCTCTCGCTGCAAGGTGCATTGACTGCGGAGGATGGGTTTAGGAGACAGGCAGTTCCGAGTCTCCTGTATCGGTACTTGGTAGGAATGCAGCAAGTTCTTCACGCGCTGTTCCGTCTGACAAATGCGCGGGCACAAGCGGCTTTCATTGTGGGCCACAATCACACTATTTTAGGAGGTCATCGCTTCGACATCGACACGCCGAGCCTTATTGAGGGCCTGATGCATGGGACTGGATTTAGGAATGTCGAGCGTTTACCTTTAGAGACGTATCAGCGGTACGGAATCCACTACAAGAACGCAGTCTCAAAAGAAGAACTGATTCTCTTTCAGCGTCGATGAATAAATTCGCAATCCACCCGAACGTCTATGCTTGCGGTGACTGCAATGGGCTACTGAGGATGCTCGAAACGGTGTGGATTCGTGAGCATCGTGCAGGCATAGGCAATCTTTTCATTGTCTCTGGTTTTGGCAATTACAACGGTGGTGTCCGGTTTTTCGAGTATTTCCGCAAACACACTCGTGCTGGAGGGCAAATAGTCAGCTTCTTCGGCGGAAGCACTTCTCAAAGGTTGACGAGCAGACAACTTGTAACCGAACTCCTGAACGTAGGAGCGGAAGTTAACATTGTGAATCGCAAGCGTCTCTTGCACGCAAAGCTTTACGGTTCGAGCACGGAAGAAGGCGAAAAGCTAGTAGTAAGTTCCGGGAATTTCGCTGGACCCGGCATGAGTCTCAATGTAGAGGGAACAGTGTCCCTCGACTTTGCGACCAGCCGGCAGATGGATTTTCGATGGGCTGGCGTGCTTGACAACCTTCGCCGTCAAGCATGGGACATCTATAGACCAACCTTAGCTGAACCAGGAGCGCCCGCTTGGCGATTGCTGTACGACGAATTCGAGCGAGAACTTGTTCTCGATGAGTCGGAGGAGAGCACCCTGGTATTCACTCTCAGCCACTCGGATACGGCCAGGATACAAGCCGCTCGGGGCACAAGAGCTGGTAAGGGAACACAGTATTTCTGGTTGAGTCGTGACTGCTACGGATTTTTCCCACCCCTCGTACTCGAAAACAAAAGAGGCGTTAAAAGGACTTTCTCGTGTCTCGTACGAATTCGATACATCGACCTTGACGGCTTAGTTCAAGAAAGTCGCGTCACGTTTGAAGCGGAGAACAATCTGGATTTTCGGTTAGGAACTGGTCCACTCCGAAACACGAGGCTCATCCGGCGTGGCGACTTGGCTGCTGTTAGCAGGGTTGGCGAGGCGGAGTATGAGCTGCGACTGTTTGGTCGCGATTCCAGGGAATACGCTGTGCTGAATCCCTACGCTACCACTTTTGTCGGTCATCGCCAGAAACGGTATGGATACGTTCCGAACGCAGTGTTCGAGGAACGTCTTGGTGTAAGGTTAACTCCCCCAGCACAAATCAGGACTGTGGGGGCCCCTCAGGCTGAGATGTAAGCCAAAAAGACATCGAGGGCTGATGGGATAACGATGTCCGCTCCTCGCGGGCGAGTAGATTTGAAAGCGCTCAAGGCTCGGAGGAAAGGAGCCGACACGGTTATCCCATCAGCCGACTACTTTGTCGAGAGTGTCCTTCTTGCGGTTCAACATTTCGGGCTTGGACTTGAACCGGTGTAGGTAGATTTTGGCTCCGTCCAGAGAAACAGTAAAAATCTGAACTTCCGCGCCTTATCCCTCCGCCGGTTCTCTGACACTGTTCGTCTTCGATCGTCCAAGCCGCCGAACATGCTGCTGGTCCATGGTACAGGGTTTTGGATGCTATTTGTTCCTAAAGGAGTTTATACGAATTGTCAGGAGCGATCCGGCTGGACCGATCAGGCTGGAGCGATCCGGCTGGACCGATCAGGGTCGTGAACTCTGTGATGCCGAATGGATTTTGGATTTGCGACTATTGAAAAGTCCCACTTCTCGCAAAGGACGCGAGAAGTGGGGCACCCACTGGATTGTTGATGCATGCGAGATCAAAAAGCCTCCACCCGACCGCAGGTTGTTAACTGCTGCCCCTTGACCATGCATCCCACAGCACGTCGAAAGAGCGGCCCTCGAAGACCGAGGCTAGACCGCTCCGGTTAAACAAATCCCTTATGCGCTGCTTGGGATTGGCAATCTCGAGATGGCATTTTGTTCTTCTGGCGTGCATGTAAACACTGACCAGCGCGCCGAGACCGGCGCTATCGATGTAGTCCACATTGGTCACGTCTAGGACGACGCGCTTGCCCTCGGCGATCAGATCGCGCAGAGTGTTTTCGAGCGTCGCGGACGTAGTTAGTACGATCCGACCCGTCGCCCGGATGGTTGTTTCTGAGTCTTTCTTCTCGGTTTCGAGTTTCAATTCGGGAGCGCGATTAACGGGATTGAGAGCCATGCAGACCT
>Ga0185299_10006726_pt1 | contig 12140 bp, 12 predicted proteins | sample PaiPotPPA55metaG_FD_128002 | JGI IMG/M metagenome (GOLD analysis project Ga0185299, IMG submission 128002) | Iron sulfur acid spring bacterial and archeal communities from Banff, Canada, to study Microbial Dark Matter (Phase II) - Paint Pots PPA... ...
GAGTTCATCGAGCCATTGCTGCAGGGCCTTCAATTGCTCGAGATACATCAATCCGAGGCGTCTGAGCAAGGGCGTGATGTGGGCGTCGGGGTCATTGACTAGCGCAATGATGCCCTTTCTCAATTGCGGAAGACCGACCGACATCCCGATCACGCACTGAGCACGGTTCGCAAAGTGCTCCAGAAATTTTGCTCGCCTGATTGGCTTGTTCACGATCTCGCCTGTCTCTGCGATTTCAACGTCGCCTCAGGACGGGGAATGCACCAGCATCTTCGAAGAAAAGGTCAGTGGCGCGAAACGGGACAGGCCCGAGCTTGGCCGTCTGCTTGAGCATCTTCGCGCCGGCGACGTGGTGACTGTCACTCGCCTCGATCGGTTGGCCCGGTCCACCCGTGACTTGCTGGACATCGCGGAGCGTATCAAGGACGCCGACGCCGGTCTGCGATCGCTGGCCGAACCGTGGGCCGACACTACCACTCCGGCCGGCCGCATGGTCCTCACAGTGTTCGCCGGTATGGCCGATTTCGAGCGCTCCCTTATCGTGGAACGCACCAGCGCCGGAAGGATTGTCGCCAAAGCGCGCGGCGTGCGTTTTGGCCCAACCCCAACACTTGATGCTGGACGTATCGCCCACGCGCGCCAGCTTATCGAGCAAGACGGAAGGCCGGTAGCTGAGGTCGCCCGCCTGCTTGGTGTCCATCGAGCCACGCTTTATCGGGCGCTGGAGCGATGACGAGAACGCGTTGAGTGAGTGACCAGAGACGTCGGCCACTGCTAGCGTACGATTTTTTCCGAATTCTGAGACGACCCCTAATTCGTTCAGAGTCTCGAGTCAAGAGCCCCTAAAGCGCGACCTAACCGAGAACGCCAACGGTCCTCTTGTCGATTCGGCTCCGCCCGCGCCCCAAGCGCGGGTTGCAGACACGGGCGCAGGCCACAGCTGCAGCAGGTCAGAACACGATATTCGTGCGCAAACCCACCACCGCTTCATTGCCGACCCGTTGCGACGGATTGTCCGGATTGGGAACGCCACCTCCCGGACTGAACACGTACTGGAAGTCTGCCTGCAACTGCCACCATGGGGTGACCTGATACTGGTAGGTCGCTTCGATGACGGTCTCCGAGCCGTGCGACGGGTAGCCCGGCGTAAAGGAGGCCGTAGTGCTGGCGAGGTCCTGCGCATGCGAACCAATCTGCGCGTAGCCAACCGCCAGCCCGGCGACGTCGCTGTCGCGTCCCTTAAACGGCGCTTTCACCGCCACACCTGCATTTACCGCAAGGTCGACGAGGTTGCGGTCGCCCGGCGCGCCCATCACCCGGGCAAACACCCCCACCGATTGCGGGCTATCCGCGCTTGGGCGCCAGACCATCTGGTCGGCCACGGCATAGAAGCTGTAGTCGCCTCGATGGCTCTGCGGCACGCCGTTGCTCGCTGGGTTCGCGAGCGACATACCGCTGGTGTCGAACCCCTGGTCGGCAAACTGCTGGGTGTTGTACCAGAAGCCGAGCTTGTAGGTGCCGGGCAAGCCGCTGGGTTTAGGGGCGGCAGGGTCCGACGGTGCGGGGTTGAGCGCGTACTGCACTTCGCCGATGAACAGCGCGCCGTTGTGCAGATTGAAGTTCGTGCCATGTGCGTTCAACTTCTGCGGGTCGCCTACACCGTTGCCCGCCGGATTGCCGTCGAACACGCCGGCCAGCACGGTCCATGCGTCCGAGGGGCTGACGTGCACGCGCACGCCGAGCGACGAAAGCGGATAGGCCGCGCCGCCCGCCGGCATGTCGACGGAAGGCAGAACGTTCCATCCGAAGGTCGCGTTCATGAACGTGCTGGCGTACTGGCTGACCATGAACTCCTGGTCGAGACTCTGCTGGCCGACCTTCACATCCACCTTGCCGCCCAGCAGCGACTGCTGATACCAGAGCTCCCAGAGCCGCGTCGTGTCATCCGCCTCGATGCCGGTGGCGGTTTGCAGGGTCGCCAGGTCGCGCTGGCTCAGGTTCGTGCCGTGAATCTGCAGACCCGACACGTTGAAGGTGCCGCCCGGCAGGCCAAATGCCTTCTGCGTATCGATGCTGATGCCTAACTGGGTCAGACCGTCGTAAGCGCCGCCGCGTTTGATGCCGCCCGACAAGTTGTTCAGGTATTCGCTGGTTTCCTGCAGGCCAATGGTCACCCCATAGTTGCCGAGCCATGGGCGCAAGCCGCCCATATCGCCGAACAGGTTTGAGCGGTCCCAGAAGCCGGCCGGTGCAGGCGGCGTCTGGTCTGCCTTCGTCGCATTGTCGGTTTCGGCCGGGGACGATGACGGCAAAGCTTCAACAGGCATTGGCGCAGGCCCTGCTTCGCCACTCGCCTGGGCGAGCACGGGCGGCACGAAGCCGAGGGACAGCAGGAAAGTCAAGCTGATGCGTCCACCGGACATCAGCAATCTGGTCTTCAGGCTTTTCTTCATGGCAAGTCGAGGCAAAGTTGTCAGACGGAGACGTCCGCGTGTTTTATCGATGTGACAAGTCAAGTGTGCGGTACCGTGAATCCGGTTCTCGCTCAGGAAAACAACCCGCTTAGCCATAACGCTGGGTCCAGTTCGTTACTAACGAACGAGGTGGACAACATCGGAACAGGTGCGACGGCGGCCAGAGTCACTGACAGAATCGCACCGCGTAAAGACGAAGAAGATAATTCGACGAACATAAGCCCACTCCTGTCCAGCCTGACGAAGCCAGGCGACATATGAAGACGTGATTGCGCCACGCAGGTGAACCTGCGAAAGGCGGTCAAACAAGGGAGCGTGCTACTGACAGACCGGCAGAAAGCCAGTCAGTGATGAAGCGCGCTAACCCGACCAGAGCGAGTTAGCGGCGAAGGAGAATCCTGCGGCGGCTATCTCGCGGTTACTTCGCCGGCATAGGCCGGCATCGGACTTCCACTACTAGGGCATGCGTCCACAAGGGACTCCTTTTGATGAGACGGGCGGATTGTATTCGTCTGTCGAGCGAGCCTGCAAGCAGAAAAGCAAAAAAGATATTGCACTCCGAATCTCTTCGTCCAAAATCACGAAACAAACGGTTCTGCTTCACATTCTCATCTGCATTTACGAGCTCGCATTCACCTTTCCTTTCCATCATTTCGAAAGACTTGGGCAGCGGCACCAAACTATGTTTGCTCTGCTTAACGAATAATGTTGACTTCCGATTCTCGTGCCGCCTAGAATTTAAAAATCGTCACAACGGGGCTGATGCCTTGGACACCTGCAGTAGTCGACCTTCGAACAGTTTCGCTGCCAGACCAGCAGGACGTCCGCGCTCTCTTCTTTCAGCCGCCGTCCTGCCAGCAGGCAGACGGTGCGCGCCGTAGTCCCTTTCTCCGTGCACCTTTACTAGCGCCATGAGGACGCGGCGATTGCGCGCGTCCTCATGGCAACGTGTCGCGAGCGTCAACTCGCGGCTGCGTTTGTTCGCGCCTGTTCGATTCAATGGCGCGGGCGGACGCGTGGATAAACACGCGCGTAGTAGACGTGCGCACCAGACGCCAATAAGGAGCCGCCATGCCGGACAGTGACAGTTATCCCATATGCCGCTCACCTTTACCTTTGCCTGAGGAAAGCGAGTAGACCTTCGTCGCTGCGCACATGACGCGCTCGACCTCCGTGTCTGCTGCTTTCCGCGAACCGCGTTAAGCCAAACGCTCGGAGAAATATCATGACCTTCGGCCTCCTTCTGTCGCAACTTCCGCACGTCCAGGAATCACGCGTCCACTACGACGCCATGCTTGCCCTGCACGCCCGCGAACCGCACCAATTTGCCGCGTTCTGGCTGCGTCTCAAGACACTCATTTCGTAATTTATCGCGCCTTTTTCCGCTGTACGTAAGCGACGCCGTCATTCGACGACCCACGCCGTCACGTATGCCGGAGGTGCGCATTTTCCTTAAAAACCAGACTCAGAGAAGAAAGCAAAATGTCTACTCCAACGCAGGTCTCATCAACGCGGAGCGCCGTGCTTGACTCGGCGCACGTCGGCGACATCAAGGGCGCCCTGGGCACCATCGCCCACCACGACACCGCACCGCGCACTAACTGGTGGGCACGCTTCCGTACGTTGCTGGCCATTCTAGGCCCGGGTCTCATCGTGATGGTCGGCGACAACGATGCCGGTGCCTTTGGCACCTACACCCAGGCGGGGCAGAACTACGGGACCACGTTGCTTTGGACCATGCTGTTGCTGGTGCCCGTACTCTTTGTCAATCAGGAAATGGTGCTTCGGCTCGGCGCCGTCACTGGTGTCGGACACGCGCGCCTCATCTTCGAGCGCTTCGGCAAATTCTGGGGTGCGTTCAGTGTCATTGATTTGTTCATTCTCAACGCGTTGACCATCGTGACCGAGTTCATCGGCATCACCTTTGTGCTCGACTTCTTCGGTGTCTCCAAGATTGCCGGGGTGTGCATTGCTGCTGCGCTCACAATGGCCGCCGTCAGCACAGGAAATTTCAGGCGCTTCGAACGCTTCGCCGTGGTGCTCTGCGTGCTGAGCCTGCTCCTGGTGCCCGTGCTTGTGTCGATTCACCCGCCGGTTGGCCAAATGACGCGCGACTTCTTCATTCCGAACTGGCCCGCTCACTCGAAGCTGAGCGATGTGATGCTGCTTGTCATCGGTATCGTCGGCACCACCGTTGCGCCATGGCAATTGTTTTTTCAGCAGAGCTACATCGTCGACAAACGCATCACGCCGCGCTTCATGAAGTACGAGAAAGCCGACCTGTGGATTGGCATTGTGTTGGTGCTGATTGGCGCGGTGGCAATGATTTCGTTCTGCGCCGCGCTGTACGCCGGCAAGCCCGAGTTCGGCAATTTCACGGACGCGGGTGGCATCATGGCGGGCCTGGAAAAATACGCGGGCCGCACGTCGGCCATCCTCTTTGCGGTGGCCCTGTTTGATGCCTGCATCATCGGGGCTGCTGCGGTGTCGCTGTCGACCGCGTACGCCATTGGCGACGTGTTCAAGATTCGTCACTCGCTGCATCGCAGCGTGTCGGATGCAAAGGGTTTCTATCTCGTCTACTTCGGTATCATTGCCGCCGCTGCAGCGCTGGTGCTCATTCCCGGTAGCCCGCTTGGTCTGCTGACCGAAGCGGTGCAAACGCTCGCGGGCGTGTTGCTCCCCAGCGCAACGGTGTTCTTGCTGCTGCTATGCAACGACAAGGCTGTCCTCGGTCCGTGGGTCAACTCGAAAAAGCTCAACCTCTTCACGGGTGCCGTTGTCTGGGTGCTGGTGATGCTTTCCATCATTCTGACCGCTTCGGTCATGTACCCTGACATCGCCGGCGAAACGATTCTCGAGATACTCGCTGGTGGCTCATTGCTGGCCGTCGTCGGCTATGCCGCAACGCTCGTGATTCGCAAGCTTCGCCGTGAACCGGTGGATGGCGCAGCCGAAGGGGCCGTGCACGCGCATTCGAAACAGGCGCGCGGTACCTGGCGCATGCCGCCACTGGACGAACTGCCTCCCCCGAACCTTACGCTGACCAAGCGTGTCTGGATGGGCGTGCTGCGCGGCTATCTGCTGGTGGCTGTCGCACTGGTTATCGTGAAGGTCGTGCAGATGACACTTCTGAAATAAATCGGACACCGGCGCGGTCAGTACTTTCCGTTCGCTCAAGCGCGATGCACGCCTGCCATCAGCCGAATGGGCAGGCCGCGCGAAAGGTGGATGTCGTGACCCGGATTCGAACGCTTTCTGCACGCTCAATGCGCCTCACGGGACACCGGCCTCACGGCCGGATGGCGCGCGTCCGGCGGATTTTACGGGGTAAGCCGCTCAGTCAAGCCGAGCTGGCTCTCCTTGTCGTGTGGTCCTGCGTTCTGATGGCGATGGCCTGAGCACTACTGCTCATCGGAGTGATTCGAACGATTCGGCAGACGCTCTGAATCCCGCGCCATGTTTACACGAGCCGCGCAATGGCTCGCATGTTACGTGAAGAGTTGAATGAACGCGGGCATGCAACGTCGAAATTTTGTGAAGTCAACTACACTTCGGACAACTCGGCCGAGCTTGTGCGAAGCTGTTAGGAGGTACGGCCATGAACCGCCTGCACATCAATCACATATTGGCACTCATCCTTCTTCCGGTCGGGGCGATGACATTGATGATGTTTGTCTCCCTCTATCAAAGCTGCCAGAGGCCCATTACGGACACAGTGCGCGTTTCTGGTGAGGCAATATCGAAAGGTGGAAAGCCAAACAATGCTCCCTCGCATTGTCTGGTTTACGGGAAATACTGCCTCGGCGAGTTTCTCCGCAGCAAATAGTTGTGCGACAAAAGCGGTGTGTCGTGTGGCGGGCTGCGCTACGGCACACAGAACGTCCTTGCAGCTCCAGCTGCGCGGCGATGGTCTAACCGTGAGGGGCATCGGAGCGGTTGCGCTCCACGTACGAGCGCTGTATTTGCGGAGGCTATCGCACAACCTGTTACCTAGGCGGATGAGCGCCAGTGGCATGTACTGCTCGTACGCGGGCGAAAAGCAGTTTGTTCCCGCCACACGAAACGAACTGGCAAAGATGACGCTAGACTTTGTTTTACGACTGCTCGCTGCATTTGCCTGTGGGGTAGCCATTGGGCTTGAGCGGCAGATGCGTCAACGCACAGCGGGGTTGCGCACGATTACGCTCGTGACCAGCGGCGCCTGCCTGTTCGTCACCCTTGGTGTGCTGACAGGAAATGGAACTGCCGGGATAACGCAAATTGCCTCATATGTTGTCTCTGGCGTCGGTTTCCTTGGCGGTGGCGTCATCATGCGCGACAAGGGCTCGATACAGGGCATCAATACGGCCGCCACGCTGTGGTGTTCAGCCGCCGTCGGTGTCTTATGCGGTGCGGGACACTTTGGCCCCGCCGTCGCCGGGACCGCCATCGTGCTGCTGACGAATACAGTCTTGCGCGAAGTGAGCCGCACCATCAATACAGCTCCGGTATCGGCTGCCGACCTCGTGCGCGAATACACCCTGACGGTAGTCTGCCGCGAAGCGGACGAAATTCATATCCGTGCAGCATTGTCCAATTCAATGTCGTCAGCGCCGCTTTCGTTCCAGAGCCTGACCAGCCGCGACTATGACGGCGACCCGCCACGTATCGAGGTGACCGCGACGCTAAAGCTGCATCCGAAGGACCAGTCCAAGCTTGAACACATCGCCAGTCGCCTCAGCATGGAAAAGGGAGTGTCGAGCGTCAACTGGTTGGGCCTTGAAGCCGAGCCGACGCCGGAATAAGGAACTGGGGCGACTCTTACCTGGTTGCTGTTGAGTGGGTGACGGGACTCGCACGCCGTCAGTCGGGGCCGTGCCCCGTCAACGTATCAAGTTTTCACCGTTAGTGACGCGGTCGGCAACTAGCGATGCAGTCAGCCCTTCACCAGGACCGAGAATTTACTCTATGTAGCGTGGAGCAATAAACGCGCAGCCAGTGCGTATTGACGTATCTCCTCCCCTATAGAGGAAACAAACATGAACCAGAAAATTCTCCACAGAAGGACAGAAGTCATCTGCCTATGCGCATCCTAATAATCGAATACGAGCAGAAGATGAGTTCCTATCTTCACAAAGGGCTCACCGAAGCAAGCTTCACCGTTGACATAGCCAACGACGGGCGCCATGGCCTGTTCCTGGCGCTTCGTGACGACTTCGACCTAATCGTACTGGATGTGACGCCTCCTGAGATTGACGGCCTCGAGGTCCTGAAACGACTTAGAGAACAGAAGCAGACCCAGGTTTTATTGCTTACCGCTCGAGACGGAGTGGACGACAGGGTAAAGGGGTTTGAATTGGGGGCTGACGACTACCTGGCGAAGCCATTCGCCTACGCGGAGTTTCTGGCGCGCATCCGCACACTGCTTCGCCGGGCTCCGCGCATCACGCGCGACTTCTTGATTGTCGCTGATTTAGAGATTGACTTCGTCAACAGACTTGTGCGACGCGGCAACGTACCCGTCGACCTCACCGGGCAGGAGTTTGCGCTGCTTCAATTGTTGGCACAGCACCGGGGCGAAGTGCTGACAAGCGCGTTCATTACGTCGCAAATCTGGGAGATAAATTTGGACAGCGACACGAACGTGGTCGACGTCGCAGTGCGACGGCTGCGGGAGAAAATTGATTCGCCCTTCGACAAGAAGGTGCTGCATACGGTGCGCGGAATGGGATACGTGCTCGAGGACAAGTCCTTAACTTGAGCGAGGCGTGATGGATGAGGCATCGTGATGCGAGGCGGCGGGGTCAGCACTGTGATGGTCGACTCCGGGCGTCCACCTGAATTTGCGGGAGCTGAATCCTATCGGGCCGCGGCTAAGCGTTTCCTAAGGACTTGTCCGTACAGTGCTGGGGGACCAGCGGCGTCTCGCGGCAACGCACTTGGTCATCTGCCGGTGATGTGCGGCGGTCGAAACGCTGCGACACGCGTGTGGCAGCTCGAGTTCCTAGGCTTGCTGGCCATCCAGATTGCTCGCGCATCTGCCGCATCATTTTTGTTGCGGATGTTAAATGCCTTGACGAATTTCGCGGGCATAAGCTTCAACTGATGGCCCATCTCGATCAATCGCCGGGCCCAGTGTTGAGATCCGCTGCAAGACTCGATCCCGATGAGGCAGGCATTGCGATTGGCGAAATACTCGAGAAACGCCGCTCGCTTGACAGGCCTGTTCACGATCTCACCAGTTTCCTGATCGACCCAGTGAACCTGCATCACGTTTTTTGCGATGTCCACACCAACGATCGTATGCGTCATGACGGATCCCTTTAATTCGGCTGAGTAGGCCCAATATGATCACCGATTTCGAAATTCGATAGCGATCGCCGCGCAACGGCGTATAGCTCTCACGGATGTACCGATGGGTGGGGGTCGTTCATGTCATTCAACTCAAACCATCGTCGCCTTGCTGGACAAGGTTTCCGGATTGACAGAATTACCTCGGACGACGTCCAGAGGGTGCTCAACGGCGACGCCACATGTTCCTTGCCCCTCGGTTGCCTCGCCATTAAGGTCCTACTGTAGTTTCACACTTCGTCTTAGATTTCTCACTTTTCGAATCGCTACCGTGACGCTCGTCATATCGCGCTGCTAAGCTACGCATTGACGTATCCATACCAGGGGGATAGGATAGAGAAATGAAAGATCAAACCCTCCACACGTCGCATCCCGACATTGTCCTTCGCTTGAAACGCGCAGAGGGCCATCTCCGTAGCACGATCGCGATGATTGAGGCCGGGCGAAACTGCGTTGAAATCGCACAACAACTGCATGCGATCGAAAAAGCCATCACTAACGCGAAAAAAGCCCTTATCCACGATCACGTGGACCATTGTCTCGAAGCGCAATCCACATCTGATGCCGCCTCAGCGAAGACTGCGCTCGCGGAATTCAAAGAAATTAGCAAATATCTATAAGAGCATGCAGTGAATCTCCTTTCATTCGAACAGCTGAATACAAGTTCGGCCGCGCTGCTTGTCGGCGCCGTGCTGATTGTCGGCGTGCTACATACGATTGTTCCCGACCACTGGGTGCCTATCACGCTCATCGCTCGTCAGCGAGGGTGGACGCGCGCCCAAACCGCGCGCGCGGCTCTTCAGGCAGGAACAGGTCACGTGGTCACTACGCTTATTTTGGCCACGATCGTGTGGTTGGCGGGAGTCGCTGTGGCTGCAAAATTTGGTCACTGGGTCGATACAATTTCGAGCGTCGCCTTGATCGCGTTCGGACTTTGGATCGCCATTTCGTCATGGCGCGAGCTAAGTACAGGTGACGGCCACGGGCATAGTCACGGCCCGCACGGCCACACGCACAACTTCTCGCATCTATCGGGCACAGATACCGCTGAGGGCGCCGTGCATGGTCCCGAACTTCAACGCATGTTCGGCGAGCACGGCGTGCTGGAGCTTTCGATCTTTGAGACAGGGCAACCTCCCCGCTTCCGGTTTACGACCTCTCGCCCGCAGGCTATCAAAACGGTAAGCGTTGAGACTCGACGCAGCGAGGAGCTATTCCAGTCCTTTGCTTTTGTGCGCCGTGGGGACTATTGGGAATCGCTCGATAACATTCCGGAGCCCCACGGGTTTGACGTCAATCTGATCGTCAACGACGGCGGCAATGCTCGCACTTATGAAACGACGTTTGCCGAGCATGACCATGCACACGGCGATCATGACCATGGTGAAGTTCATTCCTCGCAACACGGGACATCCCATAAGACGTCATCGAGAACCGCGTTGCTGTTGATTCTTGGTTCGTCACCCATGGTTGAGGGGATTCCAGCTTTTTTCGCAGCAGGAAAATACGGGCTAAGCCTGATTCTCATCATGGCAGTTGTCTTCGCCCTAAGCACGATATTGACTTATGTCCTTCTATGCGTCTTTTCGACCGCCGGGCTGCAACGTGTAAAGTTGGGAAAGCTTGAACGCTACGGCGAAGTGATGAGTGGCGCTTTTATCGCTGCGGTGGGATTCGCTTTTTGGTTTTTCCCGGTTTTATGAAACGGGTTATTTGCTAAGGAAGGTCCCCATAAAGCAACCCAGCGCAGACTGGGCGTGACCTTCGGTTTCGGCAGCAAGGAACCAGCCATGCGTTCTGCAAGGAAGTGAAGGTAGTATTTGGTGACGGCTTGTAGCGCGCAAGGTGTCGTCGACAGGCATGCAACATCGAAGCAGTAACGCGACACGTTCGCGTAGTTGCGGTATGTAGCCGACACGGCTGATGGTCTGGCCGGCGCGCAACGATATTTCGAGGATTTGAAATGGATACGTACATCCTGTTGGGCATCGGCTTCGGACTGGGCCTGCTCATTGCGATTCGGGGGATATGGAATCTCAGAGAATCCCCAAAACCGCGAGTCGAACAACATGTCACAAAGGGCGCAGTCGGTCAACATGAGGTCGAGCGCTCATAGATGCACCATCTTCCCGTCCGCTACGGCCGGGAACGCCCCAATGCGCCGACGAACAGAAAGCCGCTTGCGCGACTGAAAACTTCGTAACATCGGTAGATGAAGCGAGCGGATCGGACGTTTCGGCCGAGGCCACTGCGGTTGCCTTAAGCACAGAGGCCAGTTGCTGCTAGAACGAGAAGTGGTCAAGCCAATCTTCGCGTAGCCAACTGCCAGCCCGACGACGTTATTGTCGCGACCCTTAAACGGCACTTTTAGCGTCTCGGGCGTGCACGCTCAGGTAGACAAGGTCGCGGCCCCCCGGCGCGTCCATAATTATGACAAACACGCCGAGCGATTGCTGGGAGTCCGCACTCGGGCGCCAGACCATCTGGTTGGCTACGACGTGCGAGCTGTCGTCGCCTCGATGACTCTGATGCATGACCGTGCTCGCATTACGAACGAAATTGTACGGCGTGAATGATCCGCGCCATTGTTGCCGCAAACCATTCTCACGAGGCAAATCATGGTCCCGAGTTCCGACATTCATCTGGTCCCGGCGAAACTCACAACATTGCGTCCCACACAGATGACGGTGGGTTACCGAGAGGTCACCGAAAAGCGCGACCACTGGAAGACACTCGGCAAGAAGGCGCGCGGCGCGGCCATTGCTGCGCACTGGTTTCCCGCTGTGCTGGGCCCGGAGCAGCTCTATTACATCGTCGACCATCATCACCTTGGGCTTGCGCTACTCGAGGAAGGTGTCAAGGAAGTGAAGGTGATGTTGCTGAAGGACCTGTCGTGGCTGGATAACACGATCTTCTGGCGCATGATGGAGCACAACCAGTGGGTCCATCCGTTCGGTGCCGATGGGTCGCGATACGACTACGAACACCTGCCCAAGACGGTGACCGGGCTCGCGGACGACCCCTATAGGAGTCTCGCCGGCGAACTGCGCCGGGCGGGCGGCTATGCGAAGGATGCGACACCATTCAGCGAATTCCTGTGGGCCGACTTTCTGCGCCCACGGGTACTGGATAGCAAGATCAGAAAGAGCTTTGCGAAGGCGCTCGATCAGGCGAAGGCCCTTGCGCACACGTCTGACGCCCGGTATCTGCCCGGCTGGTCCGGGATCACGGACGGCCGTTGACGCGTCGTCCGTCTTCGCTGCCGCGGGTTGAGCCCGCGGCCCGTCCGATAGCCAGATGGGATTCGGTACAGGGAAAGGTTCGGATAACTAT
>Ga0185299_10006730_pt1 | contig 12137 bp, 10 predicted proteins | sample PaiPotPPA55metaG_FD_128002 | JGI IMG/M metagenome (GOLD analysis project Ga0185299, IMG submission 128002) | Iron sulfur acid spring bacterial and archeal communities from Banff, Canada, to study Microbial Dark Matter (Phase II) - Paint Pots PPA... ...
TTTCTAATGAAAACATTATTTTATAAGTAGAATCTGTAATCGTGACTAATTCCGCTCCTCGCAATGATGTGAACCGACCGCTCAGTGGCATTCTGGTGTTGGACTTCAGCCAGTTTTTATCCGGTTCGTTGGCCACGCTTCGACTGGCGGATATGGGTGCCCGTGTGATCAAGATCGAGCGGCCTGGCGCCGGCGATCTGGGCCGCACAATTTATTTGAGCGATACCGATGTGCACGGCGAGAATACGCTTTTTCATGCCATCAATCGCAACAAAGAGAGCTACGCGGCAGATCTGAAAAACCCCGCTGACCTCGACAAACTGCGCCGGTTGGTTGCGCGGGCTGATGTGATGGTGCAGAACTTCCGCCCAGGAGTAATGGAACGGCTGGGACTAGGTTACGACCAGATATCGCAGATCAACAGCCGTTTGGTATACGGGACCGTGTCGGGATATGGAAATGCTGAAGCATGGCGTGATCGGCCCGGGCAGGATCTGCTGGCGCAGGCGCGTTCCGGAATCATGTGGCTCAGTGGCAATGACGGAGATCCTCCCACGCCGATGGCCTTGGCCATCGCCGACATGCTGGCCGGACACAATCTTTGCGAGGGAATCCTGGCCTGTTTGGTGCGACGCGGCGTGACTGGCCGAGGCGGGTTGGTGGAAACCAGTCTGATTGAAGCGTTGCTGGATTTCCAATTCGAAGTGCTCACCACGCACTTGAACGACGGGCGACGACCGCCGCGGAGAAGTTCGTTCCGCAATGCCCACGCCTATCTGGCAGCGCCTTACGGAGTTTACGACACTGCAGATGGTTACCTGGCGCTGGCCATGACCCACCTTCCGACATTGGGCAAGTTGCTCGATTTGCCCGCGCTTCAGGAGATTTCGAATCCGGCCGACGGATTTCGCCGTCGCGACGAGATTAAGCAACTCATCGCTAAGCGTCTCAAAGAGCGAACTACTGAGGAATGGCTGGAGATCTTGAATGCCGCCGATATCTGGTGTGCGGAAATTCTGGATTGGCCCAAGCTTTGCGCCAGTAAAGCTTTCGAAGAGCTTGCCATGGTACAAACTCTGCGAGACGGGCAGGGAATCGAGATTCTCACTACCCGTCTTCCGATTCGCCTCGACGGAGATCTACTGACTAACGAGCAACTCGCTCCTCGAGTGGGGCAACACACTGAAATTATTCAGAGGGAATTTGGACTTTCAGAGAAACCTGACTAAGTATGGACTTTGCCGCAGCGGTGAGGACGCTCGCGCCCGTTGCCTTGGTTACTTCAATCGGTAGACGCGAACAGCATTGTCGTGGAACAACTTTCTCTGATTGATCTCGCCGGCGCTTTTAGTGATTTCCTGCAACGCTATCACCCACTGTTGAAAACTGGCAGAGAGCGTACATACAGGCCAGTCACTTCCGAAGAGCACGCGGTCCCAGCCAAAGCTGGCGATTGTGTGTTCAACGAAGGGACGTAGTTCTTCAGCGGTCCATTTCTCGGGATCCGCGTAAGCTACGAGCCCGGAAACTTTGCAGAAGACATTCGGGAACTTCGCGATCTCAGTCATGTAAGAACGCCACGGGTCGAAATGTTTTTCTTTAACTTGCGGCACCCCGCAGTGGTCGAGGATGAAAACTGTATTCGGACATTTGGAAACTAATTTGATCGCGATGGGAATCTGGCGGGACAGAACGCAGATGTCGAACGAAAGGCCGTAACCAGAGAGTGCAGCGACGTTCTCGGTGAATGTTACTCCCTGCCCCAGTTCATCCGGTTGAGTGTGGAGTACGCGACGAATTCCCTTGAGTTTGGGATGACCTGCGATCTTGTCCAGATAGAATTTGAAATCCTCGCGCTCCGGCCGACCACAAGCCACAATGCCTTCAAGTCGATTGTCAGGTTGATCAGCAAGCGCGAGCAGATGCCGCGTCTCCTCGAGCATGTGGGGTTCGTCGACGTCGGCTTCCAGGTGCACCGACTTCACCACGTTCAGCGCTTTGGCTGCGGTGAGATAGTCTTGCATTCGAAACGAGCGGTTCAGTCGCGGAAGCGAATCGAGCCATGAGTAACGAAAGAGCTCCAAATCCCAGAGATGCTGGTGCGTGTCTATGATTTGCATAGTGCTTGACCGGGCGGAAACTTTAACTGCACCCTTGCGAAGCTGTCAAATCAGTCGCAATGAAAAACCTCTTCCATGTTGGCCCACCACTCCCCCGCGGCACGAGATTCCAAGGGCTTCTGCATCGGCATCATAATGGCCCACCATTCCTGGGTCTTCGGATCCGCCGCCATTTTCGCCATGTCTGCGGCGTAATTCGTGCCGTGATATTCGAAGTATCCAAAAAGGAAATCGTCTTTCAGGTAAATGGAATAGTTCCGAATGTTGCAAGCCCGGATCATGGCGAGCACCTCTGGCCACACTGCTGCGTGATATTTCTTGTAGGTTGCGAGAGACTCCGACTTTACGCCGATTACAGAACCGTAGCGCTTCATGTCAACGTCCTTTCACCAATCGGCTTGCAAGTTCGAGTATTCGACTCAGACTGGCAGCGAGAGACGCGTTTGCATTCCTTAAAGCCGCTCTACTATATTCGATGCCTTTGAAAGCTGGCTATAGTTCGTGAGAGACGAGGCGACTCGTCGTCGCAGCAACTGACATGACACACCATAAGATTACTTCACTGGAAACACGTGATGTGCGCTTCCCTCTGGAGGCAGGCGCGGGCAGCGACGCGGTGCACTCAGGTGCCGAATACGCATTTGCCACCACACTGCTCGGGTCCGACGAAAAAATCTTCGGCACCGGCATCGTGCTTACGCTCGGCTTGGGGAACGAATTGGTTTGTAAAGCGATTGAATGGCTTGGCGAGGAACTGGTTGGCCGGGAAATTGAAGAGCTGATGGCAGATTTTGGGACGGTCGCGCAGAAACTTGCTCAACATCCTCAACTCCGCTGGCTTGGTCCTCATAAAGGCGTGGTCCATCTCGCGCTCGCCTCACTCACCAACGCGTGTTTCGATTTGTGGGCCAAGAGCCGCGGAGTGCCGCTATGGCGATTGCTTTTGGATCTCGATGCAGGAATGATCGTCGACCTGCTCGACTTGAGTTATCTGGAAGACGTACTCACGCGGGATGAGGCCGAGGCTATGCTGCGCAAACAGGCAAGTTCTCGGCGAACACGGGAGGGCATCTTACGCAGCGGATATCCTGGATACGACACATCCGTCGGTTGGTTCCAATACGAAGACAATCAAGTGAAGGACCTGGCGCGGCGAGCCATGGAGAAAGGGTTTTGCGCCTTTAAGCTGAAAGTCGGATCCCGTGATGGCCAGCGCGACGTGCGACGCGCATCCATGCTGCGCGAACTCGCCGGCCCGAATGCGCTGATCATGCTCGATGCTAACCAGCAGTGGACGCTTACTCGAGCGCTCGAGATGTGCGAAAAGCTTCGCGAAATGTCTCCTTACTTCATAGAGGAACCAACGCATCCAGATGACATTCAAGCGCACCGCACGCTCGCCGAGGCGATCAAGCCAATCCCGATTGCGCTGGGCGAGCACGTTCCCAACCGACTCATGTTCAAGAATTTCATGCAGGAGAAGGCGGTGCAGATCGTGCAGGTAGACTGTACGCGGGTTGCCGGAATTTCCGAGTTCCTGGTGGTGAGCCTGCTGGCCCGGAAGTTTGGCTTGCCGGTTGTTCCTCATGTTGGGGATATGGGACAGATTCACCAGCACCTGGTGCTGTTCAATCACATCGCCATCGGACACGAAGCCTTATTCCTTGAGTGCATCCCGCATCTCCAGACGCACTTCGTGAATCCCGCTCGCGTAGAGAACGGCGTCTATGTGAGCCCCCAAGCGCCAGGTTCCTCTACCGATCTGAAAGGTGTACGGCCGGGAACATAACCCGCCTCAAGCGATGATCTCTTCCGGGCGGACAGCGCGTTTCTCGGCCATGGAACGGTACTCAGCAAACACAACCTGCAAGGTACGCAGGTTGTCGCGCCCGCTGGTCTCGGGCTCGGAGCCGTCCTCGATCGAACGCATGAGGGATGCCATTGGGCCAACAAACGCATCCGGAATCCACATGCTGTCGAGACGAGCGGAGAACCAGTAACCCGGATTGCGCTTAGACATGAACTCCAAGGTATCCGGTCGGCCTTTTGGATAGTTGTACATTAGACCAATCGTTCCTTTGATCACCCCTTTCGTGCCTTCGAAACGAAAAATGGCATAAGGATCGTCCTGCCACGTGGTGTGGCAAACATCGATCAGAACTTGCAAGCCGGACTTGTAATCCCAAATTGAGAGTGTTTTGGTTTCGGCTTGCGTGGTTTCTCCTGGATCTCGACTTCCGCTGGTGAAAACATAGGCTGGATCGCCCAGCAAATAACGCAGTGAATCGATGTAGTGAATGCTGTGGAACATAATCTCGAGATGTTTGCCCTGATAAATCCAGGGCCAGAGACTCCAATCGGTTTTGCAGTGAACCTGTATGGCGCCGTACGTGGGCGTTCCGAGCCAGCCGTCATCGATCAGAAGGCGAGCGCAACGGATGCCGGCATCCCAGCGCATTTGTTGGTTAACCGCGATTTTCACCTTTGCACGTTCCGCGAGTTCGACACTTCGAACTGCCTTTGCATACTCATCGGAGAGCGGTTTCTGGCACAGCAGATGTTTGCTGGCACCCGTGGTTTGCTCGACGATCGCGGACTGCTCGGCGGGATAGACAGCTATGTCCACGATTTCGATCTCAGGCTGACGTAGTAGCTCATCGACGTTGGCATACACTTTGCCAATTCCATGTTCTTTGGCGGTATGTTCCGCCTGTTCATGATTCCGATCGGTGATGCCCACGACTTTGAATCCAGCTTTCTTGTAGGCGGGCAGGTGCGCATAGTTGACAATCCCACCGGCGCCGACAATGCCGATTCCGTAGTCCATGCGCTGCGGCAATTTCGGTTTGTAATCGAGATGCGGGAAAACGTCAGGAAAGCCGGAGTCTCTCTTCATAACTGTTGACGCGCGAATTCGCTGCCGCAATCGCAAACTCTAGCAGCAACTACAGGCGCAGGCAAAACTAATCTTTCGTGAGCAAGTTGCCGAGCCATTGTTTATGCTGCCATGCGTTCTATCCTTTGAAACCATGGCGGATTTTCTCAAAATCTTCACATCCCGGACTTGCGAAGTTGAATCTGTTGGTTTAGGATTGCCACTTTTTTGCACGGTGCTGATCAATCCAACGCACGCGACCAAGAAGGGAATTCGTCTGATGAAGCTGATTCGATTCGGCGAGCTTGGCAAAGAGCGCCCAGGGCTTATCACGGAAGACGCGACGCGTCTGGATGTTTCCGCCTTCGCGGCGGACTATGATCAAGCCTTCTTCGCGGATGATGGACTCTCCAGGCTGAAACAATGGTTAGTCGAGAACGCTGCTTCGGCACCGCGGGTTGCGCAATCCGTCCGCCTGGGAGCACCGATCGCCCGTCCCAGCAAGATCGTGTGTATCGGGTTGAACTTTCGTGATCACGCCCGAGAAAGCAAAATGGAAATCCCGGATGAGCCAGTCATATTTTTCAAAGCTACCACTTCAATTGCCGGGCCGAATGATGATCTGGTCATTCCGAAGAATGGACGAAAGGTGGATTGGGAAGTCGAGTTAGCGGTCGTGATCGGCAAGAAGGGCGGCTATATCGAGCGGGAAGACGCCCTCGAGTATGTGGCCGGCTACGTTCTGCACAACGACTATTCCGAGCGCGCGTTTCAGTTGGAGCGTGCTGGACAATGGGTTAAGGGAAAGAGTGCAGACACGTTTGCCCCACTGGGGCCGTTCCTGGCGACACGTGACGAGATTACAGATACCAGCAATCTGGGAATGTGGCTCAAGGTTAATGGCGTCTTCCGGCAACATAGTTCCACCAGCGAGATGATTTTCGATATACCTTTTCTCGTCAGTTATGTCAGCCAATTCATGACGTTGCTACCTGGCGATGTCATCAGCACCGGTACGCCAGCTGGCGTTGGATTGGGCATGACGCCCCCTCCTTATCTGAAAGTGGGCGATGTGGTTGAGTGGGGAATCGACCGGCTAGGCGAGTCGCGACAGAAGGTGGTCGCGTGGCAGCAATAACGACCCATAAGGTTAAGTCCCTCCCCGCGAGATAGCCAGGGGCAGCGACTTCTGCTTTAAGATGTCGAGATGTTTTCGCTTATCGAAGTCAAAGGGTTCCGATCCGTTCTACTTCTGGCAGTGCTTTCACTGCTGGCAACATGGCTTGTAGCACAGGCCAAGAAGCCAGAAACAGTGAGAATCAAACCGGGCGAAGTTCACTTCGAAGACCTTGCCCGGCAGGCCGGACTGAGTGCCCTCAACGTCTACGGCAGTGACACTCACAAAGAATTCATCATCGAAACCACCGGCAACGGCGCCATCGTTTTCGATTACGACAACGATGGCTGGCCTGACATTTTTCTTCCCAACGGCTCAACCGTAGAGGGATTCCCAAAGGATCAAGCGCCGACCGGACACCTGTATCACAACAATCGCGACGGTACATTTACCGATGTGACCGCCCGCGCAGGACTGGCGCGCGCCGGGTGGGGGCAAGGTGGTTGCGTCGGAGATTATGACAACGATGGCTTTCTCGATCTGTTCGTGACGTATTGGGGACAAAATGTGCTGTATCACAACAACGGCGACGGTACGTTTACTGATGTGACAGCCAAGGCGGGACTCCAGACTTCGCGACACGAGTGGAGCACGGGTTGCAGTTTTGTCGATTACGACCGCGACGGCCAGGCAGATCTCTTTGTCGTGCGCTATGTGGATTTCAGTTACGACTCGGTTCCTCGGCCGGGTCAAGGGCGATGGTGCCAGTGGAAAGGGATTAACGTGATGTGTGGGCCGCGAGGATTGAAGCCGGGCGTGAATGCGCTTTATCACAATAACGGCAACGGTACGTTCACTGACGTCTCGCAAAAATCCGGCATTCTCAACACCACAGAATGTTTTGGATTTACCTCGCTGACTGCAGATTTTGATCATGTTGGTTGGCCGGATATCTACGTTTCATGCGACTCAAGCGCCAGCCTTCTCTATCACAACAACCACGACAGCTCGTTTACCGAGATGGGCAAGAAGGCAGGCGTAGCCTACAACGAAGACGGCTCGGAGCAGGCGGGCATGGGGCTTTCTGCCGATGACTTTACTCACAGCGGCTATCAGGACATCGTCAAAACCAATTTCAGCGACGACACTCCCACGCTCTACCGCAACCGCGGCGACAACAACTTTGACGACGTTACCTATAGCGCGGGGCTTGGCAAGATCAAGACCTGGCTCGGCTGGGGCGTGCAATTCTACGACTTCGACAACAGCGGGTGGTCTGGAATCCTCATCGCCAATGGTCATGTGTATCCGGAAGTGGAAGGTAAAGCATTGGGGACCAGCTATCGCGAACCCAAGGCTGCCTACTACAACCTGCACGACGGAACATTCGCCAATATCACAGCGGAATCGGGTTCGGTTTTGATGGAGCTACACTCTGGTCGGGGTATGGCGCTAGGCGATCTGTTCAACGATGGTCGCCAGGAAGCCTTGGTAAACAACATGAACGAGAAGCCGTCGCTCTACTACAATTCGGCGCCGGTCGGGAACTGGATCAGCCTACAGTTGGTCGGCGTGAAATCGAATCGCGCAGCTTTAGGGGCAGTGGTGACCTTGGAACACGGAAGTGATAAACACGAGAAAGAAGTGCGCAGTGGGGATGGCTACATTTCGCAGAGTGATCTCAGGCTGCATTTTGGCTTGGGCAAGTCCGTCAGAGCTGAGAAAATTTTGATTCACTGGCCCAGCGGATTAGTCGAGACGCTGTCCGATCTTCCCGTGAATCAGTACTACGTTGTGCGGGAAGGCAGCGGCGTTGATCAAAGCAAGACTCGCGGCGTCAGTTCGGTGCGGATCAAGGTGCCGGTCAGCAACGCCAGGTAGCCGAGTCCGCCGGGCCGCACTAGGATGCGTTCCCAGCGGAGATGATCGCGATCGCAACCAACAGTAAGGCGACTCCGGCCCAGTTGTACGCCAAAGCCCGGCGGCTCGCACCCTTCCATTCGCCGGAGATGGCGCCCCAGAACAAAGCGGCGAGAATATCAATCGTCATAAAGATGGGCCACCCTACAATTCCACCCAGCGTGCCCAGCGACGCTGCGCCCATTCCGTAAAGTACAATTCCCCCGAACCATAGCAAGCCCATCGAAACGCCGAGCTGCCAGTAGGTGGATGGACGGCCTTCACGGAATACCGACCATGTCCGGTTCTTCTGCAGTAAATAGACACAGTAAAGGAAATTAGCGACAAAACCGCCGGTTACGGTGAGCCCCCAAATCGGATTTGCTGCCATCGCATTGCTCGCTCCTGCCTGCAGAGCGCGCAGCCTCAGTTCATCGCCGAAGACGAAGCTGAAGTTCATCATCGAGGAAAAAATCCCGGAAAAGATACAGATCACCAACCCGGCGGTGAAGGCGGAACGCGTGCTTGGGGCGGTTGCCAAGTCATGTTCGCGAGTGCGTCCGGCGAGCGCGAGAAAAACCAGCCCCGCGACCATGACGGCAGTGCCGACGATTAAAGCCAGCCCATGTTTCGCTGCCAGTTGGTCGGGATGAAGAAGCGCGAGAGGAAGCAACGAGCCAAACGAAGCGGTAATGCCGAGGATCAAGGCGAACCCGAGTGCCATTCCCACGCGGCCTATCCCGAGGCCAAACAACGTCGCGCCGACGCCCCACAGCAACCCAAACACCAGCACCTTCACCAGCGTAGACGTCGAGGCCCCGGCGTAGACGCTGGTAACATTCGGCACGGTGGCAAAGTTAATGATCCAGGGAAACACAATCAGGCCGAACAGTGCGAAGACCAACCAGCTGTTTTCCCATCGCCAGGCAGACATCCGTTTCATGGGAACCGCAAAACTTCCTTGGAGAATCCCGGCCAGCGTAACCATTCCGATTCCCCACACTAATTGATTCATTCGATCTCCCTGGGTAAAGGCTTGCAGCATGGACTACGCCGCCCTTGGTCGTCAAGCGACTTCGGAGCAAGATCCGATTGCGCGGGGTTCGGTGTTTGGGCTAGAGTGCGCTGAATGCTGCGACGCGCGTTAAAGCAAATCCAACTTCGAGAGTGTGACGGGTGCGACTGACGGGGCGAATGAAGTTTTTGGACCATCTCGCCAGTTGGACTGCGATAACCTTGGGCACTTTGCTGTTGGTGTTCGTTGCTTCCCGCACGAATTTGTTTGGTGGAGTGGTCTCCGCCGGTCAGAATTCCAACCCCAATGGCGGCTACGTTGGCTCGCGAACCTGCGCGAAATGTCACCCCAGCATTTATGAGTCTTTTTCGCGAACTGATATGGGGCGCTCCATGTCGGAGGTCAATTCCTCACTCCTCGAAAAAATGCCGGCATCAGCCAGCATCTTCGACTCCAAACTCAATCGCCATTTCGAGATCTACACACGGGAGGGAAACCTATACCAAAGCGAGTACGAAGCGCTAGCTGACGGAAAGGAAGTTTTTCGCGATACCCACAAGGTGGAATGGATCATTGGTTCGGGCGCCAACGGCAGCGGCGCCATCGTCCAAGAAGACGATTACCTTTTCGAAGCCCCGCTTTCGTTTTACGCGAAGATCCGCGATTGGGCTCTCTCTCCCGGATTCGAATTTGGCGACTACGGTTTTAATCGCCCTATTCTTCCTGGGTGCATCGTGTGTCACAGTGGCCAGCCCAAACCTCTTATTGAGGGAAACGGCCGTTTTCAAAATCCGCCTTTCATGGAGCTGGCTATCGGTTGCGAGAACTGCCACGGTCCAGGCCAGACACATGTGGCCGCTGCGCAGATGGGTTCTCCGCTTGGTTCGATTACGAATCCGGCCAAGCTTTCGCCTTGGCTGGCGAATAACATTTGCATGTCTTGCCACCAAACTGGGGACGCGCGCGTATTGCGAGCGGGAAAAACGTACCGTGACTTTCTCCCAGGTGCTGAACTGGACGACACACTTAGTATTTTCCTGGTTCCATTCGGTCGCGAGTCGGCGCCCAAAGATGATTTGCTGGAACACTACCTCTCCATGCGCCTCAGCAAGTGTTATCTGAAGAGCAGTGGCCGTCTGAGTTGCATCAGTTGCCACAATCCTCACCTGCAATCTTCGCAGCAGGAAGCTCCAGCTTACTTTCGCCAGAAGTGTCTGGCCTGTCATACCGAGAAAAGTTGTGCAGTGCCGCTGTCTCTACGGCAACGCAAGACCCCGCCCGATGATTGCGCCGGTTGTCACATGCCCAAGCGGGACGTAACCGTGATCTCCCATTCCGTTCTCACTAACCATCGTATCGTTGCTCAGGCCGAAGAACCATTCCCCGAAGTTGCTTTCCACATGACAACAGCTCAGCTTCCGGACCTCGTGTATCTCAGCGCCAATCCGGCGAAGCAAGATGCGCCATTGCCCCTGATGCTCCTGCAAGCTTATGGGCAAGTCATGCTGGCGCATTCCGAATATCGGGCTCGTTATTGGGAGGTTGCAGAACAACTCAAGGCTATTCAACCGGAAAATGTACACGTGCTAGAGGCGCTGGCTGATGAAGCTCTGGCGAAAAGAAATAGCGGGGACTCGACGCTCGCGATTCGATATCTTCAGAATGCGATCCAGCACGGTTCGACCGCGTCGGAGGACTTCGAAGAACTGGCAAATCTGCTTGTCGCCGCTGATCGTCAATCCGATGCAATTAACATCTTGCGGCGGGGGATGGAGATAGCGCCTTACGACGCCGAACTCTATCGCTTGAGCACAAAGACCTTTTTTGCCCTCAACAAAATGCAAGATGCTTGCGAAGTTGCTACTCAGGGAAAGCAGAAATTTCCGCAAGACGACGTGATCCGGAATCTCTCGAAGCGGTGTGAACACGTTCCGGCGGGAGCTCGTAATTAAATTTTCGTCCTCATTGCCCGGCGTTCAGATCCGGGCTGAACCGAACCTGCCGGTGCGGCAAGGATTGATCTTTCGGGTCCACGTCGTGAGAATCCCATCGCTGCCGAAATCGCACGCGCTGCTTCGGTGACTGCTCCTGACAGCGCAGCCACCTGGCTGGGGCTGACTCTGGTCACAGGTCCGGAGACGCTTACGGCGCCGATTGGTTCATGGTCGGCGTTAAGAATTGGGGCGCTCACGCAGCGCGCGCCCTGAACGGCTTCCTCATCGTCTACCGCGTAGCCTTGCCGCCGGATCTTCTCGAGTTCCTGGCGGAACTGCACCAGGTTCATAATGGTTCTCGGCGTCGCTGGCTGGAACTTGATCGTGCTCAAAATACTTTCTCGCGCTTCCGCGGGCAGAAAAGCGGCCAACGCTTTTCCCAGCGCAGTCACGTGCAACGAACGCCGTGTCCCCACCCGTGATGAAAGTCGGAATTCGTGCGGGCTCTCCATTACATCCACGTAGAGCACAGTTCCCTGATCGAGAACCGCGAGGTTCACGGTTTCCTGAGTTGATTTCCACAACTCCCAGAGTATCGGCCGGGCGACCGCTTGCAGCGTCGCTCCCTGGTTACCCCGCGCCGACATCTGCGCCAGTCGCGGACCAATCAGGTAGGCTCCTGCCTCGGTTCGAATGAGGTAGCCCTCGCGCTGCAAATGTTTCAGAAATCGGTGCGCAGTGCTTTTGTGAATACCGGTCAGATCGCAGATAGCTTTTAGTCCCAACCCGGCAGAAGAGCCTTGCAGGGCTTCAAGAATCCGCAAAACTTTAGAGATGACGCCCACAGACGCCGCACCTGAATTAGCTTTTGCAACCCGCTGCATGACCTGCCTCTTGCGACTTTCCGGTCTCTTTGCTGAGTTTATTCGGGGACTATTAACGCTAATTGACTCTAACATCTGGTTTCAACATGCAGAACACTAGCACGACTTCCTACTCAAAAGCGAGAGTTATGTTTCAATACGTGAAACATAATTCACTATGATGAAATTTTTTGATTGACAATATTAAAAAAGCAGACTAGAAGCTTGTACGGATGTGGGTTTCTTTTCCCGGCCACGCTGGGGAGGCCGGGCGATCCGTCTAGAAGAAAACGCCGCTGAAGCAGCGGGAATAC
>Ga0185299_10006732_pt1 | contig 12135 bp, 14 predicted proteins | sample PaiPotPPA55metaG_FD_128002 | JGI IMG/M metagenome (GOLD analysis project Ga0185299, IMG submission 128002) | Iron sulfur acid spring bacterial and archeal communities from Banff, Canada, to study Microbial Dark Matter (Phase II) - Paint Pots PPA... ...
AGATCAGGAGCGGGAGATTGAGACGGAGGTCGGGTGGAGAGCCGGGAGGCGGGTGGACCACCGCAGCAAGAAATGTGATGAGCGGCGCCGCTGTTGTGTGCGGAACATCTGCCGGCAGGAGATCAAGAACGGGCGACGAATGGCCGGTTGCCTTGGATGTGACAAACTGGTTGCCGCCCTGAACGGTTGCCTTGCAGCACTCGTCAGAATTCGACGGCGAGCACTTGCCCTTCTTGCAGCAATCTGCCGCTTTTTGATCGAACTTTCCGCCGGCGAAGCAGTCGAAGGGGCGTACGAGCAGAAGCACTGCTAGGAAGGCGACGACGATGTGCATGCAACGGCGCATCTGTTTCACAATACCATTTCGCAAGCGGCGGGGATCGCACCCACGCGGCAATCCCCCGAGTTTGTCCATGGCTAGCTCGCTAGCGCTTCATGGTGCGCGGCCATCTGCTCGGACCGCTGAGCGTCATTCCGGTACCTGTCGGCCAAAAACCTGCAATGGTCGATGGTCGAGGCGCGGAACTTCGTTGACAAATAGATGGGGAACCGCGCATACCACGCCGCTTCTTCGGCGTGCTTGTTCGACTCTTCGAATTGGCGCTGGGCGAGCTGACGATACTCTACGGCAAGCGTCTTGTGCTGTGTTGGCGCCTCTGCTGTGACCTCAAGCGCCTTCGTCTCTTTGACGAGCTGTTTCAGACTCATATTGGTCGGATCGGCCGGCGCGGCCATCAACCCGTTGGCGCCCATCACCAGAACGCCTGCAAACAGAATGCTTTTCACGAACGCTTTCATAACTTTCTCTCCTTTGCTTTCTTGAAACGATCAGCTGCAGCATCATCGCTTCTGTGAATGAGTTCGCGATAAGGGCAGGCTCGGTTACATCGCTAATCGACTTCTTCCGTTCCCTGCGATGCTGAACGACCATTGTTCTCGATCTGGCTCACCCAGAACACAACAGCGGAGCGCGGTTGACGGTATCGCGAAGGCGCCGTTGGCGCTCGATCGCAAGAAACAGTACCGGGGAGTGGGGACTCAGATCTAAGCGGTCGTGCCGCAGTCACAATCGAGACAACCGTGCGTAGCGCATGCACCGCAGGCAAGCGCGACCTGGCTGCGCAGCGCTTTGCGTGCACGATGAACCCTGACGGCGGCACTGTTGGCTGTGATGCCCGCCTCTTCGCCCAGATCGGCCAAACTGCCTTCCTCCAGATCAATCCTCGTCAGAGCCTGGCGATACTGCGGCTTCAGAGTATCCAACAGTCCGGAAACGCATTGGCATATGTCGCCCTTAAACGAGAGCTCCGGCTCAACATGCGTCTCAAGCTGGCCGATCAGAGCCTCAGACGCTCGATCAGAGGCTCCGCGCTGCCGATAGTAATCGATAATGGCGTTTCGCAGAACGCGATAGAACCAGGCAATAGCGGACTCTTCGTCGCGAACCGCCGCGCCTTTCTCAAGACCCTTGACGAAGGCCGCCTGCAGAATGTCTTCCGCAGCTTCCCAGGTACCTACACGGTTCTGAATGAATTTCAAGAACTGTAGACGGCTTTCGAGGAGTCGATCCAGTGCCTGCGGAGAGAGCGATCCTGAATTCGTTGCCATCGTCCTCAACGTAGCATGGCGTTGCCTAGCCGGCATTTTTCACAAGCGGCGCGTCGAGCCGAACCGATCGCAAGCGCAGGGCGTTTCCCACCACAGATACCGAGCTAAAGCTCATGGCTGCCGCGGCAATCATGGGGCTTAGCAGAAGGCCGAAGACGGGGTAGAGCAAACCGGCTGCGATCGGAACTCCCAAAGCGTTATATACGAATGCGAAGAACAGGTTCTGGCGAATATTGCGCATGGTGGCATGGCTCAACAGACGAGCCCGTGCGATACCCCGCAAGTCTCCTCTCACCAGCGTTACGCTAGCACTTTCCATTGCGATATCCGTGCCTGTCCCCATAGCGATGCCCACGTGAGCTTGCCGCGAGTGCTGGAGCATCGTTGATCCCGTCGCCGGCCATCGCCACGAAGCGCCCCGCTTTCTGCAATTCCTCGATCTTGGCGCGTTTGTCTTCGGGAAGCACCTCCGCGATCACTTCATCGAGCCCGAGCTTGGATGCCACGGCTTGCGCTGTGACCTTGCTGTCGCCGGTCAGCATTACGATTCGAATGCCTTCTTGTTGAAGTTGCCTGATCGCTTCGAGGGAAGTCACTTTTATGGGATCGGCGACTCCAAGCAATCCGGCGAATTTTCCATCCGCCGCCAGATACATCACCGTCTGGCCGTCCGCTCGAAGCGAGTCGGCTTCCGAAGCGAGGATGCTAATGTCAATTCTCACGATATCCATCAGTTTCTGGTTGCCCAGGCTGATCTTGACGCCCTCCACAACCGCCTGAACACCTTGCCCGGTTAAAGACTTGAACTCCCGAGCGGGAACCAGGGCGATGCCGCGATCTGCTGCACCGGCAACGATCGCTGCCGCTAATGGATGCTCGCTCGCGCGCTCCAGGCTGGCGGCCCAGCGCAGGACCGTCTCTTCGTTATATCCTTCCGCAGCCTTGGCGCTCACAAGTTTGGGTTTGCCTTCGGTCACGGTGCCGGTTTTGTCGACCACCAACGTGTCGATCTTGCGCAGGGATTCGACCGCCTCGGCATTCCGGAAAAGCACCCCCATGGTGGCGCCTTTGCCCATCGCAACTGTGATCGACATCGGAGTGGCCAGACCAAGCGCACATGGGCAGGCAATGATCAGAACGGCGACCGCGTTAACCACGGCGTGAGCGAGCCGCGGCTGAGGCCCCCAAAGTCCCCAAACGATAAAACTCAGAGCTGCCACGGCGAGGACGGTTGGCACGAAGTAACTTGCCACGACATCCGCTAGTTTCTGGATCGGAGCCCGGCTTCGCTGAGCTTGGGATACCATCGCGACAATCCGTGCCAGCAGCGTGTCCGAGCCGACCCGCTCGGCCCTCATCACGAGCGAGCCAGTGCCATTGACGGTTCCAGCCGTCACGCGGGAATCGGGCTGCTTCTCCACCGGAATCGACTCACCCGTAACCATGGATTCGTCGATCGAACTTGTACCACCCAGAACGACCCCATCGACCGGAATCTTCTCGCCTGGGCGGACTCGCAGCCGGTCGCCGACCGTGACCTGGTCGAGCGGCACATCTGTCTCTGCGCCGTCGGCATGGATCATTCGTGCGGTCTTTGGAGCCAACTGGAGCAAAGCTCGGATTGCCGCGCCGGTCTGGCTTCGCGCGCGTAGTTCCAGCACCTGTCCCAGCAGAACCAGTGTCACGATGACCGCAGCCGCCTCAAAATAGACGCCAACGCCCTCTGATGAATCGACAAAGGACGGAGGGAAGATTCCGGGATACAGGAGCGCGACGACGCTATAAGCGTAGGCAACTCCAACGCCCAGCCCGATCAGCGTGAACATATTCAAGCTGCGATTGACCAGCGATTGCCAGGCGCGGACAAAGAATGGGAGGCCACCCCAAAGAACAACCGGAGTGGCGAGAATTCCTTCGAAGATCCTGCGCGCTCCCGAAGAGCCGATGCCATTCAGGCTTGGGAGTGAGTCCGACATGGCGGAAACCAACACTGGAACGCTGAGCGCCGCAGAGATCCAAAACCGCCGCCGCATGTCGTTGAGTTCGCTGTTCTCCTCCGCCGGGCCCTGAACTGCCGTCGGTTCGAGCGCCATGCCGCAAATCGGGCAGGTCCCCGGCTGGTCGCGGAAAATTTCCGGATGCATCGGGCAGGTATATTCGGTCCGGGCTGCTGGCATGCTGGCGGCGATGGGCTCAAGCGCCATGCCACACTTCGGACAAGAACCAGGGCCGTGCTGGTGAACTTCGGGGTGCATCGCGCAGGTATACAAGCTTTTCGGCTGGGACGAAGGTGGCAGCTCGGTTCGATTCCTCAGGTACTTGGAGGGATCGGCTTCAAATTTCGCTAAACAGCTCCGGCTGCAAAAACAATACGTCCGGCCATCATGCGAGGCGGTACCGGCCGCCGACGACGGCACCGTCTCCATTCCGCAGACGGGGTCTTTGAATCCCCCAGTGCTTCCAGCATGTTGATCGGCAGCCTTGGCATCTTGTGTCATACGAAGAACCTCTCGCTTCATTCATGCTGACGGTGTGCTTCGAGAAACATTACAGTCTTCCGAGGCTGTGAAACTTGGCGATGTTCGAAGCGCGTTACCGATCAGCCATCTTCTTAGTTTCGCCGGATGCAGGTTTGGTGCGATGTCCACCGCAACATCCGCCGCCTCGCGCGATATTGAAAACCATGAAGGCTGCCAGCGCGATCCAAACTAACGTTGTCCATTCCATATATGCGACTCCTTTCAGGATCGCTTTACCTCTCAAGCGATCCTCTAAATAGCAGTTCGGAAAAGCGGAGTGTTTGGTTACATCTCTAAACGGAGGACACTCGCAGATGGAGGAATCGGTGGATGCCTGATTGACCGTGCTACGGAGACCAACTACCACCGCAACAGCCGCGGCCCGAGCATCGCGCCGAGCAGCGCACACAATGCCACCATCCCTCCGTACCAGAGCGCGATAAATGGTATCGAGTCGTCGGGACAGTGAAAGGCGTAGGCAACCGCACCCAAGGCTCCAGCGACAAGTCCTGCAACCGCTCCCGTGCGTCTCAAATTGGTGGGCGCTCCTCTGCGTGAGGCCCAGATCAGCGCTGCAAACGGAACGATGGCGAACAGCGGTATGCAAAGGGCGCAGGTCACCCATTGCGACCCCATCATCATCTGGTCCCGCGCAGCCGGCGGCCCGAGAAGGAGTGCGCAAACGCCCGCCGATCCAATAGCTAGAAATGCTAGCAAAATGACCGTGTAGAGCTTGCGTCCATCCTGGCCGGGGCTAACCAGTTTGGCGAGCAGCGCGGCCCCAGCGCCAATCAAGATCAGCATGAACAGCAGCTTCAGGAGAAGGTAGCCTGAGAGAAACCAGCTTCCGCCAGGCCGCAAGCCCACTGTCGCGAGCATTAAACAGACAGCAGCCAGCCCACCGGCGAGGATCGTCCATGTCAACGTCTTCTTTGTCTCTCCGCGCTTCACCGGCTCCAGGTTCGTGCTGAGCAAGTTGATAAGTTGGTCTGTTTTCATGATCGGCTCTCCCTGATGAGACGAGCCATGGCTTTCAAGCCTCGATGGACCGTCACCTTCACATTCGACTCCGACAATCCACACTGCGCTGCAGCTTCGCTGACGCTCAACCCGTCGAGCTTCACGGCCTGAATGGCCTGTCTCACTTTGGGCGCCAATCCAGCCATCAGCCTCTCCAAATCCAGGCTACTTTCCACCTGGCCGCTATTGTCCGAAGATGTCATCTCTCTGGTATCTTCTATCGGAAGGTCGCGCATGGACGCCTTCTCGCGACGCAAATAGTCCACAAATTTGTACCGCGCAATTGCATATACCCATGGTGTGAACAGCTGCGCCCGATCGTACGTGTGGCGGCGCGTATGGATGGCAATCAACGCCTCTTGCACGAGATCCTCCGCCTCCACTGGTCCGCGCCCTATCCTGTTCAATTGACCCGTGAAATAGCCGCGCAACCGGCTGCTCAGATTCTCCAGCAGGGTCCGGTGTGCAGCCGCGTCCCCATCCAGCCCCGAAATCATAAGGGCGCGGAGTTCTAGCTCGCTAGTCGACACATTCATGAGTTCGCAAACTTCGGCCTTGCCGTTACAAACAAGGCTCGCAAATTATTCTTCGTGGACAGTGTAACCAAACTCGCACGCCTTGCGAACTCAGATAGGAGCCCGTTGGATGCAATGATCATGAATCCAACCAAGGCCTTAGCTTGATCAAAACAACTTCAATCACAACAGAGGAGAGATTAACGTGAAACGAATCTTAGCAGTTGGTATGCTTTCTGCCCTGACAGGATTATCGATTTGGGCCGCCCCCCAAACCCTGACAGGTCAGATCAGCGACAGCATGTGCGGCAAGAGCCACGCAGGTATGAGAGATATGGGCAAGAACCCGAAGGAATGCACAATGGGCTGCGTCAAGGCCGGCGGCAAATATGTTTTCGTAAGCGGTGACAAGGTTTACGACATCAAGAATCAGAACTTTGCGGCACTCGCAGCGAACGCCGGGAGCGAACGTCCAATTGACGGGCGATCTCGCCACCGACGGGAAAACGGTGACGGTCACCAAGATCGCACCCGTTGACAAGTAGATTGACGGCTTAGCGAGGGACGGTGCTTCTTCGCAGTACCGTCTTCACGCAGAGAATCGCTCCTCATGAGGATCGGCCCTCCCCGATATGTGCCCGCTTCTCATCAGACCCGCAAGGTCCGACATCGCTAGAAGGTCAGGTCCGCGGGTGCCGCAACTTTGCCGCGCGCCAAGGGTGGTCCACCATAGAAGAGCTCGTTCGCTTCGATGAGAGGAAGCACCACGCTAGGCTGCGGGCTTGATCTAGTCCCCTTGCCTGCGCGATGTTGAAGAACACGGACTTTTTGCCGGAGTATGAACGCGTCAGGGGAGATTAGACTTCAAATGGACACCATGAACCACAATGGTCACGATCAGGCGTGCGACCCGCACGCCGGTCACAAAATGTCGGACGTTCACGCGAGCCACGACCGTTACGCCGGGCACTCCGTCGCCATGTTTCGCGACAAATTCTGGCTGAGTTTCGCTCTCACAATTCCAGTCGTCCTCTGGTCAACCGACGTTCAACACTGGTTTGGCTACACAGCGCCTTCCTTCCCCGGCGCGAAGTTGATCCCCGCTTTCCTCGGCACAGTTGTCTTCGTTTATGGCGGCCTGGTCTTCATCCGCGGGGCACGGAACGAACTTGCCGATCACAAGCCAGGCATGATGACGCTTATCAGCCTGACGATCATAGTCGCTTGTGGAACTTCGCTCGCTGCCACATTCGGTCTCTTCGAGATTGACGTTTTGTGGGAAGTCGCGTCACTGATCACGATCATGGTCCTCGGTCACTGGCTCGAAATGCGGGCCATTTCCCAGGCTCATGGCGCGCTGAACGCACTCGCCGCCCTGCTCCCGGACACCGCTGAACGGGTAAGGGGCGCAGAAACTCAAGCTGTTCCAACTCTCGGATTTGCGCATTGGCGACATCGTTCTTGTCAGGCCCGGTGCCCTGGGACGTTGGCACAATAGCGTCCTTCGGCGGGAATGCTATGATGAACCTGAAAGGCACTGCATTGTCCAAGGGACAACTCATCGTTGTGTGCGCCTTCGCGCTGGTATTGTCCAGCACGCAGTGCGCGGCGCTCTGCATTGTCGGACCTTGTACTGACGCTGCAACGACTCCCGCTGGCGAAACTCCCTGTCATCACCAGCACGAAGCGCCAGACAATCAGGCTCCTGCGCCTTGCCCTCATCAAACAGTCCAGGCTGACGTCCCGCAGGCTTCCGCCAGCGCACTGACATCCCTTGACAACATTGCAGCGATGGATATGCCCGTCGCCTGGACGGTCGAATTTTCTCCGTTATCGGACGCGCATTTCCTTCCGTCGCATGACCTGTCGCCGCCGGGACCCCAATCCTTGCCCGGCTCCTCCATCCTTCGAATCTAGCTTTTCGCCTTTCCGCTCGAACCGCCGCAGCACCCTCGCGTGCAAACGGCGCTACCGGCCTTTGTCTGCGCGTTTGGAACGCGCATGCGAGGCCGTCAGCAGCAATATTCGAAAGGCGAAGGATTATGAATGCTCGAAGGAATTTTTTCAGAAATATATTCACCGTCGGGGCGGGCGTCGCAGTTTCGCAGCTCGCATCGGCACAACAGGCGCATGCCCCGGAGCCCGCGACAGGCGCGCCACCGTCGGTACTGACGCCGGACGTCGAAGACCTGCCTTTTACCATTGACAACGGCGTGAAGGTCTTCAACCTGATTGCGGAGCCAGTGAAGCAGACGGTCATTCCGGGCCGCGCTTTCGACCTTTGGGGGTTCAACGGGAGCGCGCCGGGGCCGACGATCCAGGCCAACGAGGGCGATCGCGTACGCGTCGTTTTCGACAATCATCTGCCGGAGCCCACCGGCATTCACTGGCACGGTCTCGAACTGCCTATTGAGATGGATGGCGTACCGGGCATCGGTCAGAAACCTATCATGCCGGGCGAACGCTTCGTTTACGAGTTTCCGCTTCACCAAAACGGCACCTTCTTCTACCACCCGCACATGGCGATGCAGGAGATGGTGGGAATGCTTGGGGGCTTCATCATCCATCCGAAGATCCCCTACGCGCCGCGCGTGGAGAAGGATTACCTGATCGCGTTGCAGGAATATGCGGTGCTGCCCAACAGCACGATCCCAAACAGCATGAATATGGAATTCAACTGGCTCACGTTTAACGGCAAGTGCGGACCCGCCTCGACGCCCCTGATCATTAAGCACGGCGAGCGCGTCCGCATCCGGATCATCAATCTCGGCATGGACCATCATCCGATTCATCTTCATGGGTTCACGTTTTGGGAGACCGGACGCGAGGGGGCGAGGCAGCCCGATACGCTTTGGCACCGGGGCAACACAACACTGGTCGGCGTCGCGCAGGCACGCGATATCGAATTCGTGGCCGACCGGGTCGGGGACTGGATGTTCCACTGCCATCTTCCCCACCACATGATGAACCAGATGTCCTCCAACGTCGGTCCGATGACCCGCCTCGGGCAAGGCATGCAGGGCGGCGCAAGCATGGAGGAAGCCATGGGAATGCTTCGGGACGGCCATGCCACCGCGGATAACAAGGCTCCGAGCCTCGGCCGCGGCCTTGGCGTTGGCTCCACAGTGGACATGGCCCGCTCCAACGGCCCGTTGTCTCAGAGCGAGGCTGACAAAGCTATGACCAACATGCCGGGCATGGATCACTCGAAAATGCCGGGACAGGACCACGGCACCATGCCGGGAATGAATATGCCCGAGTTGCCGAAGAACGCGAACCAGGTGCCCCTGTTCCCGCAGGACGCTTTCATGGAAGGTCCAATGATGGCGATGGACAAGGAGGTGGACAAACCGGAGACGTACGGATTGCCACCAGGCTGGAGCGGATTCAGTGGAGGCATGATGACGCTGGTCCGGGTGCTGCCCTCCGACCAGTACGAAAAGATCATGGACCTGAAAGCCCGGCAGCGTGCCCAAAAGCAACAGGAGATCTACGCCAAGTGAGACGCACCGCCAGAAGTATCGATGAGGCGAAGGCGTCGCCTGTTGTGAAGAACAGCCGGCCGCGGATTTTCGGCTATGCGGCGCCCGCCCTGCTGCTGGGTTTGTTCCTTTCGTCTGCTTTCGCGCAACAAAACGACAAAAAGTCATTCACGTTTCGCGGCAAGGTCGAGCAGGTGAACGGGACTACAAAGAGGCTCACCGTCCATAGCGAGCCGGTCGAGGGCTGGATGGGAGAGATGACGATGGGTTTCGCCGTCGACAACGACGCCGTATTCAATCGCGTTAAGGCCGGAGATCAGATCACCGCGAAGGTATATGAGGGCGATTTCACGTTGCATGACGTGCAAGTGGGTCCGCCGCGGAACGTCGGCGCGGCACCGCGGGCGGCGACTCAAGGCGGCCTGCGGCTGGAGGACCTAGAGCAGATGGCCTTGGCAAGCAACCCGACCGTGGCTCAGGTGCAGGCCAACATGCGTGTTGCGGCCGGACTGGCCAGACAGGCCGGGCTCTACCCCAATCCTACGGTCGGATATTACGGAGATGAGATTCGCGGCGGTTTCTCGCGCGGTGGTAAACAAGGCGGATTCGTCAGCCAGACCATCGTCACCGGAGGCAAGCTTCGCGCGGCCCGCCGCGTGGCGGAACTACAAGCGAACGAAGTCGTGACGAGCGGCCAGGTTCAGCGTCAGCGCATTTTGAATAATGTCAGGGTTTTGTTCTACCGAGTTCTTGCCGCGCAGAGATTGGTGGAAGTGAGGCAGAATCTGGCGAAGCTCGCCGCGGACGCGGCGCAGACTTCCCGGCAACTCGGCAATGTCGGTCAATCGGATCGCCCGGACATCCTTCAGGCTGAGGTTGAGCAGCAACAAACAAACGTGAGCCTTCGAGTCGCGCAGCAAAATCTGCAAGCTTCCTGGAGAATGCTGGCCGCCGTGGCCGGAAAACCAGCCCTGCCGCTCGCGCGGCTGGAGGGCGATCTGGATGCCATCCCCGATCTCACTTACGAAGAATGGATCGCGACCACGCTGCGGGACAGCCCGGAAGTGAAGCTGGCGCAGCAAGCGATCGACCGCGGGGAAGCCTCGCTGACGCAGGCGAGGAAGGCCGTCATTCCGGACTTGCAGGTAACAGGAATTCTCGTGAATGATTACACCCCGCTCATGGAGACGAGCCCGTCACGCGCGACCGGCGTGATGGGAGGAGCGCAGATCGGCGTGCAACTGCCGATCTTCAATCGGAACCAGGGAAACATTGCCGCCGCGAAAGGCGAAATCGAGAGCGCGAAGCAGGAACTGGAACGGGTAAAGCTACAACTGCAGCGCGATTTGGCGAGCATGTTCCGCGACTACGATGCCGCCCGCGTAACGGTCCAGCAGTACAAAACTGAGATGCTGCCGCGAGCGGAAGAGGCTTACAGACTTTACCAGGCCAACTACCAAAAAATGGCGGCGGCTTACCCACAAGTATTGATCTCGCAACGAACGCTGTTCCAGTTGGAAGCCGATTACATCCAGGCGCTCGAAAGCGCCTGGGAGAGCTCTCTCTTGATCCGCGGTTTCGGGCTGCCAGACGGACTTGCCCAACCAACCAGTCCCTCAATGATGAACGGAGTGGGATCTTCCGCATCACATGCTACGGCTGTTCAATAGCGAACTGAAACGGAAAGGATGCGACCATGCAGAAATTAGTTTGGTTCCTCGCGGGCGCAATCGCGTTGATCGCGGTCGTCGCAATTGGCGGGATCATTTTCCTGAAAACGGGTGCAAACAATTTCAGCGCCCGGACGCAGCCGAGCGTTCTTGAAACTTTAGCGGCGAGACAAGCGCGTGCCATGGCAATGCCCGCAAATGCCCGCGACCGCGCAAATCCGATAGCGGATTCGGCGGAGGTTCTGGCTGAGGCGCGCGCGCACTGGGCCGACCATTGCGCTGCTTGTCATTCAAACAACGGCAGCGGTGATGCCGAGATGGGGAAACATATGTATCCGCCTGCGCCCGACATGCGGCAAGCAGGCACGCAAAACCTGACCGATGGGGAACTGTTCTCCATCATCCAAAACGGCATTCGCCTGACTGGGATGCCTTCCTGGGGGAGTGGCACAAGCCACGATGAGCAGGATTCCTGGAAGCTGGTCCGCTTTATTCGGCACCTCCCAAAGCTTACAGCCGATGAAGAGCGGGAAATGAAGGAGCTGAATCCGAAGAGTCCGGACGAGCTGAAAGAAGAACAGGAAGAAAGAGAGTTTTTGAATGGAAGTCAAGCAGTTGAACAAACAAAGAATGGAGACCAAGCACATGAACACGCACAGCATGAACACCACTAAGCTCAAGACACAGGTCGCGCTTCTCGCGATCGTGTCCCTTGCGCTCCTACCAACCATCGCCACCGCTCACGGCGGCGAAGAGCACGTGACCGGCACTGTGACCAAGATTTCGGACACGTCCGTTACTGTCAAGACAACGGCCGGAAAAACCGTCGAAGTCGGCTTCGACGCGAAGATGACTACCTACGAGCGCGCGAAGCAGCCTATACAGAAGACCGATATCAAGGTCGGCGACCGGGTCGTCATCCATGCCATGGAGGTTAATGAGAAGATGGTTGCCCATTCCGTCGAAGTCGGGACGGCAACGGCGGCTAAGAAGGCTGTCAAGCAATAAACCCGGCCCGTGGGCCGTCGTCGCCCCGCTGGCATAGAAACCCAGCGTCGGAGTCTTGCACCCGAAGCGACGAAGTGGGCTAAAGGTTGCGCCTTCCGGCGGATCTTAGCCCCCTTTGTCGTAAACCTCTTTTGAAAGGAAAAGGATAATGCATCTCAAATCGGCCTTGGTTCTGCTCGCGGCGGCCATCGCTGCGGTCGGGCAAACCATCAAAGTGGATCTCGTGCCCAATCCCTCCGGCGCGGGCAGCCTTCAGGCGCACTGGGGCGCTACTGCGGACGGCAGCGCCTTACTAAGCTGGCTGGAAAAGTCC
>Ga0185299_10006734_pt1 | contig 12130 bp, 16 predicted proteins | sample PaiPotPPA55metaG_FD_128002 | JGI IMG/M metagenome (GOLD analysis project Ga0185299, IMG submission 128002) | Iron sulfur acid spring bacterial and archeal communities from Banff, Canada, to study Microbial Dark Matter (Phase II) - Paint Pots PPA... ...
AGTCCGATCTCGATGTCTGGATTCACGCGTACAATGAGGCGCGGCCACATCAAGGACGCTGGTGCTTCGGCAAGACGCCGATGCAAACGTTCCTCGACCCGTTTGCGTTCGGCGCTCACGCGCTGATCGAACTATCGCGTTCGATCGGCCATGAACTCTGCGATTGCGGGCCTGCTCGGGGGCTCCCGCCGCAATCTAAGAACACAGTCGACCGTGTCGCTCACTGTCAACCTCCCGACAGAGCTTGAAAGACGTAGATCGAACTGGTCTCGCTCACGGCATCCGACAGGTGCACGCGGTCGTAGACCATATCTCCATCGACGAAGATCGCGATGTATTTGCGCAGAGTCGACTGGTCGTCGAACACGTAGCTGCGCGCCTCCGGATTCGCCGCAAACACGCCGTCGAGAACTTCACGCACGGTACCGCCGGCGGCCTGCGCCTCCTGAGTGTCGCTGGATGTTGGGTGTGAAAAAAACCTTTGCCATCGATGGCGCTTCCTCCGACAAGTTGTGCGCGCCAGACAGACGCGCCTCCCCTGGTCTCTAGGGCCCACCCAGTTAGTCCGGCCTCGATTCCGGCTCGCCATTGCGTCAAAGCCAAGCGGCACTCGCACGAACTGCTCACCAACGGCTCTGCCTTACTTCTTCTCCGCGATGATCATCCAGCCGACGCCGAACCGGTCGGCCACCATGCCGAACCACCGGGCGAAAAACGTTTCGCCAAGCGGCGTTTGCACTTTTCCGCCGTCGGCCAACGCTATGCGATCGGCTACGGTCTCGTATTTGGCGTCGACCGAGCGCGCAAAAGGGCTGGCTTATCATGGCCCGGGAAACCCAGCGCTTCTGGGTTCATCAAGTGCCGAAGACAGCCGCGGCCGCAGCGCCGCGGGTCAATCTCAGTTTCAGACACATGATCCCATAGCGTCCTTCGTGAAAATTCGCACCGAAGCCTGACCCGGCTGTGCTTTCTATAGACAGCACTGCGCAGCCTACTCGCTCAAGTCCTAAGCGGGGCAGCAGTCGGGATCGGCTCGCCGTCTCAGCAGTTTTACGTGTGTGGCGTTGTCCTCCCCACGCGGCAAACCTACCAGTTCGCGACCCGCGCACGATCTCATAAGTTCTTGACACTCCCGTCAAACGTCAAAATACTGGTATGAGCGACTATAACTTAACGACCTTGGAGAAGGTCACGTGCCGTATCAAACCGTAGCTGCTATTGTGTGGTGTAGGATACGGACTCCATTCCGTTTCATAGGCGGCGTAATCGCTCGTCGAATGTCCTCATTGCGCGGAGTCCGAAGGAGGAACGAGAGCAAAGTCATTTACCGAACCGTTAGTGCGCGGCTTTGTCCGGAAGATTACGACTCTTTCCGCCGCCTCTGCCCAAATGACCGTTCCCTTCCTAATAGCTATCGAGAATGGCTACGCTTCACCGAGAAGGCTGATGCGCTCATGGCCTCTCAAGGGCTCGTGGTAGAGCGGGTGACCATTTATCCTAATGAATTCGCCGAATGGTGCCAGGAATCCGGCATGACACCTGATTGGTCTGCTCGTAGCGCATTTGCGAGAACGAAAGCGGAGTCGTTGTAGAATGCAGGCTCTAGGATCAGAAAGGCGTTGACAGAGAATGGTGTTTGGTACGAAATGAAGGCGAACGGATAGATCCCAGAGGACAAGCAGCATCAACGGCAAGAAGCTACGCTGGCTCAGAACCTAATCTCGAAGGCATCGCCTGTTTCAAGACTATTCCAGCGAGCGAGGAAACTACAAATACGCAGCGATTTTGAGGAGGATTCCTGGCTGGGCAGGATTCGAACCAAGATTGACGGAGTCAGAGTCCGCTGTTCTACCGTTGAACTATCCCCCACCCAGCTCACCACAGATAAGGTTCTGGAGGATTTGAAAGGCGTCGGCCGAGGTCGCGAATGTCTTGGGCGATCCGGTCCATATGGTCATAGTGGGAGCGAAGGAGATCGGGAAGTTCATGGACGATTGCAGTGCGACCGTTCTCGCGCTCAGTGAACTTCCACAAGCGCTTCCGGTCGTTGTTGTCCCGTTGGCAATCCCACCAGTCTGCGAAGAAGCCCATCCCGCCCCGCCCGGTTTCGATCAAGCGGTGCATCGCCTCGGTGTCGCCATCGGCACCTACCACGCCCGCGCGACTCACACGCGCGCAAATCCCGCCCCTATTAGGGGCGGTGCACCGTCGTCGGCGACCGACACATACCCGTCCTGAACGAGAAACTGCTGCCCACTCAACGTATAGACATGGGTGATACCCGGCGGCGCTTTTAGCGGACGCGCGGTGGGTTCGACGCGGCCGGTCGCGATGTCGGCCTGTTGCCGGTAGTATTCGAGAAGGCCCCATCCCGGCGGTCTTTGCTTCGTCCAGGCGAGTGCTTGCGACGTCGAGTCCACCTGATCGTCGTACCGGCCATTCGGGAACACCGTCAGCTCATGCAGATAGTCGGCGAGCCAGTGGGCCTCGCGGGGGAGGTGGACGAACCCATTCTCGATCGTCGCGGTCTGCGCGTGAAGCCGCATGATCTTGTCGCCGTCAGGCTTGTAGCGCGTCACTTTCGAAAGCCCGGCCTCGATGAGCTCCGACCGGTCTCAGACGGCGCGCCTTCTCCAGCAGGAAGGTAATGCCCGCAATCGCGACCGTGCGCGACTCCGCCCGTCACTCGCCGTAGTTCAGACGAAAGCAGCTCCGGACTCTTCAAGATCGAGGGCCCAAGCAACGGCTGCGCACCGGGACTACGGCTGGCCGCTACCCTACGACGTCGCTAATGCGCGGTCGCGAGTTTCATCGCGGATGTTGGGAATGGACGATTTCCAAGCCAATTTGGCTTGGCGACGAGCGCCGTACGGCATTGATGTTTAGACACGCGGGCTGTGAACGCTCTGCGCTATTGACAAGTAAAACGAATGGCGCCTTCTCGCAGCCCTGAAGGGAGGCATTAAATGCCCACCGTCATGATTACTGGCACGAATCGCGGTCTCGGTTTCGAATTCGTCAAACAATATGCGGCCGATGGTTGGCGTGTGTTCGCGGCCTGCCGTCATCCAACGTGGCCCGATAGCCTCCGGCTCCTGGCGGAGCCCTCGAAAGGCTTGGTCGAGGCTGTAACCATGAACGTAACGGACCTGCGGAGCGTCAAGCAGGTAGCGGCGCAGATTGGCGACGCCGGCGTCGATGTTCTCATCAACAGCGCGGGCATTGCGGGCAAGCCGCGGCAGAAAGCCGGGTGTCGATTACGAATCCAAGGCGGCAGTTTTCAACGTTAACACCATGGGGCCGCTACGGGTCACTGAGGCCTTCATCCTATAAACGGCAGTTGGCTGGTTTGAATTTGGCGAGGGGCATGACGCACAAACTTTCTGATCCCTCCTTTCACCCTGCGGGTGAGCAACCGCCGGTTGAAGGCAAAGCCCCGCCGCAAGGCGTGATCCTCGAAAGTTTCGCCGGCCCGGTGCATGTCGAATGGGATACCGGGGCGGCGCTGACGCCGCTTGGGCAATTGCCGTTCCTCATCGATTTTTCTGAAAGCGGCCGGCCTGTTCGACGCTTTTGTGGCGGATTACCTGCTGCGTTACACGAGCCCGAACGCGCCGAAAGAACGCGATGTGTTGGGAACGGCGATGCTGTCGATGGTTGTCGGGGCACAAGCGTTATGCTCACATAGCGGCGCGGCGTTGCGATAGCGTTCTTCCAGAGCTTCTCGGCATGAACAAGATCGTCAGCGAGGACGCCGTTCGGCGCGCCTTCGCGGCGATCGACGAAGATGACGGCGCGGTTTGGCCGCGACGGCTTCTCGATTATTGCAGTGCGCCGCTTCTCGCCGAGCCGTGGATACTCCACATCGATACGACTGTGAAGCCACTCTAAGGCCATCAGGAAGGCGCGGTGATTGGCTACAACCCCAAGAAGCCCGGGCGGCCGAGCCATTCCTATCATACCTACTCGACGGCGGGCGTACGGCTGGTCCTCGATGTCGATGTTGTCCGGCAGCGACCACACATCCAAACATTTCGCGCTCGGCCTGTGGGCGTTGCTCCACCGGATTCCGCGCGATCTGTGGCCGGCGTTGTTGCGCGGCGATTGTGGGTTCGACAATGAGCCGATGATGCGTGAAGCGGTCGAGCGCAGCTTGGCCTATTTGTTCAAGTTGCGGCTGACCGCCAATGCCAAGCGCATGATCGAGCGCCTGTCCACTCAGGCGAGTGGACGAACGCCGGGCATGGCTGGCAGGCCAAGGAGAGCCTATTACGGCTCGAGGGGTGGAGCAGGCAGCGCCGCGTGATCATATTGCGGCGGCGGGTGAAGAGACTTGGCGATATCTTCGAATGAGACGTCAGGCCAGCGAACATTGTCTTTCGTCGATGTGGGCGCGGGCGCCGACATCTTCGAATATTCCGTTCGCGCCACATCGCTCGACGAGGAGCTTGTGAGTTTCGGCCAGCTGCATCGCGATCGCGGCGATAGCGAGAATATTTTTGATGAACTGAAAAACCAACGGGGCTGGGGCGGCTTCGTCACGCAGGACTTTCTCGTTGCCGGCTAGCCGCGCGCATGGTCGCGTGTTTTTACGACTGGTGGAACATCTTCGTTCGTCTGATCAAGCCGGAACGGCATATGGAGGCAATCACCAGCCGGCCATTGCTCTTGCATGCCATCGCCACGTGGGTGCGGCATGTGAGACAAACAACAATCGCCGTGGCGAGTTCACACGCCAAGGCGGTTCCCGCCGCGAAGGCGCTTCGCTCGGTCGCACTTTTTCTGCGTGACCTCGCGAAAAATGCAGAGCAGTTGACGGGCCTGCAACGCTGGCGGCGAATTCTCACGAGAGCCTTCCAAGTTTTCCTTTAGGGCCGTCAGTTGTGCTCGCCGCCACGCCTCCCGCCCGGCTGACCCAACAACTTTCGGTTGAGAAATCACAGAAATCAGCCGCCCGTCCAACGCCAACTGCCGGATTTAGGATTATCGGACTCTGCCCCAAAATTGCTGGGCTCATCAAGATGATTGGACACTGAAACTAACTAGGACGTACTAGGTCACGTGATCCGCCGATTGCCTGTCTTTGCACGCCCGAGCGCTACGACACTTTCAAGCTTGTTGCAGTCCGAGTTCCTGCCCCTTCTAATGATCCCCGTTCATGGGTCACATCTCGCGCAGTGACACGCGGGGGCAACCATGGGGGCACGTTCTCTTCGTTCGGAAGCATTCACGCGCGGCGCGCGCATGCTGCGCACGGCGCTTGGACCCGCGATCGCGGCATGGCTTGAAGACGCGAGTGTCGTCGAGGTCATGCTCAATCCGGATGGCCGCATCTGGATCGACCGGCTGACGGATGGGCTGGCGGACACGGGCGAGTCCCTGGCACCAGCCGACGGCGAACGGATTATTCGCCTCGTCGCGCATCATGTCGGCGCCGAGGTCCACCCATGTAACCCACACGTTTCGGCTGAATTGCCCGAAACAGGCGAGCGTTTCGAAGGCTTGCTTCCGCCGATCGTCGCGGCGCCCGCCTTCGCTATCCGCAAGCCAGCCGTCGCCATCTTCAACCTCGAGGATTACGTCGCCGCCGGAATCATGCTGCCCGAACAGGCGATAGTCTTGCGGCTCGCGGTCGAGAAACGCCGCAATGTGCTCGTCGCTGGCGGGACCTCGACCGGCAAGACGACGCTCGTCAATGCGTTGCTCGCCGAAGTCGCCAAGACGTCCGACCGCGTGATCCTGATCGAAGATACGCGCGAGCTTCAATGCCAGGCGCCAAACCTTGTCGCCCTGCGCACCAAGGACGGCGTCGCGTCGTTATCCGATCTCGTCCGCTCGTCGCTCCGTTTGCGGCCGGACCGCATCCCGATCGGCGAAGTGCGCGGGGCCGAAGCGCTCGATCTTCTCCGGTCACCACGGCTTCCTGGATGAGCTGTTCGAGGCATTGGAGATCCAGCATGAACAAGCCTTTCCTTTCGCTTCGCGACTGTACCCAAATCGTTTTCACCACGCTGCTGTCCGTTTCGGCGCCATTCTGGGTGATGAGTTCGGCGCATGCCGCTGGCTCAAACATGCCCTGGGAGCAGCCGCTGCAACAGGTGCTGCAATCGGTCGAAGGGCCTGTCGCAAAAATCATCGCGGTGATCATCATCATCACGACCGGCCTGACGCTCGCCTTCGGCGATTCGGGCGGCTTCCGCCGGCTCATCCAGATTATTTTCGGCCTGTCGATCGCTTTTGCCGCTTCGAGCTTTTTCCTGACGTTCTTTTCGTTCGGCGGCGGGGCGCTCGTCTGATGGGCGGGATCTTGCTCCACGAACCCGTGGTTGGTTTCGACGTGGCCGTTCATCGGGCGCTGACCGAGCCGATCCTCCTCGGCGGCGCGCCGCGCGCGGTCGCGATCGCCAATGGCACGTTGGCCGCGGCCGTTGGGCTTGGCCTGCGGCTTTGGATCCCCGGCCTCATCATCTGGGCGATCGGCCATGCCGCAGCCGTCTGGGCCGCGAAACGCGACGCGCAATTCGTCGACGTGGTGCGCCGGCATCTACGCTACCCAGCGCATTTCGGGGCGTGAGCCGATGCTGAATCTCGCCGAATATCGCAAGAAGCCGCAACGCCTGGCCGATTTTCTTCCCTGGGCGGCTCTGATCGCGCCGGGGATCGTGCTCAACAAGGACGGCTCGTTTCAGCGGACGGCGCGATTTCGTGGTCCCGATCTCGACAGCGCCACGCCGGCCGAGCTCGTCGGCACGACAGCGCGGCTGAATAACGCCTTGCGCCGGTTGGGGTCTGGCTGGGCGATTTTTGTCGAACGGCGAACGTAAAGCTCCGGCTCGTCGAAATCATCGAGGGCCGCGATTTCACCTGCATCCATGAGACGGTGAACGCGATCGAGGCCTGGCTCGGCTCGCTGCCTGGCCACGTCTACGCCAATGTCCGGCAGCCTCCCATCTCGACACTAAACCTTGCCCATATGATGCCCCTCTCGGCGGTCTGGGCCGGGCCCGAGCGCGACGGCCATTTCGATGCGCCGCCCTTGTTCCTTGCCCGGACGGAAGGCGCGACGCCGTTTCGGTTTTCGCTCCATGTCGGGGATGTCGGCCATTGTTTGATCATTGGGCCGACCGGCGCGGGAAAAAGCGTGCTGCTGGCGCTGATGGGTTTGCAGTTTCGCCGCTATTCCGGCGCGCAGATTTTTGCCTTCGATTTGGGCGGATCGATCCGGGCGGCGGCGCTCGCCATGGGTGGCGACTGGCATGATCTCGGCGGCGCGCTCTCGGAAGGCGCGGAAGAGCCCGTGGCTCTGCAGCCGCTCGCGCGAATCGACGAATATGTGGAAGAGGCCTGGGCGGCGGAATGGATCGAAGCCCTGCTGGCCCGCGAGGGCGTTACTGTTACTCCGGACGCCAAGGAGCACATCTGGTCCACCGTCACCTCTCTGGCTTCGGCTCCGGCCTCGGAACGCACCCTCACCGGCCTGTCGGTCCTGCTGCAATCCAATGCTCTGAAACAGGCGCTTCAGCCCTATTGTCTCGGCGGTCCCTTTGGCAGGCTGCTCGACGCGGAAACCGAGCGGCTCGGCACAACCGATGTGCAGGTGTTCGAGACGGAAGGCCTCATCGGCAGGGGCGCGGCGCCGGCTGTTCTCTCTTATCTCTTCCACCGGATCGAGGGCCGGCTCGATGGACGGCCGACGCTTCTGATTATTGATGAAGGATGGCTCGCGCTCGACGACACGGGTTTCGCGCGGCAGCTTCGGGAGTGGCTGAAGACGCTGCGCAAGAAGAACGCCTCCGTGGTGTTCGCCACGCAATCGCTCGCCGATATCGAGACGAGCGCGATCGCGCCGGCCCTCATTGAAAGCTGCCCGACACGAATCTTTTTGCCCAATGAGAGGGCGATCGAGCCGCAGATCACCTCCATCTATCGGCGGTTCGGATTGAACGACCGGCACATCGAGATCATCAGCCGGGCGGCGCCGAAGCGCGACTATTATTGCCAGTCCCGGCGCGGCAACCGCCTGTTCGAGCTGGGATTGGGAGAGGTCGCGCTCGCTCTGACCGCCGCGTCCTCCAAATCCGACCAGGCGGCCATTGCCGTCGCTCTCGCCACTGCTGGCCGCGAGAACTTCGCGTCCGCCTGGCTGGCGGCCAAGGGCGTCGCCTGGGCCGCCGATCTTCTCCCCAGCATGAGTCCAGAGGCCTTGTGATGTCCCGTAAAAATCATGTCACCGCGATCGCCTCAGCCATCGCGATCATTCTCGCGATGGTGGTTGGCACTCCCGTGCGTGCGCAACTGCTTGTCTTCGATCCGTCGAATTACAGCCAGAATCTGCTGACCGCCGCGCGATCGCTGCAGCAGATCCAGAACCAGATCACCAGCCTGTAGAACCAGGCGCAGATGCTGATCAATCAGGCAAAGCAGCTCGAACAGCTTCCCACTACCGTGCTCAACGACGTCGAGCGGGACTTTTCGCAGATCCAGAACCTGCTCAGACAAGCCGACGGCATCACTTACAACGTGCAGTCATTGAATCAGGCGTTCTCGAAAAGCTACCCGGTCTCGTTCAGTTCCACGACGAGCGATCTGCAAATGATCGCAGGCGCGCAGCAGCGCTGGCAGGATTCGCTGTCCGCCTTCCAGCATTCCCTCACCCTCGGCGCCGGCGCGGTGCAAAACTTGCCCAACACGCAGGCGCAGACGAGTTCGCTCCTCTCGAGCAGTCAATCGTCTGTCGGCATCTTGCAGGCCACCCAGGCCGGTAATCAGCTGGTCGCGGTGCAGACCAGACAGCTTGCGGATCTGACCGCTCTGCTCGCAGCGCAGAACCGAGCCCAGGCGCTCGAACAGGCGCGCAAGGCGGAAGCCGAGGGCCAGGCTCAGGAGCAGCTCCGCCGCTTCTTGAGCAATAGCCTCGGCTATCAGCCGCAAACCGTCCAGATGTTCCAAAATTGAGGCAGACCGATGGATTCGAACACGGTCTTGCGTCTGGGTGCGGCCGTATTATTGGGGCTCGTGCTGTTCGGCTGGGCCCGACGTCCCCGAATCCATCCGCGTCTTCCCCGCTGTCGTACCTGCCGATCCGCTCGCCGCCGAACTCACACGCTGCCGCAAGCTCGGTCTCGAAGCGGCTGGCAATCCGGCCTGCGAAGAGGCCTGGGCCGAAAGCCGCGCCCGGTTCTTCTCGCCGCCCAACGCGTCCATGGAGCGCTGAGAATGGGCGGTAGCGGCGTCATTGACCAATTCCTGAATGTTTTCACGACCTATATCGACTCAGGATTTGGCCTCCTCGGCGGCGATGTCAGATTCCTGTCGCAGACGCTGATCGCGCTCGACATCACGCTCGCGGGCCTCTTCTGGGCGCTCGCGGGCGAGGAGGACGTCATCGCGCGCCTCATCAAGAAGACGCTCTATATCGGCTTCTTCGCCTTCATCATCGGCAATTTCAACAGACTCGCCAAAATCATCTTCGACAGCTTTTCCGGCCTCGGCCTGAAGGCAGCCGGCTCCGCCCTCTCGGCTGCCGATTTTCTGCATCCGGGCCGCATCGCGCAAGTTGGACTCGACGCCGGCAAGCCGATCCTCGAAGCCGCCGGCCAACTGATGAGCTATGTCTCCTTCTTCGAAAATTTCGTCCAGATCGCCGTCCTCATGATCGCCTGGGCGATCGGGGTCATTTCCTTCTTCATCCTCGCGGTCCAGCTCTTCATCACTTTGATCGAGTTCAAGCTGACGACGCTTGCGGGCTTCGTCCTCGTTCCCTTCGGCCTCTTCAACAAGAGCTCTTTCCTCGCCGAAAAAGTCTTAGGGAATGTCGTCGCCTCTGGCGTGAAGATACTCGTGCTCGCCGTCATCATCGGCATCGGCACGAGTCTCTTTTCGCAGTTCACCCAGGGATTTGGCGGCAATCAGCCGACGATCGAGGATGCTCTCTCGCTCGTGCTGGCAGCACTATCGCTTCTCGGCCTCGGCATCTTCGGTCCCGGCATTGCGACGGGGCTTATTTCGGGAGCACCACAGCTGGGTGCTGGCGCGGCGATCGGCACGGGGCTCGCGGCTGCTGGCATCGGCGCGGCGGGCGTGATCGGCGCACGCGCGGGAGCAGGCGCTCTGGTCGGCGCCACATCTTTCGCCGCGCGCGGCGGCGCTGCTATGGCTGGCGGCGCCGCCACCGCCTATGGCCTTGCTTCGGCAAGCTCCGGTGAGACCGGCCTGCGCAGGGTGGCCGCCGGAATGGCGGGCGTCGCGAAAGCGGGCGCCAGCACAGCCGCGCAGCCCTTTCGCAGGAACGTCTCCGGCACCGCCTCTTCTCTCCAAGGAAGCGCCCAACCGGGACGCCAGGCCGCCTTTGCTGCGACCGGCGGCTCAACGCAGGAAGCAGGCGGTCCTGCGATGTTTTCTGGGTCCGCCGCCACTGCCAACGGCGTGCCTGACTGGGCGCAGCGCATGCGCCGTGACCAGACCTTGAGCCATGGAATCTCCACCGCCGCCCATGCCGTGCGTTCCGGCGAGCATGGCGGCGGATCTTCTTCTGTGTCTCTCCACCAGGATGATCATCAATGAGCCCTTTTCGCCGGCCCTCCGTCCGCTACGGCAAGACGCCGGAGCCGGAAACGCCCTATCAACGTGCCGCGCAGGTTTGGGACGACCGTATCGGCTCGGCCCGCGTCCAGGCCCGCAACTGGCGGCTGATCGCCTTTGGCAATCTGGCGCTGGCCGCCGCGGTCGCGGCCGGGCTGATCTGGCAGTCCGCGAACGGGACAATCGTGCCCTGGGTCGTGCAGGTCGACCGGTTCGGCGCGGCGCAGGCGGTGGCGCCGGCCATCGCGGATTATCGTCCGACCGATCCGCAGATTGCCTGGCACCTCGCTCGCTTTATCGAAGAGGTTCGCGGCATCACCACCGATCCGGTCATCATCCGGCAAAACTGGCTCCAGGCCTATGAATTCGTCACCGACAAGGGCGCGCTCGCCCTCAATGATTACGCCCGCTCAAACGAACCTTTCGCCAAGGTCGGACGGGTTCAGGTGGCGACCGACGTCTCGAGCGTCATCCGCGCCTCGGGAGATTCCTTCCGTGTCGCCTGGACGGAACGCCGTTACGAGAATGGCGCGCTCGATGCGACCGAACGTTGGACCGCCATTCTGACCATCGTGGTTGAACCCCCGCGCGACGCCGAGCGCCTGCGCAAAAATCCGCTCGGCGTCTTCATCCATGCCATCAACTGGTCGAAGGAGCTCGGCTGATGCGTCTCAAAACTCTGTCCGCACTCCTCCTCGCCTCCAGCTCGCTTTCGGCCTGCGCGAGTTTTAAGCCGCCCACCATAGACTATGATAACGGTTACGCGCCCGCCGTTCTCGACGCCGAACCGCCGAGGCCGGTGAAAGTGGTGGCGCTGCGGACGCCCTTGCCTTTGCCCGGCCAGCTGAAACCATTGCCCACCGGGAAGCCCGCGCCGGAGCCGAAAGACCCGGCGGTCCGGGTCGCCACGGCGAATGAAGCCACGCGCGTGCAGCCGACCCGCGACGGCTACATCAATGCCGTGCAGGTCTATCCTTTTACGGAGGGCGCGCTTTATCAAGTCTATACCGCGCCGGGCCAAGTGACAGACATCGCTCTCCAGGAAAGCGAGCAGCTCGTCGGCTCCGGTCCGGTCGCCGCCGGCGACACGGTGCGCTGGATCATCGGGGATACGGAAAGCGGCATGGGAGCCTCGCGAAAAGTGCATATCCTCGCCAAGCCCACGCGGCCGGACCTCATGACCAATCTCGTCATCAACACCGACCGGCGGACTTATCTTCTCGAGCTGAGATCGACAGAAAAGACCTATATGGCCTCCGTGTCCTGGCAATATCCGCAGGACCAGCTCATCGCGTTGCGCCGGCAGAATGTGGAGGCTCAAGCGGCTGCGCCGATCCAAAGCGGCGTCGATATCACGCGCCTGCGGTTCCGCTACGCGATCGAGGGCGATGACGCGCCCTGGCGTCCGACACAGGTTTTTGACGATGGCGCCAAGGTCTATATCGAATTCCCGCGCGGCATAGCCCAGGGCGAGATGCCGCCTCTCTTTGTCATTGGCCCGGAAGGCGGTGCCGAGCTCGTCAATTATCGCGCCCGGCAAAATTATTAC
>Ga0185299_10006735_pt1 | contig 12130 bp, 9 predicted proteins | sample PaiPotPPA55metaG_FD_128002 | JGI IMG/M metagenome (GOLD analysis project Ga0185299, IMG submission 128002) | Iron sulfur acid spring bacterial and archeal communities from Banff, Canada, to study Microbial Dark Matter (Phase II) - Paint Pots PPA... ...
CGGCGCCGGCGGCGTTCCGATCGGAACGATGGTGTGGAAAACGCTCTTCGCTTACTACTTCAACGATCCGAACCTGCTTCTCTCAAGCTACATCACGAGCGACAGCCGGATCATGATCCGACGCAATATCAAGGAACGGGTGCGCACGATCGCTCCATTCCTCAGGCTCGACCATGATCCCTATCTGGTTATCAGCGATGGGCGGATGTTCTGGATGCAGGACGCCTACACGACGAGTTCCTATTTCCCCTATGCGCAGCCTGCGCAAGATCTCGATCTCAACTACATTCGCAATTCGGTCAAGATTACTGTCGATGCCTATAACGGAATCGTCGATTTCTATTTGATGGACTCCGGCGATCCGATTGCCGCGACCTACCAGCGCATCTTCCCGAGCTTGTTCAAGCCATTCACAGCCATGCCCCCCGACTTGCAAAAGCACATTCGCTATCCGGAGGATATGTTCTTGATTCAGGCGCGGCTGTATCAAACCTACCACATGGAGGCGGCCGACGTTTTCTACAACCGCGAGGATCTTTGGCAGTTCCCGCGACAGCCGGGCGGCGATGGCACCGCAATGATGGCTCCTTACTATATCATCATGCGGCTGCCCGGCGAGCCGCAGGCCGAGTTCTTCCTCATGCTTCCCATGGTACCGAGCCGCCGCGACAACATGATAGCGTGGCTCGCTGCGCGCTGCGACGCGCCCGACTACGGCAAATTGATCGTCTACGAGTTTCCCAAGGACAAGCTCGTCTACGGGCCGTTTCAGATCGAGGCGCGGATCAATCAGAATACGGAGATCTCGCAACAACTCACGCTGTGGAATCAGATGGGTTCGCGAGTGATCCGCGGTGCGAACTTGCTTGTGATCCCAATTGAGAACTCTATTCTTTATGTATCGCCGCTCTATTTGCGAGCCGAGCATGGACATCTGCCGGAGCTGAAACGTGTGATCGCAGCTTACGGTGAACACGTAGTAATGAAGGAGACGCTCGCCGAGGCCTTGGCAGCGCTGTTCATAGAACAAGGTGCGGCGCCCGCAACCTCAAGCTCGACAGGGAAGATACCCCTCACAAGCCCGGCGGCAAATCAGGCACGCGAGGCGCTCGATCGCTACAATCAAGCAGTGGAGCGATTGAAATCCGGAGATTGGAAAGGCTTCGGCACGCAGTTCGATGCAATGCACGAGCTCTTGGAGGAAATGAACCGACACTCCACTGGCCATTAGTGACCCGAATCCGCGCCGGCCGGTTATCGTGGTCGAAGGCGACGGCGCGGTCCTGATGCATATGGGCGCTCTGATCACCGTCGGTGCGGTCGCCCCCGGCAACCTCACGATGTTGCTGATCCAGAATGGCGTCCATGCCGCTTCCGGAGGGCAGGCCTTGACCAATGCGAACCTCGATCTCGCCGAACTCGCGCGGTCGGCGGGAATCCCCCGCGCCCGGAATGTGACGACGCCGGAAGCATTTGCCTCGGCGACGGGCGAAAGCGATGGAGTCGGCGCAAATGTCGTTGTGCTCTCGACGAAACCCGATACCGAGGTCGCTCGTCCCCCGATCGCCCTCGATCCAGTACTTACCAAACAGCGCTTGATGTCGGCCATAGGCGCCGCGCGTTACGTGCCGATCATGTTCGGCGGCGAACGACTCGAACACGACTGGTTTTCTTGGGAGAGAGTCACTCGGACTTCAGATCCGGATGCTGTTCGTTCTTTCATCAAAGTTCGAATCTTTTTCCAAACTAACATCATTTTAATTCTGCAGCATTGCTAGAATTGGCTGGCAAATCTTTTGCTGTCTTGTTGGGCGCAGCGTTCGGCAGTTCCCGTACGTTTTTTTATTTTGGTCTTAAATTTGCCCCCGACCTGATTCATCCTGTCGTCCTGTGAGAGGATTGGGGGCGTTCCTGGATTTTGGGGAGTACCATGGGAACTGCATTTCCGACACACAACAAGCACGATCGCCGCGACGAATCCCGAATTCAGAGTGACGAATATACGAATGAGAGTCTTTCGCTGGCCGCGGAAGAGAATCGACTTTGCGGAGACGAACCGAAACTTCGGGGCGACGAACACGCCGACGACGTTCTATCGCTTCTTGAGGAGAATGCCCGGCTTCGCGGGCTCGTCGTTAAACTATCGAACCTCATTCTCAGAAACGTCGCTGATCAAGGGTAGTCGTGTCGCTGCCGGCCGAAGGCGCCAAGCTGAGAGAGTATCTGCCGTCATACGGAAAAGGGCGGCTTGCGGCCGCCCTTCGTCCTTGCGTGAATGCTATGTCCGCCAGTGGCGCCTGCTGCGGCGTCGGCAGTCAGGTGCTTATCGTGTTGACGCGTTGGCTTTACCCGAACCAGGTTTTTTACGCGAACTAGGTTATCCACGTCGCTTGAACGCGCTCTAGTCTCGCGGCAGCACGGCGGATCTGGCTTACCAACAGTCGTTACGGCTATCCCAGGCGCCCGATTCCCGCCAAGACGACCACGCTGTGTAATCGGTCTGCGGGTTGTAAGGATTTCCCGCCTCCCTGTTTTGGCAAGAACCGCTCGCACTGGAATTGGAATTGTTCGCGTTGAGGAACTGATCGTTCGCGGCTACGGGCGTCCGGTGCACCTTGTGCGTGTGGTGTTCGGTCGTCGAGTTCACTTCATCGGCTGCCGAGGCCATTTGATTCGCCGACCCGGCAATCAGCAGCGCCCCGAGAATGATTAGAGCCGTCTTTCGCATTTTAGTCTCCGTTAGTCGGACGCCAAGTCGAAGCAATGCCCCGCTTTGATGCGTCTTGCATCGCGACGAGATCGGAGCCGTGATTTTACACGAACATCCTCTCACCGCTTTTTTGGGTTCTTAGGTGCCCCGCGGCAACCTAGACGCAGAGCGTCGCCGCGCCACTAAATTGGGAGACAGGAGATTAAATTGCCTGTTAGTTTGAAGGCGCTTGCAATCAAACGCATCACGTTTTCACCGACCACTCAGCGAAACGTGATACGACAACGCGCCTGGTGACTGCCTTCGGAGAAATCAGCGAATCGATTTTTCAAATCGATTTCGCCGCAGTGACCATTGCAGCTTTCGAGTTGTCCGCCATTCCGGCGTAAGCCTCTCGCGCCGGGTCCGCGGCTTTTCCAATTGCCTTCAGTTGCTGCGCGTCTGGACAGATAATCTCGACACGGCAACCCGGACCCGGGAAAATCGCCAACCGGAAGCCATGCAACCTGACAATCGCGGCCACGAGATTGAGCCCGAGGCCGACACCGGGCGTATTTCTTATTTTGTCTGAGCGGTAGAAGCGCCGCTGCACCGCGTCGCGCTCCTGTTCGCTGATTCCGCAACCGGTGTCCGTCACGCGCACGATGGTTTCGCCTTCGGCGCGCAGCAATTCAATGTCCACGCTTCCGCCTTCCGGCGTAAATTTGATGGCGTTGTCGATCAGGTTGGCGACTGCCTCGATCAGCAGGTCGCGGTCGCCGCGCACGGTCAAATTGTGCGTCGCTGCCACCCGCAAGGCCACGTTCTTGTTTTCGGCGATCGGCTCATAGATATCGCGCACCTCGCCCAGCATGTCGTGCAGCGCGACGCTGCCGAAAGCCGCGGACCGACGGCTGTTTTCGATCTCCGCGAGCCGCAGCAGTGCCGTAACAATCGTCAGTGCCTGATCGATGCCCACAATCGACCTGTCCACGACTCCCTGGAGCTGCTCCAGAGTGGTGGCGTTGGTGCGTCCGCGCTCAAGCGCGAGCCGCGCGCGCGTCAGCGGCGTTCGCAGGTCGTGGGCGATATCATTGCCGACACCGGCGAGCGCGGTGATCATCGTTTCCATCTCGTCGAGCATGCCGTTGACGATGATCGCCAGTTTCGAGAACGGCTCATCGACGGAGCGATGCGGCAGCCGCTCGCGCAGATCACCGGCGATGATGCGTTGAACCCGCTGGTTGACCTCTTCGACGCGCTCCTGTGCGCGCATGCTCAGCCAGGCGCCGGCGAGCAGGCACAGACAAAAGCCCGGGACCAGACCCAGGCCGAGCGCCAGACCAACGACATGGGAAATCTTTTTGGCTTCGTCGACTTCTCGCCCGATCACGACCACCTGACCGCTCGGCGTGCGCCTCGCGATGGCACGGATGACACTACTACTTTCCTTTCCGGTCGGAAGCATCCTGGTGACGGAGACGCTTTGAACTGAATCATCCGCCCTGAGCCCAGGCGGCAGCTGCTCCAGATTGCCCCCAACCCTGCGGCCATTGCTATCGAACAGTCCGGCAAACTGGACGTTGCGGGAATCCTCCTTCAGATGCTGCTCGACCGAATATAATCGACGTTCTTCGGGCACCGCCGCAATAATGTTCAGCTCGCCGGCGATCACTCTGTCGGACCGCGCGATAAGGTAGCTGTCGGTCTTCCAATAGATGAAGCCGAACAGCGTGGTGACAAAAATTGCCAGCACGCCGGCCACTGCCAGGGCCCAATGGAAGGTGGTCGAATGTATGAATTGCGGTGGACGCATCGGATATTGCCAGCCGGTTTCTGCTTGACGTCAACGGCGACGCATCGCAGCCGGCCGTCTGAGCTTTAAGGTCCGGTCCGAAGAATGAACCCGGCCCCACGAACATTGTGGATCAGGGGAACATCGCCGGGCCCGTCGACCTTGTGCCGCAGCCGGCCCATATGCACGTCGACGAGGTTGGTCGCCGGAACGAATTTGTAATTCCAGACTTCTTCGAGCAGCATGGCCCGCGTCAGCAACTGATCGCTACGCTGCATCATATATTCGAGCAGGCGAAACTCGCGCGGCAGCAGATCGATCTCGCGATCCCCTCGTTTGACGGTGCGCGCGATCAGATCGAGTTCCAGCGGCCCCGCCCGCAGCGTGGTCTCGCGCGATTCCGCCGGACGGCGCAGCAGCGCTTCGATTCGCGCAATCAGCTCCACGAACGCAAATGGCTTGGTGAGATAGTCGTCACCTCCCATCCGCAATCCGCGCACGCGGTCGTCGACCGCGCCAAGCGCGCTTAGCACCAGCACCGGGGTGCGCACCTGATCCTTGCGCAACGCTTCGATCACCGTAAGGCCGTCCATGCCCGGCAGCAACCGATCGACGATCATGGCGTCGGGCCTCAATAAACGCGCCTTGTCGAGGCCTTCGATTCCGTTGGCCGCCCATTCGACCTCAAAACCGCAATCCGCCAGTTCGGCGGTAATTTCTTCGGCCGTTTCGCTGTCATCCTCGATCAGAAGCAGTTTTGCCATCGGCCGACCCTCAACTGCCCCGAGATTTTTCGTAGTGCTTGGGCTTCGAACTTTCGAAACCATGGGCCTGCCCGAAACCAATGCCACCATGTCAACATCCCGCAATGCCGTGAGATTCGCCGCCAACGAGCCGATAGCTGTCGCGCGTCAAGTAACTTAGGCGCGATTGCCGGCCCCGCCACTAAATTGCCTGTTAACATTTGCGTGTCCGAGCAGTTCGACGATCGCTGCCATTGGCTTCTGTCGCGCAACGGCAGCACCTGCTGTTTTTATTTTAGCCAGCCGTTAAGCGCACTGAAAATCGTATTTAGTGGAATAAATTGTATTTAATGAAGTTTCCGGATTTGGAACTGAATGACGCGGCCCTTAAGCAGCCGCGCCCTCCGATCTCGTCGAAGGCCAATACAGGGTACTGCTACTTCGGCCTGAGTGCGATCGGTCCGGGCCTTGGAAATCTGTTTTTCGGATTTCGGGATGGCCAAATTTGGTGGATATCAATTGGGCTAATGGTAGCGCGTCGGCCCTGCGCCATCAAACATATCCGTCAAATGGCAAGCAAGCCGCGGCAGGTGCTCTCGAACGTCGCCAGAGCATCAGTCCTCGATAGCAGTTCACGGTGCAGCCGTCCGGCATCCGCGGCAGCCCTGACGATCGCAGTGTCCTCCAGCAGGCTATCGATCTCCGATGTGATCCGCGTGGCGGGATTGAAGGCCTCGATGACTCTGCCCAGGCCGGCACTTTGCAGAGCCAATCCATTGAGCCACTGTTCGATTTGCATGCTGAGAATCAGTTGGGGGATCCCTGCCATGAGCGCTTCCGCAGCGAGCCCGCTACCGCCAAAATGAACGACGAGGGCCGCCGACTTCAGCGCGTCCGCGGGCGCTGCAAAATCGCGATCGACAACCGCCCCTGCCCGCATCAGATCGCCCATTTGGCGCTCCGGCAGATCCGGCGCGTGAATCCGCAGACCGGGTCCGTGCGCCGATAGCGCGGCTGGGATATCCCGATGCAGCGGATAGCCGCGCGACAGATAGACGAAGACGGAGCGTTCTTTTGGGACGGCCGCGACCGGGACGTGATCCAGCACCGGGCCAAGGAGCGGTTCGGTCCGCAGCGCGAAATAGGGATCGAGCAGCGGAAACGTCAACACCAGGCGAGCGTCGCCGGAAAATATCTGCGGCAGGTGATCGAGCCGAGTCTCGCTGCGGGCGCGCAGCACGCCGTTGAGCACGTCCAGGATGACGGCCTCATCGCCCGGAGGCGTCATGGCGTGCAGCGACGGAAATTGTCGAATTCCGTCCGGTGGCAATGTGTAGCCATCGCCAACCAGTATCAGCGGAACTCTTCCGCGCGTGACAAGCGCAACGGCCGGCGCCAGATGAGAGACCACAAGATCCGGCTTGAAACGTAACAACACATTGTCCCACGCGCCGAGCAGACCCCGCAGCCCCGCTGCATCGCTGAGACCCGCCGTCGCAAGGATGTCGCCCATGCTCGCCGAGGACGTCGCAGCGATTTGCCGGGCCGACATCGAGGCACTCGGCCAGACGGGCGCCTGGATGATCTCGATGCCGTCAGAAGAGAGCAAATGCGCCGCCTCCAGGTCCTTGACCGCGGCGACAATACGAAGGTTCAGCAGCCGAAGGCTGCGGGCGAGCCGCCGCAGCGTCGTGATGTGGCCCATTCCTCCGCCGAGCTCCCAGGCCAGAAGAACTGTTTTCATCGGCGGCTGAGCCCGGATTGATGGCAGGTGTTGCGCAAAGCCATTTAGCATGCCTCACTATTTTTGAACCGAATATTTCGCATGATCCGCGAACCGTCCCGAAGACCGAGACATGAGATGACACAGACTTTGCTGACGCCGACCCTGCAACCGCCGCCCCTGCAATCGCAAAAACGACAGGAGGTTCGCGTCTTCTGGACCGGTCCCAGCCTCAGCCTTTATGAACAGCTCTCGTTGAGGAGTTTCGTGGCCGCCGGTGCGCGGGTTCAATTGTTCTCCTACGACGACGATTTCGCGATTCCGGATGGCGTCGAGCTCATCAATGCCAACGACATCCTGCCCGGGCCGGTCTATGCATTTCAACATGCCAGCGGCGACAAGTCGCTGGCCTTGCATTCCGATCTGTTCCGCTACGTCGCCATTGAAAAGTACGGCGGATGGTACGTCGACGCCGATATTGTTTTCATCGGCAGCCAACTTCCCGATAGCCCGGTCTACATCGCGCGCGAAACCGAGCAGGTCATCAATGGCGCGGTGATGAAGTTCCCCGCCCATGCTCCGCTGCTCGTCACCGCGATCGAAGAGGCGCGGCGACTGCTGCCACAAACCGCGATCTCGAATAGCCACGAGGCTCGTGTGCTTATCGGGCCGGCGCTGGTTACCCGGCTGCTGCGCGAGTTCTCGCTGGAGCACATGGTGCGGCCGAGATCCAGCGCCTATGAAATCGGATATGACGAAATCCCTGCGTTCTTCGATCCCGCCTCATGCGAGCGCCTGCAAGAACGCCTGGCGGACAGCGATTTCACTCATTTGTGGAATGAAGTCTGGCGGTGGGTTCGAATCCCCAAGAATTACGGACCGCCCGAAGGCAGCTATCTCGACAGCCTTTTTCGCCGCCTCGACATAAAAGTTTCGCCGCAGGCGCGGCTGTCTTACGGCGCGATTACGGACTGGTTTCGCGAGCACCGACTGTTGCAGGAAGTCAAATATCGGATCGGCACCGACCGCTTGCCGGCGGACGCCATGGACCGGCTCACCGGATGGTTTCGAGATATCTACCAGCCGCCAAGCGATACGGCGGCTGAAGCCGCTGCGGCCGAACCGGCCCCGTCCGCCGTCAAAGCGAGTGTAGCGTTGCCGCCCAGCACGGCGCCGCAAGTGATGCAGACATTCTGGCATGGCGACGCGATCGGTCCGTATCAGCTTCTTTGCCTGCGAAGTTTTGCCGATCACGGCCATCAGGTTGAAGTGTTTTCCTACGACTCCCGTCTTCATCTGCCCGGGTGGCTTGAGCGCCGCAATGCAGCGGAAATTCTGCCGCGCGACAAGGTCGTGCGACCGCTCGACCAAGGATTCGCCATCCACGGCAATCTGTTTCGCTATGCGATTTTGAATCAGCGCGGCGGCTGGTGGATCGATCCGGATGTGCTGCTGCTTAGGCCTGATTTGCCCGCGGACGATGTTTTTTTTGCCGGCCCGGACGCCTTCGGTTTGACGTCGACCGGCCTGTTGAGATTTCCGAAAGGGCATCCGGCAATCAAAGCCGGCCTCGCGAAAGCGCTGGCGCTTCATGACGCGGTCGCCGAGTGGGAGATGTCGGGTGCCGCGCTGCTGACCGAACTCATTCAGCAACATGGTCTCGATCCATATTTTCATCTGCGCAGGCCGTTGGGGCCGGTATCCTGGTTCGAGGTTCCAGCTTTGTTCGACCCGATGCAGCGCGATCATCTTGAGCGGCTGTGCCAACCGGAACAGGTACTTCATCTGCATACGGACGCGTGGCTTCGCGCCGGCGTGCCTCAGCGGCTGGCGCCGCCCGAAGGCTCGATGCTGGATTCTCTGCTTCAGCGTCACGAGTATATGCCGTGGTTTTCCGACCGCATGACTTTTGATGAGGTCAACCGCTGGATTCGTCATATGTACGAATGTGTCCAGCGCAGAGAACTCACTCACATGTGAGAAGATACACGCAAATTCTTCCGGGGGAGTCATCACGCTGCCCTATTTGCTCCAGGGGCCGTTAATGCTAAGTCGCATCCTGGAAGCTTGGGCGGGGCAAAATGACGGCTGTAGAATCTCCAGCGCGCCGGCGATGGCGGCGGCTGGTGCGATCGGGCATTGTCGGGGGGTTGACCGCATTCGGACTGCTGTCTTCGATCCCTGTCGCCTCTGCGCAGGCAGATGCTCCCGAGCAAAATCAATTATTCCAGAAGATGCTCCGCAATCCGAAAGACCTCGAAACCACCTTCGCCTACGTCAAGGTAGCCACTGCGAATGGTGACTATGAGGCGGCGATCGGCGCTCTCGAGCGGATTTTATTCTATCAGCCGGGCCTGGCACGGGTGAAATACGAATTGGGCGGGCTGTATATGCGTCTGGGCTCCTATGAAATGGCCCGGCGATATTTCCGCGAAGCCCTGGCCAGTCCCGATATCGATCCGATCACGAAGGATCGTATCGAGGCCTCGCTTCCCGACACCGAAAAGCAGCTTCAGCAGAGTCGTGTTTCCGGCTACATAAATACCGGAATCCGGTATCAGACCAATGCCAACTACGCCCCGACCAACGGACTCGTCAGTCTCGGGGGCCAGGAGTTGGCGCTGCTACCGTCGGCGACGAAAAAAAGCGACAGCAACTGGTACGGGATTGCCGGCATCAGCCATGACTACGATCTGAATAACCAGCGCGGTGACACTCTGGAAACGCGGTTCGTCGGATATGTCACCGAACAGGCCCGTTTTAGCAATTTAAATGTCGGCCTGTTCGACTTGAGCTTTGGTCCGCGCCTTGCTTTGGCTCCGGATCTTTTGCCCGGCGCGACGATCAAGCCTTACATCGTCGGCGGCAACACCTGGCTCGGGGGAACATCCTATCTCGCGAGCGGCGGTGCCGGTATCGCAGCCAGCTTTCCGGTCGGCACGCGATTCACCCTTATACCCGATTTCGAGTGGCGCCGGGTCGACGTCAACACCGGCGATGTGCTCCCGATCTCGACATTCAATTCCGGCGACTGGCTTACAACAGGCCTCGGGGTATCAACTCAGATCGGCCAGCAAATCAGCCTGCAGGCGCGAGGCTCGTACCGGCGCGGTGTGTCGCCTCTTGATTTCAACTCCTACGATCAGTGGGAGGGTGACGCGGCTCTGACCTATTCATTTGCGCCACCGTTCAGCTCGATCTCGCACAACTGGAGCGTATCGCCCTTCGCGCGGTTGATCAGAACCGCATTCGATGCGGCCAATCCATTCATCGATCCAACGACCGTCCGGCGCGATAACGAATGGATCACCGGCATCTCCGTGGATATGCCGCTGACGAAGGCGTTCGGGATTTCAACGATCATTCAATACGATCACACCGATTCCACGTTGTCCAACTACCGGCAGGACAATTTATCGATCATGGCCGGCCCAACGGCTCGGTTCTGAGGTCTTCAGGCATGGATCTGCGCAACCATATAACCCTAACCAGACTGCTGACCGTGTTGCTGTCGGTCATTGCGCCAATGACGCGCGCCGTGGCCCAGAACTCGGGCAAGGTCGCAGCGGTCAATCAGGATGCGACCGGGACGCCGCCGGGCGAAAGCGCGCACACGCTCGTGGTCGGCTCGGGCGTCGTCTACAAGGAAAACATCAAGACATCGGCGCAGGGCTCGACGCAAATCCTGTTCCCGGATCAATCGACGCTCAACGTCGCCCGCAACAGCAGTATCGTGATCGATGAATATGTTTACGATCCGAAAACCGGCACCGGAACGATGCTGGCGTCACTCAGCAAAGGCGCGTTGCGCTTCGTCGGCGGCCAGATCAGCCACACCAGCGGAGTCACGGTCGGCACTCCGGTGGCTCAGCTCGGCATTCGCGGCGGTGTCGCAACCGTCGTATTTCCGATCACGCCGGAACTTGCCGCCTCCGATTCGAACCTGGCCGGCTGCAGTGGAGAACTGGTGATCGGCCACGTCGGAACGCTGACCCTGAAAAACAAGGTTAGCGAAGTGACGATCCGTCCCGGATTTGCCACCTGCGCGAGCGGCCAGAATGTGCCCATCACGGCGCCGTTCCGGATTTCCGACGCTGTATTGGCAAGCATTGTCTCGACCATGAGGAGCAGGCCCGGCCAGAGCGGCGGCGCGACCACGCCGCCGGCGGCGCCGTTCATCGCCGCGAATGGCGTGGGCAAGGTCATTCTGAACAACCCGGCACATCCTCCGGGCGCGGATCCGCTCGGCCTCACCTCTATCTTTAGCGTCGGCACCAGCCTCGCTCAGAGCAAGTCGCAGTCCACCCAACTTAAGAGCGTTGTGCCTCCGCCCTATGGCGCGCATTAGCGGTTGCTCGGCCGCAGGCGACGTCGTCGCACCCACCGAGCAAGATGATACTTTTCAATCGCATATCGACAACCCGTTCGGCACGAGGTTGTCACCCATGTCTTAGGTACGCTCTGTTACCTATGTGTCCGGGCCGGACAGTTGTGAGGCTGGCGGAGGGAGAGGAACTGGGATCGAAACCTCTCCGCGTAGGCCCACGTTACGGATAGTAACCCAGCGCACAGAACGCCTACAACCGCCCTGCCCAGAGGGCTCGCCCAACGGGTCCACGCCCGGAACGGGCGCAACAAGTTCCTTACTGGGCAAAAACACCCGGCGTGGGTAACTCTGATGTCCCATTTTTCGGCGTTTGACCGGTACCCATTTCGCTGGAAAACGCTGTATAATGCTCAGGGGCTGACGTTCCGTCCGACGGACGAGCATCATGACTACCACAACGCTGAGCCGAATGGTCGTGCCGTCCATGGCGTTTGTTGCGGCTTGCGGCATGGCGCTTGTCTTCACCATCCAGCACGTCCGCCGCGAACCGCCGGTTGACATAAAGACCGCTACCGCCACACCAGCGGCCTCAAAGGCGGCATCGGACGCGCGAGATCAGGGTCCGGCCGCGCTCGCAGCGGGGCAAACGAAAGCAAACGCCGTGGCGGCCGCCCCGGCCGGGCCGCCCGCACCGCCGGACAGCGGCGACGGCGTGCCGGCGTTCGACATTGCCCGCATCGAGCCGACGGGCGAAGCGGTGATCGCGGGCCGGGCAGCGCCAGGCGCAACGGTGGAACTGTTACGCAACGGCGAGCTGCATGATCGTGCGGTCGCGGATTTATCCGGACAATTC
>Ga0185299_10006738_pt1 | contig 12124 bp, 11 predicted proteins | sample PaiPotPPA55metaG_FD_128002 | JGI IMG/M metagenome (GOLD analysis project Ga0185299, IMG submission 128002) | Iron sulfur acid spring bacterial and archeal communities from Banff, Canada, to study Microbial Dark Matter (Phase II) - Paint Pots PPA... ...
TATGCCCATATCTTGACGGCGCGCCGGCGCGCCGGAATAGCCCCAGGCCGCGTCGGGTTGACGGCGGCGCGCGCGCCGATCATACAAGGCGCCGGACTCGCGCATGGTGCAGCGCGGAAGGCCGGGGCGACCCGGCCAGCCACCAAGCTCAGCGGCACGACGATTCCAGGGGTGAGCGGCCCGCGCCGTGACAGGCGCCGGGCCCGTTGGAGAGAGTTGCGCAAGATGAACGACCTCGTCCTCAGGCATGGCCTCGCCTTCGAGGATCTCTACCGGCGCGACGGGCTCGCCAAGCTCGACGCCCATTTCATCGCGCATGTCAAAGCCGCCGACGTCGCCGCGCGCTCCCGCGCGCTCAGGTTGAGGCGCTTTTCTCAATGGCATCGCTGACTGATGCGATTCGGGCTTTCTCCTCATCCTGAGCCTGTCGAAGGACGCAAGGCTTGTATGCAAGCCCCAACTTCGGTGTGGTCGCATGTCACTGTTGCCACTGCGTGGGCATTTTCAAGATGATGATCGTTCGGCACCTTCAATACCTGGCGGCGCTCGCACGCGAGCGGCATTTCGCGCGCGCGGCGACGCTCTGCAACGTGACGCAGTCGACGCTTTCGGCCGGCATCAAGCAGCTCGAGGAAAGCATCGGCGTCCTCATCGTCGAGCGCGGCCAGCGATTTCTCGGCCTGACCGAGGAGGGCGAGCGCGTGCTCGCCTGGGCGCAACGGGTTCTCGTCGACTATAGCGGCCTTCAGCAAGAATTGAGCGAGATGCGCGACGGCATGGTGGGCCAACTCAGGATCGGCGCGATCCCGGTGACTCTGCCGATCATTTCCTTGCTCACGGCCGCGTTCGCCAAGCGTCACCAGCGCACCCAGATCGTCGTGACGTCGCAGACCTCCATCGAAATCCAGCGCCATCTCGACGAATTCATCCTTGACGTCGGCGTCACCTACCTCGACAACGAACCGCTCGCTCGCGTCCGGACTCTGCCGCTTTATCGCGAGCGCTATATGGTCGTGACGCGTCCCGAAGGCGTCTTCCGCGGCCGCGATGTCGTCACCTGGTCGGAGGCAGCCGGACTGCCACTCTGCCTGTTGACGCCGGACATGCAGAACCGGCGCATCCTCGACATGCACTTTCACGAAGCCGGCGCCGAGATCCGCGCCTCGGTGCAAACCAATTCGCTCGTGACGCTCTGGTCCCATCTCCGGTTCGGCCATTGGGCCACCGTGGTGCCCCACAGCTTTCTCCTGCTCCTCGGAGACATGGCGGGGCTCACCGCGATTCCCTTGGTCGAACCCGACGCCTCGCACCTCATCGGCCTGGTCGCGTCGGACCGCGATCCGCTGCCGCCGGTGGCGCGCGCCCTCCTCGATATCGCCCGCCGGCTTGACATCGAAAGCGCCGTCGATCGCGCGATCGGCGAGCTCTCCTCCGCGGCGTCGCGCTGATCCCCACACGCTGATCGGCATCCTCGATCACCCGATCCATAACTTTCGTTGGATCGACGGCTGCTCATCCGCGAGAGTTGTTGCGCGGTTCTGTGCTTCGCCCGCGCGAGCCAGTCGCCGCGGCGGGGGAATGCGGTGGCCGGTGGCGCGCCGTTGAGCAGCATGCCGGAGGAAGAAATGGCGAAAGTTCTATGCGTACTCTATGACGATCCCGTCGACGGCTATCCGAAGGCCTATGCGCGTGACAGCATTCCGAGGATCGAGCGGTATCCCGGCGGCCAGACGGCGCCGACGCCGAAGAAAATCGATTTCAAGCCCGGCACGCTTCTCGGCTCCGTTTCGGGCGGGCTCGGCTTGCGCAAATTCCTCGAGGGCCTGGGCCACGCCTTCGTCGTCACCTCGGACAAGGAGGGCGACGCCTCGGTCTTCGAGCGCGAGCTGCCTGATGCCGACATCGTCATCTCGCAGCCGTTCTGGCCGGCCTACCTGACAGCGCCGAGGATCGCCAAGGCGAAGAAGCTGAAGCTCGCCATCACCGCCGGCATCGGCTCGGATCACGTCGACCTCGAGGCTGCGATCAAGCGCGGGATCACCGTGGCCGAAGTCACCTACAGCAATAGCATCAGCGTCTCCGAGCACGTCGTGATGATGATCCTCGCGCTGGTGCGGAACTACATCCCGTCCTACAACTGGGTGGTCGCGGGCGGCTGGAACATCGCCGACTGCGTGGCCCGCTCCTACGATCTCGAGGGCATGGATGTCGGCACGGTCGCGGCCGGCCGCATCGGCTTGGCGGTCTTGAGGCGGCTCAAGCCTTTCGACGTGAGGCTGCACTACACCGATCGGCACCGCCTTCCGGAACAGGTCGAGAAGGAGCTGAACCTCACCTACCACCAGAATGTCGAATCGATGGTGCGTCTCTGCGACGTCGTGACGATCAACGCCCCGCTGCATGCGGAGACCGAGCATCTCTTCGACGACGCGCTCATCGCCAAGATGAAGCGCGGCGCCTATCTCGTGAACACCGCCCGCGGCAAGATCTGCGACCGCGACGCCGTCGTCCGCGCCTTGCAGAGCGGGCAGCTCGCGGGATATGCGGGCGACGTCTGGTTCCCGCAGCCCGCGCCCAAGGACCACCCGTGGCGGACGATGCCTCATCACGGCATGACTCCGCACATCTCGGGGACATCGTTGTCGGCGCAGGCGCGCTACGCCGCAGGCACGCGCGAGATCCTGGAATGCTGGTTCGAGGGCCGTCCTATTCGCGAGGAGTATTTGATCGTGGACGGTGGCAAGCTCGCCGGCACGGGCGCGCATTCGTACAGCGTCGGCAAGAGGGCGTAGCGCCGGTTGCGCTGAGCCGGTCCAAAGGCACGGGAACGACCGGGCCGAAGTGATCGCGCCGGCGCGGATGCCGCCGGTCCTGCGATGGCATCAGCGCAAATAAGCGAAAATTTTAGCGGTATTCGTGCGAAAAAAGGCTCGGGTTTTTACCGCAATGAAAGCGTCTTCGTGCGATCGTCCGCCGCATCTCAGGAGGAGGCGATCATGTCACTCTTTTCCGACACGGTGGAGGGCACCACGGCCAAACCGCGATGGTGGCTGGCGCTCGTCCTCGTCGCGGCGCTGCTGACCTTCGAGGCGATGGGCGCCCTCGCCAACCGATTGGGCCGCGACGCCTTGGTCGATCCCGCGGTCACGCTCGGTCCCTGAACCTGCCGAGCTGCGCGGGCGTCGGGCTTCGGGCCCTCGACCGCGCCCGCGGCGTCTCCGAACAAAGAGCGGGCATCCGAGAAATCGCCGCGCGAGAGGTTTGGCCGGTGTGCTAGCGTCCGGCCATGGGCGAGAAGCGCGTCGTGCTCGATCTCGATCTGGTCTGGAGCGCCGGGCCCGAGCCGCGGCAGGCGATCGACAGCGGCCTTTTCGCTCTCCTCCAGGCCATCCGCGAGACGGGAAAACTGACCAAGGCCGCCGCGCAGACGGGCCTGCCCTACCGCCAGGCTTGGGGACTCGTCGCCAAGTGGTCGCAAATCATCGGCCGGCCGCTGGTCACCAAGGAGCAAGGCCGCGGCACGCGGCTCACGCCGCTTGGCGAGCGGCTGCTGTGGCTGCGCGAGCGCATCGGCGCCCGTCTCTCACCCCACCTCGAAAGCGCGGTCTCGGAAGCCGAGCAGCAGCTCCTGGGACTCCTCGACGAGCACCAGACCGCGCTCTCCCTTTACGCCAGCCACGATCTGGCGCTGACGGAGCTTAGGGATTTCCTGCGCTCGCAGCCGGGGCCGACGCTCGATGTCCGCTTCGTCGGAAGCGTCGAGAGCGTGGCCGCCTTGTGCAACTCGCGCTGCGACATGGCCGGCTTCCATGTGCCGGAGGGCACCTTCGGGAGCGCGATCCTCCGCGTGTACCAGCCTTGGCTCAAGCCGCGGCTTCAGCGTCTCATCCAATTCGTCAAGCGCCGGCAAGGATTAATCGTCGCTCCCGGCAATCCCAAGGGCATTCGCGACGTCGCCGACATTGCGCGAACCCAGGCGCGATTCATCAACCGGCAGCGCGGCTCGGGCACTCGGCTCGCGCTCGAGAAGATCCTCGGGGACCAGGGGATCGACCCCCAGACCATCGCCGGATATCACGCCGAGGAATTCACGCATGTCGCGGTGGCCGCGGCTATCGCCAGCGGCATGGCGGATGTCGGCGTCGCCGTCGAGGCGGCCGCGAGGCGGCTGCGCCTGTCGTTCATCCCGCTCTTCACCGAGAATTACTACCTCCTCGTGAAGCAGGAAGCGCTCGAGCAGCAGGACGTCAAGGCGGTGATCGCCGTGCTGAAGAGCGAGGCGTTCCAAAGGATCGCCGACGCGCTGCCCGGCTACGACGCGTCCGGCGCCGGCACGATCAGGCTGATCGCGGATCTCGGCTAGATCAGCCGAAGCGCGTCAGGTCACGGGGGCTTGCTCTTCGCCGCACCAGCTGAATCGGTCCCTGGGATCGGCAGCCCCATCGCGCGAGGCGGCCGCACAACTCGACGAAATCGCCGTCGAGGTCGAAATAATGAACGGCCAGCATGGTGTCGAGCCACCGCAGCTCCGCCGGCGCGAGCCAGAGAATGTCGAGGCGATGCGCCGACCGTTCGCCGCGGCCGGCACGAAGCAGCGCGGAAAGATCGTCGAGATAGGCGCGATCCCCGCTCCACTCAAAAAGGCATGTCTCGCCCTTGCCGGCGGCCCTGCCATAGATGCGTGTGGCGCCCCTTTGCGCGTCCCTCGCCGCGAAGGCGCGATCGGCGCTCGGCGGGTTCACCGAGCGCCCTATTGGAACAGCTTGAGCGCGTTGGTCAGCGTCTCGATCACGCCCCAGGCCAACGGGATGCCGACAAAGCCCCAGACGAGGATCAAGTGGAGCGGCGTAGTGGCGCCTTGCTTCCGAGCGGTCATGGCCGTCTCCTCAATCCGCCAGCGCCGGTGCCGCTTCCGCTTCGTCCTTCATGTAGTGCCGCTTGTCGACGGCCCTCACGAAAGCGTTGCAGACGAAGCCGATTACCAGGAGCACCGCCATCACGTACATCGTCACGTTGTAGGCCTGCGCCTTGGCGACGCCGTGCGTGATGTTGTATTCGCGAATGTAGTTCACCAGCACAGGGCCGATGATGCCGGCCATCGACCATGCCGTGATCAGCAGTCCGTGGATCGCGCCGACATAGCGCGTGCCGAACATGTCCCTGAGATAGGCCGGCACGGTGGCGAAGCCGCCGCCATACATGCTGAAGATGACGGCATACGCGAGGACAAAGAGCGCGACGCTGCCGATCGCCCCCGTATAGGGCACGGAGCAGTAGAGCGCGATGCCGAGCGCGAAGAAGATGAAGTAGGTATTCTTGCGGCCGAGATAGTCGGACATCGAGGCCCAGAAGAAGCGCCCGCCCATGTTGAAAAGGCTCATCAGCCCGACGAACCCGGCCGCAGCGACGGCGGTCACCTTGCCCGGGAACATTTCCTGGATCATCGCCGAGGCCTGGCCGAGCACGCCGATGCCGGCGGACACGTTCATGCACAGCACGCCCCAGATGCACCAGAACTGCGGCGTCTTGAGCGCGTCATAGACGAAGACGTTCTTGGTGGTGACCAGTTTCTTCGGCTGCGCCGGGGCGGTCCAGCCTTTGGGCTTCCAGCCGGGCGCGGGGATGCGCACGATGATCGCGCCCACACACATGAAGCAGAAATAGATCATTCCTAGGACGGCGAATGTCTCGGCGACGCCGATATGGGTCGGCGTCGAGAACCGGCGCAAGAGCCAGACCGAAAGCGGCGAGGCAATGAAGGCAGCGCCGCCAAAGCCCATGATCGCCATGCCGGTCGCCATACCCGGCCGGTCGGGGAACCATTTGATGAGCGTCGAGACCGGCGAGATGTAGCCCAGGCCGAGGCCGGTGCCGCCGACGACGCCATAGCCGAAATACACGATCCAGATGTTGTGGACGTAGACGCCGACGGCGGCGATGAGAAAGCCGCCGCCGAAGCAGCACGCGGAAGCGAACATCGCGCGGCGCGGCCCGCCTTCCTCGACCCAGCGGCCGAACAGGGCCGCCGAAGTGCCGAGCAGGAAGATGGCGACGCTGAAGATCCAGCCGAGCTCGGGAATGTTCCAGTCGCCGGGCACCGATTGGGTGATGCCGATCAGCTTCGTCATCGGCAGGTTGAACACGCTGAAGGCGTAGGCCTGGCCGATGCAGAGGTGGACACAGAGCGCCGCGGGCGGCACCATCCAGCGGCTGAACTCGGGTCCGGCGACGGTCCGCTCCCGATCCAGAAATGACAACAAGCCCATCGCGCTCTCCCTCCGATCCTTCCTTGCCGCCGAACGGTCTTCACCCCGGACGGCACCTATCGGGCCGGCGGCTGCCGTCCTGGGTCGCGGTCGGTGTGCGGAAAACCAGCAGTCACCACGGGAAGACTACGTATGTTTTGATGTACATATCTTATGCCGGTCTTATGCCGGAAAACATAGCTGCCGCCGCGGCGAGTTCAAATATGCGTAATATGACATAATTGGTCTTTGCAGACGCGACGCCCGGCGCAAGGCGTGGCTTTCCCACCGCCTTCCGAGCGTCGCGCAGGAACAGATGCGCGCACGCCGCCAATGGTTCCCGCGATCGAGACCAACGACCAAGGCACCGTCGACGCGGCGCTCATCGCCGGCGACGATTTGGTGGTGCCCGCGACCTATGAGCTGCTCAAGGCGCAGCGCGCGCCGCTCGAGGACGGGCCGTTCCTCGATGTGGTGCCGGTGCGCTTCGCGCTGACCGACCCGAATCGGGCCTGTCACGTGGCCCTGGTGGTGACGCCCTTGTCCTATATGATGTACCGGGCATAGGCGGCGCACTTCCCTTGTCCTGCCAACGGCTTATGCCCATATCTTGACGGCGCGCCGGCGCGCCGGAATAGCCCCAGGCCGCGTCGGGTTGACGGCGGCGCGCGCGCCGATCATACAAGGCGCCGGACTCGCGCATGGTGCAGCGCGGAAGGCCGGGGTGACCCGGCCAGCCACCAAGCTCAGCGGCACGACGATTCCAGGGGTGAGCGGCCCGCGCCGTGACAGGCGCCGGGCCCGTTGGAGAGAGTTGCGCAAGATGAACGACCTCGTCCTCAGGCACGGCCTCGCCTTCGAGGATCTCTACCGGCGCGACGGGCTCGCCAAGCTCGACGCCCATTTCATCGCGCATGTCAAAGCCGCCGACGTCGCCCTGCACAATCGGCTTGTCACGGCGCGGCGCGACCCGGCCGCGCTCGAGCGCAAGGCGGAATCCGACCTGCTGGTCGATGTCGCGCCGCATCTCGAGGATTTCATCGCCGACCTCTTCGGCATCGCGTCGGACATGCGGGCGCTCCAGGCGCGGCACGACGCATTGGCGCCGATCTACACGGTGAAGCGGCTCTTCGTGCAGCGCCGCGCCGTCAAGGGCATGACGCAAGAGACCGCGGCGGCGCTCGACGGCGAGGGCCTCGCGCGCGACCTGGAGGGCCGCTTCGGCGAGCCGCTCAGCGAGGAGACCTATGCGCGCCACGTCGCCGGCTGGCTCGACGCCGAGGCGGAGCATGCGCCGGCGCTCGACCTCGCCGCGCGCTACGCCGCCTGGGCCACGCTCGCGCCCCAGGGACGCCGCAAGCATCGCCGTGGCGTGCTGTTCAAGATCCCGCACAAGCTCGACATGAACCATCTCGTGCCGGTCGAGACCGTGGTCGAGCACGGCGTCGCCATGCTGCGGCTGCCGCCGGAGCACTGGCGCCGGCGCGAGGGCTTTGCGCTGACCGATCCGGGCATGGACCTCGACGGCGCGCTCGACCAGGCGAATTACTGCATCTGGTGCCACAACCAGGGCAAGGACAGCTGCGCCAAGGGCCTGCGCGACAAGAAGACCAACGCCTTCCAGAAGAGCGTGTTCGGCGTGACGCTGGCGGGCTGCCCGCTCGAGGAGAAGATCTCCGAGATGAACCTGGTCAAGGCGCGCGGCAACAGCGTCGGCGCGCTCGCCATCGTCGCCGTCGACAACCCGATGGTGGCGGCGACCGGGCACCGCATCTGCAACGATTGCATGAAGGCCTGCATTTATCAGAAGCAGGAGCCGGTCGACATCCCCCAGGTCGAGACCCGCACCTTGAAGGACGTGCTGGGCCTGCCCTGGGGCTTCGAGATCTACGGCCTGCTGACGCGCTGGAACCCGCTCGACCTCCGCCGCCCGCTGCCCCGGCCGGCGAGCGGCTACAAGGTGCTGGTGGTGGGGTTGGGCCCAGCCGGGTTCACGCTCGCCCACCACCTGATGAATGACGGGCACACCGTCGTCGGCATCGACGGGCTCAAGATCGAGCCGCTGCCGCCGGACGTCGCCGGAATCGGTCGGCATGGCGAGCGGCGCCCGTTCCGGCCGGTGCGCGACATCGCGGCGCTCACCGAGTCGCTCGACGATCGCGTCATGGCGGGCTTCGGCGGCGTCGCCGAATACGGCATCACCGTGCGCTGGGACAAGAATTTCCTGAAGCTGGTGCGGCTGCTGCTGGAGCGCCGGGCCGAGTTCACCATGTTCGGCGGCGTGCGCTTCGGCGGCACGCTCGGCATCGACAGCGCGTTCGATCTCGGCTTCGACCACATCGCGCTGTGCGCCGGGGCCGGCCGGCCGACGGTGATCGCGATGAAGAACGGCCTCGCGCGCGGCGTGCGCCAGGCCTCGGATTTCCTCATGGCGCTGCAATTGACCGGCGCGGCCAAGACCGACAGCGTCGCCAACCTCACGGTGCGCCTCCCGGTCGTGGTCATCGGCGGCGGCCTGACCGCGATCGACACGGCGACGGAATCGCTCGCCTTCTACCCGGTGCAGGTCGAGAAATTCCTCGCCCGCTTCGAGGCGCTGATCGCCGAGCGCGGCGAGGCGGCGGTGCGCGCGGAGTGGGACGCCGAGGAGGCGGAAGAGGCCGACGAATTCATCGCCCATGCCCGCGCCCTCCGCGCCGAGCGCGCCGCCGCGGCGCGCGAGCGCCGCGCGCCGCGGCTGATCGATCTGCTCGACAGCTGGGGCGGCGTCACCATCGCCTATCGCCGCCGCCTCATCGATGCGCCGAGCTACACGCTCAACCACGAGGAAGTGGCGAAGGCGCTCGAGGAAGGCATCCGCTTCGCCGAGCTGGTCGCCCCTGAAGCGGTCGAGGTCGACCAATACGGCCACGCCGCGGCGCTGGTGCTGTCGCGCCATCGCCTCGACGACGCCGCGGGCAAGCTGGTCGCCAGCGGCGAGATGCTCACCCTTCCGGCGCGCACCATCCTGGTCGCCGCGGGGACGCAGCCCAATACCGTGCTCGGCCGCGAGGACCCCGCCAACGTCACGCTCGATGGCCGCTATTTCCAGGCCTATGACGAGGCGGGCCGCAAGGCTGTACCCGAGCGCGTCGCCAAGCCCGCGATGGTCGAGGTGCTGATGAGTTTGCGCGGGGACGGCCGCGCCATCAGCTTCTTCGGCGATCTCCACCCCTCTTTCGCCGGCAATGTCGTCAAGGCGATGGGCGGCGCCAAGCAAGGCTATCCCGTGGTCAGCCGCATGCTGGCGCGGCGCCGCGCGGCTGCGCCCAAGCCGGCCGCTCTCGTCGCGCGCCTCAACGACGAACTGCGCGCTACCGTGCAGCGGGTCGAGCGCCTGACGCCGACCATCGTCGAGGTGGTCGTGCGCGCGCCCATGGCGGCGCGCGCCTTCAAGCCCGGCCAGTTCTATCGCCTGCAGAATTACGAGACCGAGGCGCAGCGCGTCGACGGCACCACGCTCGCCATGGAGGGGCTGGCCCTCACCGGCGCCTGGGTCGACCGCGACAAGGGCCTGCTGTCGACGATCGTCCTGGAGATGGGCGGCTCATCCGATCTGTGCACGCTGCTCGAGCCCGGCGAGCCGGTGATCCTGATGGGCCCGACGGGCACGCCGACCGAGACGCCCGCCGGCGAGACCGTGGCGCTGGTCGGCGGCGGCCTCGGCAACGCCGTGCTGCTGTCGATCGGCGAGGCGCTGCGGCGCAACGGCTCGAAGGTGCTCTATTTCGCCGGCTACAAGAAGCTCGTCGACCGCTACAAGGTGGCGGAGATCGAGCACGCGGCCGACATCGTCGTGTGGTGCTGCGACGAGGCGCCCGGCTTCACGCCGACGCGGCCGCAGGACCGCGCATTCGTCGGCAACATCGTCGAGGGCATCGCGGCCTATGGCATGGGCAAGCTGGGCGCGCCGGCGATCCCGCTCGGCGACGCCGACCGGCTCATCGTCATCGGCTCCGACATGATGATGAAGGCGGTGTCGCTGGCGCGGCGCAGCGTGCTCGCGCCCCATCTCAAGCCCGGCCATGTCGGAATCGCCTCGATCAACTCGCCCATGCAATGCATGATGAAGGAGATCTGCGCCCAGTGCCTCCAGGTGCAGCACGATCCGGCGACGGGCGAGGAGCGGGTGGTGTTCTCCTGCTTCAACCAGGACCAGCCGCTCGACCAGGTCGATTTCGCCGTGCTGCACGAGCGCCTCGGCCAGAACGCGGCGCAGGAGAAGCTCACCAAGCAGTGGATCGACCGCTGCCTGCGCCGCCTCGGCCGCCGCGCCGTGGCGGCGGAGTAGGGATACGCCGCGGCAGCAGCTCCGGAGATGAGGCGTTCGATATCGCGCCATCGGATGATGCCGTGCTTCCTCTATCCTCACCCTGAGCTTGCGCGCGCAGCGCGCATGTCGAAGGGCGCACAGCGCTCATGCAGTCTTCGTGCTGTGTCTACTGGCGCCGCTCCTTGGTCCAACCCCATGCAAGCTCCGGCAAGGCGGCATAATCGTCGCGGATCAGGGCTTCCTTTTTGGCGCGGCTCCAGCCCTTCAGCTGACATGCGCGCTGCGCGCGCAAGCTCAGGATGAGGTCCAACGGGGTCTCGCCGCTGATCAGCGTCGTCACTCGCCCCTCCATTGCGGCGGGCGCTTGTCGAGGAAGGCGTCCATGCCTTCGCGGAAATCCCGGCTCATGTAGCACATGAGGATGAGGTCCTCGCCCTCGGCGGCCGGGAGCTTCGGCCGCAAGCGCCGGAGCGCCTCCTTGGTCGCCTGCAGCGTGAGCGGCGCGTGCCCCGCCACCAGCTTCGCCAGTTCGTCGGCGCGCGCCATCAGCGCGGCGTGGTCGGGCAGCACCTCGCTGACGAGGCCGAGGCCGAGCGCCTCCGGCGCCTCGACGAGGCGCGCGGTGAAGATGATCTCCTTGGCGCGGGCGATGCCGATGAGCGAAGCGAGCCGCGAGAGATTGCCCATCGAGAGGCAGTTGCCGAGCGTGCGCGCGATCGGGAAGCCGAAGCGCGCATTGGCGGCGGCGATGCGCAAATCGCAGGCGGCGGCGATGCCGGCGCCGCCGCCGGTGCAGGCGCCGGCGATGGCGGCGATGACGGGGACGCGGCACTCCTCGACCGATCCCACGACGCGATCGATGCGCGCCTCGTAGGCGAGCGCGTCCTCGGGCGTCTTGAAGGCGCGGAACTGCGAGATGTCGGTCCCGGCGGCGAAGGCCTTGTCGCCGGCGCCGGTGATGAGGAGCGCCTTGACCGAGCGGTCGGCATTGACCTTGCCGCAGACGCTGGCGAGGCCCTCATACATGTCGAAGGTCAGGGCGTTGCGCGATTGCGGGCGGTTGAAGGTGACGCGGGCGATGCCGTCACGGATCTCGTAGAGCAGATCATCGGACAAGGGGGAGCGCCTCCAGGCGGCTGGTTCATGCGACTGCGCCCATGTAACACCGCCTTCCGCGCGTGGAAAGCCCCCGATGACGGCGACGGGATGGCGCGAGGCCGCGCAGGACGGTTGACAGTCCTGGCCCGTGCATGCGGGATAATCGCCGCCGCGTCTCGGATGGAGCCGCAGGGGCAGCGTGGAGGGCAGGATGGGCGTTCGCGTGCTGTGGTTGTTGGCGGCGCTGTGCGCCGCTCTGGGCGCCGGCGTTCCGGCGTGGGCGGCCGACGGCAAGGTCGAGCTGCTGTGGCTGGGACAGTCGGCCTTCCGGCTGACGACGCCTGGCGGCAAGAACATCCTCATCGACCCCTACATCACGCAGAACCCGAAGACGCCGGCCGAGTGGAAGGACCTCGACAAGCTCGGCAAGCTCGACCTGGTGCTGGTGAGCCACGGCCATGGCGACCAT
>Ga0185299_10006739_pt1 | contig 12123 bp, 12 predicted proteins | sample PaiPotPPA55metaG_FD_128002 | JGI IMG/M metagenome (GOLD analysis project Ga0185299, IMG submission 128002) | Iron sulfur acid spring bacterial and archeal communities from Banff, Canada, to study Microbial Dark Matter (Phase II) - Paint Pots PPA... ...
GCCGTGAGCTGCGGCACCGTCCCCGGAATCGGGGTCAATTTGCGCTTCTCCAGCGACGGGGAGGCCGCCAGCAATCCCTGGGTATAAGGATGCCGCGGCGCCCGCAGCACATCCGCCACAGGGCCAGTTTCGACAATTCGGCCGGCGTACATCACCGCGACGCGATCCGCCACCTGCGTCACCACGCCAAGGTCGTGCGTGATAAAGAGCAAGCCAAGCTTCAGCTCCCGCCGCAACCGATCCAGAAGCTCGAGGATTTGCTTCTGTACGGTGACGTCCAAAGCCGTGGTCGGCTCATCGGCAATCAGCAACTTGGGATGCGCGGCAATCGCCATCGCGATCATCGCGCGCTGTCGCAAGCCGCCTGAGAGCTGATGCGGAAACTGCTCGGCTCGCGCCTCCGGCTCGGGCACAGAAGCCTGGCGAAGCGCTTCAAGAACGCGGCTCCGGAGCTGACTCTTCGAGAGGCTCGGCTCGTGCGTGCTGATGGCTTCCTCAATTTGCGCGCCGATTCGCATCACAGGATTGAGCGAGGTCATCGGCTCCTGGAAAATCATCGCGATCTCTCGTCCCCGCACGGAGCGCCACTCTCTCTCCTTCATTTGCGCCAAGTTGCTCGCGTTGCTCTCGCCACGCTGGAGGGTGGCAGTGCCGGATACACGCGCTCCCGGCGGCAACAGCCCCATGAGCGCCAGCGCAAGCATTGTCTTGCCGCTGCCCGATTCGCCGACAAGTCCGAGCGATTCCGCCGGAGCGAGCTGCAGCGAAATGTCGTTAACCGGCCGAATCCAGCCGGCCGAGGTCGGCAACTCCACAGTCAGGTTCCGTACATCCAGCAAGGTCATGTGAATGATTTTAGATTAGAGCGGCCGCGGAATCTTGGCGAGCGAAATTGGGCCACTGTTTCCGATGCGAGGTGTTGTGGTGCAATCTTTCGATGTGAGGACTAGGCCGACGATCAACGCTTCTCAACCGGAATTACAAACTTCAGGCCGGTGTGCGTCGGCGAGAAGCCCACGACTTTTACGTCTTTCAGTCCTGATTTGCGGCCCGCTGCAATTACGTCGTTCTCAGTGATTTGCTTTTGGCCCTTCGGATACACGTCCACAGTGCGGCCGCGCCTTTCAGGGCTCTTCGCCAATTTAGATATTTGGGATAAATCTTTGGATGAATCGGCAGCGAAACAAATCCATTCTGTGTCTGCCGCGGGACGCCAGTAGGCCCTACAGCCTCTTTCCCGTTGCAAATAAGGTAAATTTTCGAGAGGATGCTAACGACCGCTGGAGTGTCCAGTCTCGCGCCCGTGGTGGCCCTGCTACCCGGACTGCCCGTGTACGACTCTCGTCTCTTCGGCGCGCTCCGCGACTCTTATTCGGGTTCCGGGCAGAAGGAGTGGGCAGGTGAAGAAGCTCTATATTGGGAATCTTCCGTTTTCCGCTACGGAAGATCAACTCCACGAGTGGTTCTCTCAGATCGGCGTTACACCCTCGGGCGTCAATCTCATCCGCGACCGTTTTACGGGACAGTCGCGCGGGTTCGCGTTTGTCGAAGTGAATAGCGACGACGATGCGGATCGCGCGGTGAACTCGTTGAATGGGCAAAACTTCGGCGGGCGCAACCTCGTGGTGAATGAAGCACGGCCTCAGGCAGAACGTGCCGGTGGCGGTGGTGGCGGACGCGGCGGGGGATATGGCGGCGGTCGTGGTGGCGGTGGCGGCGGACGCGGTGGCCACGGTGGTGGCGGCGGACGCGGCGGTGATCGCGGTGGTGACCGAGGCGATCGCGGTAACCGCTGGTAAGCACCCTCCAGGTAGCAGCGGCTTCCTTCCAGAAGCGGCTAGACCTTCCTTGAAAAAGTTTTAAGCGTTAGTGGTGTGTTTCGCGTTCGTGTGCTCGACATCGGTGCGCACGGCTCTTCCTTGCGCGTAACCATAGCGCACTACATTGAGCGTTCGAATAGCGCGATCCACGAGGGACGGGACGTCCATTGAGGCTTCGGCAGCGTCCAAGGCCTCTGCCGTGGCGAAGAGCGCGGGCGATTTGGGTTGAAATACAGGGCAGCAATCGTGGAAGGGTTGTTCGGAAATATCGTGCGTGCCAATACGTCGCGCAATCTCCTGAATTTCCAGCTTGTCGTCGCCAATCAACGGCCGGTATAGCGGAAGCCGGGCGATGGCACCTACTGCCTGCAAATTCTGCAAAGTCTGCGAAGCTACTTGGCCAAGACTGTCTCCAGTGATTACGCCTTTGCCCCCACCGCGCAATGCGATGCGTTCCGCGATGCGCAGCATCAGGCGGCGATAGAGAAGGATACGAAACGCATCGGGGGTCTGCGCTACAATTTCCCGCTGCAGAGGTTCGAACGGGACAAGATACAGCTTTGCGGTGAACTGCCACGGCACCAGGCGCTCGACCAATTGGCGTGCGACGTGAACGGAAGATTCTCCGGCAGCGGCACCGCCTCCCCAGAAATGCACAAAACTCAAATGCGCGCCGCGTTTCATCATTTTGTACGCGGCCACCGCAGAATCGAAACCGCCAGAGAGTAGGCAGACGAGCCGGCCCGCGGTGTTCGGCGGAAGCCCGCCTGGCCCGATGATGCGGCGCGCGTAGACGAGCAGCGGGCCGCGAGTGATTTCGATCCGGCAGGTTAGGGAAGGCGCTTTTAGATCGACCCGCACATTGCGGCCTTCACGCTGCAATTTGTCAAAGAGGTAGCCGCCGACCTCGCGCTCGACAGCCATAGCGTTCAAGGGAAAGTCTTTATCGCTGCGACGGACACGCACGGCAAAGGACGCGAATTGCTCGTTGCGAATTTCTTCCCAAGCAGCGGCACGAATCGTGTCGAGTGGATCGTCATTTAAGTCAGGGCGGCGTAGCACACGCGCGATGGCCAGATGCGAAATGCCGCTGACCCGCGTAAGGCGCTGCAAGGCTTCATCGACATGCGCGGCATCGGCAATTTCGACAATCAGGCGGTCGGCGGGTTTTGAGATGCGGCTTATAGCGATGCCATCCAACGCGCGGCGCAGCGCTTCCCGCAGTTTGTGCAGAAAAAAGCGGCGATTGCCTCGCTTGAGCCACAGCTCATGGTAGTGAACGACAATGTGCGCAGAAGCCATCATTCTCACTCGCCAACGTAGGCGGATGCGCGTAGTATACAGCCGCCTGCGAGTCGCTTTGCCGAGAACCTTTGGAGTTCAAGATCGCAGTGCGCAAGCAGGTGAGGCACCTTGCGCCCAATTTCCAGCGGCGAAACGGACGAGTCCAAAGCAGCAGCAGGCCGTGCGAAACAATTAACCCCGTAACGGGTTTGATACAACGAGCGCCGAAATGTCTGGCGGCGTGCGTGGCGGCGTATATCTTTAGGCCTCTGGCGGCCGCGAGATGCAGTGGCGCACCGTGGAAAATACAGTGAACCCCAAGGGCAGGCCTTGCATCCAATCGGGCAGGAATTACGTCGAAGAGTAGTAGACGACGCTATGACAACTTGGCACAAACGCGATTGGAAACAGTTTTATGAACTGGCGCGCCGCCCTTGGCAGCGTCATCGGCCGCCCCGGCCGGTATATCCAACAGGGATTAATCGCGTGTTGCCGGCGCAGGGATTTAGTTTGTCTGAGTTGGATGATGCGGGCGTTGATCTTGATCTCGCGGAGCAACTGGGTTTGCCTGTGGATGCGGGGCGCATCGGGGCTTACGGCCCGAATGTGACAGTGCTGCGCGACTTCGTTCGCTCTTCGCGCCAGCCTTTGTAGTTTCTAGCCGTTCCTATCTCCCCTCAAAGTAATCTGGGAAAAGCAAGCTGGCGAGTCGCTAAGGTTCAGGTGATTCAGGAGTTCTAGTGCGGATGGCTGTCGGACTAAGGATTTTCTGATCACCGTCTTGCAGAGTGATTTTTTCGCCCTTTTCTTCAAAAGGCTTCAGAAATTCGGGATCTTCCCATGCGTGCGATTCCACTTGATCCCAACTGAAAAGCTCGTAGGTTCCCGGCGCGATGCCTCGCAGCTCAAAATTGCCATGCTGATCGGTAGTTTTTGATTTATAGAGGCGAAAGTCGGTGCGGCGCGATTCTTCCGGCACCAACACCACCCAGACACCCGCGGCGGGCAAACCATCGGCATCCGAGACGCTTCCCTTCAATCGCGCTCCCTTCGAGCTGACAATGACTTCGAGCGTGGCATCAACGTTTCGGCGGACCGTGAATCCCTCGTGCGTGACGTCGCTCATGCCGTAGCGGACACTCTTCACATAGCAATCCGGCGAGATGCCGGTTACCTCCAGGTGATAGGTGCCGTCAGAAATGTCCTTTAAGTTAAAGGTTCCATTTGCGAGCACTCTGGCGTCGCCTCCCCAGTACTCGTTAGTCTCGCCCATGGCCAAGACCTTCAAGTCTCCCTCTTCGACGCTCGGGTTCCCTTCCCAAACAAGACGGCCTTCGATTGTCACGCCCGGGGCGATTGTGAGCGCTAGGCCGTCGATGTCCGCGTTATTAACTTCAATGGGTTGGCGCGTTGTATAGGACTTTCCTTCATCGAACCAGTAGGCCAACAACGTGTACGACCCGGACAGAACATCACGGAACTCAAAGGTGCCGTCCTTTTGCACATAAGCATTCGTGTTCGTAAAAGACCAGAGAAGCCGAGTGTTCCTGGGAGTCAAATTAAGATAAACCTCGCTCCCGGAATGGTGGGTCACGGTGTTGTAAACACGCCCCCGAACTTTGAATAGGCTCACCCGCCGCAAGAGCATGTCCATGGAAGGCAGCTCTTCACCTGCTTTCAGGCCAATCGGCGTTGCCTTCGCAACATCCGTGCTGCCTGGGTAGTATGTGGTTACATAGCCTGGGTCGTTCTTGGTTTCTCCCAAGTCTTTGAAATTATTCTGAGGCCCGAAGCCAGGTCCACCCGGTACGTAATGCGCGCTTACGAAATAATGGCCGGGACGTAATCCGAACAGGCGATACTCTCCGAGATCGTTTGTGCTGGCATAGGCTTCGCTCGAAAGTTTGCGCTTCCCTTCGTTGTAGACGTCGCGCATCGCCATGACCATGACCGACGGCAGCGGTTGGCCATCCTCATCCATGATTTTCCCGGCAATCACTGCAGAAGGAATCAAACGAAAGAGGCGATCCGTTAAATTTTCTCCCGGCGAGAGCGTGAGAAGGGCGCCCGGGTCATCGGGAGTCCTCTGCCCAAACTGCTGAGTCACGAAGCCGACCCGGCTTACTTCCAGACGGTATCTACCCGCTTCCACATCTTTAAGCTGAAAATGTCCGCCCGCGTCGCTAAGCGCGGTGTATCCCTGGTTTTCGTCGTCCGCTTTTTTCAGCCTGACTACGGCTGCTTTGATGGGTTGGCCGCCAGCCAGGGCTACGACGGTACCGGAGACCGTGCAAGTTTCCTTCTTTACTTTTTCCGCGGGAACATTTCGCGCAGCTTCCTGTGCGTTCAGACGGAAGCTCCCGGCTGGTCGGGCCTTTGGTGAACTGATCAAAAGCACCATTGCGAAGAATAGCTTCATAAACAGCACCCGCAACGGGAAGTATACGCCGAGCTACGTACTAAGATGGAGAATTGATTCGTTTGGCGTATAGGGCCCGCCATTTGTGCGTGGTCAGGGAAGCGCGTAAAATAGATCCCTCACCAACACTCAATGGCCTCACTTTTCAACATCATCTCGAATAGCCCGGCACCGATGGTGCAGCCTCCGGGGGCGCATCCGCGACCGGAATGGCTGCGTGTTAAGTTTTTTGGCGGCGAGCGCTACCAGGATTTGAAGCGCATCATGCGTACGCTGGACTTGCACACCGTTTGCGAGAGTGCGCGCTGCCCCAATATGGGTGAATGCTGGGAACACGGCACGGCAACTTTCATGATTCTGGGCGAGATTTGTACGCGCGCTTGCGGATTTTGCGCAGTGCCTTCAGGCAAGCCAGTGGGTCCGCCGGATGAGGAAGAGCCGTTTCGTGTAGCGGAGGCGGTCGCGCGAATGGGTTTGCGCTATGCCGTGGTAACTTCGGTCAATCGCGACGACCAGCCGGACGGAGGCGCGCACATTTTTGCGCGCACCATCGAGGAAATTCGCCGACGCGTGCCGGGTTGCAAGGTGGAAGTGTTGATTCCGGACTTCCGCGGCGACTGGAACGCGCTGAATACAGTTCTGGCGACCAAGCCGGACGTGCTCAATCACAACACAGAAACCGTGCCGCGGCTTTACCGCCAAGTGCGCAAAGGCGCTTTGTATGAGCGGTCGCTCGAGTTGCTACGGCGCTCAAAGGAAGCGCATCCGGACGTGCCGACCAAGACCGGATTGATGTTGGGGCTTGGCGAAGAAAAAGAAGAAGTGCTGTCGACGTTGCAGGATTTGGCGGCTCAGGGCACGGACATCCTCACCTTGGGACAGTATTTGCAGCCGACGAAAGCGCACCTGCCAATCGTTCGCTATGTTCATCCGGATGAATTTGCGGAGTTCAAGATCCTCGGCGAAGCCATGGGATTTAAGCACGTTGAAGCCGGGCCGCTAGTCCGATCGTCTTACCACGCTTTTGAACAAACGGAATCAGCCAATAAATAGAATAAGGTCAGAGTGGGATCCACGCCTTACGGCGGAGACTACTTGCTGACGGCGGTGGACCAATCGGTGAATGGCACGGCGCGGCCGCCCCGCACTACGGTCGGAATGACGTGATCAAAACCCTTATGCGACCTGGCCGAATAATTCAGCTTGAGTTGCGGCCCAAGGCCCAGGTCCTGCTCGTGGATCGACTCGATGCTGTGAATTAAGCCCTCCCGCGTCAACTCTTTGCCGGCGCGCTTTAATCCTTCCACGATCACCATAGCATCCACAAAACCCTCAAGGCTCACGAAATTGGGCCGTGCGGAAGGCGCGTATTTCGATAGGGTGCGCCGGTACAGCGCCACGCCCTTTAGGTCGGTGAGGTAATAAGGTGGCACCACCTGCGTAATAACCATTCCTTCAGCGTCATCCCCCGCCTCCAGAATTAGCTCATCCGTACCCACAAAGGAAACCGTGAGAAACAGCGGCCTCCAGTTCTTGGCGCGCGACTGTTTCAAGATCGGGGCAACCGTGTTTGGAGGACCGACGATGACAACGGCTTGCGGATTCGCCGCGCGCACCGTGTCAATGGCGCCGCCCACATTCGCGGTTTGCCGTTCGTACGAGCCCACTTTAACCGGCTGCGCGCCACGGGCCTTGAGCGCTTCGGTAACCCCTCCCAGAACTGCGGTGCCGAAGGCGTCCTCCGGATAAATGACGCCTACTTTGCGATAGCCGAGCTTGTCCCACACGCCCTCGATCTGCTCGCGGGTCTCGTCGTAATAGGACGCGCGCACGTTCACAATCCAATGACGCAACGGGGTGTAGAGTGTCTGAGCTCCCGTGAACAGCCCAATCAACGGAACTTTATTGCTTTCCGCCAGCGGCACATACTTCACGGCCGTCGGCGTGCCCACAAAAAGCCCCATTGCGAAGACATTGTCGCCCAGCAGGCGCTCGAAACAGATCTGCGTTTTGGCTGGATCGTAGCTGTCGTCGTAGCTAATTAGTTTGAGCTTGCGACCGTTTACGCCGCCTTCATCGTTGATTAGGCTGAAATAGGCATTCGCACCGGTGACGGTTTCCACCCCAAGAGAGTGCGATGGTCCCTCTAGCGCCGCGCATGAGCCGATGACGACGGTCTTCTCCGTCACGCCGGGAACGTTCTGTGCATCGGCGATGAGCGGTATTCCAAAAATGCACAGAAAAAAAGCGGTGGGCAGGAACTCGGAGCGCAAGCCCTTATTCATCATGTACCTCACGCCAATAACCTGAGATTCTGGCCGACCGGATGGGATGTTGTAATGATACTCGGTCTGCAAGGCGCGAGTTGTCAACGCTGATGGAATGGCGGGGACCTTACTGGTAAAGGGGAAAGGTTTTCGGCTTTATTGCGCGGAACGTTACGGCTTGGAGTTGGCTCCGATCAGAACTAGGGCCAAGCCCGCGACAAGGAGCGCGGCAGTGGCAGCAATGGGAATTTGCGCGGTCTTTTCTTCGTCAACGGTGGCCTGGAAGGAACCGATTTTTGCCACTTGCTGCTGCTGGTGATAGGTGTAAGTAGGATGCAAGACGGCAGCGATGCCCAGCAGTATTAGGACGACGCCTAGAATCATCAGTACGCGTCTCATCGAACAAACGTTAGCACAAGATCACCCCGGCTGATTTCGTCTATCTTTAGAAACACTCATTTAGAAACACCCCAGCGCCATAAAGGGCGCAGGGATTCGTTCGAAAGGCAGGGAAGTACTACGAACGGCTCGTAGCAGCGGCAGCAGCGACTTTCTTTGCAGCTTTAGCGGCTTTTGCGGCAGTGGAAGCCTTGCGACGCCTCTTTGTCTTCGGGGGCGTGGCGGGTGCTTCGCCAATAAGCTCCGCCGTCATCATACTGGTGACGAACAGCTTCGGCCCATGATCATCGAAATCAACCGAGGTACGCTCCTGGTCTGAGGCGGTTACGATTCCCAGGCCGTACACATCGTGTTTGATTGTCTGTCCTTCTTGCATTGATTGCACAACGTCCTCCTGGACCACTCACTCGACGCGGAATAAAATTTTTGGTGGGTGCCTCGGCTGGTAAGCCAAAGCACCCCAATTTACAGGCTAGAGGCTCGTTACGTTCTCCGCCTGAAGGCCCTTAGGACCCTTGGTCACTTCAAACTCAACAGCTTGCCCCTCATTCAGTGACTTATAGCCATCCATCATAATCGCGGAGAAGTGCACGAAAACATCTTCCCCGGTTTGCCGCTGGATGAAGCCATAACCCTTCGAAGCATTGAACCACTTCACTGTTCCCTGTTCCTTTGACACTGCTGCCGACCTCGAGTTTGAGATTGCATTGCTTCTCTTGGTCCGTTTCCTGGTCGCCTAGCGGTAAACGCCTCGGATCCCAAGCGCCGTGACATCCTCCAGCCCGCAAAAAAAGGCCGCAAAGTTTGTCCTTGCAGCCTATTGAACGAGTCAAAAGGTAATACAAGAGCAACAAACGCTGGTAAAAATGATACCACGAAAACCCTAGTTTGTCCACGCGGAGGAGAGGTGGGTTTGGTTAGAGCGCTTGGGCGTAAACCGCTGTTGTCGCTGGACTTACGCGAGTTTTTCGCTGTGGGACTGAAGGAAAAAAGGGCAAATCGTCTATTCGAGGGCCTCTGGCTGGATGCTTAAATTGCCCTCTCCAGCGGACTTTTTCTCCCAATATTTGCGTACCCACGCTTCCCAGCTTTTGCCTGCGGCTGGATCGCGTCCGGAAAACGCTAGTGCCGAGATTTCGGCATAGGAAATTTTGACTCGCTGGTTTGAATCGCGCGGCAAAATGCGGACAAAGGAGCTTTCGAGATTCGCGCCGGTCACGCGGTCAAAAATGTAACCGTCAATTTTGCTGCCATCTTTCTTGGTGATGGCCACGTCGCCGCGAAAATCGAATGCCTTTTCTAAGGCCTCGCGCAGTTCGCTCTCTGTGGCGAGCGTCGGCACCCAACCTTCCACGGCCTCGTGGAGAGTTCCGGGCGCAACTTCCAGTGTTTCCGGGTCAAGCGCCGCACCGTGGCGCTCGGCGTGCGTGGGAGCGCTCACGCGCGTGTCTCCTCGAGCTGGGTCCCGTTGGAATTGATCTGAACCAATGGGTTGTACGCATGCACGGGCTTAACCGGCTCGTTCAGCAGAGACAAGGCATCGGGGTCTTTGTACTCACCTGAGAACGTCGCCTTCGTTGCAGCCCATAGTCCGCGCAATCCGCTGAATGTATGATCCATGGCGCTGGCTTCGTATCCGCTGTGTACCATGCAATTAGCACACTTCGGATTACCTGATTCCGTGCCGTAATTCTGCCAGTCCGTCGTCTCCAGCAGTTCTCGGAACGTGTCCACGTAGCCGTCTTGCAGCAGGTAGCAGGGCTTCTGCCAGCCGAAAATGTTGTACGTCGGCATGCCCCACGCGGTGCACTTGTATTGTTGCTTGCCCATCAGAAATTCCAGGAAAAGGGACGACTGATTGAACCGCCAGCTCTTCTTGCGATTGGAAAGGATCGCGCGGAAGAGCCTTCGGGTTCGCGCTCGTCCCAGGAAGTGCTTCTGATCCGGCGCTTTATCGTAAGAATAGCCTGGCGAGAGCATCATGCCCTCGACGCCCAGCTCCATCATTTCGTCGAAGAACACGCGGACACTATTGGGGTCGGCGCCGTCGAATAGCGTGGTATTGGTGGTCACCCGGAAACCGCGCTTTACGGCTTCCTTGATGCCTTCCATCGCGAGATCGTAACCGCCCTCGCGGCAGACGGAAAAATCGTGGTGCTCGCGCTGACCATCCATGTGGACCGAAAAGGTCAGATATTTGCTCGGCTTAAAGAGATCCAGCTTTTCTTTCAGCAGCAGCGCGTTCGTGCACAGATAGATGTACTTCTTGCGCGCGACCAACCCTTCGACGATCTTGTCGATTTGCGAGTGCATGAGCGGCTCGCCGCCCGGGATGGATACCATTGGCGTCCCGCACTCATCCACCGCCTTGAAGCACTCTTCGGGCGTCAATTCCTTTTTCAGGATATGGGGTGGATACTGAATTTTCCCGCAACCTGCGCAAGCCAGATTGCAGCGAAACAGCGGCTCGAGCATCAATACAAACGGATAGCGCTTCCGCCCGCTCAGCTTCTGCTTCAGCACATACGTTGCAACGGTCCAAGCTTGTGATATCGGTACGGGCATTGAGCCTACTTATCTCCGAATTGGCAGGGGAACAGTGAACCGGCCCCCCAGCCTCTTTTATTGTAAACGACAACCTCTATTGTAAACGACAATGTCGCAATTCGCCGCCATTCGTTTTCCGCGGATGAAGGCGATGTTCCTGACTGGCACGCCGCTTGCCTTTTGGAAGGCGGCGGTGTTGCCGCCGCTTTTCAGGTATGTGCCGCTGAAACGCGTCGTCCGTGCTGCTAGGCGCGGCTTTCACCGGTTCGGGCCCCGGCAGGCGTAAACTGAATTCCAAGCTTGAAGGCAAGCTGATGTCACGACCCAACCTCCTTTCGCTCGTCGATGACTTTAGCCGGCAACGCCGCGACGTTGCTGCAATCCAGCGCCGTGGCTATCGCCGCGAGTCGTGGACCTACGGTAGTCTCGCAAAAATCGCCTTCGGCCTCGCGCACGATTTGAAAGAACGTGGCGTCCGAACTGGCGACCGCGTCCTCGTTTGGGGACCGAACTGCGCCGAATGGATGGGGGCGTTCTGGGGCTGTCTTCTGCGGGGAGCGGTCGTGGTGCCCATCGATAATGGCGCCACACTCAATTTCGCAAAAGATGTTGCACGTGAAACATCCGCTAAGCTAATTATAGCTTCGACGGGAAAACCTACCCTCAGCACTGCCATTCCCACATTGAATCTGGAGGATTTACCAGACAGGTCTCGTGCGCCGTTTGGCGGCGCGAGGGACTACGACCCTCGCCAACCGCGCCCGCCTATCTACCAGTCGCTCGCGGACGAGCCCATCACCCGCAATCACGTCGCGCAAATCCTATTTACCTCTGGCACCACGGCCGAACCACGGGGCGTCGTCCTGACGCACGGCAATTTCCTCGCAAATCTCGAGCCGCTCGAGCGCGGGATTGCGCCTTACCGTAAGTACGAGCGCTGGCTTCACCCGCTGCGCTTCGTAACTCTAGTACCTCTGAGCCACGTTTTCGGCCAATTCATGGCACTCTTCGTTCCGCCTCTGCTCGGCGCCGCGGCAGTCTTCGAGCCATCCCCAAACGCCTCGGAAGTGATCCGCACCGCGAAACGCGAGCGCGCCACGGCGCTCATCGCTGTGCCGCACATGCTTGACTTGCTGCGCAACGGCATCCAGCGCGACCTCGCAGCGCGCGGCGAAGCCGAATGGTTTGCGCGTACCTTCGCAGCCGGCAACGGCCAAAAATTCCTTCGCCGCGCTTGGATGTTCCGCCGCATCCATCACCGCTTCGGATGGAAATTTTGGGCGTTTATCTCGGGAGGGGCCGCCCTGTCTGCGGAGACCGAGGAATTTTTCAAGCGCCTGGGCTACGCCGTGGTGCAAGGCTACGGCATGACGGAAACAGCTTCGCT
>Ga0185299_10006740_pt1 | contig 12123 bp, 7 predicted proteins | sample PaiPotPPA55metaG_FD_128002 | JGI IMG/M metagenome (GOLD analysis project Ga0185299, IMG submission 128002) | Iron sulfur acid spring bacterial and archeal communities from Banff, Canada, to study Microbial Dark Matter (Phase II) - Paint Pots PPA... ...
CCTCTAATTTATAGCCGCCGGCTTCAAACGCTTCCTCCATGGAAGTCGGAACCCAAAACTGCATTCCCCAGCCGACAAAGGTCCCGTAGAACCCTTGCGGTGCGACACCGACAATCGTGTGCACCACACCATTGAGTCGTTGCGTCTTCCCGATAATTTGCGGATCGCCGTCGAAGTGTCCTTTCCATAGCTGGTAGCTGATCACCGTGACGGGATGGGCATTCCGTCCTACATCTTGGCCGGGCTCGAATCCGCGGCCCAGAATTGGATGGACTCCGATAGCATCAAAATAATTGTCGGATACGATGCTCCCAGTGGTGCGCTCGGCACGGTCACCAATACTCAGAGTAGTCCCTGTGATTTTGCTCACAAAAAATGAATCAAACAGTCTGCAGTTCCTCCGCAAATCGATGAAATCTGGCCACGAAAGAAGTGTATGGCCATCTTCGTTGCGTGCGGTGCCTGTAAGAGCGAACAGCCGCTCCTGGTGGCTGACCGCCGGGTAAGGACGGAATAAAATTCCTTCCACCCAACTGAACACCGCGGCGTTTGCCCCGATGCCCAGCGTCAAGCACAGCATCGCCAGGATAGAAAAGCCCGGATCGCGCCGCAGCATCCGCAAACCGAATCGCAAGTCTTGCAAGGTGGTCTCGATCATGGGGAGCCCTCCTTGGTCGCGGTAGAGTTCCTTGGTTTGCTCCACCCCGCCGAAGCTGCGCAGCGCCTCACGGTGGGCGTCCTCGGCACTCATCCCTTTGCGAAGGTTCGCCTCCGTGGCCATCTCCAGGTGCGAACGCAGCTCTTCGTCCAGGTCAGCTTCCATGCGGTGCCGCTGGAGGAGTGCAGCGAGCCGGTGAATGAGCGTGAAGAAAAATTCGCGCATGGCTAGCTTGTCCTTAGCACCCGGTTGATCATGGTGGACATGCGACCCCAGCTTTCCACTTCCTGCTCAAGCTGCTTGCGGCCGGCACGAGTCAGCGAGTAATACTTGGCCTTGCGGTTATTTTCCGAAACACCCCACTTGGACGCGATCCAGCCGCGTTGCTCCAGACGCAGCAGGGCGGGATACAGTGTTCCTTGGTTAAGTTGCAGCAAGTCCTTGGAGACCTGTTGTATCCGCAAGGCAATTCCGAAGCCGTGAGTCGGTCCCAGGGAATCGAGCGTCTTTAGCACCAGCAAATCCAGTGTTCCCTGCAGAACTTCGCTTTTGGAAGAAGGCATACGCTCCTTTAGACGGCCAACATGAGAAAAGGGATAGTACCAATTTCCTTTCGGCTATCAGCGCTCTCTCCAGTTCAAATCTTTGCGCTCGGGTTTCTTCATAGCTACACCAAAATCGGCCATTCCCCGGTCAAGTCCTCAGCTTCGCGCTCTAGTTCATTCTACTGCGCAGAATTCAGGGCAATCTACGCAACCGGGTACCCGGTACAGAGCACTGTCCGGGCGAAAACATTGTTAGAATACGCGGCATGCGAACCCGCATGCTGATCATGCTGCTGACACTGGTGGTGATGTTTGCCGGCGCGACCGTCCTCACTCCAACGTGGCGTGCCCCGAGCTGGCGTGCTCCGAGTCGACGCGTGCCGAATAACGGAACCTACACTAACGTGCGCGGATTACACGGGGTTGGCACGGTCTCGTGGTCGGTACTAACCAGCGGGATCGATACAAATCTACGAGGCGTAAGCGCGGCGGAGTTCGTGGATAAAGACGGAACAGAACACATTACCGTGTGGGCTTGCGGCTCGAACGGCGTGATTCTTCTTTCCAACGATGGCGGCAAAACCTGGAAGCGCCTGCATGTTCCCGGAGGCGACGCCCTCGATTTCCGGAGCATCGTGGCGCTGGGCCTGAAGAAAGCCTTCGTGATGTCCAGCGGAAATGGAGATAAATCTCGCATCTACAACACCGTTGATGGCGGTGAGAATTGGAAGTTGGAATTTACGGATTCGCGCAAGGCGTTTTTTCTCGATGCCCTGGCCTGCGATGCAGAGTGCTACGCGCTGAGCGATCCAATTGACGGCAAGTTCGTGATTGTAGCCACGCATGATTACGAGGACTGGAAGGAACTCCCGGGTGATGGCATGCCCGCCGCGTTGCCCGGCGAGGGCGCATTTGCCGCGAGCGGAACCTCGCTTGCGGTTGACGATTATTCAGGCATGTATTTTGGAACCGGGGGCGGCAGGGTCGCGCGCGTGTTTCACTCCGCGGACAAAGGGAAGACATGGAGCGCGGTGGAAACGCCGATTGTAAGTGGCAGTGCATCGTCCGGAATATTTTCCATCTCGTCCAAATCTGCGGTGAACGTGGTGGGCGGCGACTACCAAGATCCCAAACGCCCTTACCGCGTGGCCGCATATTCCCAGGACCAGGGGAAAACGTGGCAGCTTGCTGCGCAGCAGCCGGGTGGCTACCGTTCCGCGGTGGTGGCGATCGATGGCGCCACGCTGGCAGCCTTCGGTCCTAGCGGCGAAGATGTCTCTGATGATTTTGGCGTTCATTGGAAGCATACGGATTCGCTCGATCTGAACGCCGCGTTCGTTCTGGACGACCGCAACGGGTGGGCCGTGGGGGCGCAAGGCACCATTGCTCGTATGATCAATCGCACGCAGTATTTGATCCGCAACAACAGCCCCAAGGACGATTCCGTCCTCGCGTCCACCTCTTCAATAAAATAATTGGAGAAATGCGCATCGCGATATCCCCGGAAATTTCGTTGAGAAGACCGGCGGAGCTAGAGAACTAGGAATTGACCGGCCGGGCGACGCTCCGCCTTTTACTTCGGCGGCTGTCCGGGAGGGTTTTCGCTTGTGGGCGGCACGATCCCCTTCAGTCGCAAATAGGTCACCATGTTTCCATAGTGCTCATCCGTGTGCGCCGTATTGAGCGAGAACATGGTGAGCTTCGCGAGGTCGAAGCTCATGAATTTCACCGTCTGGCTGCCTTTTGCGTCGGTCATGTTCTCAAACGCCTTGTTGCAGTGCGCCACTGCGTCCTTGAGCGCAGTCACAAGATCGGCCTTTGAGGTCTTCGTTTTTTCGATGTCCTTCGCTGGGTTTGCTTCACCTGTGGCTAACGAGCAGAACGCGTACGAAGCGTCGGCCACATGGCCAACGAGCTGGCCAAAACTGCGAACCTCCGGTGTCGGCTTGAAGGAGTAGTTTTCTTCCGGCATTTTCTGCGCTGCACCGACGACCGCGTTGCTCACAAATGAGTACAAACCCTTTTCGCTCGCAGTAATCGGGTTGGCTGGCGGAGCGGGCTGCGCCGGTGCCTTGTCCTGCCCGATTAGAGCAACGGGAACCGCCATCAATACAGCAAACACAAAACAACGTCTTTTGTTCATAGTCATAAAGAACTCCCTCCGAACTCCTCGCAATCTACTACGAATGAAACGTCAAATTGTTACCAGATACCTGCAATCGTTCTGACTGAATGAGCGAAGGTGCGGAAAGCCATAACGAGGAATTCGCGGCGACTCCGTCGGCCCTTTCCAGTCGTTCATCTGGCTAAATCCTGATGCTCGATTATCCGGAAGATATGGCGAACAGCAAACCAGCAAACCGCCTCGTTGACAACGACGTAATTTGGCTTAGGATGAGGAGTTACCGCCCTTGATTCGAAGAGTTGTTTGGATGAACTAGCGATGTCCACCAACGGCACAGCTACGCAAAGTGCTTCAGAAAATAGCGAAGAGGGCTTTTACCGAATCGGCGAGGTTAGCCGCCTTACGGATGTAAAGCCCTTCGTGCTGCGCTACTGGGAAAGCGAATTTCCCATGCTCGATCCGGTGAAGAGTCCCAGCGGGCACCGCCTGTATCGGCAGGAAGATCTGGACATGGTCTTCAAGATCAAGCGCCTGCTGTACGACGAGGGATTCACAACCGAAGGCGCGCGACGGCACCTGCGCGAACAAGCCGGGATGGATAACGGTGCGGGCAGCGGCTTCGCTCCTGCTGAAGATACGCCACAGATTCTCAGCCGAAAAATGTTGCTCGATCTCCGCGATACGCTGCGCGCTTTCTTGACGCTTCTTGAAGGCCGATGATAGCCTTGAGCTCCCAGGCTACGACAAATCATTTCCAACCGGTCGGGACGTAGCGAAGCCTGGTATCGCGCACCCTTGGGGTGGGTGAGGTCGCTGGTTCGAATCCAGTCGTCCCGACCATTTTCTTCAGTCCAGCCCGGACACATGGGTTACAGAATGTACCGGCTACATAGGTAACAGTCTCGGGCCAAACGGATTATCGATCGGTTCCAAGACCCGCTTATCTAGATCGAAGTATTCCAAATCATAATCCATAAAGCTGACCAGCCAGATATCGTCGTGCACTTCTTTGATGCCCACGGTCTGGCCCGGCCTTGCGTTTCTATAGTACGAAGATTTGGACGTAACTGGGTGTAGACTGCTTTGCTATTGCTCCGGTTTCAGGAACAAAGTGGGAAAGGGGTTGATAGAAATATGCCATATGAAGAGTGGAGTGCTGAGTTGCCCAACGGAAGGAGGGTACAGTACACCAACAGAGAGATGACAGAAACAATGGCTTGTATCACGGCAAAGGTGGACGGCAACGATGTGGTCCACACGAAAAACGTTCGGATACCCATAACCCATGCAGAGGTAGAGGCTGAGTTTGCGGACGATGTGACGACACGTTAGCCGTGCCACTTGGAATCAATAGAGGCTGCATCACCGTTGTTTCAGAGATTCTTGGTTTCTCTTTAATGGTTGGTATTGCCTACTGGCTGTGGCATCCGCTTGTGGCAGCCGCGCTTATTTTTTTCGCTGGTCATTGGGCTTCGATACTACTTCGCGTTGGAATCAGAGTCGTGGGTGGCACAGCCGCTTCGCTTCGTAGACCTTCACTTTGTTTGATGGCGGGAATTTGGGGTGGATTGGTAGCACTTCTAACGGCCTTCTCAATAATGTATCTACACGTTCCGAAGTGGCCCGCAGCGTTCCTCTACCTCTTGGGTTTTATGGCAGTGGGCTATCCGGGCTGGGCTGAGATTCCGGGGCCTGCTAGGTACGTGGACTCGGCTTTGCGGGAAGTCAAACCTGATACGGAGCGGGAAGGACTTGACAGGGCTGTTGCACTCAATAGTCTCTTAGCGAACATAATATTCTTCCGTTTGATGAGCATGAGTACCTACCTAGGCTGCATGATTCCACCAATCGTCAAACACGTCTTTTGGCCGTAGTCCGGTTCAACACGCCGCGGACTTGCGCCGACTGGTGCAAAATGGCGCGGAGTGGCCGACCAATCACATCGCCGAAAATCTGAAAAATAGCTCATAAGGGCCCGTTCAGTCGCGCGGATCCTCACGCATAATTCCGCTGTAATCTTACTTGTTTGGCAAATAAGATTCTGCCGCCGAGGCGTGGAACTTTGGCGGTGCCGGTGGTGTCAAAGGAATACGAGGCCCCGGCAGGGGTGTGAAGGGAGGTCCCATGCTTGAAGCGCGGGGACTCTCCAAGTCGTACGGTTCTGTGCCAGCGGTTCGCAACATTAGTTTTTGTCTGATGCCTGGACAGGTGTTGGGATACCTGGGCCCAAACGGCTCGGGAAAAAGTACCACGGTAAAGATGCTCATTGGCCTGCTGGAGCCATCTCAGGGCCAGGTTCTCTACGGCGGGCAAGACATCCACACCGATCTTGCAGCGTACCGGAAATGTTTGGGCTACGTTCCGGAGGAAGCCAATCTCTATCCGTATTTGACGGGCGAAGAATATCTGGAGATGGTCGCGATGTTGCGCGCCATGCCCGAGGTACGCAAAAGAAGAACGATACGTTCTCTGTTGCAGCTGTTCACGCTGTGGCCGCATCGACACGTCACCTTGGGCTCTTATTCCAAGGGCATGCGGCAACGAATCATCCTGATCGCCGCGCTGATGGACAACCCCGATGTTTTGATATTGGATGAACCGCTGTCCGGCCTAGATGTAACTTCCGCACTCATCATTAAAAACCTGATCCAGGCGTTGAGCGCCCGCGGTAAAACGATTTTTTATTGTTCGCACATTCTTGAGGTCGTGGAAAAAGTCTGCTCGCACTTGATTATTCTCAGAAAAGGCCAAGTCATCGCTCAGGGCCCGACCACTGCAGTTCGCGAACAGATTGGCAATTCTTCTTTGGAAGGCGTGTTCCTCCAACTTGTCGAAGAACGAGACGTGTCGCAGGTTGCGAACGAAATTGTCAACGTAGTGGTGTCCACTTGATGCGGCGCGCGACAAAATTCCTGCGCAGGCGCTGGAGAACTTTCAAGCGAACGCCCTTAGGCGGGCTGTTGCGTCTCTTCGTTGGCCGCATGTTTCATGGAGTCGCGGAAGCCGGCTCGGACTCGCTGGGCATGGGAGTAGGAGTGCTTGTTATTTTGTTGGCCATGCCCGGTTTATTGGCCTCACTTCTGATGCTTGAAGAATATGGATCGCTGATTCGATTTATGCGTGGCGATGGAGTTTTTGACCCATTTGCGGCCACGCTGCCCGACGAATATTTTTTCGTCGTGCTTTCGATGTTTGTTACCGGGATCGCGACTTTATGGCGATGGGACAGTTTATTTCTGGACCGGCGCGATTATATGAACCTGGTGCCGCTGCCGGTTTCCTTGGGCAATATTTTTTGGGCAAATTTTTGCGCCATCGTGGCCTTGGCAGGATGCTTCACGATCGTCGTTAACGCCGTTTCCGTGGTTTTGTTTCCCGCAGCGGTAGTGGGCTCTCAGGATTCTATTTTGTTCCTGTTGCGTTTCGCGGCCGGCCATGGCGTTGCGGTATTTATGGCCAGCGCCTTCAGTTTCTGGTTTGTGTTTGCAATAGTAGGATTATTGTTGGCGGTGCTGCCTCCGGCGATGTTTCGGCGTATTTCGCTAGTCGCCAGATTTGCAATAGCTATCGTTCTCCTTGTTCAGATCGGCAGCGTCTTCACCGTTTCTCGGTTTGTTTTGGATCCATCGCACTATCGAGCAGCGCTGTTGCCGCCATTTTCTTTTTTGGGGTTGGCGCGAACGGTTTGGGGCAGGGGCGGAGAACCGTTGGTCGCGGACATGACCAAGGTTGCGTTCGCAAGCCTGGGTGGCGTGATTCTCGTTTCCTTGGTGGCCTATGCTTTGAGCTTTCGCAGAGCGTTTATTCGTATTCCGGAAACTCCGGACGCTGGCCCGCTGCCTCGCGCGAAAGTGTCATTTTCATTTTCTGCGCCCTTATCCACAGCTCTCTTAACTCCGCCGCAACGAGCGTGCTACAAATTTGTCGCAAAGACGCTCTTGCGCAGCGAGGAACACCTGCAAGTGTTAATGGGATTTATGGCCGTGGGAGTAGTCGCGGCGGCGAATGTTCTAGCGTCCCCGCCGGGTATCAAGTACATCCTCTCAGGGGACACGCCATCGGTTGAGTTTTTGGCGGTGCCGTTGATTTTGAGCTACTGCCTGGTGATTGGAATTCGATTTGCTTTTGAAATGCCCGTGGATCTGCGAGCCAATTGGATTTTCAGAATTTCGCTGGAACATCGATGGACGGAAGCCCGAGAAGTTTCGCGACGCGTTTTGCTCGTTTTTTCCCTTTCCTGGCTTGTACCAGCCTGCTTTCTAGTGTCGCTGATATTTTGGGGTTGGGTCGCTGCGCTGCTCCACACTGCCGTCTTCATTTTGTGCACCATCGCGCTAGTAGAATTGTCGCTGTTCAAATTTCGCAAGATCCCTTTTACCTGTGTGTATCCGCCGTTTAAGAGCCACTCCGGAGTGATCGCGCTAATCTACCTGTTTGGTTTTTTCGTTTTCACGACATACCTCGCACAGATGGAGTATTGGTCGCTGCTCAGCCCCTGGAGAACCATCTGGTTTATCCCATTATTTCTGGCGGTCGTCTTGGGGCTACGGGCGCACCGAAAGCAGATGCTCGATATGGACAAAGAACTGGTTTTCGAGGATTTGCCGGCAACGGGGTTTTAGAAGCGGATTTGGAAACGCCGAGCGTGTGGCGACCAACCTGAACTTTAAAAATCGCGTATCCTAGTTCTGGACGCTACCTTCATACGACTTACACAAACCTTTCCCGCCGATGACGCACATACTTTTGACGAACGATGACGGCTACGAAGCGCCGGGATTGCGCGCGCTGGCTGCGGTGTTGGAGGGTTTCGCCACGGTCAGCATCGTGGCGCCCAGCCGTGAACAGAGCGGCGCGGCGCAGTCGCTGACGTTGCGCCAACCGATCGTGTGTCACGCGATCGCGGAACGCGAATGGGCCATCGACGGTACACCCGCCGATTGTGTCATCGTGGCGCTGCATAAACTTTTGCCGGAACGGCCGGACATGGTTATTTCCGGAATAAATTTCGGCGCGAATCTGGGCGAGAACGTGTATTACTCGGGCACCGTGGGGGCCGCGCGGGAGGCAGCGTTGCATCACATTCCCGCGGTGGCCATGTCGCTGTGCTCCAAAGTTCCGAAAGTGAGTTTCGAAAATGCCGCGCGGGTGGCCAGGTCGGCGGCCGAAATTGTTTTGAAAGAAGGCTTGCCGGACCAGGTGCTGTTGAATGTAAATGTGCCTGAGCCGTGGACCGGGGGCGTTTGCTTCACGCGGCAGTCGAAGAAAATCACCAGGAATCAGCTGAGCGAAGGCAAAGATCCCCGGGGCCGTTCATATTTCTGGTTATTCGAGCAGAAAATCGATAAGGATGTGGAACCGGAGACGGATTACGCCGCTATTTTTTCAGGGAACGTGTCGATAACTCCGTTGCACCTTGATCCCACGCATACCGAATCGTTGAATCATTTGTCGCATTGGGCTGAGCCCATTGCTGCGGCGTTTAAACACGTCCGCTAGTGAAGAAAAGTCGCCAGCTTGCGGCGCGTATTTGTAGGTCGCGGCTTTAGCCGCGACAACTGACTCCGCCAAAAGCGGGCTTCAGCCCTGAAAGCTGAATCACTATTGCTCCGGTTGCTCCGGTTTGTCTTGTTCGGCGCCTCAAATTGTCTCAGTGGCTGGCTTCCGCGGGGGCATAGATCAGAACTATGCCGTTTTTTTGCATGGCCGCGTTGATGGCCGGCACATCGGTAGAAAGCAGCTCGTGCCATTTGGCGAGTTGCGCGTCCAGTTTTTGATTTAGCTCCGCGAAGACTGCTAGTTCTCCTTCAGTTGGTGCGGTGTCGGCGCTATCCACCGCGGCTTGCAGATAGCCAAGCCAACTATTCATTTTGGTTGGATAGTTGAGCTCGTCTTCGCTGGCCTTGGAGTTCACCTGGATCAATTCGTCTTCGACGGCGCCAAGTTTTTTGCGTAATTCCTTGGACTGTTCGATGACCGCTTTAGCATTGTCTTTAGGACTCCAGCGCTTTTCTACTAGATTGAGTTGCACGCGCAAATCGCGAATCGCGAGAATCGACCTGTTCATTTCTTCCTGCCGGTCGCGCAATTTCAGCATCAGGTCGAATTGTTTCTGAAGGTCGTCCATGGATGTTTTCAAACGAGGATCGATCTTTACTTCGATAGGCGCCGTCGACGTTTTTCCCGCGACAGTGAGACGTGCTTCATATTTTCCGGGCATGACCAGCGGGCCAACGGGATCGCCTTCGTCATAAATAGCCGCGGGAATTTTCACCGGTGGCTCGTAGCGCAAATCCCAAGCAAATAGATTTGGTCCTGCCTTCGCGGGAATGTGCTCCGGCTCTGCGTCTCGATCGCCTTCGTCAGGCGCTTCTTCGGTCTTTTTTTCTTCACTGGTATACGTGCGAATTACTTTTCCCTGGCTGTCCAGAATTTCAAGCTTGGCCGGAGTTTTAGCTTCCTCTTTCAAGTAGTAATACAGCGACGCGCCGGCAGCGGGATTTTCCCCGATGGAATCGCGGCGGCGTGTGTTATGACCGACGCGCGAGCGCACCACCGTGGTTGGCGCGAACAAGCGAGCGTCTTCAGTGCCTACGCTGGCGTTCATCTGGCGCAGCGGATCGATGTTATCGAGCGACCAGAACGCGCGGCCGTGCGTGGCGACCAACAAATCATCGTTGTGAATGATCATGTCGTGGACTGGCGTGGTGGGAAGATTCAGCTGCAGGGTTTGCCAGTGCGCGCCATCGTCAAAAGAAACAAAGATGCCCGTCTCGGTTCCGGCGTACAGCATGCCCTGGCGCTTGGGATCTTCACGCACGGCATGCACGTAGGAGGTCTCCGGCAATCCATTGGTGAGCAGCGTCCAAGACTTGCCAAAATCGGTGGTCTTGAAAATATACGGTTTGAGATTATCCAGCTTGTGCGCATCGACAGCTGCGTATGCGGTGCCTGCGTCGAATGGTGAGGCTTCAATCAAACTCACCATGGCCCACTCCGGCAGGCCTTTTGGCGTTACGTTGGTCCAGGACTTGCCGTCATCGCGAGTAATTTGAATGAGCCCGTCATCGGTGCCTGCCCAGATCACGCCTTTTTGTTTCGGCGATTCCGCGACGGCAAAAATCAAATCGTAAAATTCGATGCTGGCCTGATCCTTGGTGATGGGACCGCCGGAATCCTGCTGCTTGGTTTTGTCGTTGCGGCTCAGGTCCGGGCTGATGGTCTGCCACGAATGGCCGCCATCGGTGGAGCGAAACAAAAACTGCGAAGAGTGGTACAGCTCATTGGGATCGTGCGGAGAAAAAATAATCGGCATGGTCCAGGTGTAGCGGTATTTCTGTACCGCGGCGTTGTAGCCGTCGGGATCGAGCGGCCACTGCTGGATGTTTTGCACCTGGTGGGTGTGCCGGTCGAAGCGCGAAATTTCCCCGAAATAGTTGCCGGCGTAAACAATGTTGGAGTCGCGCGGATCGACAGCGACGTAGCCGCTTTCTCCGCCGCCCACGGATTCCCAATCGGAGCGGCTGATGAAGCCGTGATCGCTCGCGGTGGCGATGCCAACGGAACTGTTGTCCTGCTGCGTGCCGTAAATGCGATACGGAAAATCATTGTCCGCGGTGATGTGATAAAACTGTGCGGTCGGCTGGTTCATTTGCGTGGACCAATTCTTGCCGCCATCAACAGTAATGGTGGCGCCGCCATCGTTGCCGTTTATCATGCGATTCGGATTATTGGGATCGATCCACAGACCGTGATGGTCGCCGTGAGGCGCGGGGATGCGTTCAAACGATTTGCCTCCATCGATGGAGCGGTAGAGCCCGGTGTTAGCGACGTAAACCTTGTTTGAATCTTTCGGGTCAGCCCACAGGTGCGTGAAATACCAGGCACGTTGCCGGAAGCGATGATCTTCATTGATGAGCGCCCAGTTTTCGCCGCCGTCGCCGCTGCGATACAAGCCGCCTTTTTTCGCTTCGATCAACGCGTAAACGACATTTGAATCTTCTCCGGAAACGCCCACGCCGATGCGGCCTAGCGGGCCCTCGGGCATGCCGTGGCCTTCAATGCGCTTCCAGGTGCTGCCGTCGTCGTTCGAACGGTAAAGGCCATCTTTGTCGCCGCCGCTATTGAGCATCCACGGCGTGCGATAGCCTTCCCACATGGCGGCGAAAAGCACGTGCGGGTTGTGCGGATCGAAAACAATGTCGATGCCGCCAGTGCGATCATCGAGATATAAAACTTTTTCCCAATTTTTCCCGCCGTCGCGAGTGCGAAAAATTCCGCGCTCGGTATTCGCGCCATAGGCATGTCCCAGAGCGGCCACGAAAACCGTGTCGGGATTTGTGGGATGAACGATCACTTTGCCGACGTGGCGCGAATCTTTCAGCCCGATGTTTGTCCAGGTCTTGCCACCATCATTCGAACGGTAAACGCCGTCGCCAAAAGAAATATTTCCGCGGATGCAGGCTTCGCCGGTGCCGGCATAAATCACATTGGGATCGGATTCGGAAACCGCTATCGCGCCGATGGAGGATACCGATTGCTTGTCAAACAGTGGGTCCCAGGAGACGCCTCCGTCGCTGGTCTTCCAAACTCCCCCAGACACCGCGCCCATGTAATACGTATTTGGCTGGCTGGTGACACCAGTAACTGCCAGGACTCGCCCTCCGCGAAATGGGCCGATCAAGCGCCATTTCATCGCGCCGTAAAGCTTAGGGTCGATGGTCGGGTTGCTCGAAGCGGCGGTTTCATCTTTCTGTTTGTGATCTTTCTGTTCTTTCTGTTTCTGTTGTGCGTAG
>Ga0185299_10006747_pt1 | contig 12118 bp, 13 predicted proteins | sample PaiPotPPA55metaG_FD_128002 | JGI IMG/M metagenome (GOLD analysis project Ga0185299, IMG submission 128002) | Iron sulfur acid spring bacterial and archeal communities from Banff, Canada, to study Microbial Dark Matter (Phase II) - Paint Pots PPA... ...
TATGTTATTTCACCCGAACAAGGGGCATGTCGGGTGAGGCATTCGTCCGGTTCATGCGTCTTGCCGGTAAATGCACCCCGCGGTCCGGGCGGATGACTGCCCGGTTCGTCATGACTATGCCCTCGACATCTGTTCGGTAGGGACACATCCAGGAAACGCCCAGGATGGCCATGATCCCGCGCCGCCGCCGGGCCATAGTAGAGCTCTGTCATGACCGAACGCCGCCCGTATCCCCCGGACATCTCCGACGCCCGCTGGGCGCTGATCGAGCCCATCCTCACCGCCTGGCAGCGAGCCCGCCTCGAGCGACGCCCCAGCGGCGAACCACCCCGCACCGACCTGCGCGAAGTCATCAACGCCCTGTTCTATGTCAACCGCACGGGAATCTCCTGGCGACACATCCCGCACGACCTGCCGCCCAAGGGCACCGTGTACTACTACTACGGGCTCTGGCGCGACGAAGGCATCCTCGCGCAGCTCAACGCCCACCTCACCGAACTCGCCCGAACCAAGGAGGGGCGCGATCCCGGGCCGAGCGCCGCGATCGTCGACACGCAGAGCGTCAAGACCTCGACGAACGCACCCCTCGAAACTCAAGGCACGGATGCCGCGAAGAAGATCGTCGGGAGGAAGAGGGCGATCGTCACGGACGTGTGCGGCTTCCTTCTCGCCATCGTCGTACTCGCCGCCTCCGCCACCGAGAACACCGCCGGCATGCGAGCGATCGACCAGGCCAAGGCCGTCCATCCCACGATAACCAAGGCCTGGGTCGACCAGGGCTTCAAGAACCAGTTCGTCGAACACGCCGCCACCCTCGGCATCGACGCCGAAGCCGTCACTCGCGATCCCGGCCAACGGGGCTTCCACGTGCTCAAACGACGATGGGCAGTCGAACGAACCATCGGCTGGTCAATGCTCCACCACAGACTCGCCAGGGACTACGAAGCCCGGCCCGCGAGCCCGGAAGCCATGATCCACCTCGCGATGATCGACAACGCCAGCAAACGCATAACGGACGAGACCACCCCAACCTGGAGAGGAACGTACTAGGACGAAAAGTGCCTATCGAACGCCCTCTGAACCCGTGCAGCTTGTGCCCGAGCTCGCAGGTTGCCCCTACGCTGCGTGCGCCCGGCTGCGCGATGACGGGGGAGTGCACCGCGCTGTGATGGCGGAAGGGCTGCCAGTGTGGGTGGTCAGCCGCTACGAGGATGTCAAAGCACTGCTTGCCGACCCGAGACTGTCATTGAACGCGTGGACTGCGGGTCGGGGCTATCCCGGCTTCCGGCTCCCGCCGTCTCTCAACGAGCACCTGCTCAACGTCGATGCGCAAGACCACGCCCGTATCCGTCGCCTGGTCTCGAAGGCGTTTACACCTCGTCGAATCGACGCGTTCCGCGGACCGATCCAGCAGACGGTGGATTCGTTACTCGACGCCATCGCGCCGCTGCGTCACTGCGACCTGCTGCCGGAGCTCGCAGTCCCGCTTCCTATCGCAGTGATCAGCGATGTCCTCGGCATCCCCGCCGAGGACGGGGCCGAGTTCCGCCGGTTCACCGCAACGCTGATGGACCCGTCCGATGCCGCCCGCGCATCACGGCCGCAGGTGGTCGGGGAGATGCACGAGTTCTTCGCCGCCCTCGTGGCACGCAAACGCGAGCGTCCCGGCGACGACTTGTTCTCCGCGATGATCGAGGCCGGAGAGTCCGGCGATCTGCTGTCCGAGAACGAGATGACCTCGCTCGCGTTCCTGATCCTGTGGGCCGGATTCGAGACGACCGTCTACCTGCTAGCCACGGCCATCAGCCTTCTGCTCACGCACCCACAAGCCGCGGAACTCGTGCGCTCGCAGATCTCACCTCACACCGATGCGATGATCCGAATCGTCGAAGAGGCGCTCCGGTTCGAGGGCCCGCTGCTCACTGCCATCCGCCGCTTCCCTCTCGAGGACGTCGAAGTCGGCGGTCGGGTGATCCCCGCAGGCAATACCGTCCTTCTCGCCGTCTCCTCAGCCAACCGCGACCTGGACGTCATCGCCGACGCCGACAACTTCGCACCCCTCCGAGATCCCGACCCCCATCTCAGCTTCGGCCACGGTCCGCACTACCGCATCGACCAGGTTCGGCCATAGGCGGGATGCGGGTACGTCGGCGAGCGGGTACGAGAGCGTCCATGGTCCAGGGTGGCGCTGTGACGCGCCGCCGACCGTCGTGCTGGGCGGTAGTCGCCACAGCACGATCGCCGGAGTTCAGGTCGACCCAGGCGGCCTGGTGTTCCACCACACCTGGCTGGAATCACGCGAGAACGGCCGGCAGGTCGAAGTCGACCACGGCGGTGACGCCACCGTGCCACAGTTCGCCGCGGTCCCCTCAGAGTGGCTGACGACTCCGCCGCGCAGTTCGTCTCCACGCGGCACTCGCGGTTGGTGAACGACGAGGCCTTGCGACACCGCGTCGCCGACGGTCTCGACCTGCGTGCGTTCCTCGATCGGGAGAACTCGTTCGGGCTCGACCTGCCGGACGTAGCATCGGCCCGCGACACCGTCCTGGTGCGCGCCTTCGCAGATAGGACGATCTGCGCCTATCTGCTGAGGTGCGGAACCTGCGCGGCAAGGAACTGGGCGATTGCTCAGGGGCGCCGTTGAACGCCGATGGCGAGGGCGGCTATCTCGCCGAACTGTGGCTGCCGGAAGGAGCGTGGAACGTGGAGGCCGTTCTCTCCGGCGCTCCGGAGACGAGGCCTGGAGACGTCGCCGTGGTCGCGCCTGAAAGATCCCGCCGCTGATCGTGCAATCCATCCGCATTTCCTGATGGATTGACTGATTGTTACGCTCAGACGTCCGGCCGGTCGGGAAGCACCACTTCCCAGGTGATATTGCCCCCGGCGGCGTGGACTACTAGTGCGCCCGCTTCGTCGGCGGTGTGCGCCGACGTCAGGGAATGGTGGACTTCCGGGCTCGTCCAGACCTCGTGGCTCCCTACGGCCGTGACCGTCCAGCGGAAGTGAACGTCATAATTTGCCAGCCACGCGTCCGCGACGATCCTACGGTCTGCCTCCCCGCCGCCCGTGCCCGAGAAGCCCGGCTCGTCACGGAATACGATCGATGTGGCGGTCACAGTCATCTGACCTTCATCCTCATCAGCACCGTAATCAGGCTGATATGGCCCGTCTTGCGCCCACTCGGTGGGCGCCTGCGACTCATCGCCGATTCTCGTGTAGCTATCCCTGACCTCCTGCCGTAATTCATAGTAAGACGTGATGGCGTGTGGCGCGCCGCCCGGCATGGTGAGGGTCGCCGTCTGACGGAAGTAAAGTGCCTCCACGGCACTCAAATGCTGTTGCGCAACTCCAACGTACTCAGAGGCGAAGGTAAGTGTGGCCCTCACGGTCCGATTATGACGTTCTCTCACGCGCGCGGACTTCCGCACCAGCGGTTCGATCTCTTCGAGCGCTTTCCGCTTGGCCTTCCCCCTTCCTTCTGAAGAGAGTTTCTTCGTCCGCTTCCCAGAACTCAACGACGAAGACGAAGATTCGTCCATGCTTGTCAAGCTGTACCTCCTCGGGTGATACCGGTCTCCTTGACGCCGCGGTCTAGCTCTCTTCCGACAGCACCTGGTTGATCGCCTTGATGACGATCCTTCGGCGCACGTCTTCGTCGACATCGGCGATCGCGGGGTTCTCGTCGATCAGTTCCCGCATGATGGACTCGACATCCTCTTGCGCCGGCACGGGCGTATCGGGTTCGGCCTTGTACGGCAGCCATCCGGTATCCGAGTGGCCGGGGCCGGCGAAGTACTCCGTGTTGTTCGCGCGGAAGGTGTTGACCGCGGCCCATGCCGCTTCGTCGCCGGGAAGCCCGCCGCCGTCCGCCCGGGCGTACTTCCAGACGTTTTCGTCGCTGTCGTAGCCCACGGCCCATCCGGGATGTTCGGAGACCGCCTCCACGGCGGTGTATCGTCCCGGCGCCGCCGTGCCCTGCCCTTGCTCGGTGGACGGCTGCTGCGCCAGGTGGTGCAACTGATCTGTGGCCTGCTCCATGGTCATCCACGGCCCGCTCTGGCTCGCGGCATAGACATGGTCCCCGCCGTAGACCCCGGGCGTGCCGGTGGGCGTGTAGAACCAACCGCTCTCTCCCCACGGCTGGGCGGCCTCGGCGGCGAGCCGTTCCCGCACCGAGAGGGCGGCCCACGCGTCTGCGGGGGCTTCAGACTCGTCGCCGTACAGGTATTCACCGTCTGCGAAGGCGTAGTAGTACGTGCCCGGAATCCGGTTGGACTGCCAGTTCTCGGTGTTCGCCACGCCGGTGAGCAACGCCGGGCCGTGCTCGTCGTGGGTCTGCGAGGGCTGTTGGAGTGCGGCGTTCTCGCGCCACGCCCCGAGTCTGCCGGCGATATAGCCGAGGGCCTCGCCCAGTGCCTCCGCCGTGCCCTGGCCGAGCAGGCTGAGGACTTCCTGCTCGTCGGCCAGACTCAGTGCGCGACCGAGGCTCCTCAACACCCACTCACTGTCAAGGTCGTACCAGTCCCGGCGCCCTCCGAAAACGGCATCCGGCAGCACGGCCTCGATCGCCGCCAGCGCCGTCCCGGCCGCCTCCCGCCCCCGCGCCGCCTCCACGTTCTCCGCGACCTCGCCCAGCGGGTCGATGCCCGCCGGGCGCAGCAAGTCCTCGAACCTGGGCAGGTAGGAGGACCACGAGCCGAGGTTCATCTCCGAATAGTCCACGCCGCGGATCCTCTCGCCTCCTGGCGGCGACGCCCCACGACGAGTACCGCACGCGAGGCGGCAGCAGTCGCAGCTCACGCGTTCTCGCGCGTCGGGGCGTGCCCGTCGTGTGCCGAACCTAGCCAGGTAGCCGGGCAAGCGCCCGGCCTGCCGGGCAGCGTCGCAGGCAACTGATGATGCCTGGAATGATGCCTGTTAGGGCAAGTGTCGTCGCGAGTACCGAACAGGGGACAGGCTTTACCGGGTTGGCAGGGTCGGTGGTTGCGCCGGCGGGTTGGATTCGAGAGCCTCCAGCGCCATCCGCACCGCGACCTCGAGTTGAGGGTCCCGGCCGGCGGCCCAGTCCTGCGGCGGGAAGGGCACCTCGACGTCCGGTTCTACGCCGTGGTTCTTCACCGTCCAGCCCGGTCCATCGAACCAGAGGGCCGGCTTCGGCTGGGAGACGATGGTGCCCTCGACGAGCTGTCGATCCCGGTCGTGCCCGATCACGCTGCCCCAGGTGCGGGCGCCCACGAGTGGGCCGAGACCGAGCGCCCTGACCGTGGTCGCGGCGATGTCGCCGTCGTCGGAGGCCGTGGCCTCGTCGATCAGCGTCACGCTCGGGCCGCGCGGCGCTCCGAGCGGGTAGCTCGCCGTTCCGGCCTGGCGTCCCAGGCGGACGATGCCAGGGATTTCGCGGGTTTGGGTTGGCGCCGCGCGATCGATACGGACGCGGTGTAGGACGTGGCCGCGCAGACCTGGTACGCGCTAGTCCACTCGTCTCTTTCGGAGGCTTCATCAACGTTGTCCTTGTCCCAGGTCGTCGTGTGGGACGGGGTGAGGCTGGCCCGATCGCCGCGATTGGGAGAGTGAACTGCTCGATGACGGCACTCGCGAGGCTGGGGCTATGCCTTCGGTCCAAAGGTTGGCCCAGACCAGGCCGCACGTCGCGTCGGTATTGGCGTAGATAATGAGTGTCGCGACGGTGCGCCCGTCGAGTACGACAGGTTTTTGAACAACGGTGGTGGAGTTTCCCCGCGTGTAGAGGCACCCGACGTGCGGATCGGCGCTGGAAGCCTGCCACGTAGAACTCTCCGGCGGCGGCGAGCCGATCACCTGGATGCCGGGGATGTTGACCGTGGCCGTGCGCGCGGTCGGACCGGCCGCCGCGTTCCCGCACGAGTTGTGCTGCCCTGAGCAATTGTAGACATCACGAGGGTTCTGAATGTTGCCATTGCCGCTGATCGTGTTCGAGGACGAAGATGACAGCGAGGAACTCGATGTCGCGAAAAGGTATTGCGAACGTCCACCGGGTAGCTCCTTGATGAGGACCGAGTCCGCAGCCGCGTGCCCAAGACGGGTGCTCATCGTGCCAGAGCCGAAAAGTAACCTCAAATTGCTCAAATAATCCGATACCCGCTGATCCCCCCGGGCGCGATGCCGATCGGTTACGCGCGCCGAGCGCGATCCCGACTACGAGGCCCACCAGCACGTTAGCCCGATCCAGCATCCACGGGCTGGCGCGCATCGCCTCGCGCAACCGCGCCGCCAGCCCACTGCGGTCAGCCACGCGATGCAGAAGCACCGCTCCGGCATGCCCGACCAGGCCCTGCCCGGACGCCTCGACTTTGAGCCCGCGATCCCAGCCAGTACGCTTCCGCACCAGAAAGGTGTCCCATCTACCTGCGCGATCTACCTTCGACAAGCAGATCCTCGCAGGCGAGGGACACCCTTCGCCGACTCTGCGTCAGACTTCGTACACCGCCCGAATTTCCGAGGCCAGCCGGCCTGCCGCTGCTCGTCTCGGTGGCCAACGAAGGACAACTCACAGGCCGCGCCGAACCGCCGGCCATCGACACAGTCCCCGCCGGACAACGCGAGATGGCCGCGCGCCTGGCCACACCCGGCGGCCGCACGCTCTACAAGCGACGCGGCTGCCTGGTCGAACCAGGCTTCGCCCAACTCTTCCGGCGCTTCGGGCGCCACCTCAACTACCGCGGCGTCATCGGCGCCGTCGCCGAGATCAAACTCCTCGGAGTCGTGCACAACCTGAACAAACTGATCGCCCATGACGCCAGAACCGCGCCTTGACGGCCAAAGATGGCGAGTTGCGCGACAGCCTCGGCGGGTCGGGCGGATGCTCCGGAACCCTCGCCGGACAGGGGAGCAGACGAGCCTGTCCGCGGGCAGCGTAATGTCACGGTAACGTCACGTCGTTGTACCCGTAGTAGGAGGCGCCGTGGGACACTGGTACCAGCTTGACCAGCCTGACCCTGAATTGGCAGAGGTTTGGCTTCCGCGCTCGTCGCACCAGAAGTTGCCGTCACCCCCCACGGACCTGATTATCACATTCCAGTAGTTCCCCGAATACGAGTACACCTCTACGGCGTCATAGAGCTGGCCACCCAGGCTGGTCCAGTGCCAGACGCCGCTGCTGTCGTCCCAGTAGGTCCAGACAGCGTGCGACGTTCCGACTCCGAAAGCCTCGTCTTGCCCGGTCGGGTAGAGATCGCCTAGCCATGAGACGCCGTAGTCGCAGATCAGGGTACCGCCATGCCATGAGCAGTTACCCCCCGAGCCAATCCGCGACCACGGTCCTAGATCGTAATCGCCGCCCGACGCGTGCGCGGCCACCGGCGTAGCCATGAACGCCATCGTCGCGGCGACTAGTACTGCACGAGATTTCAGCCTCATTGTTCCGGCCTTCCTTCCTGCGATATCTGGACTGTATTGTTAAAGCCGCTGGCATTGAAGCCGGACAGCCGGGCCCTATAGCCCAGCGGCCGCATCGTGCCCCGGATATGAATTATCGGTGCCCAGTATCTGATCCCGGGACGCCACTTTCATCCACCGGAGGTTTGGACCCGGCTCCCTGGACGCCCGGCCCGCCAGTGGCGATCGGCGCTGCGGGTACCATCGATCGCCATTAGTGTCCGCCGCCGACCGACCCGGGCACCATGTCATTTGACCGGAAAAGTAACCAGCACAATCGGACTCCGGAAGGCTCGCAGGTTCCAGAATTTGGTAGTTTGGCCGGAAGAGTAACCGGCATGATCGGACTTGGGAGGGCTTGCAAGTTCCGGCCGGACTGGGCAGAATCGCTACCCAGAGTTCTGATCTGAAGCTAAGCCTGTTCTTTAACCTGCCTGCCGTTTCTGGTGTTTAGCCTCGATCCTTCGGCCGTAGTCATGCCTTGACTCGTGGGTTCGGCTGGCCGGTTTTGAAGCCCGGTTCGCAGTGTTTGTCCTAATCTCCGACGCCAACTGGCTAGGCCTGGGCTTCCAGCACCTGCTTTAGCCGGGTGAGATCGGCCTGCACGAGACCCGCGTCGCGTTCGAACTCCTCGCTGCTCATCCCGGGAGTCTTGCGGGGCGAATTCGACACCAACGCGGCCCGACGAGGTCTCGACCCACCACCGCCCGTCGATTTCGACCACGGAGGTGCCGAGCCCAGGAGCCCACTCGGGCAGATTGGCCGGATTAGAGGCGTACTCGTAGGCCTGGCCAACAGGTCGCTCGATCCGCTCACTGATCTGCTTCGATTCCAGAGTCACGGGTCTGGGTATGTTGGAAATCACGCGATTAGGGACGGTGGCCTGCGGCGGCCGACCAGGCCTCGCGCCGACCCGCCTGACCACACCAGGATGCGCCGCCTGGTACAGAAGGCGTTCACGGCGCGCCGGGCGGCGCTGCGGCCGCGCGCTGAACAGATCGCGGCGGAGTTGCTGGAGGAGATGGCGGCGCGCGGCGGCGTCTTCGACCTGCTCGACGTGTACGCCCGCCCGCTGCCGATCAGGGTGATCTGCGAACTGGTGGGCATCCCGGCGGCCGACCGCGGGCGGATCGCGGCGACGGTGGCCGCCTACGACCAGATCGCGGAGCACGACTCGCTGAGAATCCAGCGACGACAAATCGGTAACAAACGTTCAGCCGCCGCAGGTCACGCCGTCTGACAACGACGTGTTCGCTGAGAACCTACAGCGGGCCGCCCCGCGATCATGATGGTGTGACGCATCGCGAAGACCGGGTGGCCTGCACCGCCAATCTGCTCCAGAGGTGAGGGCCCGCTGGACTGGCGCCCCAAGCGGATACCGGTGGATCCCCGTGCTGCACCACGGAGGTCCACCGGTGCCCGCCTTGGGTTGTCCACGTCCGCCCCATTCGTCGCTTCATAGGCGGGGCGGGTCAGCGTGCGTACCAGGCTTCGAAGAGCGCGGTGGCCATCCAGTGCCGGCTGACGAACGCGGTGTGCTCCGCCGAGAGCCCGGCCCCGCCGTGCGACTTGCGCCGCGGATCCGCGCCACGGGCCAGCAGGTACGCGGTCATGCTGACGCTGAGCGGTTCACCGGTCTGGGTGTGCCCGTCGATCTCGGTGTCGATCGCGTGGTGCAGCAGCGTCATCCCGCCGAATTCCTCGTGGATGTCGGTCCCGGCGTTCAGCAGGCCCCGAAGGCTCTCGACGTCGCCCGTCTCCACGGCGGCGTGGGCCGCACTCATCACGTCCACTGACTCGTGCCTCTCGTTCGGCCCCTGGATCATGAGCCGGGGGTTCCCACGGTGGGGGGTAGTACGTCCAGATTAGGGAATGCGGCTTCGAACTGCCTGATGATCGAGTTGCAGGAGCTGCAGACCGGGAGTTCGCTGTGGATCCAGACCGAGCCTCTGACATCGGGCGACGACCGGCCGAGCTGGTTCGCCAGGTAGTTGAGGATTTTGTACTCGCTGTCGGAGATGCGGGTGTTCGAACCGGTAGCGGTGGGGATGAAGCGCTGCGGATTGCCGGGGGTTCCCACTTCGGGAACGGTTCCGGCGCGTGGCGACTGTCCACTGACGGACGTCAGCATCTGCGGGGCCCGGCCTTCGATGTTGACGGCCGCCGCCGCGATGTTGTCCTTGGCGCTGATCGGCCCGTTCTTCGCGCCGTTCTGCCTCAGGTTCTGGACGGCGGCGGCCGGGTCGGGCGCTACGTCGCAGGCGTCCGAGGAGGTGGCTGCGTCGGCCGCGTCGTCAAATGAGAGGCGCAGGATGGCGGCGGCGTCGTCGCACCCGGAGTTGGTGGCCTCGGGCGTCTTCGCGGCATCGTCGGGCGGGGTCTGGTCGGCCGCGTTCTGCTCGCCCTGCTCAGTCTGGACTTCCTGGTCGACCTGCGCCTGCACGTCGGCCATCGCCTCGATCTCGACCTCGGCCTCGAAGTCGAGTGAGACCGGGACGGTCACCTCCTGGCCCGGATCCGCGGCGGCCTCCTCGTCCGCCTGCTGCTGGGCCTGATTCTTGATCTCCTGGACTGGGCCGCTCACCTCGCCGTCGACGCAGGTCATCGTGCTGTTGCCGTTGATCGGCAGGCTTGCGGTCTGCGCGCAGCCGCCCGCACCTTGGCCGTTGACGGTCACGGTGGCGTTCATGTTCGCGCTGACGGTGCCGGCGAGCGTGGCCGGCTTCGCGCTGGTGGTGGAGGTGGTGACGTTCTCCGTCACCGTGCACTCGCTGTCGGAGCACGAAAGGTTCCCGGTCTGGTTGAAGTCGAACTGCACGCCGACGTCGACCGCGGAGTTGAGCGTCTTGGTCTGCCCGATCAGGTTGTTGAAGGCCTGATTGTCAGTAGCCTGCGTCATCGGCTGGAAATCGGCCGCACCGAGCCCGCCCAGGCTGTCGGATGCCGCGTCGGTGGTGCCTGCGAGCTTCGCCATCCCGTTGCGTGGGCCGGAGATGTCGGAGAGCTGGAGACCTGACGATACGGCGGCAGTGGACGCGACGGTCGGCGTCAGCCGCAGCACGCGGTACGGGGCGTTCGCCGTGACATAGAGCGTCTCGCCTGGAAGCACGAGACTGAGCGCGGGCGCGCCGGCGATCGTCGTGGTGGCCGCGCCGATCTTGGGGAACTCGACGTGGCCGGAGAGCGCGGTCCACAACTGGTCCGCGATCGTCCTGGGCGACCGCAGGCCCTGCGGCAGTCCGCTGGTCAGCGAGTCGTCGCCGGTGATCCACTTGCCCTGCAACGAGTCCGGCGAGTCGGATGAAGAACCCGAAGACAGGTCGGCGAGCAGATCGGCTGGCGACTTGATGTAGAGCTTGCCGCCCACGGACAGGACATGGATGGTTTCACCGTCGGTCGTGACGGTCCCGATCTGCTCCCCGTTGTTGGTGACGTCCAGGTCCCAGGACGCGCCGGAACCGGAACCGGTGTAGTGCGCCACCGGCTCGGCGGACAGGTCGAACACCGCGCTGTAGAACGGCTCCCAGTCGGCGGCGGGCGCCGTCGGCCGACCGACGGTGAGCCACAGTGAGAGCCCTGCGATCAGAGAGATGACAAGTGCGGCGAATATCCCGAGCTTCCACCGCTTCTTCGGCGGGCGCGCGGGATTGACTGGATTTGCAGCGAATGTGAACGGCTCCATCGGCGACGTCACGGCGCGCTCCCTTCGTCCGGATGCATGTCCGAACGGTAGGAGACGTCATACAGGACCGGTCCTCACTGCCCTATAGGCTGGTTCGCCTGAACGCGGACAGCGCCTGGGAACCAGCAGTTCCGCACCCTTGCTCACATCCGCGCGGTACGGCCGCAGTCCGGTCTGGAGGAGATCACTCACTCGCAGACGGACCTCGTGGACGTGCAGTCAGGATTCTGTCTAACATCCGAGTTCTGGCCGTCAAACCACGAGCCGATGTTGTTCCACATGAACGGCTCCTGCCACCCCGACGTGCCCTTCATCCAGTCGAGCATCGCGGCAATGACCTTCTGCCGAGAGACAGTGCGGGTCTGGTAATGCTCGTTCGGCACGCCGTCTCTGTATTCGAGCTGGAACGAGTTGCCTACGCGCATCCACACTTGGATGTACCAGTCCCCGGCATCCTCCTCGACGCGCTCGAGTACGAGCGACTGAACTGGCCGGAGGTTCGCGATAAATGCCGGAGAGCGCTGTGCGCGAGCGCAGCGCGGTGTAGTCGATCACGCCATGAGACGATCAGCTGTCTGAACAGCGCCTTAGTTCAGAAACAGCCGCTGAGCCGATCAGGAGGTCGGCGCATTCTCGGCGGCGGCAGGATCTGTCCCTGGCTCGGGTCCGCCGTGCCGCCCGGATTGGCGCGCTACCCGGCGTCTTGGTGGCTTTGTCCCAAGGCCAGCAGGCGGTTGAACCCGGCTCGAGAGCGCTTGTGTGCGTACATCTCGCGGTCTGCGGAGTCCAGCAGTTCCTCGGCCCGCTGAGCTGGTGCGAGCCGACTGTCCGATCGCCCAGGCTCGCAGACCAGGCCGAGCGAGGACGTCACTTGCAGCTGTAGTCCTCCGGTGGACACCGGCGCATCCGCGAACGCCTGCTCGATGCGCTGGACAAGCTTCGGCGCGTCCGCCTGCTCCACCCCGGCCGCGAGTACAACGAACTCGTCCCCGCCGATCCGGGCCACCACGTCGGCGTCGGCCA
>Ga0185299_10006749_pt1 | contig 12115 bp, 10 predicted proteins | sample PaiPotPPA55metaG_FD_128002 | JGI IMG/M metagenome (GOLD analysis project Ga0185299, IMG submission 128002) | Iron sulfur acid spring bacterial and archeal communities from Banff, Canada, to study Microbial Dark Matter (Phase II) - Paint Pots PPA... ...
TACTACTGTGTCATAAAATGAGCACAAGCCTGAATTTGTATCCCAGGATTTCCATTTCCAGCTGATAGTCTGGGAGCATGAGCGCCTCTTCTTCGGCGCCAGGCGCACAACAACAACGCTTTGCGGCTTATCTCGACAGCCTGGCGCGGGCCGCAGGGCACCTGGATCGAGCCGTGCCGCTGAAATCGTACTGCACGGGTCTACTGCTTCCCGGTGAACGCAAAAGCGTCGAGCCCATGGCGGCGCGATTGGCCCCGGATGACGTGCAGCGCATGCACCAGTCGCTCCATCATTTCGTAGCGAATGCACCGTGGAGTGACGAAGCCTTACTCGAGAGAGTGCGCCACTTTGTCTTGCCGGTGATGAAACGAAACGGACCCGTGGTGGCCTGGATTGTGGATGATACCGGCTTCGTAAAGAAAGGAACTCATTCGGTTGGGGTGGTGCGTCAATACTGCGGACAGGTGGGCAAGCAAGAAAATTGCCGGGTAGCCGTGAGTTTATCGGTGGCGACTGAACAAGCCAGTCTTCCGATCGCGTGGCGTCTGTACTTGCCAGAGACTTGGGCTAAGGATCGTAAACGGCGCAAGGAGGCGGGCATTCCAAAAGAGATCTCGTTTGCCACCAAGCCGACGATCGCACTCCAGCAAATTCGTCGAGCGATAGAAGAGGAAGTTACATCGGCGCCGGTGTTGGCCGATGCCGCCTATGGCAATGATAGCCAGTTTCGAGAAGGGCTCACCAAATTGCATTTGGCGTATGTCGTCGGTGTTCAAGGAACCACGACCGTTTGGAGATGTGGAGAAGCTCCCTTGTCCGCGAAGCGGTGGAAGGGGCTGGGACGCCCACCGAAACTGCTGCGCCGGGATAAACAACATCAGCCCATTTCCGTGAAACAACTGGCGGAGTCATTGGCGGCCAGCTCTTGGGAAAATGCTTCCTGGCGCGAAGGAACCAAGCAGAGACTGCGCTCACGCTTTGCAGCACAGCGCGTCCGAATTGCTCATCGAGATTATTGGCGAAGCGAACTGCCTGCAGAAGAATGGCTGTTGATCGAATGGCCCACGGGAGAGAACGAACCAACGAAGTACTGGCTTTCTACCCTTCCGGCCGATAGCAAACTCGTGGACTTGGTGAGACTAGCCAAGCATCGTTGGATCATTGAGCGTGACTATGAAGAGCTGAAGCAAGAACTGGGATTAGGCCATTACGAAGGTCGCAGTTGGCGCGGATTTCATCATCACGGCACACTGTGCATCGCCGCATACGGCTTCCTGGCAGCGGAGAGAAGCCGTTTTTCCCCCTCTGCTCGAGCCGGTCAACTGGACCTACGCACCCAGAAAATTCCGCCCGACTTCCGGCCCCGCGGCTCGTCGCATTCGCGCCGAGCGGCATAATCCGTACTCGATCGCTACACTCCGGATCAAGCTCGCCAGATTTCTGCTCAAACAGCTTCCTTGCTGTCCATTTTGTTGCGTCCATCGTTTATAACACAGTAGTACTAAATGACAGCGTCGTAATTACTCTGAAAATACCACACATTCTTACCTTGGCACCGTCGAAGATCTTGCTCGGCGCTTCCATCGTCCACCGGACTGCTTGAGGCCTCGGCACATTCGCGAATATCAAGCCGAGCTGTTTCAGGAGCGAGTGCACCCTGCCACCTTGCCGGGAAGCGCGCTTCCGATAAAGCACTAGCGTCACCCAGACAATCGCCAAGATACGAAAACGGACCGCATCTCCGGTTCTCCAACACGGACAAATATAGCGTAGTCACGAAACACTGCCGCGTCTATCGGGAGTCGTCCGGATATCTTATGAGGGGGACTGATGACATAACTAATTCGGTCTCATGACCAGTTTATCAAGGCCTCTGGCCCCGCCGAAGTGAGGCGCGACGGCTGCGGCCTATTTTCCATTCAAGGCTTAGGATGGCCAAGGTTAGCGATGTAGGGGAATGAAAGCTTGGGATTAAGTTGCCCCGAGAATCAGCGGCAGGAGGGACCTTTGCAGGCGAATGCTTTCCTTGGCCCCGAGGTTTTCGAACTGCATGCCCATGCAATCCGTTCCGACCGTTCGGATTATTCGCGCGCTTGAACGCATGGCCGACGTGCCGGCCTCAAGTTCCAAACTGACCGTGACAAGTGTACCTGGCGGAAACGCGCGGTGCGCCTGGATCAGCGCGCCGCCGAGGCTGAGGTCCAGGGTCGTCCCTTCAAGACGGTCATTGCCTGATTCCAATGAGACTCTGCAGCGCAGCCGAACGCGCGTGAAGCGCCGCCGTTCCCGCTCGATCGAACCTTCGGCGACACGGATCAATTTTAGGAGCTTATTGCGCTCGACGGGCTTGAAGAGAAAAAACTCAACGCCAGCGTCGAAGGCACGTTTCGTCAATGTCCGTTCTTCCTCTCCGGTAATCATCACGATGACCGTGGAGGCGTTAACGCGGGAAGCGCGGATTTGACGTGCTAGTTCCACGCCATCTGGTGGGGGCATGCGCATGTCCAGAAAGACGGCATGATATTTCTCTCGCTTCAGAAGCTCGGCGGCGTCGGTACTGCTGGTTAGAAAGCTGGCGTCCATGCCGGCCGAGCGAAGGATTTCACCGATAAGTTCACCGGTGAGCGGATCGTCATCGACAACAAGAATCCGTGCAGGCAAGGCATCGCTCCTGTGGCGAACGCGATTCCGGCGAGGCTACGCCATGGTAGCAAACCTAAGAATTTATCCGCGGCGCTTTCGAGCCTTGCAGCCAGCGGTTTAGTTCTTCTCGAAGGAGTCGAAAGTCGATTGGTTTCGAGAGACAGGCTCTGCAGCCAGCCTGCAGGATCTGTTCCTGCTCCGAGACTAGAGCATGTGCCGTCACGGCAATCACGGGGATCTCACGCGTCCCGGGTTTTTGGCGCATCCATGCGACGAGGTCGAGGCCGTCCTCGGCACCGAGATGGATATCGAGTAAGACGGCATCGGGGATTCGCTTCGCAATAACCTCGTAACTGGCCTTCAGGTCTGCCGCACACCACACCTCGTAGCCTTCCACTTCGAGCCAGTCACAGAGGAGCTCGCGGTTAAGCTGGTTGTCCTCCACCACGAGGATACCGTGTTTCACGCATCCTCCAGAATTTGGGAAGTTACTACGCGCTCCAATTGCTTTATCAACGGTTCTCGCCAAGAATGCTGCTTGCGAAAGAGCGATTCCGCGTGCTTGTGGATGTATTTTTCTTCTTCCTTGGTGAGATCCTTGCTCGTCAGAACAAACACGGGAAGATCGGCCGTGCGTGGGCTACCGCGCCACTCGGCGAGCAATTCCAAGCCGCTCATCTTGGGCAGCACTAAATCTAGAATGACCAGCTCGGGAAGAGCATGAGCCACACGGGCGCGGGCTTGGGCTCCATCGGCAGCGGTGATCACGGAGTAGCCGCGCGCTGTGAGCAACTCCTCGATCATCTCGCGGGTGGACGCGTCGTCTTCCACGACCAGTATCGGCCGTGCCGGCGCTGCTCCTCCGCGAGACCTTAGGCAGCGCTCCACCGCAGCCAGCAACGTCGCCTTGTCCACTGGTTTAACCAGATACTCGTCAGCACCGAGAGCGGTTCCGACGCCAGGCTGATCCACGATGGTCACGACAATGACGGGGATGTTTAATGTGCGCGGGTCATTTTTCAACTGCAGCAGAACCTGCAAGCCGTGGACCGGTTTCATTAGGAGGTCCAATGTGATGGCATCCGGCTGGTGTTCCGCCGCCATGTCCGTGGCGCGTTCCGGCTGGTCGCAGCGCAGAGTGTCGTAGCCCGAAGACGTGAGTTGCGACTGGATGAGTTGCCCCGTCATCGCATTGTCCTCAATGACAAGAATCCGTGGGGCTTTGCCGGCTCGGGCTGTGGCTATGGCCGTCTGGGTGGGCCCATCCAGAGTGATGGCAATAACGGCAAGAGAAAAATAGAAGCAGGCACCCTCGCCGGGCTGGCTTTCGATCCCCAGTTTGCTGCCATGGAGCTCGACAAGGCGGGCAGTGATCGCTAGGCCCAAGCCCGTGCCTTCCGTAGCGTTACCCGTTTGTGCCAAGCGAACAAATGCATCAAAGATTCGCTGTTGTTGTTCGGGTGGGATTCCCGGGCCATTGTCGCGCACTTCAATCCTGACCTGGTCATCCGCCCGACGCGCGGCCAGCTCGATGCGGCCACCCTCTGGTGTGAACTTGATGGCGTTGCCAACCAGATTCGTGAGCACCTGTTTAAACCGCATTGCATCGGCGTGAACTTGCAGGCCGGTCTCAACCTTTTGGAGCAATGCCTGCGATTTCTTGTCCGCCAGCGGTTGCAGGGCGCTGAGCACTTCACCAAACGCAGAGGCGATGCTCACATTTTCACGGGTAAGCTCCATTTTGCCCGCTTCAATCTTGGAAAGGTCCAGGATGTCGCTGATCAGCTTGAGCAGGTGCTTTCCGCCGGTATGTATGTGGCTGACGTAGCGTTGCTGGCGATCGTTCAGCGGGCCGTAACGTTCATCGGCAAGCAGGTCCGAAAAACCGAGAACGGCGTTCAACGGCGTGCGCAGCTCGTGGCTCATCGTGGAGAGAAACTGATCCTTGAACTTGCTGGCGCGCTCTGCTTCTTCTTTTGCTAGTACGAGCGCTTCCTCGGCACGCTTTTGCAAGGTGATGTCGTGGATGACGACGACGCCGCCCTGCAGAGTACCTTTCTCATCTCTGAGAGGTCGGCCCGTAACGCTAATCAGGACCCCTTCCGGCTTCTTTGGATGACACACAAACATCTGAATGGAATCAACACTTTCGCCTCGGATCGCTCGCGTCAAAGGCACTTCGGTTGGCACAAAGGGGGTAACAGTGTCAGGTTGAAACAGGCCATATCGGTTTGTCCACTGGTCAGGGGTCGCGTCCGTTGCCCCCAGACCTAGCATTTGCTCCGCAGCGTTATTAAAAAGAAGAAATTTTCCGTTTTCATTGGCAACTACCACGCCATCGCCCATGCTCCCAAGAATCAGTTGCAGAAGTTCCTTTTGCCGTCTTGTCTCTTCCTCTGCCAGTTTCTTTTCGGTGATGTCCCGGAAAACGAGCACGACCCCGAACCCTTCCCCTGTGTCCGTGAGAATGGGCGCCGCGCTGTCTTCGATGTCAAATTCTCTGCCGTTCTTGGAGAGCAAGACCGTGTGGTCGGCAAGGCCCACGATCTTTCCCTCGCGGAACACCTTCTTGACGGGATTCTCAACAGGACGGCGCGTTTCCGCGTTCACGATGTCGAAGACCATATCCATGGACTTCCCGCGGGCTTCTTCCAGGCCCCATCCTGTAAGGGCTTGGGCGACGGAATTCAAGAAGGTCACGGCGCCGTTCATGTCCGTGGCAATTACGGCGTCCCCGATGCTGGAGAGAGTGGTGGAGAGCCACTTTTCACTTTTGCTTAAAGCCTCTTGCGCCCGTTTACGTTCGGACAGCTCGCGGTTCAGCAGCCAAAAACACAGCACCAGCAACGAGATGCTCACAAGAGTCCCGGCGAGGATGGTACGGGACGTCCTTTTCACGCCCTCGTTGGCTTCTTGCGTGCGAATCCTTAGGAGATCCTTCTCTTCATTTGCCATTTCCGCAATGATGGCGCGGATCTGGTCCATCCATCGCTTTCCGGAACCCTGTAGGACCGCCCGATTTGCGGCTGCGAAGCCTTCACTCTTGCGGAGATCGATCGTCGTTTGAAGCTCGGCCGATTTTTTTTCTACCAGTGGCTCCAGGATCTGGATGCGTTTCTGCTGATTTGGATTGTCGGAAGTGAGACTCTTCAGGCTCCAAATTGTCTGATCGATATTTTTAATCGCCGCCTGGTACGGACTGAGGTATGCCTCATCTCCCGTGAGGAGATAGCCTCGCTGTCCGGTTTCTGCATCGGATAGCCGACCAACCGCGTTATCGAGCGAATTGAGGACTTCGTAAGTGTGATTTTGCCATTGAGCAGCTTCGGCGAATCGGGCCGTGTTCCGATAGGATTGCCATCCAACGAATACCAGAATGGCCGTTGCGATACCGAATCCCGCGAGAACCAGGCGATTACCCATTTTCCATTTCATTTTTCCACCGGCCTGCCACGGAGTCTCGGGAACAGGCATTAACTTCCGGATCCTGCCGGATGCACCGGCTCATAGCCACGAACGACAGCCTCGAATTCGTCCAAGATTGACGCATCCCACCAGCCGCGCTTTACTTCTTCACGCATGATGTCAAAGGCCTTTCCCAAAGGAAGAGCCTTGCGGTAGGGCCGGTCTGTAGTAAGCGCGTCATAAATGTCGGTGATTTGAAGGATCCGTGCCGTGAGCGGAACTTGTGCACCCTTCAGCCCGTCCGGGTACCCGGAGCCGTCCTGCTTTTCATGATGGTGACGAATGATCGGCAGCACATGGCGGAAGGATCGGAGTGGGGCGCAAATTCCCTCACCTATCACGGTATGTTGCTCCATAATTTTTCGTTCTTCCGGAGTCAGTGGTCCGGGTTTGAGCAGGATGTGCTCCGGCACGGCCAGCTTACCAATGTCGTGTATAAGACCGCCTCGGCGCAGAGCGACGCGCATCTCCTGGGGCAAACCCAGTTTTTCGCCCAGCGCAACGGAATATTTGGAAAGGCGATCGCAGTGCCCTTCGGTATAGGGATCCTTCGCTTCGATAGTCAGCGCAAGGCTAAACAACACCGTCTCGGCGTTGTCCAGCTCATCGGTGAATTGTTTCAGTTGCAAGAGCGAATGCACTCGAGCGAGCAACTCATGCTTGTTGACGGGCTTGCTGAGAAAATCATCGGCTCCGCACATAGCTCCATGAACGCGATCATCGGGCTTATCCAACCCCGTAACCAGGACGATGGGGATCAGGCGGGTTTCGGGAGTAGATTTTGCTATCTGACAAACCGTGAAGCCGGTCCGACGCGGCATCACCACATCTAACAAAGCCAAGTCAATCTCTCGGTTTCTAATCAAACTTAGCGCCTTGTCACCATCCTCGGCGCAGATCACCTGGTAGCCTTCCGCTGTCAGCAAAGCGGAAAGGAGTTCCCGATTGGGTTCCTGATCGTCAGCGACCAGGACGGTCATCGAAGAGTTATTGAAATCGGACATAAGGCCTCCTTCTTGAGATCTCTGCCTGGCGGTCAACAGCTGGGCTGGCCTGATATGCCTCGGAACAACGATAAGAGAACGAATTGCTCACCCGTTCAGGATAAATGAATTGACGAAGCGTTCTGACAATAACAACTGGAGTGTCAAGAATCGGTAAACACTGGTATTGATAGCCATTCGTTTCAAAGCAAGGTCTATAGCAACCTAATCCTTCATGAGCTCTTGGCAGGGTGTCTTTACTAGATGGTCAGCGGAAAGGGTGCGAGGTGCGATCCCGTATTGCTCCACCGTTTGAATGACTGATCTCGTGTCATTGCAACACGGCTATTCACTCCGGATTACTCTTCCGGAATGAACTTGCGAAGTAAGCGTCCGAAGTTGGCCGTCTTGACGGCGGATTATGTTAAGGGAACGAGTTCTGAGGTAGAGGCAGCGTTCCAAGGCAGGAGTTCGTCGATGCGGTTGACGGGGTGGTCGGCGATGCGCGTGAGCACGTCACGCAAGTAAGCTTCGGGATCGATGTCGTTCAGCTTTGCCGTGCCGATCAGGCTGTAGATGGCGGCGGCACGTTCGCCACCGGCATCGGAGCCCGCGAACAAGTAGTTCTTGCGGCCCAGGGCCACCGCGCGCAAGGCTCGTTCTGCGGCGTTGTTGTGTGTGCCTTGAGAAAGGTGCACGGTTCTACCCGGTGCAAGTCCGGGCCGGCTAACTCTCGTTCCAGCCGGAAACACCTGAAGCGGATCAGGAGGCGACGAATGGTCTGAAGCACCTCAGGAAACGGCCCTGCAGAGGGTCAGTGGAACGTGCGGGCTGCAACGTGAGTGAACACCGAGCAGGCCTCGAAACAGCCAATGTGGAAGCCGACCCGCCATAACAACGGGGAAGGTCGATGTCACCGGTGAAGCGAACGAGAAACGCAACCGGGGATTCCACCGGGGTAGTGGTGGCAGCACGCATGGAACAAGAACAGTGCGCAACAAGGGAAGTCTGCGACCGTGGCAATGAGCGGCAACTCGGAGCCAACGTCGAACCCGTGAGGGACAGCGACGGCGGACGCAGATGACGGATGGGTTCGTAGTACCGAAGAAACTGGGTAACACCGGTGGAGGGAAGGAGCCCTGACCCGATCCAGCGAAGAAAGAGCAGAAAGCCTGGTGATTGACGATGAGTCTACCAACACCGACGAAAACGGTTGAGAAGCTTCAGACTTCGCTACAGACGAAAGCTAAGACAGAACCAGCCTACCGTTTCTACTCTCTATGGGACAAGATATGCCGTGAGGATGTTTTCCTGGAAGCTTATCGCCGATGCCACGCCAACGCGGGAGCGGCAGGAGTCGATGGCGAAACATTTGACCGGATCGAAGCCCAGGATCGGAAGCGCTGGCTGGAAATGCTGCGGGAGGAGTTGGTGACTGGCAAGTATGTTGCCAAACCTCTCCTGCGAGTGTGGATACCGAAGAGCAACGGAGGCCAGCGGCCTCTGGGCATTCCGACCATCCGCGATCGCGTGGTTCAGATGGCGGCGGTGCTGATTCTGAGCCCCATCTTCGAGGCGGACCTGTTACCTCAACAATACGGGTTTCGTCCTGGAGTGGACGCAAAGATGGCTCTGCGAAGAGTGTATTGGCACGTGACGCAGCACGGGAGACGGGAAGTGGTGGACGCGGATTTACGCGACTACTTTACTTCGATTCCGCATGCTCCCTTGATGCGGAGTTTGGCCCGGCGTATTGCCGATGGACGTTTGCTGCGCACGATCAAGCGCTGGTTGACAGCGCCGGTCGTGGAACGCATCGATGGCCGACCGGTTCAAACTGCCGAAGCACGCAGGACCAAGCGAGGTACGCCGCAAGGTGGAGTAATCTCGCCGCTGTTGGCAAACTGCTACTTCCGGCGTTTCCTGTTGGCCTGGCATCGCCAGGGCCATCAGGAGCAACTCGACGCCTACGTCGTTAATTATGCCGATGACTTCGTGATCTGCTGTCGCCCCGGCAATGCTGGAGCGGCAATGGATCGCATGGAACGGCTAATGACGAGGCTGGGCTTAGAGGTGAACACGAACAAGACACGAATCGCCCGATTGCCCGAGGAATCCTTTAATTTCTTGGGATACACGGTTGGCGGCTTTTACGGAAAGGACGGTCGCCGTTCCATCGGCACCCGACCCTCGCGGAAAGCTGTGAAGAGTCTGCTCAAGCGGATTCACGAACGGACCTCCGCTCAGTGGTACGCGGATGACCCCCTTGAGTACAGTGCGCCGCATCAGTATCTTACTACGAGGTTGGTGTGGTTACTTCAATCAAGGGCCAGTCGTTAAGACTTACGACTTGATTCGTCGATACACCGAACGAAGAGTCCGGCGCTGGTTGACACGTCGCACGGGACAACGAGGTGCCGGGTTCGCCCAGATCCCGGACAAGTATCTCTACGAGACGCTTGGCCTCTATGCTGTTCAGAATCGGCGTGCCGACTTGTCGAGAGTGAATGTCTGATGGAACGGGAGAAAGCCGGATGCGGGAAATCTGCACGTCCGGTTTGCTGAGCGGGAACAGGAACCAGAGCTATGCCAAGCCGGACTGAGGGGGCGAAGCGAAAGCGCCGCCAAGACCCACCGGAAGACTAAAGCCACTGCGCCTGTTCTCGACTCGACCGATCTCGATGCGGCCATCGTCCACGTAGCGCAGCAACGCTTTCCAACGGCCTAGCGCGTAACGAACCGCCAGCGCGGTGTCCGATTTTATGGATAGTTTACATAGCGTCGCTTCCAGCCATTGCTTCAACGATTCCAGCAACGGCCGTGCTCGCTCGTTGCGGACCTCGCGCCGCTGTTCGGGTGAGCGCCCACGGATTTCTTTTTCGATGGCATACAGTGCGCCGATGCGCTCCAGCGCTTCCGCTGCGACTGGCGATTTGTGCGCCACTACCAGGTCGTAGAACTTTCTGCGCACGTGCGCCCAGCAGGCCGCTTCCCGAATGCGTCCGGCTTCGTAGATTTGATCGAAGCCTGCGTAGCCATCCGCCTGTAGCGTGCCCGTGAAGTTGCTCAAGTGCGCTTGCGGATGCTTGCCCTTGCGATCCGGCGAGTAGCCGAACCACACCGCTGCTGGCGTTGCGTCTCCCGCGGGACGATCATCGCGAACGTAAGTCCACAGGCGTCCGGTTTTTGTTTTACCGTTGCCTGGCGCCAGCACCGGAACCGGCGTGTCATCCGCGTGCAGCTTCGTCGCGGCCATCACGTGGCGCCGCAGCACCTCCACCAGCGGCGCGAGCAACGCGCTCGCTCCGCCCACCCAGTCCGCCAGCGTCGAGCGTTCCAACTCCACTCCTTCACGCGTATAGATTTCCGACTGCCGATACAACGGCAAGTGGTCGCAGTATTTCGAGACCAGCACATGCGCCAGAAGTCCCGGACCGGCAACGCCGCGCGCGATCGGACGGCTCGGCGCTTGCGCTTGCACGATGCGTTCACAGCAGGCACAAGCCAGTTTCGGTCGTACCTGCCGGATCACTTTGAATCGCGCCGGCACGTACTCCAGAATTTCCGATACGTCTTCGCCGAGATGCTTCAACTCGCCGCCGCAGTCCGGGCAAGCTTCCTGCTTCGGCGGATACTTTCGCGTTTCGCGCGGCAGATGCTCCGGCAGGGGACGCCGCGCGGGTTTTGCTGCATTCACGGGCGGCGCGGCAGGTGTTTGCTCAGGAGCCACCTTCTCCGCTTGCGTGGCTTCGAGCTCATCCAGCCGCAGCTCCAGCTGCTCGATCTGGCGGTCCAGCTTTTCTGATTTGCGCCCAAACTGCAGCCGTCGCAGCTTGGCGATCAGCAGCTTCAAGTGTTCGATCTCGGCTTCGCGGGAAGCCAGTTGCTCGCTCTTGGAAAGGAGTTCTTCAGATTGGGAGAGAAGTTGCTCGTGCTGGAGGAAGATCAGCGCCTTCAACGCTGCGGGATTCAGTGCGTCGAGATCCGGAAGCGTCGCGCGCAGTGTCATCGTGCGCGCAGTATGCCAGAAACTTTTTTGCGCGCAAGAAAAAAACGCACGAAAAAACAAAATCAGCGAAGAAAAGTGCGCAAGAAGAAAATAGCGTTGCTCACACCGCCATCTGCGGAGCGTAGCTGCGCACCGGCCGACGCCAATCAATTCCTTCCAGTAACATCGACAACTGCGCGGGCGTCAGCGAAACCGTCCCGTTCGCCGCTTGCGGCCAGATAAATCGCCCGCGCTCCAACCGCTTCGCGAACAAGCACAGCCCATCACCATCCCACCACAGCAGCTTAATCAGATCGCCGCGCTTCCCGCGAAACACAAATACCTGCCCCGAAAACGGATTCTCTTTGACCGCTGTCTGCACCATCCCGCTCAGCCCCACGAATCCGCGCCGCATGTCCGTCGCGCCCGCCACGATCCAAATCCGCGTCCCCGCCGCCAGCCCGATCATCCTAGTAACTGCTCCAGCACCGCACGCAATGCTTCCGCATCCACTGCTCCGGCAATGCGCAGAGTTCCTTTTGGAACTCGAATCTCTATCGTTCCCATCCGGCCGGAGATTCCCGTGTCTTCCGCGTCTCCCACGCATGGCTCATCGGCGACCTTCACTGGCAGGAGCTTCGCGGTTGTGCTGTTTCCCAGTCGCCCTTCGCGATAAAGTTTTCGCCAGTGGAACACCTGATTCGCGTTCACATCGTGACGCCGCGCCACTCGCGACACCGACGCTCCAGGTTGCAAGATCGCTTCCACGATCTTGCACCGCTCTTCCACACTCCGCCGCCGCTTCTTCGCCCCTGCTGCCCTCAAACTGACTATCTGATTCGATGTGTCCACGATGCCCCTTCGTGGACACAAACAATAGTGCCCACAAAGCCCATCTTCCTCGACTACCCACACTTCTCATAGACGGTTAGAATCGGAGTAAGCGTCCGGCGGTGGCATCTTGACGGCGGTGGAACTCCTATGAACGTTTCGAGTTTGTGTGCGGTGGGTTGATCTCGTCGGTGAAGATGTCTTC
>Ga0185299_10006750_pt1 | contig 12114 bp, 14 predicted proteins | sample PaiPotPPA55metaG_FD_128002 | JGI IMG/M metagenome (GOLD analysis project Ga0185299, IMG submission 128002) | Iron sulfur acid spring bacterial and archeal communities from Banff, Canada, to study Microbial Dark Matter (Phase II) - Paint Pots PPA... ...
AGTCCTTCCAACTGCGAAGGGGCTGACCTGAGTCGGTCCTTGGCCATCAAAAACCCCCGTGGAAAACTTCCGACAGCGGGTCAATTCCTGCTGTCGCCAGGGGGTCAATTCTTCATGTCGCCCGACAATCGGCAACGGCCAACAGCTTAGATGCTGGGATCTTGCTTTGCATGAATTCCAACACCGCTTTTACGTCGTCGTCTACTACTACATCCATTGGAGTCTCCTATGTCGAATGCTGGGTATTACGCGCGCAAAGCGCGCAACGAGCGTGATATAGATAAAAAAATCGATGCGCTAGCTAGGGCGATCGAAGCACTGGGCGATCATATCGATGAAATCGAAAAAATCGTAAAGCGACTGAAGTAATCAATCGTCTTTGCTGCCCTTTGTTCTTGGTTTAGGCGGCGACTTTGCCAGATGTTCTATTAAGGCGTCAGCGTCGGATTTTTCTTCATCCGCCCCAATCTCACGCGCCTTCTCAATGAAGAGCTTTGATTGCTCTTTGTCGTCGGGTTTCTGCGGCGATAACCGTTTCTTCCCTGTCATATTGGTCAAATCCCTGGTAGCCTCGGCTTCTCAGGTGGCGGTGGCTCTCGAATTATCAACGGCGGCTTACCAACTTTTCCACTCTTCTTAGTCAGAGGCCCGTCGAATGTCTCAAAGATCGGTGCCTCAACCGCTAATGCTGATGCGACGTGAATTGCATCCTTCGGCTTAATTCCCTTGTCCCATACAAGATCGCGTGCCAACTCCGCAATATGACGCGTGACGTTCTGGATCGAAATATATTCGTTCTTGAAAAACTCCACTATTTTTCGTTTGATTTTTGGGTCTGGCGGAATACGTTCTTTTCCACGCACAGCAAGCACTTCCGCCAATGTGAGAGCACTTGTCACGATAAGGATTTTGCCTGCCTCTGCCTCTTCTAAAATTGCTGCACACCGATCAACCCTTCCGGGCTCTTCCTTGAAATAGGCAAGGAAGGTATTTGACTCCCAATATCGAATCTCGCGGCTCAAGCCCTTTTCTTCCGAAGGATGCCGCGCATATCACGGTAAGAAGGCAAATCCTTGGAGTGGGGGAACTCGGTAATTTGGGTGGCATAAATACTGATCGGCGTATGATCGCGGCGATATTTGATCCGGCCGGATACCTCTACTCTCTTTCGAAACGCAGCAAGAAACGCCGGCAGCATGTCTTCATCGAAATAGCATCGGACACGACGCTGCTTTATCGGTTCGGTTATAAAGACGTGCAATGCACCTTGCTCGGAAATGACCTGTATACGTCCCTCAATCGTACCAAAATCCTCATATGCTTCGTTAAGTAGAACGGCAACATGGGCAACCACCTTGTGCGTAACTACAGCGGGTTGCTTCTTCGTCCAGACCCGAATTTTTGTGTCGTCTTTTTCATCAGTACCAGCGACAGACCCAAGCTCTCGGATGTGACGCAATGCAGTTTCTGGGAATCCATCAGGCTCTTTGGCATCATGTTCTAGGGTCTCAATGCCATCCTGAACTTTTTCGTAGATTTGATTGAGGATTGGCAACGATACGCTATAGTGATGTGGCACAAGACCAATAAGATTGCTGCCGTCCTTCACTTGTACGACCCAATGCACAAATTGATTCGGACCCGCGAGAGAGCGCGTTATTTCATTTACAAGACTAAAAAATGCGCGAGTACCGCGTTGAAACTTTTCTGGCGTAACGTTCCGACCGTCGATCTCAAGCGTCAGATCGGCGTCTATGTCAGACTTACTCGCCATTTGTACTAGCTCGAAACGCGCGGGGCTGATGAGTCCCGGTACGTAAGCCGCTTTCCGATTATACCATGGATCAACCGATCAGCGCGAGCCTCATCCTCCACCCCGAGCGCGGCCCGTTCATTATACCGGAAATCGAATTCAGCGAGATAGCGCTTCAAATGTTTCTGGCTTACGTGGTGATACACACCATTGATGCCGCGCTTGAGAATAGAAAAATACCCCTCAACCGTGTTCGTATGAACGTCGCCACGCACATACTCGCGAGCACTGTGGTTGACGGTATCGGTCGGACGATGGCGCGGTTTGACGGTGCGATAAACTTTTGCGTCGTCGGTATAGAACGTAGTGTTGCGAAGGAGCTGCGCTTCCAAGATCGCGCCGACGTTCTTCGCGGTCACGTCAGGGGTATGGTGAGAGTGGGCAGCACCGCCGCGCTCCACAAGCGTAAGCACCGGCTCTTTGCCTACGCCCCCGCCGCCAAGGTGACGACGTTTGTTCGCATGCTTATTCTTCTCAAGTCCGCCAATGTAGGCTTCGTCCATTTCCACCGTCTTGCCGGTTCCGCCCATGACCGGCGGAAACGCTGGGCGCATGGCCTCGCGCAAGCGGTGCTCCATAAACCAAGCGGTTTTGTAGGAAACCTTCAGCGTGCGATGGAGCTGGTGAGCGCTGATCCCCTTCTTGCTGCTGGCCATCAAATGTGCGGCTTGGAACCACTTGTTCAGGGGAACGTGACTGCGCTCGAAGACGGTTCCGACCGTGACCGTGAATTCACGCTTGCAGGGGCCGCAGCGACGCAATCCGGGGCGCCCGCCCTTTACCGGCGTAATTCGATCAAAACCCCCACAGCGTGGGCAAAACGGCCCCTGCGGCCAGACAATGGCCTCCAGCCTAGCGATCGCAGCGGCTTCGTTGTGGAAATGTGGGGCGGAAAGTATGGACACGGCACACTCCTGACTCCGATAATGGAATCAATACCATAGCTAGAACGTACTTGTCAAGTACATAATTCCCGCAAACGAAGCCAATGGCAAAACCGTAGTGAAAACAATGTTTGAATATGAACGGGGCCAACCCGGAGAATGTTTGGCCGAAGGAACCCGACAGCACGCGTTGCAGGAGAGCATTTTGGCCGAACGAACCCAAAGCACGATTCCTCGCGTTGCTCTCGCGCCTGACGAGTACGCAGCTCGTCCAGCGATTTATGGTCCAAGGGGACGTTGTTCACAACAAAATAGCGTCCGACCGCATTTCCATGCTTCCTACCAGCGGCATCGAGCCGTGATCGCTATCGAATCCGGTGCTGTCATTGCTGGCTCTCTGCCCCCGGGTCGGCTCGTGCTTGCTTTTTCGGCCTGAAGACAGCAGATTCGATGCCCCGGTTCGCTGCCAATCTCGCCTACCTCTTCACCGAACGCGGACTGATCGAGCGGTTTGCGGCCGCGGCGGCAGCGGGGTTCGCGGCGGTGGAGTTGCAACTCCCGTACGACCATGCGCCGTCCGCCGTGAAGGCGCAGCTCGACCGGCACGGCCTGACCGTGCTCGGCATCAATACGGCGCCTGGGCAACCGGCCGCGGGAGAATTCGGGGTAGGCGCTGTTCCCGGACGCGAGCGGGAATTCGCCACGTTGTTTGCGCAAAGCCTGGACTACGTCACCGCCATCGGCGGGTGCCAGATTCATTGCCTTGCCGGGAAGGTGCCGCCGGAGCAGCGTCCCGCCGCCGAACGCACCTTCATCCGCAATCTCATCGCGGCGGCGGATAGAGCGCGCGAGCGCAACATCACGCTCTTGATCGAGCCCATCAATCCGCGCGACCGACCGGATTACTTCCTCACCCGGGTCGAGCAGGCGGCGGACGTCATCGACAAGGTCGGCCGTCCGAATGTGCGCATGCAGTTCGACTTCTATCATGCCCAGATCGTCGGGGGCGATCTCATCAGGCGATTCGAAAAGTATCTTCCCCTAGTCGGGCATGTGCAGATTGCGGCCGTGCCAACGCGCCAAGAGCCCGATGAAGGCGAGGTGAACTACAACGAAATCTTCGCGGCGCTTGATCGGCTCGGATACACCGGCTGGATCGGTTGCGAGTACCGGCCGCGCGGGAGAACCGAAGATGGCTTGGGGTGGGCGCGTCCCTACGGGCTAAGCCCGCGGGCGAATTCGAAATGATCACGTTGTGGAGGAAAAGCATGCGGTTCGACAGCAAGACCGCGCTCATTACCGGGGGCGCATCGGGATTCGGCAGGCGCATTGCGGAGCTGCTCGCGCGCGAGGGTGCGCGCGTTGCCTTGGCCGACATCAACGAGCCCGCTGCGCGCGAGGCGGCAGCCGCCATCAGCAACACCGCGGTCGCGCTGCGTTGCGACGTCTCGCAGCGCGCCGACGTGAACGCCGCGGTGAAGGCAACGCAGGACGCTTTCGGCGGCATCGACATCCTGATCAACAATGCCGGCATGAGTCACAAGCGCCGCCCGATGCTGGAAGTGGAGGAGGAGGAATTCGACCGTCTCATGGCGGTCAATGTGAAGTCGATTTTTCTCTTCGCTCATGCCGTCGTGCCGCTCATGCGCAAGAAGAGATCCGGCGTCATCATCAACATCGGCTCCACCGCCGGCATTCGGCCGCGCCCAGGACTGACGTGGTACAATGCGTCGAAGGGCGCGGTGAACCTCGTCTCGAAATCCATGGCGGCAGAGCTCGCTCCCGATGGCATTCGCGTCTGCGCGGTGGCGCCGGTCATGGCGGACACGCCGTTGCTGCCGACCTTCATGGGGGGTGACTCGCCGGAGCTGCGAGCACAATTCAAGGCCACGGTTCCGCTCGGTCGCTTCGCGACCGTGGATGACGTCGCCAATGCGACGCTGTTCCTGGCGTCCGAGGAGGCATCGTTTCTGACCGGCAACGTGCTCGAGGTCGACGGCGGACGCTGCGTTTAGCGACACGTCGGGATCGATATGCCCAATGGGGAGGCTCGGGTCGGCGCCGAAACTGCAATTCTTCCGCTCGTCCCCAGGCGCTTTTCCCCACCCCCTTTTCCCGATGCCCTTGCCTTGCCCCGATCCGCTGTTAGCTTGCCGTGCATGTGGGGCCGCCGTCAACGCAAGCCGCTGGACGAGCCGAAACCGACCGAATCCCCGGGCCGGCTCAAGGAGGCGCTGCGCAAAGCGCGGGTCGAGCAGGCGGATCGCACCGGCGTGGTGGTTGATCTGCACGATGCCGAGATCGCTCGGCTCGAGCTCCTCAACGACGCTCTTGATCCGCTGTTCGAGCAGGTTCCCGCCGAGATCGATCTGTTCGACCGTGGCCTGAGCCGAGGCGAGACGCCCCGCCTGTGGATCGATCCCGTGGCGCATGTCGACATGGGACGCGACAAGCGGGTGTACCGGCTGCTGCAGGACACCCGCTACGGCCGCAAGGTGCTGGCGGAGACCGGCAATGTCGTCGAGATGGTCAACGCCGTCACCAAATACGTCGCCCAGCGCATGGTGGAACGCGAGCGCGCGCTCGCGGACGGCGCGTTCCCGGCGATCCGCGACCTTCGCTCCGAGGTTCGCGCCCTCCGGCGCCGCAAGCGCGGACGCGGGTTCAAGGCCTTTCTGTTCGGCCTGCTCCTGGGCTTTGCCACCTTGATCACGGCCGCCCTGATGTTTGGCCCGAAGGGCTGAGCGCGATTGCGGCATCCCTGCAACGCGCGCTTCAATAAAGCACTATCCGGTTGACTTCGGTCACTCCCTCTCCATCCCGAGAGAGCGCGCGTGCAGCGAGCTCGCAGCGCCAGTCCCCAGCCCGCCCCGAGATGCGGTAGAGGTTGTACCCGGCCGGACCGTGCTCCGCTTGCGGCACTTGCGATGCGGACGGGACTCCCAGCGCCGGAATCCGAGATCGCGGCCCGTCCAGATAGATCAGCGAATGCTCGTGATCGTGTCCGTGCAGCACGAGCTCGGCACCGTGCCGTTGCAGTGTCGCCCGCAATTCCGATCCGTCGATGAGACGCTTGAAATATCGGCGCCGGCTGCTCCGGGGAGGGTGGTGAATCAGCACCACGCGAAACCGCCCTTCGCCGCGACAGCGCTCGAGCAGCTCGGCGAGCCTCACAATCTGGGTTTTGCCAAGCCGGCCGGTGGCCATGAAAGGAGCCGTGGCAACGGCACTCGACAATCCGATGAGCGCAACCGAGTCGCGCCGCCGCAGCAACGGGAACTCCAGGACATGCTCGTCGCCATCCTCGCCGCGCATGTAGTCGCCCCAGTGCGAGCGGAGATGGCCATCCACGCCGCGTACATAGACGTCGTGGTTTCCCGGTACCAGTGTCACATCTCGTGCCGAGCCAAGCGATTCGAGAAAGGCGCGTGCCGGCGCGTATTCCTGCGCGAGCGAGATATTGGCAAGGTCGCCGGTGACTGCGATGTGGTCAGGTGCGCTCGCCTTGAGATCCTGCACCACGCGCGCCAGTACTTCGGGTCGATGGATCCGGTGGCGCTTGCGCCGCCAGTTGACGTAGCCGGCGGCGCGCTTGCCGATGAGCTCGGACCAGCGCGGTTCCGGCAAAGGCGAGAGATGCGGGTCGGAAAGATGCGCCAGCACGAACATCGCGGCTTACGGCGCGTTCCGATGTTGTTGATGATACCTCCCCCTGCAAGGGGGAGGTCGACAGCATTTGCCCCGGCCTTGCACCGGGGCAAATGCTGTCGGGTGGGGGTCCTTCTCGGCACCGAGCTTCTGATGACCACCGCCAGGCGTTGACCCCCACCCGGCGACCCCCGACCAAGTCGGGGGCCGCCGACCCCCTTTCAGGGGGAGGTATCGCGGCGCTTGCCGGGAGCAGGCTGAGGCTGTGGCGCCCCCCACGGAGACAGCACTGAAACGCGCCGTAATTTTCACGACATCTCACATTGAGCGAGGAAGGCCTCTACCAGCCGCACGCACTCTACCGGCTTCTCGATCTGCAACAGGTGACCCGTGCCCGTCACAAAATCATAATCGTACCCTTGCTCGCAGGCGAGCGCTTGGTTGGTTTGCGCGGTCGCCGGGCCGCCCTTGAGATGTGGATCGGCACCAATGAGCTTGACCGGTCCGCCGAGCTCGGCCGCGTGCGGCCACAGATTCAACGTCATCGCTTCGGCGTAGATCGCCGCTTCATTCTCCGGGGCGCATACCAGGACATAGCCGTCGCCCTCCGGGCTCCTGCGCAGCACCGATTCGGCCATCAGCTCGTGCGCACCCTTCACCCAGCCCGCGGCGGCGCGCGACCCGCGATAATCATCGGCGAGCTCCTGCACCGTGCCGAACCGGCGCCGGCGCCCAAGCGCCCACTGCCTGAGCTTGCTCTCGAACGTCTGCATGGCGGCATAATGGGGATGGCCCACCAGCGGGACATTCGGCGGATCGAACAGCACCAGCCCGGCCCACCGCCAACCGAGCTCCAGCGCATGCTTCATGGCAGCGCGCGCCGACATGGAATGGAAAATGCCGGCGGTCGGCTTGTTGCCGAGCCGGTTATTCACGGCATCAAGCACACGGTCGAGGTCGCGGGCAAGCTGCGCGTAGTTGTGGTTGGCGGGCTCTACCGGAATGTTCTGCCCGTGATTGCGAAAGTCGAGCACGAGCACGTCGTATTTGGGCGTAAGCTGATGCCAGAAGGGCAGATAGGCATCCACGGCAAACCCGTTGCCGTGCGACAGCATCACGCGCGCGCCATTGCGGTTTCCGTGGCGGCGGAGCTTGACTCGCGCCGCATCTTCCAACTCAACTTCGAAGCTTTCGAGGGGAGCAGGAACAGCAAGTTTCATTTTGCTCTGTAACATGCTTACACGCATCTGTACGGTGGGCAAAGGCGCGCGCGGGTTACGTATATCTCCGCGTGGGCACGGCGCGCGCAGTGAAGCGCAGACTGCGTAAACTTGTCTGCGTGCGCGCCTTTGCCCACCCTGCAAATTCCGCACATACTCGGATGTATCGCGGAAGTGATATCTGAGAGCAAGCCATGCAACGACGCGAATTTCTATTAGCTGCCGGGGCGGCGCTCCTGTTGCCGCAAATGGCGCACGGCCAAGAGGCATGGCCCCAGCGCACGATTACCATCATCGTTCCCTTCCTGGCAGGAGGCTCGGCGGACCTGGTCGCGCGCATATTTGCGCAGCATTTCCAGGCGAGATACGGCGTAACCGTCGTCGTCGAGAACAAGAGCGGGGCGGGTGGCAGCATCGGGACCGGCATTGTCGCGAAGGCGCCGGCCGACGGCTACACGCTCGCGCTCGGGACAGTGAGCACGCATACGATCAATCCCTCGCTCTACAGCAAGCTCCCCTACGATACCGAACGGGATTTTGCGCCCATTTCGCCGCTGGTTCGCTTTCCCAATCTGCTTGTCGTCCGCAACGCCTTGCCGGCGAAAAGCGTGGCTGAGCTTATTGCCTATGCGAGAGCCAACGACGGCAAGTTGAACTATGGGTCCTCGGGTAACGGCACCTCCTCCCATCTCTGTGCCGTCATGTTCATGCGCGCGGCGGGCATCAGCATGACGCACATCCCGTTCCGCGCTTCCAGCGACGAGATGACAGCGATGATGGGCGGCCAAATCGACCTCACCATCGACAGCATGACCACGATTTGGCCGCTCGCTGCGGCCGGCGAGGTGCGTGCGCTTGCGGTGAGCACGCCTCGTCGCGTGGCAGCCGCGCCGGATTTGCCGACCATCGGCGAGACGCTGCCGGGTTTCGAGGCAACGGGGTGGCAAGGTCTGTTCGCTCCCGCCGGCACGCCGGCGGCAACCATCGAGAAGCTTGCGGACGAAGTGAGCCGTATCTTTGCCCTGCCCGAGGTCGTCGGTGCCCTGCAGAAGGTCGGCGGCGAGGCTATGCCGATGCGGCCAAGCGAGTTCGCCCGGTTTGTTCGGGCCGAGCGGATCAAATGGGCGGAAGTGGTGAAAAGCACTGGCGTGCGCATCGACTGAGCTTTAGCGGCATCTCAGCGCTGTCCACCGTCTTCCAGCTTGCGGATGCGATCATTCATGCGCCCGATCTGCGTATGCGTCGCGCGCATTTCCTGCAACAAGGCCGTCATCGAGCTGTCAAGCCGCAGCACAATCGAGGTCAGCACGGCCATATCATCGCGGAGGCTGCCGACATCGGTCATGAGCCGCTCGGTTTGCCGCGCGACAAAGCTGACATCTGCGTCGGTCATGGCTCCAATGTAACCCTCCAAAACGCTGCTTACAACGAAGCGAGGGCCGCCCCGTGACGCTGGTTCTGCTCCCCCACGATCACCCGCTGCGCCATGGTCGGGGCGGTCGATAAGGTACACGGGTGATCATGTAAAGCCTGAACGGCGCGGCGCCGCGCTGGATCCGGGAAACCGCCGCGGTATCCTGAGGGGCGCCCTGTCGCGTTGACGCTGTTCGTCTTCTATGGAAGCCTCGCGCCATGTCCAGACAAGCAATATCCAAACGACAATTGCTGCGGCAAGGCGGCACCGTAGCCGCGCTCGCTGCTTTCCAATTTCCACGGCGGGCACGCGCACAGACGAAGCGGCATGTCACCATGCGGCTCGACTGGCTCTATCAAGGGCCGAATGCCGGTTTCATGATCGCCCAGGAGAAAGGCTTCTACGACGAAGCTGGTCTGAGTGTTGAAATCGGCCCGGGCAAGGGATCGGGGAGCACCGCCCAGCTTGTCGGCAGCAAGGCGACACAGTTTGGATTCTCGGATGGGTATGTCGTCGCCAACAGCGTGGCGAAGGGAATGAGCATCAAGATGGTCGCCGGAATCTACCGGCGAAATCCGACTGCGGTGATCGTGCTGGAGGAGTCGGGCATCAAGACCCCGAAGGATCTGGAAGGCAAGACCGTTGCGAGCCCGACCGGAGGCACTCAGTTTCAGCAGTGGCCCGCTTTCGTAAAGGGCTGCGGCCTTGATGCGAGCAAGATCCGGCTCACCAACATCGATCCCGCCGGCAGCCCGCCGGCTTTGATCACCGGGCAGGTCGACGCGATTGCGGGATACGCTCAGGGCTATGTGCCGAGCATCGAGATCCGCGGCAACAAAAAGGCTCGCATCCTCTGGTACGCGGACTGCGGCGTCACCGCCGTGAGCAATGGCATCATCGTGCATGCCGATCTCATCAAAGAGGATCCCGATCTCATTCGAGCATTTGTCGCCGCAAGCCTGAAAGGCTTTCTTTACGGGCGTGCTCACATTGACGAGCTCGCCGCCATCATCAAGAAGTTCTCGGAGGCAACGTTGCCGGCCATTTCCCGACGGGAGGCCGAGCTGTCGTTCGAGACCTGGGTGACCCCCGGCACGGCGGGCAAGCCGCTGGGGTGGATGTCCGAGAAGGATTGGGAAGAGACGGTATCGGTACTCAAGCAATACGGCGGGGTCACGACGCCGCTCGAAGCAGCGCAACTCTATACGAATGAGCTCGTGCCGACGGGCAAAGAATTCGTCCCGCCGCAAACCGGACCCGGCAGGATGTGAGCCTGATGATGTCGTCCGCTTGCGGCTCGCAAGCGGGAGGGGACTATCTCTCGCTTCAGGAGCTGGGCAAGGTCTATCTCACCCGCGACGGTCCGGTGCGCGCTCTCGAGCAGGTAACGCTGCGCGCGCGGCGCGGTGAATTTCTCTCCGTGGTAGGACCGAGCGGCTGCGGGAAGAGCACTCTACTGATGATCACCGCCGGGCTGCTGCCCGCTTCGAGCGGCACCGTGAGCATCGACGGCAAGCCGGTGGCGCGCCCTCGCACCGAGATCGGCATCGTGTTTCAGAATCCGGTGCTGCTGGAATGGCGAACGGCGCTGGGCAACGTCATGTTACAGGCGGAAGCAAAGAAGCTCGAGCGCACAGCGGCCGAGCGCAGGGCGCGCAAGCTGCTGGAAGCGGTAGGGCTGGGCGGGTTCGAGCAAAAATACCCGCACGAGCTCTCGGGCGGCATGCGCCAGCGCGTTTCGCTCTGTCGGGCGCTCATTCACGAGCCCGATCAGCTCCTGATGGACGAGCCGTTCGGAGCGCTCGATGCGCTCACCCGCGACCAGCTGGTCCTCGATCTGCAGCAGATCTGCAACCAGCGCCGCATGAGCGTGCTCTTCATCACCCACAGCGTGCCGGAAGCCGTGTTCCTTTCCGACCGCATAGTGGTGATGACGCCGCGCCCAGGACGAATCGACCGTGTGATCGAGATCGCCTTGCCGCGACCGCGCACCCTCGCGATGCGGGACACGTCGGAATTCGCGGCCTATAACCGCGAGATCCTCGACCTGTTTCTCGCCCGTGGCGTGCTGCGCGAGCACTGAGATTGCGCGATGGCCCAAGCTGACAACCCAGGCGCCCGGTCGGACCTCCTCGGCGTGGGAGATCTGGAGCCAAGGCTCCAGCGCGCACGCGCGCACCGCGAGTGGCGGGCGCGAATGGCCGGCGTCCTGTATCCCGCCGGCGTCGTGCTGGCCGTGCTTGTGCTCTGGGAGGCCGGCACGCGCCTGTTTGCCGTTCCGCTGTTTCTCCTGCCGCCCCCAAGCGCCATTGCGGTCTCATTCATCGCGAATGCTTCGCTGCTCGCATTCCATGGGTGGATAACGACGGTGGAGATTTTGCTCGGATTTGCTCTCAGTATTATTGTTGGCATTCCGCTCGCGCTGGCGATCTTCCTGTGGCCGACATTTTCGCGCTCGATCCTGCCGCTCCTGGTCTCATCGCAGGCCATGCCGAAAGTGGCAGTCGCGCCGCTTTTCCTGGTGTGGTTCGGTTTCGGACTGCTGCCCAAAGTCCTGATCGCGTTCCTGATCGCGTTTTTTCCGATCGTCATCAATACCGCGGTAGGATTGGGTTCAATCGAGCCGGAGAAGATCTATTTGGCGCGTTCCATGGGTTTCGGTGCGTTCGCCACCTTTTTCAAGATCCGTCTGCCCAACGCCCTGCCGGCGATCTTCGGCGGGCTGAAAATTTCCATCACCTTTGCGGTGGTCGGAGCTGTGGTGGGCGAGTTTGTCGGTGGAGATTCCGGCCTCGGCTATCTTCTCATGGTGGCCAACGGCAGCATGGATACCCAGCTCCTCTTTGCCGGAATCGTCGCCCTTACTGCTCTTGGCGTGGTGTTGTTCCTGCTGGTGGAAGTCGCCGAGCGCATCGCCATTCCGCAGCACATGATCGAACGCACGGCGGAGTAGGGCGGGTTAGCCGGCCAAGTCGCCGTCAGCAGCCGACTTGCACGGCTAACCCACCCTTCTGTAACGGGCCGGTCGGGGTCAACCCTCGTTTTGCGACGTCCTTCTCGCCGGGCACACGCTTCTGTACGGGGTCGGCGCAAGGCCGCCACCAGATGGAATTCGGAAAGGATAGGTCGTACCGA
>Ga0185299_10006751_pt1 | contig 12114 bp, 10 predicted proteins | sample PaiPotPPA55metaG_FD_128002 | JGI IMG/M metagenome (GOLD analysis project Ga0185299, IMG submission 128002) | Iron sulfur acid spring bacterial and archeal communities from Banff, Canada, to study Microbial Dark Matter (Phase II) - Paint Pots PPA... ...
GGATGCGGAGTTCGTCCATCTCAACCCTGCCCGCGTCGTTTTTCAGCCTCGCGCACCCCCCACGCTCCTGACATCGATGGTTTGATGATCCCTGCGGGACGGCCATGTGCGTGGCCGACCTGCCGGGAATGCACCGAAATCAGCCCGTCGCCTCGACGGCAAGCGCTTGTTTCGAATTCGTCGACGTACGAAATTCGGCTGCGCTTTTCAGGATCAGGAAAATGGCGTTCTCCGTAAAAGGCACTCTCCTTCTCTCCAGCTCAGCCTCGCTGCTGCTTGGCCTCTGCGGTGCCGGCCTGGCGCAAACGGCGGCGCCTTCTGGAAATGGCACCACCGAGCTTCCCAACATCGTGGTCGAGGCGCCAAAGCAGGTGGCCGGGGCGCAGAAGCAGAAGCAGAAACAGCGCACGGTGGCCCGGCGCGTCCTGACCCCGCCGACAGCGCCGCCGGCGCCGGCCTCGCCGGCCGAGCAACTGGCCGCAAAAGGCAAAGCCTTTGATCAGGCGCGCAACAACATTTATACGACCATCGGCACGACCTCCGACACGATCAGCCACGACACGATTGCGGATCTGCCGCAAGGCACCAACCAGACGGTTGAGAGAGTGTTGCTGCAAGCCCCCGGGGTCTCGCAGGATTCCGCGGCCAGCGGCTCGCTGCATGTCCGCAACGATCATGCCAACGTCCAATTCCGGATCAACGGGGTGCTGCTGCCCGACGGGCTCACCGGCTTCAGCAGCATCTTCGACACCAGCTTTATCGGCAGCATGTCACTGGTCACCGGCGCCCTGCCGGCCGAATACGGACTGCGCACAACCGGCCTCGTCGACATCACGACCCGCACCGACCTGTTCAACAACAGCGGCAGCGTCAGCATGTACGGCGGCAGTCATGGAACGATCACTCCGAGCATCGAATATGGCGGCACGTTCGGCGGCAATTGCCCCACGACCGCGACGACGTCGCCGGGCTACGCAAAGGCGACACCAGCCTCCACGGATTGCTTTGCCGGCGTCCAATATTACTTTACCGGCCGATACCTGCAGAACACGGTGGGGATTGAAAATCCGACGTCCGCGTACAATGCGATTCACGATTTCACGCAGCAGGAACGAGGCTTCGCCTATATGTCCGCTTTCGTCGATCCGACCACCCGGATCAGCCTGATCGCGGGAACCTCGAACAGCAACTTTCAGATTCCCGATAATCCCGGTCAGCCGATCGGACAGAACGGATTTGTCACCAACGCTTTCGGTGCGACCAGTTTCAACTCGGCGCTGCTCAACGAAAATCAGGTCGAAACAACCCATTTCAGCGTGCTGTCGCTGCAGAAATCTGTCGATGGATTCAACGGGCAATTGTCCTATTTCACCCGCTACGACAATCTGCGTTTCACGCCGGACCCGATCGGCGACCTCCTGTTAAACGGCATCGCCTCGAATGTCGGCCGCACTTCCTACACCAACGGTATCCAGGGCGACGGTTCTTATCAGGTCAATTCGTCACATACGCTGCGCGCCGGCTTCTCCGTCAGTGCCGAGCAGGCTTTCGTCGGCAACACGTCGCTGGTCGAGCCCTGCATGCTGTGCGACGGCTCCGACAATGGCGCGCCCATCAGCATCACCGACAACGTATCTAAACTTGGGTGGCTGGCGGGGGTCTATGTTCAGGACGAGTGGAAGGTCACCGATCAATTTACGATCAACGGCGGCTTGCGCTTCGATCAGATGGACCAATTCGTCAGCGCCAACCAGTTCAGCCCGCGGCTGAGCTTTACCTATAAGCCCTTCGAGGACACCACGTTCCATGCCGGCTATGCGCGCTACTTCACCCCGCCGGTACTGGTGGAGGCGGCTCCCGCCAACATCGCCTTGTTCAACAATACGACCGGGGCGGCGTCGGCCGGCGCGCTCAACGACCCGGTGTTGCCGGAGCGCTCGCATTATTTCGATGCCGGCGTCGATCAAAAGATCAAATTCGGATGCGCCTCTGGAGGAAAAGACTGCTCCGTCCTCGATCTCGGCGTCGATGCCTATTACAAGATCGCGACCGATCTCATCGACAATGGGCAATTCGGCCAGGCCCTGGTGCTGAGCGCCTTCAACTATGCCCGCGGATACAACGAGGGCATCGAATTCCACGGCAAGTTCAACAGCGGCAACTTCCAGGCCTATGGCAACGTCGCCGTGGCCCAGCAGAGAGCGACCGACCCGGTGTCGAACCAGTTTTTGTTCGACAACACCGTGCCGCTTGCGGACCTCGGCGGCTTGACCCGGCTTCAGTACGTCCAGAACAACTTCATCTATACCGATCACAACCAGTTCATCACCGCCTCGGCGGGCGCCATCTATCGATTCTGCGGCCGCCCGGCCACCGCAGCGGAAGCGTTTGGCGATAACGGGTTGTCGGGGTGCGGAATCAAGCTGAGTGCCGACATGATCTATGGCAGCGGCCTGCGCATGGGGGACGCCAACATCAGCACCGTGCCGGCCTACACGCAGGTCAATGTCGGCATCCAACGCGAATTCCTGCTGCCGAACGATCCCAAGCCGATGACTGTTCGTTTCGACGTCGTCAACCTGTTCGACACCATCTACGAAATCAGGAGTGGAAGCGGCATTGGTGTATTCGCGCCGCAATTCGGGCCCCGCCGCGGCTTCTTCCTCGGCGTCTCGAAAAAAATATGAGAACGCTCATCAGCCCCGTCTTGTGGTGCTGAGGGCTGTGGATGCCTTGATGCGTTGGTTGCTTCATCTGCTGTCGATTTCACTGGCGCTCGCCCTGGGCGCGGGCGCGGCGCAGGCGCATCCGCACGTCTGGGTTACCGCGACAAGCGAACTCGTTTTCGCCGCCGACGGTTCGATTACCGGCGTGCGCCACGCATGGACCTTCGACGACATGTTTTCCACCTATGCGCTGCAAGGCATCGCGACCAGGAAAAAAGGCGTCTACACCCGCGAAGAGCTGGCGCCGCTGGCGCAGACCAATGTGGAGTCGCTCAAGGAGTTCGGTTTCTTCACCTTCGCCAAGGTGGACAACAAAAAGCAGAAATTCGCGGATCCAATTGATTATTATCTTGAATACAAGGACACCGCGCTGGTGCTGCACTTCACCCTTCCTTTCAAGGCACCTGTTAAAGTCAGGCAGATCGCGCTCGAAATCTTCGATCCGACCTATTTCGTGGATTTTTCCCTGCAGAAAAAGGATCCGATCCGTCTGGTCGGCGCGCCTGCCGGTTGCACCCTTGCGGTCCAACGCCCGAGCGATGGCACCTCGATCGCCCAGAAACTCAACGAAGACACCTTTCTAAATGGCGATAACGCCAATTTTGGCGCGATGTTCGCCAACAAGATCACCGTGGATTGTCCGTGAGGAGTACGCGTATGACAACAAGCCGACAGGTTGCCTTGAGTTGCCTCGCGATCGCAGCCGTCAGCCTTGTCGCCGATGGCGCGCTACACGAGGTGCTGGCACAAAATCCGTTCGGTGGTCCGCGCGCGGCTCCCGACGCACAAGTCGGCGGTATCGTCGGCTGGCTGCTGATGAAGCAATCCGAATTCTATCGCGAGATGTCGTCGGCTATTCGGGCCGCCAAGGCCGACGGCAGCGCGGTCTGGACGCTGCTGGCGATTTCATTCGCCTACGGCATATTCCACGCGGCCGGACCCGGTCACGGCAAGACCGTGATCTCGTCCTACCTTGTTGCCAATGAAGAGACCGCGCGGCGCGGTATCGTTCTATCGTTCGTTTCCGCGCTGATGCAATCGTTGATCGCGGTGCTGATCGTCGGCATCGGCGCCTGGCTGCTCAACGTCACCGCGAAGACCATGTGCGGCGCCGAGCGCGTGATCGAGATCGCTAGCTATACGCTGATAGCAGCCTTCGGTATCCGGCTGGTCTGGACCAAGGGCGGTGGCTTCATCGGGGCATTGCGCTCATTTAACGCCAGGTCCGAGCCACAGCTTGCGCCGGTTCTAACGAACGCGGCAGCGCTGCAGCATAGCCACGGACATCATCATCACGACCCCGCGCCTGCGCACGCAACCGTCCCTCACAACCATATGCCGGGACACGCGCATGCGGAGCGTCACGATCATGGCCATGTCCACGACGAGCATTGCGGACATTCCCATGGTCCCGAGCCCGCGCAACTTGCCGGTCCCGGCGGCTGGCGCCGCGGTTTTAGCGCGGTTCTCACCGTCGGCATTCGGCCATGTTCGGGCGCCATTCTGGTTCTGGTGTTTGCGCTCGCGCAGGGGCTGTTCTGGGCCGGCATCGCCGCCACATTCGTTATGGGACTTGGCACCGCGATCACCGTTGCAACCATAGCCATCATTGCGGTCTCCGCAAAAGGGCTGGCGCGGCGGATGACCACCAGCCACGAGGGTAGCGGTGCACTGCTGATGCGCGGGATCGAGTTCGGGGCCGCCGGGTTGGTGCTGTTGTTTGGCCTGGGATTGTTATTGGGCTACGTCGCCGCCGAGCGCGTGACCTGCTTTTGAGACGCTGGTTTTGAGGCGCCAATGTCGCCATCGGGCCTGGCTATCGCGCCATGCTCCAGTCCGGGCGGATCGCTCCGGAAACCCCGTCGAACGCGCCATCGACCAGCTCCGCGACCAGCAGGCGGCTGTAGTCGACCGGTCCAGGCATGGTCGCCCGGCCGGTCGGCACGGCCTTGAAACCGACGCGGCCGTAATAGGACTCGTCGCCGACCAGCAGCACCAGGCGATGCCCTTTTTCCTTGGCGTCCTTGAGCGCGCGCTCCAGCAGCGCGCGACCGACGCTGCGGCCGCGAAACGGCGGCTCGACCGTCAGCGGGCCCAGCAGCAGAGCCTTGGTATCGCCGATCGTAACCGGCAACTGGCGGACGGAACCCACCAGCAACGTGCCGATCCATGCGGTGAACGACAGATCGAGCAGGTGGTCGACATGCTCGCGCAGCCGGTAGGCGCTCAGCACGAAGCGGCCGGGGCCGAATGTGCGCTCGTGCAAGCGTTCGATGGCGTGGGCGTCGTTGGCGGTTTCGGCCAGTATGGTGAGAGAGAGGTCGCTCATGGTCGCGAGATAGCATCTGGCGGCCGCGCGGTCCATCGTCCCCGTGTCCGGCCGGATTTCGAGCCCCGTCAATTCCCGCCGGCGGGGGTCTGAGACAGATAGGCCAACAGCTTCATCTCTCGGCGCCCGCGCGTCACCGTGTCGAGCACCAGCCCCGATGAAACCGAGAGCATCGCCAGAATCATCAGACCCATCGACAGGACCGCGGTCGGCAGTCGGGGAACGATGCCTTCCTCGAGATAGGTGATGAGAATCGGGACCGCGAGGCCGACCGAAACCAGGGTCAGAAAAATCCCGATCGCCGTGAAAAAGCGCAGCGGCTTTTCCGATCGATAGAGTCGCAGGATGGTGCCGAGAATCCGCAAGCCGTCGCGCCAGGTGTTAAGCTTGCTGACCGATCCCTCCGGGCGGGCGTAATAAGGCGTCTCGATCTCCGCGACCGGCAATGCCAGCTCCAGCGCATGGACGCTCAACTCGGTCTCGATCTCGAAGCCATCCGACAGCACCGGAAAGGATTTGACGAAGCGCCGCGAGAATACCCGGTACCCTGAAAGAATATCCCTGAAGGCCTGGCCGAAAACCGACGACAGGAAACCGGTCAGCATCCGATTGCCGGTACGGTGGCCGGGTCGATAGGCGGCCGCCGCCTGGTCGACACGAAGGCCGACCACCATATCGAGACGATCCGACAACAGCGCCTCGATCATGCGGGGCGCGCTGGCGGCATCGTAGGTCGCGTCGCCGTCGACGAGTAGATAGATGTCGGCGTCGACGTCGGCGAACATGCGGCGCACCACATGACCCTTGCCCTGGCGGCGCTCGCTGCGCACCGTGGCACCGGCATCGCGCGCCACCGCGACCGTGCGATCCGACGAATTGTTGTCGTAGACGAAGATATCGGCCGCGGGCAGCGCCTTGCGAAAATCGGCAATCACGGTGGCGACCGCAGCTTCCTCATTGAAGCACGGCACCAAGACCGCAATCCGCATCGACGATGGTATCATTGCTGAAACGCCTGCCCCATAAAGCCTGCCGACTGAGCTTCCCATACCATGATCATGCGCCGGCTGCCCGCCCGATCACAGCGCCGTCCACCCTTTCCGCCGGCTCAATCAGGGACGCAAACAGCAGACTCCACAATGAAAGCATGGCGACCGGTACCGTATAATATGGCGTGAAGACGGGATGGCTCATGAAGAAGGCAAGATTGACCAAGAGATTTCCAGCCGTGACGACAGCGACTTGTCTCGTGCCGCCCGTCCGGCTCGAACGCCACATCACGACCGTCCACAGACCCGCGAGCAGCAGCAAGACAAACTGCGTATCCGCCACGTACTGCCGGAGGACGCCGAAGCTGAAATCCGGAGGCGTTGCATCAACCGCTCCGTAGGTCGTAGAGAACGGGCTGCCGGCGTTGATCGCATTCGCAACCAGCGTCGGCGCCATCCCTGCCAGGAACGCCACTGCAAACAGGCCGCCCTGCAGCGCCACCTGGATTTTCCGGGATATCAGCAATGAGACGCCGAAAGACAGGAAATACCCCGACGCGAGCAGCAAATTCGGCAATCTGAAATTCACCGACAAGCCAATCAGCAGGCCGGTCAGCCCGGCCAAGGCAAGGCGATGCCAGCCTTGCGCGGCAGAGAAAAAGCTGGCGGTGAGAAGTCCTGCGAGCGCGCAGGCCGCCATGGTGGGCGCCACCGAATAGCTCGCCTTGGTGGGATTGATCATCAGGTAGACCGCCAGGCAGCCGAAGCCGGCCGCGAGCAACATGGACGATCTGGTGCGCGCATAAAGAATTGCGAGCAGCGCCAGTCCAAAAACGACGACCGACGCCGAGACATATAGCGGGATCACCTGGAACCCTTGCGGAAACAGCGCCAATACAAAGCCCGTGCCCGGCGGATACTGCATCACCCGCTTTTGCGTGGCCGGCATCAGCGAGTGGCAGGGAGCCGTCGCCGGATCGTTCCAGGACTCAAAGCCCATCTCCCTCAATTTTGAAGACAGATAATGATCGTCATCCCGGGAGATATCCGTGTTCAAGCCGCCAAGCCCGAATTTCTGGAACAGATGAGCCTGCCGCAAATAGCAGACATCGTCGTAAACGCCGCGGCTTTCGCTCCAGTGCGATATCGCCCGCACATTGCTGGCGAGGATGGCGAACAGTGCGAAACCACAGAGAACCTTGAAATATTTCATCGCTTCGATCGCACCGCGCTGTCGGAAGTCCAGAATATCCAAGCGTAATTAACCAGCCACGGCAAGCCGCACCCGGATCGCCTCAGTTTTCAAGAAACCGGCGGATCACATCCCCGCTCCGGCTCACCATGTAAGTCGACCCGGCAAGCGTCAGGTGAATGCGATTGGAATAAAACCAGATCCCGTCTTTGACGACCGGACACTCGGTGTCGCAAAAGTAATCTATCGGCCGCAGCAATTCGACCTTGTCGGGCCACTTGGCCTGGACAGCGGAAAGTATCTGATCAATTTTTGACGTAGACCTTTCAGCTTCTTCCCGCGTTTTCGCAGCACAGGGCGGTTGAGGCGCGTGAGGAAGCGGTCCCTGCAACAGCCGGGGACGATTGATGGGGCAACCGGGGTCCAATTGCTCGCCGATAATCAGGATATGCCTGCCATCCGCCACAAGCTTTCCGATCGTTCGCTCGAGGCCGAGCTGCAACTTGGTGAACGACATCCCGCTGGATGCTGGGTTCTGTGGTGAGTCGGCATCTTCGTTGATTGCAGCGTCGCTATAGAGACTCCACTTCTGTACGAAGATGATCGGCAAATTCGTTTGAGCGACACGCTGCAGTGTCTGGTCACGCGCCAGTCTGCACTCTTCCTGTCGCGGTGACTTCAGCGTCGCTCCGTACAGAATGGGGCAGCCGGCGCCTCCCATCACATGAACATTGATATTCAGCTGCTCCATGATCGGCCCGAGGCCGAAAGCGTATTCGGCTGTCAGGGAGTCGCCGATCAATTCAAAGCCTACTGGGCCCTCAAAGCGCCTTATGTCGCGGCCGTTGGGAAAATCCTCCAAATGCTCCAGCTCGGCCTGAGCTGCAGGCATCCGCCACGCGAAGCCTTGCGATTTGAAGGTGAAATGGGTAACTGCGACCAGCGCGAGAACCACCGACCAAAAACCGACAGCATTTCTTGGAACGCTGGCCGATCGTAACTCTGAAGATTGAATGAACCTGCGTTCGATGAACAGGTTCATGGCGGTTGCGACAGCGACCATCACGACCGCCATCGTCAAAATCCCTGCCCAGCCATTGGCCGCGTCGTCGCCAAAGACGAACCGCGCGAAAAAGATGATGGGCCAGTGGCAAAGGTAGAGCGAATAGGAAATGGCGCCGATTGAAACCATGGTGGCGTTGGTGAGGATCGTGGAGACCCGGGTCTTGCCGCTCGCCCAGATCGTTGCGGCCGCACCCAGGCAAGGCAGCAGAATCGCTGCATCCATATGCGGCATATCCGACTTAAACAAAAGCACGCTCGCGGCTATACAAAGCAGGCCGATCGCCGAAAGGCATTCGGCGGCGGCTTCACCGAGACGAAATCTTCGCTCGACAAGAAGCACCAGCGCGCCGCAGGCAAACTCGGAAATTCGAAAAGGCATCAGAAAAAATACGGCGAGCGGATCCACCCTGGATACCAGGGTTGACGCCACGATGGATGCAAGCGCGGCGACCGTGATGCCTTCAAACGTACGGCCCACCCTCCATGCCAGGACAATCAAGACTGGCCAGAGCAGGTAAAACTGTTCCTCGAGCGACAGCGACCAGCAATGCAGCAGAGCCAATTCGTCCGAATTCGGAGCAAAATATTGACGGGATTCCCGCCAGTATTGAATATTCGAAATCGACAGAAGGGCGTGCGTGCCTTCCTTGGCCACATCAAGAAACATGAGCGGCGAGCACCACAGGGCTCCCGCCAGATAGGTGGCGACGACGGTGAAGATCAGGGCAGGATAAATTCGTCGCGTCCTGCGCACATAGAACTGACCAAATGAAAAGCGACCGGCCTGCAGATCGGCCAGAATATTGCGGGTGATGAGATAGCCGGAAATGACGAAGAAAATGTCGACGCCGACGAAGCCTCCCTGGAAGCCGTCGACCTTCAGATGAAACAGCACGACGCCAATGACCGCGACGGCGCGCAATCCGGCAATCTCAGCGCGAAAATGATTAGCCAAATTATTAGCCATGTGTGCTGGTCGAGACGCCCCTGCGAGCTCGAAAGGCGAGCGCGTCGACCAGCCGGCTGCCGGTCAGATTGTGAAAGCGACGTTCGGCGCGAAAAACAAAGCCCCTCACGGCTGCGATACCGCGCAGGGATTCAATACGCGGGAGAAGGTCCGGTTTCTTCACCAAATGGGCACCGCTGTTCTGGCGCGCCGTTTCTACCACCATGGGCCCATGGCGAACAAGCGCGTTCGTCCCATGTTCAAATCGGCTTTCGCGAGGCTATCGCCGCGGAGCGCTACTCCGCGGAATCGCGGAGCGGGTTCCCTAGCGCCAGGTTGCGATCGGCTCGCGGCCCTCGATCACTTCCGATATCCGCAAGCGTGTACCCGTGGTGGTCCCCGCGGGCAGCGCGCCTGTTTCGAAGAACCCGCACGCGACAATCTCGCGGTTCGGCTCCGGCAGTCGATCCTGCTTGAAATGCCTGACCAGATAGACCGCGACATGATCGCGGCGCGAGATGTGGCTGTTGAAGAACAGGCCGTGCAGCGCCGGCTCGCCCGCAAGTGCAATTCGCCCTTCTTCCTCCAGTTCGCGTCGCAACGCGTCGCGGAACGTTTCGCCGACTTCCACGCCACCGCCCGGCAGATGCCAGCCGGAGATATAGCTGTGCTTGACCAGAAAAACGCGATTTTCGCCGTCGAGCACGACGGCGCGAACCCCGAGCGTCATGCCGCGGGCGAACCGCCAATAGAAATGAAACAGCCGCCGCAGCGCCGGCTCAAGGCTCCTTCGCAAACTCTGCAGGTTCATCGTCACGGAAACCCCTGAATATGAGGACAACGCGTTTGACCTTGCATCGCGGCGGCCGGCTTGCCAATACATTCCGGGATCCTGCAGGGTATCATGAGGCGATCGTGCGGCGGCTGTTTGGCATAGCCAACTCAAGCGGATACAGCTGATGGCGGCCTTCACCCTTGCCCATCTGTCCGATCCGCATCTTCCGCCGCTGCCAGGCCTGCGGCTTTCCGATCTCATCGGCAAGCGCGCGTTCGGCTATCTCAACTGGACACGCAACCGGCATAGATTCCACCGGCGCGACGTGCTCGATGCGCTGGTATCGGACATGCAGGCGCAGACGCCGGATCACATCGCGGTTACCGGCGATCTCGTCAATCTGGCGCTCGAAGCCGAGTTTGCGTCCTCGCGGGCATGGCTGGAGAGCGTCGGCGCGCCGGACCGGGTCACGGTGATTCCGGGCAATCACGACGCCTATGTTCGCGCTACCCAGCATCGTTTCGCGGAGGCCTGGACAAATTATCTCGCTGCCGACGATACACTCGATCGCGGCCGGGAATTTCCGGCCGTGCGCCGCCGCGGCCCGCTGGCGCTGATCAGCGTGTCCTCGGCGGTGCCGACGCCGCCACTGATGGCGACGGGATGGCTCGGATCCCGTCAATTGGACGCGCTCGAGCGCGTCCTGGCGGGGCTTTCCGCCGAACAGGCGTTCCGCATCCTGCTGATCCATCACCCGCTACGCTCGGACGCGCGCGCCAAGCGGCTGACCGATGCGCCGCAATTGCTCGCGCTTCTCAAGCGGCACGGCGTGGAGTTGGTCCTGCACGGGCACGATCACGTTCATTCCACGATCTGGATCGACGGGCCGAACGGTTCGATTCCGGCGGTCGGCGTCCCATCGGCCTCCGCGCTCGCGCATGGCCGTTATCCCGCCGCGGCCTACAATCTGTTCTCAATCGAACGTGACGGCGCGGCGTGGCGGTGCGAGCAGACAATACGGGGTTTCGAACAGCAAGCCGGCGTTCGGGAACTCCGGCGGGTGCGGTTGTCGTAGCGGCGTCGAACATCAATCGCCACCTCCTCCGCCACAGCCTCCACCGCCGCAACCTCCACCTCCATCGCCGCCGTGGCCTCCGCCGGCATCGCCATGACCACCGTGCCCGCCACCGCCGTGGCTGCTACCGTCGTTGCCGGCATCGCCGAAGCCGGCGGAGCTGCCATCGATCGAACTATCGGCAAAATCGCCACCGCAATAGGCGGCGCCACTGCCGTTTTTCCGCAGCTCCTCGCATTGCGGGTGATAGACGAAGCCATCCGGAATATTCAGCTTGCTATCCAGCGCAAATAGCAGCGGCAGCCGCGTCGGGTTGACCGGGTCGATGCTCTCATACTTGCAGCAGTACCACCACACGCGGCGGAGGCCTTCGTTGCTCTTGCGATGTTCGCTGAGCACCACCGCCGGCGTATGATGCAGAAAGCTGCCGAACGCGCGCCGGCAAAACGCGTCATATTCGCGCGTATAGAGGATGAACTCATGCCACAGATCATCGGCGACCTGCGACGGCATCGAGACGTAGCGCCTGCCGCTCATCAGATAGGCGATGAAGAACTGCCGCAGGCCGCGCGAAACCAGCGCGCTGTCCTTGCGCTCAAGGCCGGAACGATGTTTCTCAAGCCGATCGAGCAGGCCGGGCGGCCAGCGATAGGTCCGGATGAACTCGGCCCGTCGAAGATGAAGCCACTTGCGGAATAATGAGGCCGCGACAATCGTTGCAACGAACGCCAGCGCGATCGGCACGCCTGAAGTCACGATCGCTCCCTTGATCCCAGACCTAGAGGTTCTGCAATGCGGCAAACAGCGCCAGGCCGAACAGCGCGACCGCGCCGAGGATAAAGCCGAGCGCGAAGGTCCAGAAGGCGCTGCGGCGCGGCTTTTCCGCGACGGCCGGTGCGGCCATCGGGGTCGCGACCAGCGCGTGTTCGCGCTCGATCATGCGGCGCGCGACATAATCGGTGACGGCGTCGACGATGACGACGACGTCATGGGATTCGGCGATCACGATGCGGCCGA